>Ga0164242_10007929_pt1 | contig 11576 bp, 10 predicted proteins | sample OricomgcompostMG_FD_108783 | JGI IMG/M metagenome (GOLD analysis project Ga0164242, IMG submission 108783) | Miracle-Growth compost microbial communities from Emeryville, California, USA - Original compost - Miracle growth compost (MG) ... | reverse complement strand
GGTCAAGGACACCAACTGGAGTGCCACGGCGCCGGTCCTCGGTCCGGACGGTGTCGAGCGCCGCTGGGTGTACCTGCACTACTTCAAGGAGGGTCAGCCGACGATCAACTGGCTCGACCCGACGTTCGCCGGGATGCGGTTGGTGATCGGCGACGCGCTGCACTCCCTGGGTGATCTTGGTACCGGCGCGTTGCGGCTGGACGCCAACGGATTCCTCGGTGTGGAGAAGAGTGCCGAGGACGTACCGGCCTGGTCGGAGGGCCATCCGCTGTCGGAGGCGGCCAACCAGCTGATCGCCTCCATGGTGCGCAAGGTCGGCGGCTTCACCTTCCAGGAGTTGAACCTGTCGATCGACGACATCCGCGCCACCGCCGCCCGGGGTGCTGATCTGTCGTACGACTTCGTCAACCGGCCCGCGTACCATCACGCGCTGGCCACCGGTGACACCGAGTTCCTCCGGATGACGCTGAATCTGGCACTCGACCTCGGGGTCGAGGCGGTGTCGTTGGTGCACGCGCTGCAGAACCACGACGAGATGACCTACGAACTGGTGCATTTCGCGACCGTGCACGCCCAGGACCTGTTCCGGTTCCGGCACGGCGAGTACACCGGCGAGGCGCTGGCGGTGCAGATCCGCTCCGATCTGATCGAGAAGCTGACCGGCGACGACGCCCCGTACAACCTGACGTTCACCACCAACGGGATAGCCTCGACCACGGCAACCGTGATCGCCGCGGCGCTGGGCTACACCAGCATCGATGATCTTGACGAGGAACAGGTCGAGCAGATCCGCCGGGCGCATCTGTTGCTGGCCATGTTCAACGCGTTGCAACCGGGCGTTTTCGCTTTGTCCGGTTGGGATCTGGTGGGCATGCTCACTCTTGACCGCAAGCAGGTGGCACCGCTGCTGAGCACCGGTGACACCCGATGGATCCATCGTGCGGCCTACGACCTCATGGACTACCAGCCCGACGCCACCCAGTCCTCGTCGCTGATGCCGCGCGGTGTCAGCCTGTACGGCCCACTGCCGGCACAGCTGGAGGATCCGAACTCTTTCGTCTCCCAGCTGGCCGACGTCCTGCGGATCCGAAAGGCGTACAAGATCGCCACCAGTACCCAGATCGACGTGCCGCAGACTTCGACGAACGCGATGCTGGTGATGGTGCATCAACTAGAGGATCCGGACGAGCGGCAGGTCACGGTGCTCAACTTCGCCGACCGGACAGTGTTCGGGCACGTTCGCTCGGAGAAGCTCGAACCCTCGTCGTTGGTGGTCGACATGGTGACCGACGAGGTGATCGGGGAGATCGACAACTTGAACACGTTCAGCGTCGCGCTCGGGCCGTTCGGCGGGAAGTCGCTGTTGATCCGGCCGCGTACCCAGGAGGACGAGGAGGTCGGCGTACCGGACTTCAACGAACAGGCCGGTGGAGCCGAGGGCGCACCGGGATTCGGCAGCCCCCTTCATTGACGCTTTAACTAAGCCCCTAGGCTGTGCGCATGTCCGATGCGCAGCAGGGCTCCGGATCGTCACTGGCGGAGTACGTCCGTCCGGGTGAGGAATTCAACCGGGACATGAACTACATCCCGGATCGGATCACCGCCGACGGCCGGTACGGGTGGCCGGTCGAGGCCGGTCGCTACCGGTTGATCGCCGCGCGGGCCTGCCCGTGGGCGAACCGGACATTGATCGTCCGCCGGCTGCTGGGTCTGGAGGACGCCATCTCGTTGGGGCTGTGCGGGCCGACGCACGACCAGCGGAGCTGGACCTTCGATCTCGATCCCGGCGGGGTCGACCCGGTGCTGGGGTACGAGCGGCTGCAACAGGCGTACTTCGCACGCTTCCCGGACTATCCGCGGGGGATCACGGTCCCGGCGATCGTCGACATCCCGACCAAGGCGGTGGTCACCAACGACTATCCGTCGATCACCATCGACTTCTCCCTGGAATGGACGAAGTTCCACCGCGACGGCGCCCCGGAGCTCTACCCGGAGCGGCTCCGGGACGAGATCGACGGGGTGAACGACCGGGTGTTCACCGAGGTCAACAACGGCGTCTACCGCTGCGGCTTCGCCGGCTCACAGCAGGCGTACGAAAGCGCCTACGACCGGCTGTTCACCGCGCTGGACTGGCTGGAGGAGCGGTTGACCGGCCGGCGCTATCTGGTCGGCGACACGATCACCGAAGCCGATGTCCGGCTCTTCACCACGCTGGCCCGCTTCGATCCCGTCTATCACGGGCACTTCAAGTGCAACCGGCAGAAGCTGAGCGAGTTTCCGGCACTGTGGGCGTACGCGCGTGATCTCTTCCAGACCCCGGGCTTCGGCGACACCGTCGACTTCACCCAGATCAAGCAGCACTACTACATCGTTCACGCCGACATCAATCCGACCCGGATCGTGCCCAAGGGGCCGAACCTGGCCAACTGGCTGACCCCGCACCACCGCGAACAGTTGGGCGGCCGGCCCTTCGGTGACGGTACGCCGCCCGGCCCGCCGAAGCCGGCCGAGGTGGTCCCGGTCGAACACAGCGCAGCCGCCTGACCAACCGCCCTCACGCACCCGGGCGTGGGTGAGCGTGCCGGTGGGTGATCGTTCGCGTGTTCTTCAGTGGTCGTGCGTCCGTACTCGTGCGTGGTCCTGCGCAAGCTCGTGTGCAGGCTCGTGCGTCCGTGCCCGTGGGTGCTCGGGCGTCCGTGCTCGGCGGGTTCGTCTCCGCCCGTCGGCTCCGGCTCCCGCCCTCGCTGTCGAATTGGTAACACGCGCTACGAAATCGCGGCATCCAGGTCGATTCGGTCGCGAATTGGTGCCGCGTGTTACGAAATCCGCGGCCGCGGGCGGGTTGGGGGCCGCCGGTTGTCTCCGGCCCGCCCCGTTGTCGAATTGGTAACACGCGCTACGAAATCGCGGCATCCAGGTCGATTCGGTCGCGAATTGGTGCCGCGTGTTACGAAATCCACGGCCGCGGGCGGGTTGGGGTGCGAATTGGTGCCGCGTGTTACGAAATCCACACTCGTCGCCCGGGTTCGAGCAGGAATCGGTGCCACGTGTTACCGATTCGACGGGCTGAGGGTACGCAGCGACGGCTGCGGTGACGGACCGGCTTTGTGATCGTCCCCGACCCGGAGCGGGGGAGGGAGGAACGACAACGCCCGCGGATCAGGAAGGATCCGCGGGCGCTGTCGTGCTGCTGTCGATCAATCCGAGTGGCCGGCACCGACCTGCTCGTCGGCACGCTCGCCGCTCTCGATGGCCTCCTGGCCGTTGCCCTCGGCCTCGTGACCACCGTGGTGATGCGCGGCCTCCTCGATCTCGGCGGCGGTGGGCTTGGCCACGTTGTGCCCGAAGTACCAGCGGGTGAAGGGCCGACGCGCCCGTTCCTTCGTCGTGCCCTTGCGGGCGACGCCGTTGGCATCGGTCACCGGACCGGGCGTGATCGGCTGGTACTCGTGGTGCTGGGTGATGGCGAACGCCTCGCCCTGGGTGATCGGTGTATGCGGCTCGGAGTAGCCACCGGACGGGGACCGGTGGATGACACCGGACTCCGAGCCGTGCAGCACCCGGTCGTAGGCCGTCCGCTGCAGACCGATGCAGATCCGCTTGGTGATCATGAAGGTGATGATCGGCAGGATGAAGATGCCCCAGCGCAGCACCAACGTGATCGAGTTGAGCGAGATGTGGAAGTGCGTCGCGACGATGTCGTTGGCACCGGCGATCATCAACACCACGTACACGGTGATAGCCGAAACACCGATCGCGGTCCGGTTCGGCGCGTTGCGCGGCCGGTCCAGCACATGATGCTCCAGGTCATCGCCGGTGACCCACTTCTCCAGGAAGGGGTAGATGCCGATGGCACCCGGCAGCGCCACGAAGCCCAGAATGGCCGGGATGAAGATGTTCCACGACCAGGTGGTTGCGCCGATATGCCACTCCCAGTTGGGCATCAGGCGTAGCGCACCCTCCAGGTATCCGATGTACCAGTCCGGCTGGGACCCGGCACTGACTTCTGCCGGGTTGTACGGACCGTAGGTCCATATCGGGTTGATCTGGATCACCGCAGCCATCAGGACGATCACGCCGAACACGATGAAGAAGAACCCGCCGGCCTTCGCTGTGTACACCGGGAAGAAGGGGTAGCCGACGACGTTCTTCTCGGTCCGTCCGGGACCGGGGAACTGGGTGTGCTTGTGATAGAAGATCAAGATCAGGTGCACGCCGACCAGGGCAAGGATGACGGCCGGGATCAGCAGGATGTGCAGCATGTACATCCGTGGCACCAACAGATCACCCGGATACTCGCCACCGAGGAACCAGGTGAACAGGTAGGTGCCGACCAGCGGGATGGACAACACCGCGCCGAAGATGATCCGGACGCCGACGCCGGAGAGCAGGTCGTCGGGGATCGAGTAGCCCAGGAAGCCCTCGGTCATGCCCAGGAAGAGCAGCGTCGCACCGATCACCCAGTTGATCTCCCGCGGCTTGCGGAACCCACCGGTGAAGAAGATCCGCATCGAGTGGGTGAGCATCGCGGCAACGAACAACAGCGCCGCCCAGTGATGGATCTGCCGGATCAGCAGGCCGCCACGGACATCGAAGGAGATGTTCAGGGTGGAGGCGTACGCCTCCGACATCGGCAGGCCGCGCAGCAGCTGGTAGCTGCCGTTGTATTCGATCTCGCCCATCGACGGCTTGAACCACAGCGTCAGGAAGACGCCGGTGAGCAGCAGCACGATGAAGGAGTAGAGCGCGATCTCACCGAGCATGAAGGACCAGTGATCCGGAAACACCTTGCGCAGGTTGAAGATGTTCGGGATCCGGCCGGACATGATGCCGCCGATGCCGGTACGGTCATCGGCCCACTTGGCCGGTCCGGAGAAGAACTTCATCACCGGGCCGAGCTGGCGATCCGGCTGTTCGGGGCGCTGCGGCGCCTCGGTCGCGGTCTTGGCTGGCTTCGCCATCAGCGGTACTCCCCACTCTGACCCAGGTCTTTCCGGGAATCACGTTCGAAGTAGCTCGGGCCGACCGGAACCGGGAAGCCACTGCGGGCGACCAGGAAACCCTCGTCGTTGATCTTGATCGGCAGCTGCGGCAGGGCACGGGCCGCCGGTCCGAAGACGACCTTCCCGGAATCGGCCAGGTCGAAGGTGGACTGGTGACACGGGCAGAGCAGATGGTGGGTCTGCTGCTCCCACAGGCTGATCGGGCAACCGACATGGGTGCAGATCTTGGAGTAGACCAGGATCCCCGCAACCTGCCAGTCCTTGCGGTCGGCCGGGATCTTGATGTCGGCCGGGTTCATCCGGACGATCACGATCGGGGCCTTGGCCTTGGCGTCGTTGAACGCTGCGCCGGTCAGGTCCTTGAGGTTCTCCGGTACGCCGTTGACCAGCTGGCCGATCTCCAGATCCTCGGGCCGGATCGGGGTGTAGGTGATGTCGTTGACCAGCCGGACGCCTTCCTTCCACAGCGTGGTCTCGAAGGTACGGCGGCGGTAGTTCGGTCCGGCGACCGGGCCGAGGTCGGTCAGCAGCACCAGGGCCGGAGCGGCCAGGATGCCGATCGCGCCGAGCGCGGAGTAGATCAGCATCTTGCGTCGCGGCACACCGGACTCGTCGATGCCGACGGTCAGCTGGTTCATCGCCTCTTCGTTGGCATCGGCGGGGGAGTGCCCGGGATGGCGTTCCTCGATGATCTCGTTGTTGGCCATCAGCTGGCGGGCCCACTGCTGGGTGGCCAGACCGATCAGCAACACCCCGATGCCCAGCGTCAGGCCCAGGGCGACGTGCTTGGCCGAGGCGTGCAGGGGACCGAAGTCGACGAAGGAGTCACGCGGGATCAGGTAGTAGGACAGCACGAACAGCACAGCCGTCACCGGCACCAGCATGAACATGGTGACGACCTGGCGTTCGACCCGGTCGGCTGCCGCCTGGTCGACATCGGTCAGCCGCGGGATGTGCTCCTCGACGCCCGGATCAGGAACCGGATGGGCCGGCTCGTGAACCGGCATGTCGTGACCGGCGTAGTCCTCGCGAGCGATCTGCTGCTCGGGGTTCATCTCCTCATGGGTCTCGCCGCCGACCCCGCTGGTTCCGCTGCTGGTGCTCATCGTGCGCGCGCCCCTCGTGCTGTGATCCAGATGGCGAAGCCGATCAGGCAGCCGATGCCGATCGCCCAGCCGACGATGCCCTCCGAGACCGGGCCGAGCCCGCCGAGATCCAGTCCGCCGTGGTTCGGCTCCTGGTGGATCGAGTCCAGGTAGGCGATGATCTGACGCTTCTGCTGCGAGGGCAGCACCTGATCGGAGAAGACCGGCATCTGCTGCGGGCCGGTCAGCATCGCCTCGTAGATGTGCAGGTTGGAGACGCCGACCAGGGACGGCGCGTGCTTGCCGCCCGGAAGTGCGCCGCCACGGCCGGTGAAGTTGTGGCAGGCCGAGCAGTTGGTCCGGAACAGCTCGCCTCCGCGGGCGATCTCCTCGTCGGTCAGACCGTCGGTCGAGTACTGCGACGCGTTCGGGATCGCCGGGCCGGGGCCCAGGGTCGCGACGTAGGCGGCCAGCGCGGCCACTTCCTCGTCGTTGAACTCACGCGGCTTGACCGGAGCCTGCGCGCCCGGACGGGCCAGCGGCATCCGGCCGGTGGAGACCTGGAAGTTGACTGCGGCCGCGCCGACGCCGACCAGGCTCGGGCCCTGACTCGTACCTTCGCCGTTCAGACCGTGGCACGACGAACAGTTCACCGAGAACAGCTCCTTGCCCTTGGTCACCTGCTGGCTGGTGTTCGGCTCCGCAGCTGACTGTTCGGTCGGTGCCACGGCCGCGTACACCGCGCCGATGACGAACAGCGCGGCCACCAGGAGCAGCGCCTTTGCTGCCGGGTGCCGTCGTCGGGAGGACAGCAATCGCACGTGTTTGCCTCTCTGATTACCAGATCCCGAGGAGGATCTACTACGAGTCGTCGGAGGTGTTGATTCTGAGGCTATCCCATACCTGCTCCGTCGTCATCGAAGGATGCGGGGTGAGGTCACTGCAGGATGTAGATCACACCGAACAGGGCGATCCAGACCACGTCGACGAAGTGCCAGTAATAGGACACCGCGATCGCGCTGACCGCCTGCTCGTGGGTGAACGTCCGGGCCAGGTATGTCCGGCCCAGGAGCAGCACGAAGGCAACCAGACCGCCGGTCACGTGCAAACCGTGGAAGCCGGTCGCCAGGTAGAAGATCGAGCCGTACGGGTCGGACGACATGGTCAGTCCGTCCCGGACCAGGCTGGCGTACTCGAAGACCTGGCCGCCGATGAAGAAGGCGCCCATCGCGAAGGTCAGCACGTACCACTCGCGCATGCCCCACTTGGCGGGGTTGAGCACCGAGCCGACCCGGCCGACCCGTCCCTTCTCCGCCGCGAACACGCCCATCTGGCAGGTCACCGAACTGAGCACCAGCACCGTGGTGTTGACCAGGGAGAAGTGGACGTTGAGCATCCCGGCGCCCTGTTCCCACAACGGGGTCAGGCCCGCCTTCACCGCGGCAGCGGTGGTCACGTTCTTGATGGTGAAGTACGCGGCGAACAGGCCCGCGAAGAACATCAGCTCGCTGGCCAGCCAGATGATCGTGCCCACAGCGACGGCATCAGGCCGCCCCGGGCGGCCGAGCAGCCGCGACTGCGGGAGATCGTGCAGGGCCGAATGCGGTTTCGGCGCGGGGGCTGATGCTGCGTGAGTGTGAATCGCCACGGGGTCATTATTGCCAACTACAGCGTGTAGCACATCCCCGGGGCCGTCCTCGGGCTGGCGAATTTCTCAGTACGCCTTCGCGATACGATGCCGGGCGTGACTAGCGAGCAGACTTCCGCCCCGGTTGCGACCATCCTGGTTTACGCCAGCGACCGGACGGTCCGGGCCCAGGTCCGCGCTGCCCTGGGCCGCAAGGTCGCCTCGGATCTGCCCGAGATCCGGATCGTCGAGACGGCCACCCAGGCTGCGGTGATCAAGGCCGCCGACGCCGGCGGTATTGATCTGATGTTGCTGGACGGCGAGGCCCGGCCGGGTGGCATGGGCGTCTGCCGGCAGCTCAAGGACGAGATCTTCGACTGCCCGCCGGTGCTGATCATCGCCGGCCGCGCCGACGACGCCTGGCTGGCGACCTGGTCGCGGGCCGACGCGGTTGTCCCGCATCCGATCGATCCGATCACCCTCCCCGGTGCGGTCGCCGCGCTGCTGCGGCAGCGTCTGGGGACGGCCACCGGCCGTACGGCCTAGGCCGGCGGAGATGGTGATCCCGCCCGGTCCGACCTGGCCCGGGGTGTTGTCCTCACTGGTCGCCGGGAACGATCTGGACGCCGAGACCGCGAACTGGGCGATGAGCCAGATCCTGGCCGGTGAGGCGAGCGACGTGCAGATCGCCGGTTTCGCTGTCGCACTGCGCAGCAAGGGCGAGTCGGTGTCGGAGATCAGCGGCCTGGCGTCGGCGATGCTCGAGGTCGCCAGGCCGATCACGGTGCCGAATCCGGCCGTCGACATCGTCGGCTCCGGCGGCGACCGGTCCAACACCGTCAACATCTCCACGATGGCTGCCGTCGTTGCCGCGTCCGCTGGTGCCCGGGTGGTCAAGCACGGCAACCGCGCGGCGTCCTCGGCGTGTGGTTCGGCCGACGTGCTGGAAGCCCTGGGCGTACGGCTCGATCTGTCGCCGGAGGACCAGCAGCGGGTGATCGAACGGATCGGTATCGGCTTCCTGTTCGCCCCGCACTATCACGGGTCGTTGCGGAACACGGCGAGTGCCCGCAGCCAGCTCGGCATCGCGACCACCTTCAACTTCCTCGGGCCGTTGACCAATCCGGGCCGACCGAACGCCCATGCCGTCGGGGTCGCCGACGAGCGGATGGCCGAGCTCAGCGCCCGGGTGCTCGCCGAGCGGGGCGACCAGGGACTGGTCTTCCACGGCACGGACGGGTTGGACGAGTTGACCACGACGTCCACCTCGACGGTCTTCGTCTTCGACGGCGACACGATCACCCGTACGGTGCTGGATCCCCGGGATCTGGGCATCCCGGCCGCGAGCGTTTCGGAGCTGGTCGGCGGCGGTCCCGCGGACAATGCCGCGATCGCCCGCCGGGTCTTCTCCGGTGAGCCCGGTCCGATCCGCGACATCGTGCTGCTGAACGCTGCGGCGGCGTTGGCCGCCTTCGACGGGCCCGGCCCTGCCGACACCCTGCAGGAGACGCTGGCCGTGCGACTGCAGCGGGCCGCCGAGGCGATCGACTCCGGAGCGACCGCAGAACTCCTCGATCGCTGGATCGCGGCCACCGCCTGATCGATCGGTGTCGATCGGTGTCGATCGGTGTCGATCGGTGTTGGTCAGGAGAGGGTCAGCGTGGCCAACGATCTCCTGGCCAGCCGGGGGAGCGGTGGCGGAGCGTCGTCGGGGACCGAACTGATCGCCGCGATCACCGATCCGTCGCCGGCAGGGCAGCCGATGAGCACCAGGTGGTCGTACCTGCTGGCAAGTTTCTTCACCCGGTAGTGCACGTCGGCAGTGATCTGCGCACAGCTGCGTCCGCTGACCGTCATCGCTCCGTAGCGGACCTTGGTGACCGAGGTCGGGTGGTAGCCGAAGAAGTGCTCGGAGAATCCGTAGAGCGCCTTGCGGGCGAAACCTGGCAGATCGTCGCTGGACCAGGCATCGGCCGGGATGTGTCCGATCCCGACGGTTGCGGCCCAGGTGTCGGACCCGTTGAAGCGCGCATGCACCGGGGCGTTGGCGACGAACATCGCATCGAACACCCCGGGCACCGTCTCCGGTTCGGTCACCAGTTCGTACGGCGCGCCGGGCAGAACCATCCGGCCGTCGGCGAGGGTGGCTTCCCGGGTGGTCTCGTCCAGCTGCCCGTCCGGCTGCTTCGCGGAGCGGTCGGCTGTCCGGTCGGTCTGTCGTTGTGGTGCACCCGCGGTCTTCGCGGCGGGATGCTGGTCGGCCTGCCGGGCATCGGAGAAGGACCGCCAACCGAGGAGTCCGACGACTCCGCCGCCGATCACCAGGCTGAATCCGAGGAGCAGCGCGATCAGTCGGCTGTTCGGAGTGTTGGCGGGCGGGAGCTTGCTGCGCGTCCGCTCGGTCCACTGGGTGCCGTCCCACCACCGGAAATCTCCGCTGCGGCTGGACGGATCCGGATACCAGCCGGGACGCCGGGCAGTCACGCCCTCCGAGCGTACCCGGCAGGCGAGGGTGGCGGGCTGTGATGCCGAACTAACCTGGGAGCGTGATCTCCCGTGAGCTGGCCGTACGCCTCAGGCCCCTGCTGGACTGGACGCCGCAGAACGCCGACCGCTTCTTCATCCCGCGTGAAGAGATCGCCGATGCGGTGTTCATCGTCAGCGACATGGTGGTCGAGCTGATCCGGGCCCAGGGGGAGTCGAACTTCCATTTCAACGGCACGACGGAGTGGGCGTTGGATTCCGTCGAGTCCGATATCGCGGTGTGGCTGCCCTCGGAGGCGCAGCTGCGGGATCTGCTCGGGGCGGCGTTCCTCTCCCTGGATCGGGTGGGTGACGGGTTCGTGGTGAGCGTCACCGGTCCGGACGGCGCCCACCACACGCCGGCGATGGGCGACGCGGCGGATGCGTACGCGCTGGCCCTGTTGCACGTCCTGGGTGGCGACGATTCCGTGCCGTCGGGCAACGACCGGGTGATCACTGCAGCACGCTGATCAGCAGGGCGGCGGCGTACGGGCCGCAGACCAGCGCCGGACCGTAGGGGAACGGGCCGCGCCGTTTGATGATCAACCGGACCACTCCGACGGCCGCCCCGACCACGCTGCCCAGCAGCACCGACCAGTACAGACCGGCCCAATCCATGGTCCCGGCGACAGCGCCGATCAACGGCATCAGCCTCACGTCGCCGAAGGCGATGGCGCGGCCGCGGGTGATCAACCACAACAGCAGGTATCCGCCACCGGCGATCACACCGCTGCCGCCGATCCTGATCGCCATGGTGATCCGGTCGGGGTCCGCGGCCAGGCAGCCGAGCGCGGCCGCCGCGCCGGCGATCCAGCCCAACCGCATCACCCGCCCCGGCAGCCAGGTCGTGACGGCGTCGATCGCGGCCAGCAGTACGCCGACGGTGCCGAAGACCGCCCACATCGCCCAGTAGTCGGCCGGCTGGGTGAGAACGGCGACGGCCGTCAGCGCGGCGGCGATCAGACCGGTGATCACGCCGAACCGCCGGGTGGCCAGCGGCCGGTAGCTGATCTTGGTCAGATAGTCGGCCCTGATCTCGTCGTCGGCGTCGTCCGGCGGCACCGGTTCGGGCAGTCGACGGAGCAGGGCAGGCCCGCCGATTCCCACCGCGAGTCCGACTGCGACGACCAGCGCCGAGGCGATGATCAGACCCGGGTTGGCGGCCACTCGGCGACCTTAGCGATGTCGGGGTGCGCATTGATCGGCGGACCGATGCCGAGACCGGCGCGCAGGCCGGTGCGCGGACCGATGCCCAGGCCGATGACCAGGCCGATGCCCAGGCCGATGACCAGGCCGATGACCAGGCGGATGACCATGCCGATGTTCGGGCCGATGTTC
>Ga0164242_10007928_pt1 | contig 11576 bp, 11 predicted proteins | sample OricomgcompostMG_FD_108783 | JGI IMG/M metagenome (GOLD analysis project Ga0164242, IMG submission 108783) | Miracle-Growth compost microbial communities from Emeryville, California, USA - Original compost - Miracle growth compost (MG) ... | reverse complement strand
CCCGCCTCGATCGCCGGCCGGGAGAGGATGATGCGCTCGACTTCCTTGCGCTGCAGCGCCTGCACGGCCTTAGCCATCGCCAGATAGGTCTTGCCGGTGCCGGCGGGTCCGATGCCGAACACGATCGTGTTGTGGTCGATCGCGTCGACGTACTCTTTCTGCCCGAGCGTCTTCGGCCGGATGGCCTTGCCGCGAGACGTGAGGATCGCCTGACCGAAGACGTCGGCTGGGCTCGATCCGTTCTCGATGATCCTCGCCGAGCTCGTCACCTCCACCGGTGAGAGGTCTTGTCCTTCGCGCACCATGACCAGCAACTCCTCCACGAGCGTGCGGGCGGACTCGACTTGGGCCGGATCGCCCGTGATCGAGATGTCGTTGCCTCGCACGTGCACGCTGACCAGCGGGTACTGCTTCTCGATCGTCGTCAGCAGGCGATCCTGCGCCCCGAGCAGTCGCACCATGGCGACGCCGTCGACGTGCAGCCGGGCTTCCGCGTTGTCGCGGGCGACGTCGGCCGCGGCCGACGTCTCATCACTTCGAGCCAAGTGTTCCTTCCGCTAGATCCCCACCGAGCACATGTGCGTGCACATGGAAGATCGTCTGGCCGGCCGATTCGCCGTTGTTGAAGATGAGACGGAACTCGCCGCCGGCGCGCTCATCGGCGACTTGCTTCGCCACCTCGACGACGTGCGCCAGCAGCACCGGGTCTTCTGCGGCCAGCTCGACAACGTTACGGTAGTCGGCCGTCTTGGGCACAACGATGACATGCACGGGCGCCTGCGGAGCGATGTCGTTGAACGCGATCACCGAGTCGTCCTCGTACACCACGTCGGCCGGGATCTGCCGTTCGATGATGCGCGTGAAGATGCTCGGCTCCGTCTGAGTCATACCTTTCATTCTACGAAGAACGACCACGCCGGCGGGCTTGGTTCTGCACGGCCATCGCGTCGCGATCGTCGGTCGATCGCCGCCGGCCGCCGATCACCAGCGTCCGATCGCTGCATTCAGCACCGCGATCGCCGCCGGCCCTGCGCTCGACGTGCGCAGCACGGAGTCGCCGAGGCGAACCGAGGTCGCGCCCGCGGCCGTCAACCGTTGCGACTCCTCCGGGGCGATGCCGCCCTCCGGGCCGATCACCACGACGAGGTCACGATCATCTCCGGCGACCAAGCGGATGCCCGTGAGCGGCACCACCGCGCCCGGCTCGAGCACGAGCATCCGGCTGGTGGACGCGCGCTCGGCCAACCGTGCGGTCGTCACCGGTTCGGCCACGTCGGGCAACCATGCGCGCATCGACTGCTTCGTGGCTTCGCGCACGATGGCGCGCCAGCGCTCAACGCCCTTGCGTGCCTTGTCACCCTGCCAGCGCGACACGGACCGGGACGCCTGCCACGGCACCACCTCGTCGACGCCGAGTTCGACCGCGGCCTGCACGGCCAGCTCGTCCCGGTCGCCCTTCGCCAGCGCCTGCACCAGCGCGATCCGGGGCCGTGCGCGGTCGATCTGCGAGACGGCATGCACGCGGACGACCACCCTCGACGGCTCGGCCGTGAGCACGGCACCCTCGACGACGAGCCCGCGCCCGTTCGCCACCTTCAGTGCGTCGCCCACCCGGGTGCGGCTCACGCTGACGATGTGCCTGGCCTCCGCGCCCTCGAGCACGACCTCGGCACCGGTGGCGGCATCGTCGAGGTCTTCGCGCAAGTAGAGGTTGGCCATGCGCGTCTAGAGGAATCTGTCGCGCAGCTTGGCGAACAGTCCCTGCTGGAACCGCGCGAGCGACGGCTCTTCCGTCTTGTGATGTTTGGCGAACTGCTCGATGAGGTCGCGCTCCTTGCGGTCGAGCTTGGTCGGGGTAACTACCTGCACGCCCACCCGCAGGTCGCCGCGTCCCGTGCCGCGCAGGTGCGTGATGCCCCTGCCCTTCACGACGATGACGTCCGCGCTCTGCACACCCGGCTTGAGTTCGAGGTCGATGTCGCCGTCGAGCGCCTTCACCTTCGTGTGGGTGCCGAGCACGGCATCCGCCATCGACACCGTCAGCGTGCACAGCAGGTCATCGCCGTCGCGGCTGAACACGTCGTGGTGGCGCACCTTGATCTCCAGATAGAGGTCGCCGTTCGAACCGCCCGCCGGACCCGCCTCGCCACTGCCGGGCATCTGGAGCCGGAGTCCGGTGTCGACACCGGCTGGAATGTCGACCGGCACGGTCCGCCTGGCCCGCACCCGCCCCTGCCCCTGGCAGGTCACGCACGGCGTGGCGATGACCGTGCCGTATCCGCGGCAGGTGCCGCACGGCGAGGAGGTCATGACGTTGCCGAGCAGCGAGCGCACCGTGCGCTGGATGCTTCCCGTTCCGTGGCAGATGTCGCACGTGACGGGCGCGGTGCCGGGCTGGCAGCAGGAACCCCCGCAGGTCTCGCACACGACGGCGGTATCGACCTCGAGATCGCGGTGAGCTCCGAAGATCACCTCGTCGAGGTCCACCTCGACCCGCAGCAGGGCATCCTGTCCGCGTTCCCGGCGCGAGCGCGGGCCGCGTTGAGCGCCGCCCGTCGCGCCACCGAAGAACGTCTCGAAGATGTCGCCGAAGCCGCCGAAGCCTCCCCCGTCAAAGCCGGGTTGTGGCCCCAGGTCGTACTGCTGCCTCTGCTGGGGGTCGCTGAGCACGTCGTAGGCGTGCGTGACGAGCTTGAACCGCTCTGCGGCCTCGGGGCTCGGGTTCACGTCGGGGTGCAGTTCACGCGCGAGCCGGCGATATGCCTTCTTGATCTCGTCGGGGCTGGCGTCGCGGGCGACGCCGAGTACTTCGTAGTGGTCGGCCACGGAAGAGGGGTTTCCTTAACTGATCGTGTACTGAACGTTTCTCACCGCCACGGCAGGGTCACTCGCCGAGCAGCCGGGAAAGATAGCGGGCCACCGCACGCACGGCGGCCATGTTGTTGGAGTAGTCCATTCGGGTCGGTCCGAGCACACCCAGCCTGGCAGCGTCGATGCCCGAACCCGCATAGCCGCTCGCCACGACGGATGCCTCGGAGAACGGCGAGACCGCGTTCTCGCGTCCGATCCGTACCGAGACGCCGTACTGCTCCCTGTCCAGCTCGCGGGCCATCTCGCCGAACAGCTTCAGCAGCTCCACCTGCTCCTCGATAGCCTCCAGCACGGGCGTCACGCTGCCGGTGAAGTCGTTCTCGGTGCGCACGAGGTTCGCGGCTCCCGCCATGATGAGGCGCTCCTGACGGGTCGCCTCGATCTGTTCGACGATCACCTGGCACAACGAGGCGACGGTCTCCCGCGCCTGCGCGGTCCACCGCTCGGCCGGAAGAGTGGAAGGAAGGCGACGGAGCACGACTGCCGCATCCGCCAGTCGCAGCCCCGCGCTCTGAGCGTTCACCTGTGCGCGCACCTCGGCGAGGGCATCCTCTCCCAGGTCGCCATCCGGTTCGGCGACGCCCTGCTCCACGACGCCCGAGTCGGCTATCAGCACGCACAGCACGCGGCGCGGGGCGAGCGGCACGAACTCGATGTGCCGCACCCTGGCGCGTGACACCGACGGGTACTGCACGAGAGCGACCTGGTGGGTCAGCTGCGCGAGGAGGCGCACCGTGCGCGCCAGAACGTCGTCCACGTCGACGGACTGGCCGAGGAACACCTCGATCGCCTGGCGCTGAGCGCTGGAGAGCGGGCGCAGTTCGGACATCCTGTCGACGAACAGCCGGTATCCCTTGTCGGTGGGCACACGCCCTGAGGAGGTGTGCGGGGCCGCGATGAGCTCCTCCTCCTCGAGGGCCGCCATGTCATTGCGGATGGTCGCAGCGGAGACGTCGAATCCGTGCCGCTCCACGATGCTCTTCGAGCCGACCGGCTCTCGGGATGCCACGTAGTCCTGCACGATGACCCGGAGGACCTCGAGGCTGCGTTCTGTCACCATGGCGCCAGCTCCCTTCCGGTCATCGACTCCGGCCCGCACGCGATTGGCACTCGTTGCGGTCGAGTGCCAATCATATCCCGGGCGCACGACGAGGGCGTCTCCGTGCACGGTGCGGCACAGCATCCACCCGCTGCGTTCCGAACAGATGAAAGGAGTTTCAGGCTAGCGACCCACGATGCCCACCGTGAAACTGCTCCTCTTCGGCCACCGGTGGTAGAGGTCGAGTCCGCTCACTACGGCGCGGAATCATTGCAGTCGAGCATGGCGAGCAGTACTTTTAGCGCTATCTCGCAAAGGGCGAGATACGCATCTTGCATGCCGTCGAAAGGCGCACCGTCATGAGCGATCCGAATCTCCCTCAACAGCCGGCCGGTGAAAACGCACCCCCGGCGCCGCCGCCCCCTCAATACGGGCAGCAGCCTCCGCAGTACGGGCAACAGCCTCCGCAGTACGGGCAACAGCAATACGGCCAGCAACCGCCCGGGCAGCAGCAGCCGCCGCAGTACGCGCAGCAGCCGCAGTACGCGACTCCGGCCCCGGCCGGGCCCCTGACACCCGAGCAGGACAAGTCCTACGCCGCGTGGTCGCACTTCGGCGGCGCGATCGCCTTCCTCGCCTTCTTCACCGGGTGGCTCGCCATCCTGGCGATCGTCCCGTCGCTGGTGTTCTATCTGGCATTCGGGAAGCGCGGAGAGCGGGTGCGCAATGAGGCGAAGGAGGCGCTGAACTTCCAGATCACCATGGTGGGAGCCATGATCGTCTGGGCGATCGTCGCCGCCATCATCTACGCGGCCCTGTTCGTTCCCCTCGTGCTCGGCGGCGGCTGGTTCGTGCTGGGGCTGATCCTCGCCCTGGTCGGGTGGGCGCTCGTCGTGATCGACGTGGTCTTCTCGATCATCGGCGGCGTGCGCGTCAACGCGGGAGGCAGCTACCGCTACCCGTTCGCGGTGCGATTCATCAAGTAGCCGACCGTCGCAACACGCGGACGGCATTCATCACCTACGAAGGAGAGCTCATGAGCAACGTCCCACCCCCTCCCCCGCAGAATCCGTATCCGCAGAGCCAGGCGCGCCAGATGCAGCCCGCCGACGAGAAGCTGTGGTCGATGCTCATCCACCTGGGTGGCGCGATCATCTCATTCCTCAGCTACGCGAGCCTCGCCTTCCTGCCCGCGCTGATCGGGTTCCTCGTACTGAAGGACCGGGGGCCCTTCGTGCGCGAGAACACGAAGAACGCCCTCAACTTCCAGCTGACGATGCTGATCGGTGTCATCATCGGCTGGATCACGGCGTTCATCCTGATCGGATTCCTGATCCTTCTCGCGGTCTGGATCGTCAACATCGTGTTCAGCATCATCGCGGCGGTCAAGGCCAACCACGGGGAGAACTACCGGTACCCGATCACCATCCAGTTCATCAAGTAGCGGTCAGCCGTCGCACGACGGCGTCGGCCAGAAGCCGTCCTGTGCGGGTCAGTTCCACCGATCCGTGCAGGGCGGCTTTCGCATTCACCAGACCGTCCGCGATGAGGCCGGCGACCGCGGCGCGTCCTGCCGCGCCGAGCGCTTTCGTCGGCAGTCCGTCGCGGATGCGCACCCGCAGCAGCACGTCCTCGAATGCCCGCGTCGCGGCATCCAGAGTCTCCCGCCCTGCCGCGGGCGAGTCGCCGGAGAGCACACGTTGCGCGTAGGCGGCAGGATGCTTAACGTTCCACCAGCGCACGCCGCCGACGTGACTGTGCGCACCTGGACCGACTCCCCACCAGTCGTGCCCCAGCCAGTAGCCGAGGTTGTGCCGGGAGCGGTGTGCGGCATCCGTGGCCCAGTTGCTCACCTCGTACCATTCAAGACCGGCGGACTGCAGCCGGTCGTCGGCGAGTTCGTACATGTCCGCCTGCAGGTCGTCGTCGGGCCCCGGAAGGTCTCCTCGACGGATCTGCCGCGCCAGCTTCGTGCCATCCTCGACGATGAGCGCGTAGGCGGAGAGGTGATCGGGCTTGCACTCCAGCGCGGCGTCGACCGACGCCGACCAGTCGGCGAGGGATTCCCCCGGGGTGCCGTAGATGAGGTCGAGGCTCACCTGCAGGCCGGCATCCTTCGCCCAGCGCACCACCTGCGGCACGCGTTCCGGATCGTGCGTGCGCTCGAGCGTGCGCAGCACGTGCGGAACGGCCGACTGCATGCCGAACGAGACCCGGGTGAATCCGGCGGCGGCGAGCTCCGCGAGGTACCGGGCGTCCACGCTGTCGGGATTCGCCTCCGTCGTCACCTCGGCCCCTGCGGCGAGGCCGATCGTGTCTCGGACCGCGCTCAGCATCGAGTTCAGATCGCTGGACGGGAGCAGAGTCGGCGTGCCGCCGCCGAAGAACACCGTGGCGGCGGGACGAGCCGCAACGCCGGAACGCTCCAGAACACCGGCCGCGAATCGCACCTCCATGGCCGCCTGCTCCGCGTAGTCCGCCTGGCGTGCACCGCGCAGTTCCGTTGCCGTGTAGGTGTTGAAGTCGCAATATCCGCAGCGCACGCGGCAGAACGGCACGTGCAGATACACGCCGAGGTCGCGCGTGGTCGCGCCATCGGCTGCGCTCGCCGGCAGCAGCCCGTCGGCAGGAGCGGGATCAGCGATCGGGAGTGTGCTCGGCACCCTCGACCCCATCGGAGTCGTCGTCCGTCTCGCCGGCAGCCACATCGGCCGCTGCCGGAAGCTGCGGTTCGTCATGCACCGTGACGTGCGTCACCGTGAGCGCGGTCGGCGCGTTCCGCTGTGCGTCATCGCCGCCGGCCCCGAGGGTCTGCGCGACGCCAGGGCTCCCGGTGACCGGGTGCAACGCACGCAGGTAGCGCTTGCCCAGCCGGCGCTGCGAGGCGAACGACACCGGGGCGATCATCTTGCGCACGCCACCGGCAGCCCGGGAGAACGACCGCATCGTGAGCCACACCGAGTCGTCTTCGCGCTGCTCGAGCACGAACGACTCCTCGCCGGAGAGCGGATGCCCGTTCATCGTTCCGTAGCCGAAGCCGACGCGGTGCTCCTCCTCGATCACATACACGACGCGCACGGGAGCGTTCACATGGAACGGACCGAACGGAACGCGCAGCACCGCTGTCATGCCGTTGGCTATGTACGGATGCCCGTCCTCGTCGAAGACTGCCTCGGTACCGTGGTGCGGCTCGAGTCGCTCGGGGGTGCCGTCGGCCGCGTAGCGCACGCCGGCGTACTCCTCGCCGGTTCCGGGATCCACGTGGGTCACCTCGACGCCGCTCCCGCGCTGCACGCCCCACGTCATGAGCGCTCGCGCCGACGTGGTGAAACGCTCGTCGCCGCTGCCGAGCCTGATCGGACGCGACGTCGGGCGGTAGCCCTTCGGGGGATGCTGTGTGAGGTCGTGGGCGAGCGTCGCTCCGACCGCAGCGTAGGTCACCGGCTGGTCGGTGAAGGTACTGCGTCGCATGGCCATCAGAGTCTAACCAAGGTTGCTGCCCGATCCCTGACCTGGTTCCACCAGCCCCGACTCGTACGCGGCGATCACCGCCTGCACGCGGTCGCGAAGTCCGAGCTTGAACAGCACCCGGCTCACGTGCGTCTTCACGGTGCCTTCCGCCATGTGGAGCCTTGCGCCAATCTCCGCATTCGTGCGTCCGTGCGCTATCTCGGCGAGCACCTCGCGTTCGCGCTCGGTGAGCGTGCTCAGGGGTGGGTCATCCGCTCCAGGCGGAGGCGGGCGATGCACGAACTGCTCGATGAGCCTGCGCGTGAGCGAAGGAGCCAGCAGCACATCGCCGCTCGCCGCGGCTCGCACGCTGTTCACGAGAGCCTCGGGCGTCACGTCTTTCAGCAGGAAACCACTGGCGCCCGCGCGGAGGGCCTCGTAGACGTACCGGTCGACGTCGAACGTCGTCAGCATCACGATCCGGATGCTCGCGTGTGCACTGAGCACGCCCCCGATGGCGTCGATTCCGTCCACCCCCGGCATACGGATGTCCATCAGCATCACGTCTGGCGCGGTGCGCCTGGCCAGTGCGATCGCCTCTCCTCCGTCGCCGGCCTCACCGGCGATCCGCATGTCCGGTTGCGACTCGATGATCAGCCTCAGTCCGGCTCGGATCAGTGGCTGGTCGTCGACGAGCGCTACGGACACTTCGCTCATACCGGGTCTCCCCGCAACGGCAGCATCGCCGACAGCGTGAACGAGCCGTCGGCATCCTCGTGCGAGGTCAGCTCACCGCCCATGAGCTCCACCCTCTCGCGCAAACCGGAGAGCCCGCGTCCGGCACCCGGAACGGTATCCGACTTCGTACCCGGTCCGCTGGTCACCGTGATCAGGAGGCGGTCTGCCGGTTCTGCGATGCCCACCCGGACGACGGTGTCGACCGTCCCCGAGTGCTTCAGTACGTTGGTCAGTCCTTCCTGCACGACCCGGTACCCGGTGAGTTGAAGGCCGAGCGGAAGCGACTCTGCACGCTCGGACACGAACAGCGAGACGGGCAGCCCGAGGCGCCGCATCCGCTCGCAGAGATCCGCGAGCCCGGCGAGCGTGGGCTGCGGGTCGCCCCTTTCGTCCGTGTCGCCTCGGAGGACCGTGAGCAGCGCTCTCAGCTCCCCGAGCGAGTCCCTGCCCAGTTCCTCGATCTGCGCCAGCGCCGTCACGGCCGCGCCCGGGTCGCGCGCTGCGGCCACCCGTCCACCGCCGGCTTGGACCACGATCACGGTGATGGTGTGGGCGATGACGTCGTGGAGTTCGCGGGCGATTCGTGCGCGTTCCTGTTCGCTTGCCCGTTCCGCTGCCTGGGTGCTCTCGATCTCGGCACGCAGGGCGTTGTCACGATGAACGGCCCAGCTGCGCGCGAACAGCCCAAGAGTCCACGACGCGACGAGGAAGGCGCCGTTGTAGAGCACGTCTCCCGGGTCGCTCATCTCGGGAAAACGCACTGCTATGGATGCGAGCGTCGCCGCGGCCGTCGCGAGCGCGATAAGCGGACGGAGCATGCCAGGCTCGTGCCGAGCGCACGAGTACACGGCTACCAGCCAGGGTATGAACTCGCCCCAGTACGTGAGCGCGACGGGGAAGACCCAGGGCGGAATCGCGATCACCGCGACGATGACGATCAGGATGGCGAGCGGCTGCTTGCGTCGGAAGGTCAGCGCGGCACAGGCGATAACGGTCGGGATGACCGCCGTCACGGCCGGTGCCCTGCCCGTCGGCTGGCTGAGGCCCGTTGCGATGTCCAGGAGACCGACGACGAGGAGCAGCACCGGCGGTACGCCATCGATCGCGATGTTGCGCCAGTCGAACCTTCCCGGCCTCGCCATGGCATCACGGTAGCGCCGGAGGGCGTCTGCCGCGTCTGCCACACGACAGATGCGGCATCAGTCCCGCGACCGATCGATCAGGGCTGGGTGATGGATGTCTGCGCGGCGACCGCGAAGCAGCCTGACATGTAAGCGGTGTCCGGACACGCCGCCAGGAGGACATCATGAATTGGACATCAACCGACGGCGTACGTCGATCCGTCGTCGTCACCGGCCTGATCGCCGGTCCCGTGCTGCTCGTGGCGTCGAACGCGTTCATCGTGCCCGACGCCGCTGGCGGGATGCGCGCCGAGTTCGCCGCGATGGCGGCGCAGCCGTGGCTTCTGCTCGTGCAGTCGCTGCTCGAGGCGCTCGGCTTCACGATCGCGATGGCGTCGTACGCAGGGGTTCCGCACGCACTCCGCGGCAGAGGCGGTGCGCTCGGAACTTGGGGAGCCGCCCTCTGCGTCGTTGGCATCCTCGGGTTCGTTCTCTCCGCTGCGGGCGGGCTCTTCCTCTACGTCGCCGCCCGGATGCCGGACGCGGACGCCGGATTCGCCGCGGGCGCCGCGCTGAACGCCGATGCGGTCACCGGGAACATCGTGATGATCCTGATGCTGGCCGGCGAAGTGGGAGTCTGCCTGATCGTGATCGGGCTGATGCGAGCCTGCCTGATCAGCTTCTGGCCTCTCGTGATCGTGCTGGCCGGCATCGTCGCGGACTACGTGCTGCCGTCCATCTTCTCCGGGCTGACCGCCGACGTGCTGCTGCTCGCCGCGAGCACTGGGTGGGGATGCGACTGGCGAGGGCCCCGAGGCCCGTGTGGCTGGGTGACCCGGTCGACGCTCGCCGGCCGCAGTCCGTGGCTGCGCGCTGACCGGTCGCGCCGGCGGACCGAGGCAGGCTGCTGTCGTCCGCCGGCGCTACTTCGACTTGTCCTTGCCCTCGACATCGCCGGAGAGTGCGGCGATGAACGCCTCCTGGGGCACCTCAACGCGACCGACCATCTTCATGCGCTTCTTGCCCTCCTTCTGCTTCTCGAGGAGCTTGCGCTTGCGGGTGATGTCACCGCCGTAGCACTTGGCGAGCACGTCCTTGCGCATGGCACGGATGGACTCCCGGGCGATGATCCGCGCGCCGATGGCGGCCTGCACCGGCACCTCGAACTGCTGGCGCGGGATGAGCTTCTTCAGCCGCTCGGTCATCATCACGCCGTATGCATAGGCCTTGTCCCGGTGCACGATCGCGCTGAAGGCATCCACCTGCTCGCCCTGCAGCAGGATGTCGACCTTCACGAGGTCGGCCTCCTGCTCGCCGGAGGGTTCGTAGTCCAGGCTCGCGTAACCCTGCGTACGGCTCTTCAGCTGATCGAAGAAGTCGAACACGATCTCGCCGAGAGGCATCGAGTACCGGATCTCCACCCTGTCCTCGCCCAGGTACTCCATGCCCAGCATCGTTCCGCGCCGGGTCTGGCACAGCTCCATCACTGTGCCGACGTAGTCCTTGGGGGTGAGGATGGCCGCCTTCACCATCGGCTCGCTCACTGCGCGCACCTTGCCGGTCGGGTATTCGCTGGGGTTCGTGACCGTGACCTGCTTGCCGTCCTCCGTCTGAACGTCATAGATCACGCTAGGAGCGGTGGTGATGAGGTCGAGGCCGAACTCGCGCTCGAGCCGTTCCGTGACGATTTCGAGGTGCAGCAGGCCGAGGAATCCGCATCGGAAGCCGAAGCCGAGCGCGACCGAGGTCTCCGGCTCGTAGACGAGCGCGGCATCCGAGAGCTTGAGCTTGTCGAGCGCTTCACGCAGGTCGGGGTAGTCACTGCCGTCGATCGGGTACAGCCCGGAGAACACCATGGGCTTCGGGTCGGTGTAGCCGGCGAGCGGTTCGGACGCCGGCCGCCCGGCATTGGTCACGGTGTCGCCGACGCGGGACTGGCGCACGTCTTTCACGCCCGTGATGAGGTAGCCCACTTCGCCGACACCGAGGCCCTTCGTCGGCACCGGCTCCGGAGAGCTGACACCGATCTCGAGCAGCTCGTGCGTGGCGCGGGTGGACATCATCTGGATGCGCTCCCGCGGAGTGAGCTGTCCGTCGACCATGCGCACGTAGGTGACGACGCCGCGATAGCTGTCGTACACGGAGTCGAAGATCATGGCACGTGCCGGGGCATCCGCCACACCGGTGGGCGCGGGCACCAGCTCGGTCACGCGGTCGAGGAGAAGATCGACGCCCGCCCCGGTCTTCCCGCTCACCCTGAGCACGTCGTCCGGGCTGCCGCCGATCAGGTCCGCGAGTTCACGCGCGTACTTCTCAGGCTCGGCGGCGGGCAGATCGATCTTGTTCAGCACCGGGAT
>Ga0164242_10007927_pt1 | contig 11576 bp, 9 predicted proteins | sample OricomgcompostMG_FD_108783 | JGI IMG/M metagenome (GOLD analysis project Ga0164242, IMG submission 108783) | Miracle-Growth compost microbial communities from Emeryville, California, USA - Original compost - Miracle growth compost (MG) ... | reverse complement strand
CGGCGGCGTGCCGCGCAGCGCAAGGAAGCTGTGCAGGAGGATGCCCGGGCGGGATTTCCATCGACCGGAGCAGACAAGCCAGAAGGTAACAGCGAATAACGCCTATTCCGGTCGCTAGAAGCCGCTATTTTCCGTAAGCGGACATCGCCGGCCTGAACGCCTGACCCCTCTCCGGCAGCAAAGTCGGACGAACCGGAAAGTCTCCTTTTGGGAGCGCAGATTGGGATAGCGGACATTTCTGCCGGCGAACCAGGGTGTCGGCTTCGCGCCCCATTTGTGGACATCCGAGCCTTCCGCCAAGCTTCCTAATAGCGGACGTTGATCTGCGCGTCGCGTGAACGGCGACTGGCGCTCCATAAAGTTGCCGGAAGGAAAGTGCCCAATTTCGACGATCCATCGCCTTGGGCGAACAATCCGAAATTTGTCGTTCGTTTCTTATCCGCACCTGCGGCAGTGCTGAAAGCATCCAGAGCGGTCATAGGTGGTCGAAGACTGAGCCCATCCGTGGACTAAACAGCCGTTCGTAGGTCTTCAACAGGTAGGAATCGGTCATGCCGGCGATATGGTCGCAGATCACGCGCATGTCCCCGCCGTCGCGTTCGAACAGAGCGAAGGTGCCGCGTGGGAGGAAGGCTTCCGGTTCCGATGCGAACGCCTCGAACACCGCGACGACCATTTGCTGGCCCTTGAACTCGAGATGCTGCACCGCCGGACTGCGGATCACGCGCTTGTAGACCAGCTTCTTCAGCCCCTTCAGCAGAATGGCGGCGCTCGGGTTGATAGCGGCGCGGTAGCGGATGAGGGGCTCTTCGAATTCGCTCTTGTCCTCCAGCACACAGTGCTGGACGAAATAGCCGACCAGCCGGCTGATCGCGTGTTTTCGCGGCGCCGCACTTTCGAACAACATGGCGACGAGATCGCTATATGCGTCGTTGCCGGACGTGGCCCGCTTTCTGGAGTTTACGAAGTCCAGGAAGTGCCCGCAGGCATCCGGCGGGACATATTGCTCGAAATCCTCGCGAGTGATGAGGGCGAGCGCGAGCGCATCCTCGAGGTCGTGGACGCCGAAGGCGATGTCGTCCGAGACGTCCATGATGCTGCAGTCCAGCGATTTATGGCGCGCCCGGCGGTGCTCGGGAAGGCCTTGGGCAGCAGGTTCGCTGGTATCGAAGCGCGTGAACAGGTCACGGTCGCTCTCGGACAGGGTCTCCAATATCCACATGACGGCGGCATGTTCCGAGTCCATGTAGCATTTGGGCGGCTTCGCAGACTCGCGGTCGATGAGGCTCAGCACCGATGTTCCGGCGCGCAGAGCCGGCGTGCGTTCAGGATGCGCCACTGCGCCATAGGAAACCGGGTATTTGAGCGTGCCGAGGAGCGTGCGTCTCGCCAGATCGGCACCGTCGCTGTCCGAATATTTCTCGAGCCGCGTTAGAATGCGGATGGTCTGACCGTTCCCCTCGAAACCACCAGATGCCGCCATGCAATAGTTGAGTGCGACCTCTCCGCCGTGGCCGAAGGGCGGGTGGCCAAGATCATGGGTCGCACCGATCGCCTGGATCTGGGCGAGCGTCGGCAGGTGCTCCGCCGCGGGTTGCCCGGCGAAGTCCGCCCGCAGCTGCCGGGTAACGCTACCGGCGATCTGGGCGACCTCGAGCGAATGCGTCAGACGCGTCCGGTAGAAGTCGCTGTCGCCGAGATTGAGGATCTGGGTCTTGCCCTGGAGGCGGCGAAACGAGGCCGAGTGGATGATCCGGCCATAGTCGATATCGGCGTCGCTGCGGGCATCGCCGGCATGCTTGCGCCAGCCACTTCGACGGTCACTCCAGGACATTCCGAGCTGTTCCTCACATCATTCCGGCATGCAGATATCACCCTTTCCTGAGCGGTGACATCGCCGCCCGCCGGTGGCGTGCCGACGGGCCCGGAATGCGGCGAAGATGTGCGGCAGGACTTGCGCTCCGTCATCCTGGCGCGCGGTCGGCCGATGCGCCAGCTTGCTGATTGGCGGCGAACTGCTTCGCCCAGCACAGACCGTCCACCAGCTCCATTTGCGCGATCGTCGAGCAGGAGATTTCGAGAAGCCTGGGGTTCGCGAAAATCACAGCGAGGCAGCGTGCTCGGCTGATGGCGACGTTCAACCGGTTGCGGCTGTAGAGGAATTCGATGTTCCGCGGCAGGTCGTCGCCCGAGGAGGTCGCCATGGAGATGAGCACCACCGGTGCCTCCTGACCCTGGAACTTGTCCACCGTGCCCACCCGAGCACCCTCGGGAAGCGTGCGCCGCAGCAGTTCCACCTGCATGTTGTAGGGGGACACCACGAGGATGTCGTCGGTTCCGATGCGATGCTGGGCGCCGTGCCGGTCGGTCCAGGAAGAGCCGAGCAGGGCCTGGTAGGTGATAGCGAGCCGCTCGGCTTCCTCCTGGGACCGCTGGGTGCATCCCAGATGATCCACGTGCACGAACCGGAGGCCGGTGGCGGCGAGCGCTGCCGGATCGCGCGCAGGATCGAGTTCGAGCCGCTGCCGCGCGGTCGTCGCTTCGGCCTCGAGGCGGCTGTCGTAGACGGCGTCCGAGATGAATCGGCAGAGATCCGGGTGCATCCGGCGAGAGAAGGGCAGGAAGACCCCCTGGTCGGCCGGAACCGTGGCATGCCCCTCCAGCAGATGCTCGAGCGCCGACCGGCCGCTGCCCCCCGGGTGCGTCCCCTTGATCGGCTGCGAGAGCTGCATCTGGTCGCCCACCAGGACGATATTGCGCGCGGAGGTCCCCATGGCGATCACGTTGGCGAGGCTGACCTGGCCCGCCTCGTCGACGAAAAGATAGTCGAATGCCGCGTCCAGCTCCTCGCGGGCGAACAGCCAGGCCGTGCCGGCGACGAGCTGGTGGTGCGGCGACACCCCGCTGCCGCTGCCGCCGACGACGTCTTCGATCCAGCTCCCGGTGCCGAGCATCTGGTCCTCGCGCGACGATTTCTTCATGCCCCGGCAATGGAGGCCCTGCGCGGACACCATGGTCTCGACGTCCTTCAGCAGGTTGTTGATCGCCTTGTGCGAATTGGAAGCCACCCCGATCCGCTTGCCGGCGCCGAGAAGCGCGAGGATCGCCTGCGCGGAGGTGTAGGTCTTGCCCGCACCCGGCGGCCCCTGGACGAGCAGATAGCTGTCGTCGAGCACGCGAAGCGCGTCGATCGCGCCCCTCGTCGCGTCGGCGGCCTCGGGCACGATCGGCTGCCCGGACGCGCGCCCGGCCAGCTTCGGGCGATCGCGCCGGAGAATGGCGGTGACCGCGCCGTATTTCTGCGCGCCTGCCGCGATGCTCTGTGCATAGCGATGCACCGCGGCGCGAAGCACCTTGTCCCCGATCGGGCCCTCCGGGATCAGCCCGCAGCCGGGCTCGATACGCGAGCGGCTCGGGCCGAGCTTCAGCTCGACGACGCGCTCGTCCTCGTCGAGCGATACGATCTCGCCGGCCGGCTCGAGCGTTCCCGACCGTAGGGGCTTGTCGCCGACCCGCATCTTGAAGTCCTGGGGCGGGAAGGTGAACGGATAGACGACCGACTTCTTATCCGCCCATGGGCGGCGCGTGGGGTGTGGCTGCAGATCGGCGATGCACTCGGCGTCATCGAGCAGCGCGTCCATGTCCATGTCCTGCCGCGCGAACATCGCCCACCAGCCAGGCTTGGCTTCGCGGCGGTGGAACTCGAGCAGATCCGTGAGCAGCCGGCGCCACGGGGCATCCCCGCCCGCGATCAGGGCTTCGGCGAGCTGGCGGGTCCGTTCGTCCGCCTCCTCCCGCGCGGCGACCTTCGCCGGGTCGACCGGCTCGAGCGCACGGCCGGTGAACCATGGGGTTTCTGGCGGTCGCAACGACACCAGCCAGTCGCGGCACATACGCGTCGAACGGCAGTCCACCTCGTTATATTCTGCGATCTCCTGCAGAAGCTGGTCGCCGCCGATGCGGCGCCACCGCTCATAGATCACGATGCTGTCGCCGGCAGTCTTGACCGCACCCTGGCGGCCGCCGGGAAGATAGAAGGCTTCCATGTTCTTGATCGAGTAGCGCGGCTCCGACGTCCGGATCGACTCCGCCACCACCTTGTAGAGATCGACGAGCCGGTCACCGCGCAGCAAGTCGTCGACCTCGCGCTCACGGGTGCCATGATACATGGCCAGCCGCTTCAGCGCGGTCTCCTCATAGGATGCGTAATGGTAGATATGCGCCTGGGGGTGGCGCGCCAGGCGCGCGGTCATAAAGTCGATGGCCTGCTCGAACGCGATCTTCTCGCTCTCGCGGTCATGGGCCCAGAAGGCATGGAAGCGGTCCTCGCCATCCACGAGCCCGAACAGATATTCGAGGCCGTCCTCGAACAACGGGTCACCTTCCATGTCGAAGAACAGGTCGCCCGCGTCCGGACGGGGCAGGCGCGCGAAACCACGTCCAGGCACGGGCGGGAGGAGTTCGATCCGCCGTTCGCCGGTTTGCCGCTGATGGGCCTGCAGGCGGGCCTGCGCCGACAGTTTGGCTACCGTGCCCGGTTGCATGCCGGCAATCCTGGCGCCGTCCGGCAAGGCGGCGAGGCCGCCGATGTCGTCGATGCCGGCCTGCCGCAGCGCCGTCCTCTGGCTGCGTCCCATGCCGGCCACGATCGAGAGATGATCTGCCGCCTCCCATTCGTCATCGCAATGCTGCGACCAGCGGCAGAAGGTGCAATGGCCGCAGGGATCCCCCGCGGACGCGCTCGGCACGCTGTCCGCGAAGCGCTCGAAGCGCTCGCGCGCGATCGAGAAATAATGGATCAGCGCTGCGGTGCGCAGCGTCACGATCTCGCCGGTGCCGAGCACGACATGCATCGACGGTGGTGCGGTGCCCTGCACCTCCCGCAGCATGTCGGCATAGACGCATAGCTGCAGGACGTGCTTGGGCTTGGCAGAGCGGGCGAGTTTGGTGTCGGCCACGTCATAGGCGAAATCGCCGAGCGCGGAGGGTATCCCGCGGCGCTTCAGCAGGAAGTCGGAATAGCCGTGCCACCGCCCGGCCAGAAAGGCACCCTGGTAGATAACGTCGTGCCCTGCCTCCATGGCGCGGCGGGTCGCCTCTGCCCGCTCCTCCAAGGTACCGTCGCCGGAAATCTCCGCGACCGAGCGCCCCTCCTGGCGCAGCCGCTCGAGATACGCACGCTCATGCTCGATGCCCTTTTCCTGCAAGAGGACGGCGCTTTCGTCATCGGGTGGAAAGCTGGTCGGGGTGACGAGGTTGCGCACGTCGAGCACGGTCGCGTGCGCGCACCCCATGAAGTTGACAAGATCGCTCGCGGAGAAGAGCGTCTGCGCGCCGTGCTTCAGCATTGGTGATCCTCCCGTTGCGGAGCATGATCCGCTCGACTCATCTTGGCAGATGAGCATGATGGTAGGACACGACAGAAGTTGTCGCTTCCAGGGGGGAGGTTCGAATTTCTTACCGCAATGCAATCGACTTGCTGACGGTCGCGGCGCGCGCGGCGTCGATGCGCGGCGTCAGCCTAGCGGAAATCGAAGAGATCCTCGAGCGCGACTACCGGACCGCACAACGCGTGATTGCGGCGCTGGGGCAGTGTTTCTCGGAACTCGAGAAGATCAAGGACGAGGAATCGGGCAAGGCCAGATGGAGACTGCCGTTCAAGTCCTTGGCCCCGTTGCTCGCGCCGACCGCAGAAGAACTGGCAGCCCTCTCGTTGGCGCTGGAGGTGCTCGGCAAAGGAGCCGGCACGGACCAAGTCGAGGCGCTTCGCTGCCTCCATGCCAAGATCCTGGCGCTCATCCCCAATGAACGCAGCCGCCGGCTCGAGGCCGATGAGGAGGCACTTCTCATGGCCTTGGGTCATGCCGCCCGCCCGGGTCCGCGGCAGGTGGGCAACGAGGCGGTGGATGTGGCGATCTCCACGGCGCTAAAGGGCACGTCCCAGCTGCGCATTCTCTATCGCGGCTGGAAGGACGCAGTAGCGCGCGAGCGTATCGTAGCCCCGCATGGACTATTGCTCGGGGCCCGGCGTTATCTCGTCGCCGTCGATCTCGGCAAGGTGGGGGGCGGCATCCAGCATTTTCGCGTGGATGCCATCGAAGAGGCCACCGTTCTCCCCAAGACGTTTGTCCGCAAGAAGGGCTTTGATCTCAACGAACATGCGGAGCGCTGCTTCGGCTCCTATCAGCACGAGGGCGGCATCCACGACGTTGCCTGGCGATTCGCCCCCAAAGCGGTTCGGTGGGCGGAGAGCTTCATGTTCCATCCGGCCCAGACCGTCGAACACGAGGCGAACGGCTCGCTGGTCGTACGGTTCCGCGCAGCAGGGCTGCTCGAGATGTGCTGGCATCTCTACATGTGGGGAGATGCGGTCGAAGTGCTCTCGCCACCCGAGCTCGCGCAGATGGTTGCGGGCCACCGCCGCTCCGACTTTCCGTCGATGCCGTGAAAGGAGCCGGAGCGCCGCTTCGGCTCCCGATCCGGTTGATCAGCAGTCGGGCAGGTCGTCCAGATTGTTGCGCGACGTGGTGTCGCGATCGGTCCGGAGGTACTTGCCGGTCGGGCCGCTGACGACGTGAATCTTGGTCTCCGGGGCGCCCGCCCAATTGACCCAATATTCGTGCAGATTCTGCTCGATGTCGTTGATCGCATCGGCCTTGTTGCGCGGGGACCAGAACTCGCCGGTGTTGCACAGCCGGGTGATGTCGCCCTGGGTGTTCTTGCCAGTGGCACGCACATAACGCTTTGCCATGATCAGCTCTCCTTGACGGTGGTGTGGGGGCCGGCCTTCCCGTGGGCGGTGGTCACGTACCGTCCCGAGATGTCGCTTCGATAGCGATCGCCCGAGCTCCCGCTCGGGCCGGCGCTCTCGCGGACGGTGGTGCGGGGGCTAGCCTTGCCGTGCTTGGCGGTGACGTATCGCCCACTGATCGCGCTGCGGTAGCTCCCGCTGCCTCGACCTTTGCTCATGTTTGCTTCTCCATCGTTGATGCGACTCGTGTTCATCGCGAGTCGCAACGTGGAGCACCGAGGTGACAGATCGTGTCGCATCGGAGTGAGCGGTCGAGTTGTTCGCCGCTTCCCGAGGGCACGAAGCGGCATAATCCCACCAATTTGGCTGCTAGCTTCTCGTCTCGTTCCGCTGGCGCAGGCCGCTTGACCTACAGCAAGGATCCCGCATCTATCGGTGGCACAAACGTTATCTAGCCTTTGGCGTCAAAAGAACATAGGTGGAACATATATGTTCGCAGCCATGCGGGTACGGGATCGATTTGCTATCTGCGGCGAACCGAATCACCGAGGTTACGCGCATCGCATGCCGATGAAGGGGTATTGATGGGATTGGACGCGAAGCCGAGACGCTCGGTTCTGATCACCGATGTCGATAATACCTTATTCGACTGGGTGCGTGTCTGGTACGCGGCCTTCTCGGCGATGCTGGCCGAATTGCTGCGGTTAAGCGGGCTCGACGAGACGCTCCTGCTTGCGGAGATTCGAAGAATTCATCAGCGGGCCGGCACGTCGGAATATTCATTTCTGATCGGCGAACTTGAGGTGCTACGCGGCCCGGCTGGCAACACGCCCGTACTCGACTTCTACGCGCCGGCGATCGACGCCTTTCGCGCTGCTCGCAGACAGACGCTCGAATTCTATCCTGGTGTCTCGGCGACCCTGGAAGAGCTGAGGCGGCGCGGAACGCTGCTCATCTGCTACACCGAGTCGCTTGCCTATTATTCACAATACCGCTTTCGCAAGCTTGGGCTCGATCAGGTGATCGACTATCTCTACTCACCCCCCGACCATGATCTTCCGGACGGGCTATCGCGCGAGGAAATCCGGTTTCACGAAGCGGCGCATTACACGCTGGCCCGGACCGAGCACCGCTTCACCCCACCTGGCGAGCTCAAGCCCAATCCCGACATTCTGCGCTCGATCCTGCGCAGTCTGAACGTGCCGGCCGAGCAAGCCGTCTATATCGGGGACAGCCCGCATAAGGATATTTGGATGGCGCAGCACGCCGGAGTCACCGATGCGCTCGCCGCCTATGGCGCCGCCCAGCACCAGCAGGCCTATGCGCTGCTGCGCAAAGTCTCGCACTGGCCCGAGACCGATGTCGTGCATGAGACGCTCCAGTTGGAGGACAGGGCGATCGTGCCGACGTACCGCCTCGACGGCTTCGAGCAGCTGCTCGAGCACTTCGACTTCACTGCCTTTGAGGGACCTCGCTTATGAGTGCGACCGACGATCATCGCATAGAGATTTGGAAGACGATCATCGACGTGCAGAAGCATTTCAACGAGCTGGAAATGCGGATCCGCAATGTCGCGGTGACGGTGCTCGCTGCCTTTCTCGCTGCGGCTGGCTTCACCATGAAGGAGAATATCCACATCACGCTGTGGAGCGGCCGCGTCTCGTTGACATCGCTCGTACTCTTGGGCGCGGCTTTGTGCTGGCTCGCATTCTACGGCATGGACCGCTTCTGGTATCACCGGCTATTGATCGGCTCGGTCAAGCAGGGCCTCGTTGCTGAGAATGCGCTGGCTGCCACCTATCCGGAGATTCGCCTGACCAAGGCAATCGGCGGCGAGAGCCCGATCAAGATCGGTAGCTGGGAGGTTCATTCGAGCCGAAAAATCGACATCTTCTATTGGCTTATTGCCTTGCTGCTGTTGGCAGGCGCCGCGATCTCGCTTTGGCAGCCGGCGCCGTCTGCGCGACCGCCCAAGTCGATGGCTGTTGCGCCCACCAGTCCGAGAGATCAGGCGTTGCCCCAAGCCGCGACCGGGCCTGCTCCCGCATCACTGCCTTCCCCCGTGGCGACCAGCGCCAAGGCGCGTTGAGGGCGTCACGCCTTCAGGTAAAGCACGATGGGTCGGCAAGAGTCACCCGGAGCATCTTGAGATCATCAGGCGACACGCTGAAACTTGGCGAATGTACATAGCCGTTCAAAGTGTCGAGCGAGACGGGTTGGCGGTGCAGAATATCACCCGGATCAACCGTCACGAATTCGACGTCGTGACGCTTCGCGATGGAATCGTCTGGAACGTCCAGTGTAAGAACAACATGACCGATCTCGCTTGGGTCGAAGCCGAGCCCAAGCGCTTCGCGCGTTACAACCGCAATCTCGCTGTCGCCTATGAGCGGGCGCTGGCGAAGGAGCGCGATCGGGAAGGCGTGCTCACCGCACACATCGGGAACGGGGCGGTTGAGCATATACTGGTGTCGCGCTTTCCCGTGGTGATCGACAATGCCAGGATCGTCGCGTTCAGCCGGATCGAGGGCGTCGCCGCGCGCGCCGACGCCATCCTCGGTGAGCGTAAACAGGCCTCTGCCGACTAAGGACCCCGCTCAGGCAATCCGCTTCGACATCCTTGCGCTTACCGTCGCTCGTCGGATCTCGCCACCGTCCTTGCGAGGTAATCCTGGCCGATCCCCCGGATGCCGGCGCGTTCGCCGGCCCCCCTGTCACCCGCCAATGCGGTTCGCTGCTGGACTTAGTGGCCTCCTGCGCGGATGCTGCGCCTAGAAGCGCTGATCCACGAAGCAGCGCTCGACCATGGGTGTGGGCATGAACGGCGAATTCCTCACAGGAAGCGCGATCCGTGACGCGATCGAGCGCTTCATGGACAGCTATGACGAATACCATTGGGCCGTCGCCTGGGGCAGCGAGACGCCGACGAGCAAGGCGTTGCTGGCGCACAAGGCGAAATTCCGCTCGGTGACGATCGGCGTTGCATTCGCGCAGACGGACCCGCGCCTGGTCGATGCGCTGGTGGACATCCCGGGCGCCTTCCTGGCCACCGACTTTTCCGGCGGCACCTACCATCCCAAGCTCTATTGTTTTCGCGCCGGCGACAATGCCGCTGCTGTCATTGGCAGCGCCAACTTCACCAACGGCGGCTTGGGGCCAAATCTGGAGGCAGCGATCGCCCTGACCGGCACGATCGCCGAGCCGGCCTTCGCCGATATGTTCAAGTTCCTGCGGGATGCGGCGCGCCATCATCGTCCGGTCACCGCGGCGCTTGCCGCCAGCTACCGAGCGAGTTGCAAACGCTTCGCGCGAATGCCACGGCCCCCACGTGATCCGCTTGCGACGATGGACCGCGCGCAGACGCGCAGCTTGAGCTCTCCCCTGACAAACCTCAGCTGGCGAGACTTTCGCGACGCGGTTCACGATAGCGCGCATCATGATGTCGATCAAAGTCTCGAGCTCCTCGCCATTGCCCAGCGCTGGCTGGTTTCGGTCCGATCCTTCAGCCAGCTCACGGCGCCGCAGCGCAAGGCAATCGCAGGCATCATCGGTGACTATCAGAAGACCGATCCGGAACTCGACCGCGACTGGGGCTGGTTCGGCTCGATGAAAGGCGCCGGGGACTTCGCCAACCGCATCGATGCCAATGACCGTAATCTCGCACGCGCCGTCGATGCAATTCCGATGCGAGGCGAAGTGACGCGCGCCGACTATGACCGCTTCTGCACCGAATTCATCCGGGCCTTTTCGCAGTCGTCGCGTCAGGGCGGCGTCGCTACTGCGAGCCGCTTGCTCGCGCTCAAACGCCCCGACACCTTCTTGTGCCTTTGCAAGCCCAATATCGCCGGGGCCGCCGAGCAAATGGGGTTTGCCCCCTCAACGCTCGCGCTGGACAATTATTGGGACAAGGTCGTCGAAGTGCTGCGCGCATCCGACTGGTATGCAGCGCCGCGTCCTGCCGGCGCCGATGCGGCGCTGTGGGACAATCGCGCCGCCATGCTCGACACCATCTTCTATGCGCCCTGAGCGCGAGCGGCTGCCGCGCGTCGCATTGCCGCCGCCCTAGGCGGCGAGCGTCGTTTCCGGCGGCGGGGAGGGCTGCAGCCCTTCCAGCGCAAGCGCTGCGACTTCACGGCCGAACGGGTTAGCCGTAAAATAACGCCATAGCCCCCGCCGGTCAGAGCGATCGGCGTCGAACACGGCCATTAGGGCATCGATCCCCAGATCATAACCCTTTGCGACCCGCGTCTCCACCTCGGCGAGCGCCGGGACCACCTCGGCCGCAACTTTCGCCCGCTTTGCGGCAACGCCGCCGCGCGGATGGGCAGCGGCAATGATCTGCGCCAGCTCGGCCAATCGCGCGACATCCTTCGCCGCCAGTCGTGGCCAGGTCAGACGCGCAAGATAGAATTTGTTGAGATGCAGCCCGCCGACCGTTCGTCTGGCGAACCAGTCGAAGACCATTGAATTCAAGATCGCGAGACCGGCAAGCGCCTGTTCCTGCGACTCAAAAGCCAGCACCGGCGCAGTATTGCCGCACACCCAAGTGGGCGGCACCAACGCGGCCAGCACCGTCCGCGTGTTCGTCGCGGAAGTGACATCGCAGATCGCAACGCGCGCACCGGTGATATGACGGGCGTGCGTTAGATATTGCGGACGGCAATCCGCCAGAGCGCGCGCGCCATTCGCCTCCCAGACTGCCCGCCTGCCGCTGCCCGACACCCAGCTTTTCTGGAAACAGTCATACTGACCGATCATCCGTCCCTCGAGGATCGGCACCAGCTGGGGGCTCTCCTCGAGGCGGAGCTGACCTGCCTTGCCGCCG
>Ga0164242_10007926_pt1 | contig 11577 bp, 8 predicted proteins | sample OricomgcompostMG_FD_108783 | JGI IMG/M metagenome (GOLD analysis project Ga0164242, IMG submission 108783) | Miracle-Growth compost microbial communities from Emeryville, California, USA - Original compost - Miracle growth compost (MG) ... | reverse complement strand
GCTTCTACTCCGAAGGACAAGCCCATCCCGGTTGAGGTGCACCAACCGGCACCGGGCGCCTTGGAGACCTTATCCGCCTTGATAGAGCCGCTGATCCACCCGGTCGCAACGACCGGCATCATCGTGATTTTCGTGATATTTATTCTGATGCAGCAGCAAGACCTTCGTAATCGGCTCATCAGACTCGCGGGCTCTCATGACCTTCAACGCACGACGATTGCAATGGATGACGCCGGACAGCGGCTGAGCCGACTCTTCCTGACCCAGCTTGCACTCAATGCCTGCTTCGGTCTCATCATTGGTCTCGGGCTTTGGCTCATCGGCGTCCCAAGTGCCCCGTTATGGGGCCTTCTCGGCGCGATACTCCGCTTCGTCCCATATGTGGGCGCGATCGGCTCCGCGGTTTTCCCGTTGATCCTTGCTACCGCTGTAGAGCCGGGCTGGACCATGACGATGCTCACGGCCGCCCTGTTCCTCGTGGTTGAGTTGTTGATCGGACAAGTGGCCGAGCCTCTCGCCTACGGCCACAGCAGCGGTCTCTCTCCGGTGGCGGTCGTCATCTCCGCCACGTTCTGGACCTGGTTGTGGGGACCAGTTGGTCTCATTCTGGCCACCCCCTTGACGATTTGCCTGGTGGTCGCGGGGCGACACGTCGAAAGACTGAACTTCATCGAAATACTTCTTGGTGATCAGCCCGCGCTGTCTCCAAATCAGATCGCCTATCAGCGGCTCCTTGCGGGCGATCCGATTGAGGCTACTGAGCAGGCGCGCACCGCCATGAAGGAGGAACCCCTAGTTTCCTACTACCAGGAGACGCTTCTGGGGGCGCTCCGGCTGGCCTGGGCCGACGCGCAGCGGGGGCTGTTGGAGCAGGAGCAATTAGAACGCATTCGCGACACTGCGCGGGAAGTGATCGATGAGCTCGATTCCGTCGCGGACACGGATGTTTTGGAACAACGGGCGGAGCCCGATCACAATGGTGCACCAGCCTCTGACGACGCAAAAGTCTTGGATCGACCTACACTCACCGGTGGCCAGACGGTGCTGTGTATTCCCGGGGCCGGCATCCTTGATGAAGCCGCCGCAATGGCGATGGCACAGATCCTTCGACGCCGTGACATTTCGGCGGTAGCGAAGGAGGCCGATACATTGAGCATGGCCAAACTTTTCGCACTCGAAACTGAAAGCGCAGCCTTGGTTTGCCTTTGCTACCTTGAGAGAACGAGCCCGGCGCGCCTGCGGTACGCCGTCCGTCGCATTCATCGTAAAGCGCAGGCAGTCCCTATCATGGTTGCGCTGTTGGGTGAGGCGGAGGAGCACGTTGCCGATACCGACTTGGAGCTCGCCGACCGCGCTGAGTGGGTGCCAGGGACGCTTGCCTCTGTCGCCGACCGAGTGCAGCAAATGCTCGCGCAGGAGCCCAGGCGTGTCGAGGTCGGGGTGTCCGAAAGGTCAGTTGTTAAGGCCGACATCCTGCCAACGCCCCTTGAAATCGCAGCAACGCCCGGATGACAAGCAGCTCAATGCAAGCGCACACCTTAACTAGCCAATGTAAGCTGGCTTGCGTTCGCATCGCTAGATTTGAGGGATTCCGGTGAAAGCCCAGCATTATTGTTCTCTGTTGCTCGCATCGTCATCAAGCGTCTTCCAGTGGACGTCACCACAGTCGAGGCAGGTAAAGATGGCGCAGGGGGCTCTGCCAAGCCGCCTCGGAATGTGGGTCACCAATTCCATGACGCCGCCGCAGCGGTCGCACGTATTGTCGTCAGCGGCGGTAGGGTCCGCCTTCATAGTCGACCTCCTCGCGATGTGAACGGGCGAGAGCCCCACAATGCGGGAGCGCAGACGCCTTCTGATGTCGGTATTGAGATGAAAACGAGAGGGCGCGCAGATGGTTGCGCTGTGAGCTATGCCGGAGCGCACATGTAACATGCGCTCTTGTGAATGAATCAAACACTATATCTTTATAAGCGCGGCCGTTCGCGCTGATGGCTGGACTTATCTGCTCGACTGGCAGGTTGGCTGCTCTGGTGGCGAGTATCCGACACTCTTCAGCATGAAAGTGATATTCGGAGGCTTTGCACTGCGGATGTCCAGTAACGCAGACCAGCGAATTGAACCACAGAAAGTTCTTGGACTAACTAAGGGCGCTGAACACAATTTCTTCGGTCCTGATGCAAGACAGCGATCACGAGACCGAGAGCTAAAAGGCGAAACGCTTCTCGCGACTTTCAGGCCCTTGTCGCGCAATAAGTTTTACGCCGCATGTCGCGCATCCGTTATTACGCATTTGGTTGTTGATATCTGTCTCTGAGGTGTAGATAATACTTTGGTCTTCTGAAAGTGGTCGCCGGTAGCTCAAACCGCGCCTTCTCCGCTGTTGCCGGAGCGCGGCCGCGGCTGTTTGCGCTCGGAGGATCGGTTCAAAGCCTGCGTGTGGGGGCCAAGCAGTGCCGTTGTCCAGTGGATTTGTTAGTAGTGACATTTTAAACTACTCCATCCGGCTAAGGCGCCGACCTGCGCTCGCCTATTCGGTCTTGATTGTGGCTATACTAATTGCGTCCTTGGCCCGATGGCTGCTTGATGGACAAGTGGTAGCGGGTCCGTTCGTAACCTACTATCCGGTTATTATTATTGCAGCGCTGCTCGGGGGCTTCTGGACCGGCGTCGTGAGCATCGCCTGCTCCGGTGTTCTCGGGTGGTATGTGTTTCTGTCCGCTGCGTCACCCCTTATGCCGCATAATTTAGGCGCAGGGTCTCTGCTGACGTTTATTACACTCGCCCTGCTTGACGTGGCGATTGCCTCCATCGTGAACCAGGCGGTGATCCGACTTACCGAGCAAGAAGAAAATGTGCGGTCGATGGTTGAAGGGTTGCCGAATGGCATCATGGTCATCAGTAGCCAAGGCATAATCACAAGTGTGAACGCTGCCATAGAACGGATATTTCAGTATGCCCGATCAGAATTGATTGGCCGCTCTGTCTCGACCTTAGTGCCTGACCGCTTCCGCGATAAACATCGTTCGGCAATGACCGCCTATTTGAAAAACCCGCAGACCCGCGGTTTGGGGCCAAACCGCGAGTTCAAAGGCAAGCGCAAGGATAGCAGCGAGGTTTCGGTAGAAGTTGGTCTCACACCGATCGAAAGGTACGGAGAGCGTGCGGTCGTCGCTACGGTGATCGACATTTCCGAGCGGGTACGCTTGCGCGAGCAAGAAAAGCTTCTCACGCGCGAGATGCAACACCGTACGCAGAACCTCTTTTCGGTAATCCTCGCCATTGTTGGGCGCACACTGGTTCGAGGGCAATCCATTGAGAACGCCAAAAGGCAACTTACAGGTCGCTTGAATGCCTTGGCCGGCGCTCACTCGAATCTCATCGGAGAATTTGCGGAGGGTGTATCGCTGGCGCAAATACTTCAACGAGAGCTAGGCGAGATTGCGCCAACAGCGGTGGCTGTCACAGGCTGTGACGTCCCTTTGAATGCGGATGCCGGGCAACAGTTTGCTCTCATCATCCACGAGCTAGCCACTAATGCCTTAAAATACGGCGCGCTCTCGCGACCTGACGGCGCTGTCTCTGTGTCCGGCTTGGTCAGTAGGACTACAGAGGCGAAGGCCTTTACTCTGGTGTGGAAAGAGCGGGGTGGTCCGGCGGCCACAAAACCGACTCGAAGGGGTTTCGGCAGCTCGATCCTGTTCGAGTCAGCCAAGCAGTTTGGAATGGTGGTTGAGGCGGATTACCCGCCCGAGGGACTAACCTATTCGGTTAGCGTCGCACTTGAAGACATCGCACCTCAGTCCGTGCACCTCGTCCCGTCGGAGGGGCTTGTCCCACACTATTCCCCGCTTCGCTCAGATAGTTTAATCCGATCTACGTCTGATTCAGTGAGCGACCCGGCCGGCGAAGCTGTAGGGGATGCCAAGCCCGCGGCTTGAAAACGCTCCGGTTGCGGCTTTCCGAGGAACCGATGGAGGAAAGACCCCATTCATGCACTCTGCCGTGGAGAGTGCCGCGCCGAAGGAACATTTCACCGAAGTACTCGCGCTGTTTGAGCTTCATCAATGCGAAACAGCACGACGGGACGAACAATTCATCGACAATAGGAGACGGGCAATGTCTCAGCATCAAGTACGATTCATGAAGCGCATCTGCGATGACACTGGTCACCCCCATGTGTGCACACAAGGAGTGATCGAGATTCGACAGGCGCACACTCGTGATCGTGCGATTCAGGCCGCGAAACACAAGTTTGCGCGGATGCGAAAGATCAAGCACTGGGGCATGCACGCTGACACGCTTGAAGTGAAAGATATGAGCCCGACAGGCGGGCATCTTCGTAGTACCCTGAGACATTAGAACCTTCTATGCGGTTAGACCTCTATATTCCGACCGCGAACACACGCGCGTTCGGATGGCAGAGTTGAAGGCGACCTTTCGGCGCTTCGATCAATTCTCGAAATCGTACCGCTGACAGGAACCTCTCCCACGTCCCAGCGACTGAGCTCGGCCTCGCGGACGCGGTTAAGCTCCTTGACGCCACGCTTGCCGAAGAGAGCAAGACTGACAAGCTGCTCTCGGACCTGGCCGAGACCTCCGCCAACTCGCGATCGCAAGCGGCTTGAACTTCGAAGCCGACAGCGGATTTTCCGGACTCGGAACCGAATACGCACTGGTCAATTGAGCATACACTGACCGCCTGGGCCGATAAGCCGCGCAAGCCACCCCAGGGCTTGGGCGGCCCATCGGCGCGCTGTGCCGGTGTGGCATAAGCTGGCGGCTCCGGCTTCAGTGATCATTCATTCCCCAAAGTGCCGATGCATCAGATTCGCGTGAGGTGCTAGCGCAACCCTGCTGCGGGGACGAACTAGTCTGACAACCGGCTTCCACGGGTGCTGTCGATTTGTGGCCACCCGGACTGAGACTGGGTCGGTGCGAGGTCCGCTTTTCGGCGCAGGGCAGACGTGCATATCGCGAACGCCAACAGCCGGGTCTGGCCCGATGCGGACCGAGTCTCTCACAGGCGTAAGGTCTGCTTGCTGGGGTAGGCCGGACCTGCACATGACAGTTGGCATCAGCCGCACGCAGACCGAAATGGGGTAGAGCGAGTAACGAATCAACAAGCTATCGAGAAGGCGACCCCAAGCCTTTCGACTTGAAGGCGGTAAATGGCGTTTGGTGAAAGCAGTAACTTGACGAAATTGACGAGGGTGGGTCGTTAGGTCGGGAAAGTCTGCGCGGGAAAATGCAGATTCTTAAATGCGCCATACGGGGGACTGCTCGGATGGACAAGGTAGCCGGCTAACGAGTCCAACCTATGCTTTGTAAACGTTCCTTGGCTCGGTCTCGAATCCGAGCCGACAATGTGTGGAGGATGTCCGCGATTCGGTCAGAGGTGATGCGCTGCGTGCCACGTGGGAGGGGCCAAACGCGACGGAGGAAATGGTAACCAGGAACGATTTCCAATCGTACGTTCATTAGCCGCTGAGCGGCATGCAAAATGCGGCGGACGTCCACGGCAGAGGCGACCTTGTTTAACTCGACAATGCCAGTCCGGATAAAATCGATCCGATCATTAACATAATCAACAACGTTGGCTTTTTCGGCATAGAGCTGAGCTTCGGCAAACAGGCGTTCACCTAGGATGGCATCCGAGACTTCCCGGCGTTCTGGATGGCGTTGGCGGACCGCAGCTTCAAGACGGTCCCTTTCAACGATTACAGATGCATCGAACTTGTGGCGTGTGAGTCCGACATAAATCTCGCGGGCGTCAGTCGCTCTTGCGATGTAGAGCACCGCCGCCGACGACGTCCGGCCCTGCACTGAGTAGGCCGTCCCGGCGTATGCGTGGGTGATGCGGGGCGGTAACCTGTCTCCTCCAAGCCGGATGCGAGCAAGATTGGACCACTCTTCTTGAACTCGTCTGCCGTCATCAAGGCGGACCAAAATCGATGGTGATGCGCCTCGTAAGTTGATACTCTCAATGGTGCCACGAGTCCCATTCCGAATGCTCAATTCGGGCAAATTTTCGCCGAACCGGATATAATCTCCTTGCGCAAGCCGAAACTTCACTTTCTTTTTTTCGCGATCGAGCGCATCAAATGAATGGTCCGGGCCGGTCAGGCGACCTTCCTCACGGAGTGCGACTCGCGCGGCGTTGTTAAGGGCCGCCGAATCCGAGTTGCGGCGTGTGATCATGAGCACTTCGGCCCCATACAGCCGGCGGTATTCGGTCCATTTTCTAATCGTGGTGGCTTGCGCGTTCGTCTCGTCGCGGGTGAACTGGACCCGATCGTTCTGGACGTAAGCGCGAAGGCCGGCACCCGAATCGCCCTTGGCCATTACCACCGAGGCGGCGCATTGCCAGGATGCCTCCTGCCGACGGACTTGATTGAGGACGGCGCTGCGTCCAACAACATCCGATACGGCGCGGAGTGCGCTACCGCCGGACACAGATTGAAGTTGTTTGCGATCGCCGAGACAGATGACCTTGCCGTAAGGTCGTGCCGCCGTTAGCACGGCCTCAAGCTCGCGCAGACCGGCGACGCCGACTTCGTCGACGATAATCAGGGCCATCGAGTCGAACTTCGGGCGCTTTCCGCTCATCAGGTCGTGTCGCCATTTTGCGATGGCGAGCGCCTCGATGCCGCAAGCTTTGGAGAGCTCGTCCGCAGCAACCCAGGTGGGCGCTAAGCCAAGTACGGTCAAGCGAGAGCGTCGTGCAGCATCAACTAACGCCCTGGTTAAAGTTGTTTTGCCCGTTCCTGCGCCTGCTTCGCAGATGCTTACGCCGTCCCGACTAGTCGCATGGCGTATGGCTTTTTGCTGCTCGTCAGATAAATGTGGGGCCTCGGTCAGGGCAGCTTCGACTGCTTCAGTGCTAAACCAGTCGTTTTCGTCAGCTCTGTCGGCCTGTCGTAACAGACGGGCTTCAGTCTCGGCGATGGCTGCCGTGGTCCAGCAGTAGTCGGCGTGTCGTTTAGACAAGGCGAGGAGAACGCCGGCACGTTCAGACGAGTCGATCTCTTGCCTCACAGAATCGGGGGCGATCCCCGTCAAGCTGGCCTTCACGAATGCGGAAAGGATCAGATCCTTCCTGCTGATGACATTTTGATGTTGGAACAGCTCGGAGGCGGCAACCGCGATAGGCCCAGTGCCTATAACGGCAGGCGGGTCAATCCCAGGCTCGATGGACAACTCCCGTGTCAGATCGGGAGTATGACTCCGGGCAGCCTGCCACGGAGAAATGCCCGTCGTCGTCAATTCTTCTTGCCAGCGTCGTTCCAGCACCTCGCCGGTTGGCACCTCGTCCTTCGCACCGCGGGTTGCCAGTGCAGCCAATTCTTTCTGCGCTGCGCTCGCGCTACGTGCAACGCGCCCTTCAATCTGTTGGGTGCGTTTGGAAAACATCTCAAGCACAGCCTCCGGAATGCCGGCTACCTCAAATTGATTGCGTCCAGCCTCGCGGAACTGAAATGCTTCTACTGCGAGCCGAGCTGATAAGTCGGCCCGATATGCAGCGCCAAGAACGAGCTGCCATTCATAAAGCCTATCAGGATCGATTGTTAGGAATTTAGTCGAGCTGCCGCTTCGGCCGGCAACGTTCATTAGAACGCTGTGCGTATGAATGTTGGGATCGCCTTCGCGAGACGTAAAATGGTCGAACAGGCCGACGATAAGGACGGACGGTTTCTCGCGAATGCGACCACCGACACCTGAGCGTACTTCGACGAGCCGTTCCTGCTCTAGCAGTCCGAGAGCGTATCGTACGGCTGCGCGGTGAGAGTCTTGCAGAATCGTTCTCTGCTGGGCGTCACCTGCCATCCATAGAATGGAAACGGATTTAGGGGCCGAAAACGTAATGTCCCATCCGGCCCTGTGATTGGCTCCCGCGGCTCGTACAAGAGATGCGCCTGTTGCCGGGTGAATGCCGGCGCATAAATCGCGGAAGGTCTCTTTCTCGATAGGCGCGCCGTTACGGACGAGTGTCTCTGCTGTGGTCCACCATACGCCGCCGCCTTCGCCGACGTAGTATTCATCGCGCCGGCTTGGTCGAGCTTCGCGATTAGGATCGTTGACGTAATAAAGGCCAGCATCTCGCCCGGCAGCCAGCTTGTGAAGCGATGCAGTCACGGTTTAGGGGGCGAATAGCGGCAGAAGCTCGTCGCGTCGGCCGGAGGGGCAGCCGTCGCTTCCCCGATGTACTGGGCGAGGTCGATCAGCGCTTGGTCGACAATGTCGAGCCGGTCCAAAGCCGCCTTGTGGCGGTTAGCGGTGTCGAGCTGTTGCGCGACGCAGTCCCGAATAAGCTCGGCCTCGGTAATGGCTCTCGCCTTCGCAGCTTGCCGAATCCGATCGGCCAAGTCGTCGTCAAGCGATACTTCGAACGTGGTCGGCATCGGTCCTCAGCACGGCGGGCAGGCCTTTGGTCGAGCTAGGAGCTCGCATAGGGCGGCGCCGTGCTCAAGAGCCGGTAATCTGATCTTGCGGCCGTGGTTGGCAGCTTTAGTGCGTGAGGTGTGCAATCTGAAATAAATGGTCTTTAACTAGCAAAGACACTAGCAACCACTAGCATCACTAGCACTCGCTAGCATGTGACTGGCGCCCTAAAGTCCGCGCCAGTCATGACCCTCGATCCCAAAAAACTTCAGCGCGATGCCAAGCGCCGGCAAATGGCTCAGCCGCAACCGAAGATCGGTCGCAAGACCACGGGCGCGACAGATGCCATTCGTGCCGCGCTGTCGATGATTTACAAGCTGCGCCGAGACGGCATTTCATGGCCAGCGATTGCCAAAGCGCTCGGCGACCAAGGCGTGGTACAGGGCAAGGATCGGACACCCCTGACCACCAATCGGCTCACAGCGCTCGTCAGGCAGATTGAAGTCCAAGAAGCCAAGAAAGCCCGCAAATCGGTCAAGCGCGAAAGAGGCGATGTCGCGACCCAAACGGTCAAGCCAGCCCGCAAACTTTCTCTTTCACCCGATCTAGCGGCGCGTCCAGTAGCACCCCATGATCCACCTGTTTTGGACGAGGACGAGCTGCGACGCATGGCTTTTGAAAAACTCAAAACCGTTTTTAAAAAGGAATAAACGAATGTCTCGAATGATGCTGGTGCTCCAGGAAAAAGGCGGAGTTGGCAAGACAGTTTTTGCGCGGGCGCTCGCGGAAGCGGTCGAGGATGCCCCCATTATCGAGATCGATGCGAGCCACCGCATGCGTGAACTTGGCGACCGCGTCAAATTCTTCAAAATGCGAGCCGACCGCAAGGCGATCGAACGGACAGGCGGCAAGGCTGCCCGAGCCGAGTTCGACGCCGTATTGGATGCGTTCGCAGCGGCCAAGGTGGCGACTATCGTCGACGTGGGTGCAAACACATCGGTGACATTCTGCGAGGTGCTTTCTGAGGTCGCGCCGGAATTGACCAAGGCCGGCGTCGCATTCGGCATCTGCATTGTGGTAACCAGTGAGCCAGGCGCGCTGGCAGAAGTGCCAAGGCTCATGTCGCTCACCAAACCGTGGGCCAAGACGCGCTTCCTGATCGAGAACCGTTTGCACGGCAACGTCGATCCTAGTTCGCTCAAGAAGGTAACGGACGGCGCAATCGTCACATCATTTGAGCAGCAAACGCTGGAGGACGGCGCGGACCAGTATCTGCAAGCGGGCGGACTATCGATGATTGCGAAGCTCGACCCGGAAAAGCTCCGTGAGAAGCACGGGCTCGGGTCGGCCCTGCGAATTCGCAAGGACCTCGAACGTTTTCGTCTCGAAGCGATGCAAGCTGTGCGCCCCGCGGCGGAGTGGCTGGTCGGATGAGCGAACAAAGCAAACAGGTCGCTAATCAATTCTCGGCCGCAGATAAGCGCCTCAAGAATGCCAAGGACGCAATTCGACGCGTCAGCGAACAGCGTCTATCTGAATTGATGAAGCTTCCGGAGCGAAAGCGCTTCGAGCATCTTGAAGATGCAAGTCTCACCTCGGCGGATCGTAACAAATTCCGACGTTCCATAGCCGTGAGGCTCAACCGGGAGAAAGTTCAGTTTGTTCTTTCGAGCGGACGATTCCGCATGCGACCGGTCGCGAATTGGGTACGTCGGCGCTGGTTCCCGGTCATGATAGCGACGGTCATTGCTGCACCGTCGGTAACATTCACGTTGATGGCATGGAAAAATACTGGTGACAGAATAAACCTATCTAAGGAAGTCACTTTAGATTGGAAGATGCCATCTGGTTTAATAGAGCATCAGTCGTACAAATCCGGTGACACTCTGGTAATCGTTCGCGAGTCCGGAACGCGCAGCGTCGCGCGCCGATGGATTTTAGGGCAGGGATACGCGACTGCTGTCTATGCTCAGTAGCTCATAGCAGCCGATTTTAAGCGATCCTGCCGACCGGCTGTGTGCGTTCAATTAGATCCTCAAAACGGGTGTCGGTATAGGCTGACACGCGGCCAAGCTTCAGGCGATCGGGAGTGTGGGCGGGGCCATTCAGCAATACGACCTGCCAGCGATTGAGTAAGCTCTGAAGAGTCGTTGGTGGTGCAAGACGCGCAGCCTCTGGCGAATAAGATACAGTCGTCTTTCCCGTCTTCGCATCTCGTGTATTGGTGGGCTTGCTGACTGTAAAGTTACCGATAGCATCCGACCAACGCTCTAACTCATCAGGCTGAGCGGCGGGCAGGTTGAAGATGCTTGTCATCTCCGCTGTGCCCATGAAAATCTCGGCTCCAGCCTCGCCATACGTATTTTCTAGCTGGAAACGTGACTGCCAAAACGTCCAAAGCGACAGCCCATATCCCGGAAGTTCTCCTGCCGCGTCTGACAGTTCCTGAAAACGTCCGAGAACGTTGGCCTCATCAATGAAAGCAATAATGCGTTCGGCCGGTCTATTGCGACGTACAGTGTTGAAAAGGTCGGCTAGCAACCATCGAACGTAAGGCGCTAAAATTGTTTTCCGATTGTCGGCGGGAAGGACAATAAATAGATCAGCATCTCCGCTGCAAAGTTCGTCTAATTCAAAAGTATGATTTTGAACGACCAAACTCATGCGGTCATCAATCAGCCACCGTGTATTTTGCTTCGCCGTCTCAATCATATTTGATTTGGTACGGTCATCGCCTGTCGTAAGAGTACCGAGCGCACTTCTTAATATTGCAGGCAACTCGCCGGTCGCTTTGTCGACCTGCCGTTCGAGAAGTCGCTGAAAATCTGCTGGATTCGTCAGAAGCGCGGCGGCGGCAGCAATGTCGGTCCGGTTGTTCTTAATTGACGTTACGATCGCGGCGACGATCAAGTCAGCGGCGCTGTTACGGAAAAAGGCGCCTGCTTCGCTCTCCTGAACCGCCTCGTTTGCTAGCGCCGATGCCATGCCCTGCAGGTAAAGAACATCGGTTGGGTCGATCCGCAAAAGTGGGTTCCAACGGTCTGATCCGTCAACTAGGCCCAGGGGGTCCAGGCAACGAACCTTCTTACCCAGCGCTTCGCGGCGCCGTTTGACGGCGCGGTACGCATCGCCCTTCGGATCGATGACAACCGCGGGCCCTCCCCATGCATTCTGTTCCGGGAGCGCCAAATTCGGAAT
>Ga0164242_10007925_pt1 | contig 11578 bp, 7 predicted proteins | sample OricomgcompostMG_FD_108783 | JGI IMG/M metagenome (GOLD analysis project Ga0164242, IMG submission 108783) | Miracle-Growth compost microbial communities from Emeryville, California, USA - Original compost - Miracle growth compost (MG) ... | reverse complement strand
ATCGTTGATAAAATTACTTTAGAAGAAAAACACATTAGCTCAACGCAAAACACCGCACAACAACAAGCATTAGTCAGCAGCGGACATCCTGCGCCGGATTATCAATTACGTATTATGGATCCTGAAACCAAACAAATGTGTACCGATGAGCAAGTAGGTGAAATCTGGGTAGCAGGTCCTAGCGTTGCTAAAGGGTATTGGGACCAAACTCAAATGACGAAGGAATGCTTTCAAGCGTATACAGCCGACGGCGCCGGCCCATTTTTTCGCACAGGTGACTTAGGTTTTTGCCAGCACAATGAATTATTTGTAACCGGACGTTTAAAAGACCTCATTATTATTCGTGGCCGTAATTATTATCCGCAAGATATCGAAGCCACCGTAGAAAAATCACATCCGCTACTGCGCAGTGGTTCCACCGTTGCATTTGCTATTGATAGGGCCAGCACCGAAGCTTTAGCCATCGTCACTGAAATAAAAAGCAGTCTTGCACATAATGATATCGATGCGATTTTTACTGCCATCCAACAGATGGTTGCTGAACAACATGGCTTACGTGTACAGGCTATTGTATTAATTCCATTACGTACCTTAAAGAAAACCACCAGCGGCAAAGTACGCCGCCGTTTAGTACGTGATTTATATATCAATGGTAAATTAAAAAATTTACACATCTGGCTGGATAAAGCCTCTACGCCTTCACTTAACAAAGAACCCATGCAAGCTGAACATGATTTAACCCAATGGTTATCCAAATGGGCGGCCCAGAAATTAAACATTAATGTAAGTGAAATCAATCCTAACAAGAACTTAACCAGTTACGGCTTTGATTCGGTTTTATTAACACAATTAGTAGCGGATTTAGAGAAAAAACTAGGTATTACCATTGATCCGAGTATCCTGACAGAACAATGCAGTATTGCAGTACTTGCAGAAAAATTATCTCATAGCAAAATACACGCTATCAGCGATAATAAACCTGTTATCACAGCCGAACAGCTGGCTGATTATACCCGCATTGATAAAATGCCTGGCTTTATGCAAATCAAGCAAACCAAAGCGCATTTAAAACGTAATGGCGCACAGGATTTATTTTTTAATGTTACCGAAAATACTTCGCGCGATACCACTACGTTGGCCGGCAAACAATATATTAATTATTCCGGCTATAATTATTTAGGCATGTCCGGTGATCCAGAAGTGAACCGTGCCGCAGCTGCTGCGATACAACAATATGGTACTTCGGTATCGGCCAGCCGCTTAATTGCAGGTGAAAAACCAATTCATCGGCAATTAGAAAACGCTATTGCTAAGCTAATTGGCGCGCAGGATTGCGTGGTATTTTCTGCAGGACATATGACTAATGTGGCCACCATCACCCATTTATTCGGCGCGAATGATTTAATTCTGCATGATGTGTTGATTCACAACAGTGCGTTACAAGGCGCTGTATTCTCTGGCGCTAAACGGTTGGCGTTTCCACATAATGATCTTGCAACTTTAGAGCGCTTGTTGACGACGCATCGTCATCATTATGAGCGTGTGCTTATTATCACCGAAGGCATTTATAGTATGGATGGTGATATTCCACCTATTCCAAAATTTGTTGCGCTGAAAAAACGTTTTCATACGTTTTTAATGATTGATGAAGCACATTCTATTGGTACATTAGGTAAAACCGGCGCAGGTGTTCGTGAATATTTTAATCTTGATCCACAAGATGTTGATATCTGGATGGGTACTTTAAGTAAGTCATTTGGCAGTTGCGGTGGTTATATTGCCGGTTCAAAAGATTTAGTTGAATATCTAAAGTTTGGTGCGGGCAGCTTTGTTTATTCTGCTGGCATCAGCCCTGCTAATACCGCGGCAGCATTAGCCGCTATTACCGTTTTAAAACGTGAGCCTGAGCGTGTGAGCACTTTGCAAAAGCGGGCAGCGCTTTTATTAACACGTTTACAAAAAGCCAATATTAATACGGGACCTAGCCAGCATACCCCGATTATTCCAGTGATTGTAGGCGAGGACGCTAAAGCAATTCGGTTAAGTGCTGAGTTAAAGAAACGGGGTATTTATACACTGCCGATATTCTATCCTGCCGTTGAAAAGAATAGCGCGCGTTTACGGTTTTTTATTAATAGTACGCATACGGAAGAGCAGATTAATTATACGGCCGACGCTATTATTGAAGCATTGGCGTTGATTAACGAAACCTGTGAAGCTTAATATTCCCTCTCCCGCTGGCGGGAGAGGGTTAGGGTGAGGGTGGCTTAAAATATCACCCCTCATCCTAACCTTCTCCCCTCAAGGGGAGAAGGAACTTTCAATGAGGAATTTGTCATGACTTTAGAAATCCGCCCGGTATCTAATAGCAAAGAAAAAAAGGATTTTATTAACCTTCCCTGGTCTTTGCATGCACATGATGCTAACTGGGTGCCCCCTTTAAAAATTGCAGTTAAAGATTTATTGAATACAAAAAAACATCCGTTTTATAAACAGGCAAAGCTGCAATTATGGAATGCTTATCGCAATAATAAATGTGTGGGGCGGATTGCCGGAATTATTAATCATGCACATAACCAGTTTCATAATGATAAAACCGGATTCTGGGGCTTTTTTGAGTGTGAGAATAATGTGGAAACTTCACGGGCATTATTTCAAACCGTAGAACAATGGATCAAAGAACATAATATGGATTTATTGCGCGGGCCGATGAATCCTTCTACTAATTATGAATGCGGTTTGCAAATTTCTGCGTTTGACACCAGGCCTTTTATTATGATGACGCAAAATCCACCGTATTATGCGGATTTAGTCGAACAGGCTAATTTTAGTAAAGCCAAAGATTTACACGCCTGGATTATTGATCAAAGAGAAGTTGACTTTGATCGCCGTTTACTGGCTAAAGCAGAAGCGGCAGCGCAGGAAGAGCGTATTACTTTTCGTCATATCAACATGAAACGCTATAACGAAGAAGTCGCCAATATTTTTGCGATTTATAATGATGCCTGGGAAAAGAACTGGGGTTTTATTCCTATGTCAGATGACGAATTTCGTTTATTTGCCAAAGAAATGAAGGCCATCATTATACCTGAGCTAATTTTAATTGTTGAAGTCGATGGTGAAATGGCAGGGTTTGGCGCCTTATTGCCTGATGTCAATCAAGTACTCGCCAAAATCCGCAATGGCCGTCTCTTACCGACCGGTTTATTTAAATTACTCTGGCACGCCAAAGTAAAAAAGAGCATCAACCAGGGCCGTATTCCTATTTTAGGGGTCAGCAAAAAATATCAATCGCTGCAATTAGGCCCATTGCTTTATATGAAATATTTAGAAATTGGCCCTAAGCATGGTTTTCCTGTCAGTGAATGTTCCTGGATTTTAGAAGATAACAAATCCATGAATTTTGGCTTAAAGTTAATGGGCGCGAAGAAATATAAAGCGTATAGAATTTACGATAAAGAACTCGTTTAATGATATGACAACCTATTTATGGCTTGCGCGATTAGCATTTATTGCTGGAGTATTTTTCTGCAGCCAGACCAGTGCGCTTGCTGACAATAATATTGTTGCTAAAACTATTTTACTACCCGCTAATTTCTCTATTAACAACAATATCGATGCTATCCAAACACTCCCACCCACTTTTAACTTAATTAAACTGCAGCCCAATAGCCGCACTGGTTTAATCTGGGTTGGGCAATCGGTGCAAGGTTTGTTTATTGTAGGCAAGATTTTTGGTGCGCCGCCTAAATGGCCACAAACACTGGCTGCCCTAATTGACAGTGACTATATTGAATTATGGCTAGCCAGTGTTGATCAGATTAATCTGCCACCGGTTGGCTGGGGCAATCAGTTTGGCAATGAAACCTTAACTTCCGCCAGTGATTGCAAGCATTATAAGAATGTCAGCACCCATGATTTTATTAATGAGTGCCCGCAATGGTTTAATAAACAAATCGCTTATCGGCAAAGCTTTAATAAATTATTTATTCGGCAATGGCAATTAGCGCCTACTCTGGTGAATGAAACCTACGCCACACCAGCCTATAATGAATTAAGCACTCTCACCAATAACCAACTAACACCCCTTAAACCCGGCGCAAATCCGCAAATCATAGTCCGGTCAGCCACGCATAAAAATTATGCCTATGATTTTACTATTTTCATACCCTGGAATGCCTTACCGCCTGCCCAGCAATTATCGTTAGACCATTTACGATTATTGGTTAACATTTTTAATCCTGGCGCTAACCAGCCTACCGCCAGCAAAAATATTCCAATTAACCCTGCCAGTTTTAATTTAATACAACTGAGTAAACCACAGCATTATTTTATTACTGCCTGCCAATATGATTTACAAAATTTATTAATTAACGCCAACAATAACGCTACAGATTTTATCGCCGCCAGTCATCAAGCCAAGGCTTATTTTATGCCTGGCGATAAGCTTGATATACGCAGTGTATTAATTGTAGATAATAATGCGAAAGGATATCAGTATGTACCTAATATGCATACTTACTCACCATTGGTTTATACTGAAGACTTTTTTATGCGCCCTTTAACTACCGCTACTAAACCAACTCATCTGGTTTGTGGACCACCGCTAGCAGTATCGTCTAATGGTAATATTACGCGGGCCAATGCTGTTGTGAATGACACTATAATGGTACACAATTTGCCTGATGGCGATTGGCTAATCCAAGATGGCCCACGCGTTGTTTATTACTATTTCGGCACTGGACAATGTGGCGCTTGTCCACGGGTAAAATTAAGTATGTATGTTATTGATCAAAAAACAAATGCTATTAAATCTGCATTTGATTATATAACGATAGTTGATCCATTATATGAAGACGTTGACATTCACATCACACCCGATGGAAAATCAATTACCCTTTATAAAGGCAAAGTAGATGCCGAGAAAGAAACAACCTTATGGCAAGCTGAAACCTATTGTTATCAAGCTTTAGCAAACAGTTATCAGCTTTGCCAAAAAATAATGCGCAGTACCGAACCTACACCACGTTTTTTAGAACCTAACAAAGTGAATTAATATGAAAGAATTAATAGAAAAATTAACTACCGCAAAATCATTATTAAAAAATAAAAAATATGCAGAAAGTATTATTGCCTTTAATGAGATCATTAATTCAAACGGGAGTCGATATCAGGAATTTAACCAGCAATTTGATGAAATCGCCAAAAATGATCATCACCTTGGCGAAACATTTTTAAAGATGCTTGAAAATTTACAGGCCGCCAACTATGAGCCCAAAGCCGAGGTTGAGGATGATGATATAGCAAAGCTAACAGATAGTTTCAGTAAAATTAGTTTTGCAGAGGCACGCATTGCTCAACAAGCGACTGCATTTATCCGTCTTGCTATCAACGAATATGCTGCCGAGGCCGCCTTAACAGATTTTTTGGATCCAAAAAATACTTTTTTGCTTACAACAGCATTAGAATCATCAGAAATTTTCGTAGCAAGATTAAACTATGCAAGTAAAGAGTTTATTAATGAACTAGGCACGTTATTAACTAACAACAGAGAAATTATTAATGAACTAGTATCCGTCCCAGCATTAATTCATATCAAAAATTGCTTTCCTGATTTTATAGTGCCTTTGATTAACAAAGTATTAGCTGATGCCAACTTATTTGCCAAAGCGTTTGCTCCATCAGATGTCATTTGGCCTGAGCTATTAACGAACTTTCTTAAGGAATTTCCAGATTACGAAAAGCAAGTTCTAGCTGCTATTGCAAATCATAAAGCAATCGCTAATGTTAATGCACTTATTGAAATGAAAGCAGCATTACCACAATTTATACCGCCATTGCTCACTAATGCAATAAGTACGCCTGAACGGTTTAAAAAGGTTTTTACCTCTAAAAATGAACCCAATCTGGTTTTACTACGAAAATTTTATCAGGCGTTTCCTGACTATCAAGGCGCGGTTGTTATGATGGTTATAGCCTTCAGCAGTCAAAATTCTTCATTAAATAAAAGAGCATACGCCGCACCAGAAAGTAAGGAAATTAAATCAGCCCCATTTTTTCCAATAAAAAAAGAATCAAAAGAACCTATCACTGTTAATGCTATGTGCGATAATTTGCGAGCCCGGGTAAAAACTATCCGCGCCTCTGATAATTCCCAGGAAAATTGTGTTTTTTTAGCAAAGAATATCATTGAAACCATTAATAGTTATTTAACTGATACACCTTTACCCTCTTCTGTTGTTGCAACCGGTCAAGCATCCTTAGATGAGGCTACATTATTTCATACTGATGGGTATGTTTATATAAAAGATGAACAGAGCGGCCAATTAAAAAAACAGCGTACCGTAACAAGTACCGAAGTTGTTATAACACCCGCCATGACAACAACCGATTATGCAGTCACACCCCATATCAACCTGACCGAACCTACCTCAATGGAAACTGAGCATGTTGATCTAACCGCTAAAACCATACCTGAATTGAGCTGTCATGTTAAAGACCTTGAGCATAAATTATTATTAGAGGCACAAAATGAAAAACATGGTGGCGCTATTTTTGGATCAATTGATTTAATTAAGACAAACCCTAGAGAGAACAGTCATAGAATTGTATTTTTTGCCGCCACCAAACCAACTCCAGGCGTTTTTTATGTAGACGCACAGCTTTATAACGGCATAGAAGATAAAGGCGATCCTATAATTCAGCATTTATCTGAACATCCAATCTACAAATTTCAGTGCAATGATAAATCACGCACTACTAAATACATTGATAATTGTTTTTATATGATACATGGCTCAGTCAATCAGCCTTTACCGGTCAAACAGCCTGAGGAAAAAATCACATCAACAGCAACCAAACGAGCAACTTTATAAAAATAGGTTTATACATTAATGCGCTGAATCCGCGCCCCTAATTGCGCGAGTTTTTCTTCAATGCAATCATAGCCACGATCAATATGATAAATACGATCCACGCAGGTTTCACCTTTGGCCATTAAACCAGCCAATACTAAGCTGGCGGATGCGCGTAAATCGGTTGCCATTACGGGTGCGCCGGTAAGTTCCTCAACGCCGGTACAAATAGCGGTATTGCCTTCAACTTTAATATCAGCACCCATACGTAACATTTCCTGCACGTGCATAAAACGATTTTCAAAAATGGTTTCGATGATCGTACTGGTGCCTTCTGCGGTTAGTGCAATCGCCATTAACTGCGCTTGCATATCGGTTGGAAACGCTGGATAAGGCGCTGTGCGTATATTGATAGCAGCGGGACGTTTATTACGCATATCTAATTCAATCCAGTTGTCACCGCTATTAATGATGGCGCCCACTTCTTCAAATTTTAATAAAACGGATTCTAAAATATCGGCACGAATATCTTTAATACGAATACGGCCACGCGTGCAGGCTGCTGCTGCTAAATAAGTGCCGGCCTGAATACGATCAGGCATGACTTGATATTGACCGCCACTAAGCTGTTCTACCCCTTCGATAGTAATAGTGTCGGTGCCTGCACCGGAAACTTTTGCACCCAAGGCATTTAAAAAACTAGCTAAATCTTCGACTTCGGGTTCGCGCGCAGCATTTTTTAAAACCGTTGTGCCTTCTGCCAAAGCAGCCGCCATCATTAAATTTTCGGTGCCGGTAACTGTGACCGTATCTAATACAATGGTGGTGCCTTTTAAACGGCCATTCACCTTAGCTTTGATATAACCATTTTCAACATGTATATCGGCGCCCATTGCCTGCATACCACTGATATGTAAATTGACGGGTCTAGTACCAATGGCGCAACCTCCCGGCAATGAAACAATCGCTTCGCCATAACGCGCTAATAAAGGTCCTAATACGAGAATGGAAGCCCGCATAGTACGCACTAATTCGTAAGGCGCATAACGCAAACCAATATCCCGCGTGTCGACTTCGACATTCATACGTTCATCAACCGTAAACTGCGCACCCATGCCACCCAGCAATTCAAGGATGGTGGTGATATCGTGCAAATGGGGGATATTACGGATAACAACGGGTTCATCTGCCAGTAGTGTGGCAGTTAAAATAGGTAACGCCGCATTTTTAGCGCCGGCAATACGGATCTCGCCATTCAAGGGATAGCCGCCCGTTATTAATAATTTATCCATGCCCTACCTCTGCTGGTATTCTTCAGGTGTATATGTTTTTAACGATAAGGCGTGAATCTTACCACTAGTAATGTGCGATCCCAAGGCCGCATATATCATTTGTTGCTGTTCAACACGGGTTTTTCCGCGAAAATCGGGGGATATCACCATTGCCGTGAAGTGCTGACCGTCTTCACCTTCGATGATTATTCGGGCAGTAGGTAGATGGTGCTGGAGGAGGGTTTTTATTTCTTCTGGTTGCATATTTATGTTATTCGTGTTGATTCTGAAAATGATGAGGAGTGATATTTAAAACCACCCTCACCCTAACCCTCTCCCGCCAGCGGGAGAGGGAAATATATAAAATAGCATCGTTCCCGCTTGATGGATTATCTGGAGGGGTGGCGCCGGAGGGGGGTCCCCTAAAATTGCGAAAGCAATTTTAGGGTCCCGCAGGTGACAGGACCCCGCAACCCCAGAACCCAAAGGGAACGATTCCTTCTTTACTAATTCTCACCCAAACAACTGCTGATCAATCAAATCACACAAACAATGAATCACCAGCAAATGCGTCTCCTGAATCCGTGCCGTATTCTGCGCCGGTACCCGAATCTCAATATCATCGGGATTTAATATAGCTGCCATCGCACCACCTTCACGCCCCGTCAATGCAATTACAATCATACCCCGATCATGCGCAGCCTGCACCGCATGAACTACACTATTTGAATTGCCGCTGGTAGAAATCGCCAGCAAAATATCCCCATTCTGTCCCAGCGCCCGAATCTGCTTTGCAAAAACCTCATCATAACTATAATCGTTTGCGATAGACGTCAAAGTAGAAGTATCCGTGGTTAAAGCAATAGCAGGTAAACTGGGACGTTCCATTTCAAAACGATTAATTAATTCCGCCGAAAAATGCTGGGCATCCGCTGCAGAACCACCATTACCACAGCTTAAAATCTTATGCCCCTCCAGCAAACTCCGTACCATTACTTCACTTGCTTGTACGATGACCGTACCTAATACATCGGCCGCTGCCATTTTTGTTTGAATACTGTCAGTAAAATGTTGCTGAATACGCAGTAAAAGATCCATACGACCAAACCTGATGATGATTAATAATGATTACAAAGTAAATTACCATCAACTGCGTAATGAAGCAAAAGAATGTGACTATTAAGTATTTTTTGTTAGCACAGGCGGCTTGGCGGTAGGATTTACCATAGTTTTATAAGCACTTATTATATCTGCGACAGTATAAGGCATTGAAAAAATAGCATGTAATTTGCCGGCGGGATCTATCAAAAACACCGTACCTGTATGCGCCAATTGCTCACCGTCAATATCCTTACCAATACCTGGACTTTTCAGCTTCACATACTGCACGCCTAGCTCATGAGTAAGTGGTTTTAAAGTATTAATGTCCGCTGTTAAACCTAAAAAATTGGGATTAAAACGAGTGATATATTGTTGGATTTTTGACAAAGTATCCTGATGAGATTTTACTGAAACAAAAATAATTAATGGCACAAATTGTGATTGTGCTTTTAATTGATCATAGACCTGACTTAAAGCCGCCATGGACTTATCACAAACTTCACCACAATCTGTATAACCAAAATAGATAAATGCCCAGCGACCCTGTAGGCTTTGATTAGTGAAAGTAGGACCATTACTATCAATAAGCTGAAAAGGACTTAATTTAACCGGTTGGGTTAAAATAGTTTGCGACAAACTATTTTCAAGATTAATTCGACGGCTGATATTGAACTGCCACCATATCACTAAAACTACAACTATAGCTATCGCTAATAGCGCTATTATAAAGTTTTTTGCAGAGTTTGTTCGTGGCATCTGATTACCTTATGCCATATTTTTATTTTGAAGTAATTTGATGTTAGAACTCTTACTACCTTTGTTGACGCTAGTATCTGTGATCTTAAAGTGCAGACACATTGTGGAATATGACAGATCGGTCGTGCTCAACATCACAGATTATAGTGCAATCTTAGATGTAAGAGTTCTAGCATCAAATTACTTTCATATTCTCAATGATTTCATATTACGCTTATAGTCATTAAAGCGTCAGTGGCAATTGGCAATAGCCGCTGTCATTAATTAATAGAATAGCTTGTAGGATAATAATTACAGCATTAGTTAAATATCTAAGTTAGATACGGCCAGCGCGTTTTGTTCGATAAACGTGCGACGCGGATCGACTTGATCGCCCATTAATGTTGTAAAAATTTGATCGGCGGAAATAGCATCCTCGATGGTAACGCGCAATAAACGCCGCGTTGCAGGATCCATCGTCGTTTCCCATAATTGTTCAGGATTCATCTCGCCTAAACCTTTATAACGCTGGATGGTTTGACCACGTTTAGCTTCTTCCATTAACCATTCATAAACTTCTTTGAAGGTTTTTACTGCTTGTTGACGTTCTGCGCGTTGAATATACGCATCGGGTTTTAATAAACCCTGCAGTTTTTCACTCAGCTCTGCTAAATAATGATATTCAGCGGAACTAAAGAATTCCGATGTTAATACATAACGATGTTCAATACCATGAACAATAACCTGTACAGTTGGCAGAAAACGTCCTTGGTTTTCGCTAACGCTGAATTTATAATGCGTACCACTCATTGCAAACGATTCAAAACGCGTTTGTAATTGCTGCGTCCAATTTTTAATAACTTCTTGTTGGGTTAATTGTTCAGTCCGTATGGCATGAATATTAATTAATTCCTCTAAAACTAATATTGGATAACGCCGCGCTAAACGTGTCATTGAATTTTTTACCGTGCGGTAATGGGTAATTAAATTTTCTAATCCAACGCCATGTATCGGTGCTTCGGTAGCGCCCGGATGTAATACCGCTCCTTCTAAAGCCACTTGTACTAAATAATTTTCTAAAGCAACATCATCTTTTAAATATTGTTCCTGTTTACCTTTTTTAATTTTATAAAGCGGTGGTTGTGCAATATAAATATGGCCTCGCTCAACCAGTTCGCGCATTTGCCTGTAAAAAAGTGTGAGCAATAAGGTGCGGATGTGGGAACCGTCAACATCGGCGTCGGTCATAATAATGATGCGGTGATAACGTAATTTATCGGCAGTAAATTCTTCATGACCAATCCCACAACCTAATGCCGTAATTAAGGTACCGATTTCTTCCGACGATAACATTTTATCAAAGCGCGCTTTTTCTACATTAAGAATTTTACCACGCAACGGTAAAATAGCCTGGAATCTGCGATCACGGCCTTGTTTAGCCGAGCCGCCCGCCGAATCACCTTCCACTAAATATAATTCGGAATTTGCGGGATCATTTTCCTGGCAGTCGGCCAGTTTACCTGGCAAGCCTGCAATATCCAGCGCGCTTTTACGGCGCGTCATTTCACGGGCCTTACGTGCCGCCTCGCGCGCACGCGCCGCTTCCAGAATTTTATT
>Ga0164242_10007924_pt1 | contig 11579 bp, 8 predicted proteins | sample OricomgcompostMG_FD_108783 | JGI IMG/M metagenome (GOLD analysis project Ga0164242, IMG submission 108783) | Miracle-Growth compost microbial communities from Emeryville, California, USA - Original compost - Miracle growth compost (MG) ... | reverse complement strand
GTAGTCGGTCGAGGCGTCGAGCACGATGAGGATCTCGGTGTCCTGCTCGGCGAACGAGGTTCGCACGTGCAGGGTGCCGGTGCGGGCCGACACCGGCCAGTGGATGTGGCGCAGCCGGTCACCGACCTGGAACTGGCGGATGTCGGCGAATTCGGTGCCTTCGGCCCGCGTGTTGCTGCGGTTGACGCCGATCAGGCCCTGCGGATGGGGTAGCGCGCGCCTGGAGTCGAACGCTGCGATCTCGGGGAGGGCGACGACCGTGAGCGCGGGCAACCGGACGGGGCCGTAGCGGAAGCCGCCCCACGCGCCGACCACGGCAACCCGGGTCGCGAGGATCTGCCGGGTGCCCCATCGATCCGGCCGCCACCGCATGGTGATCGTCAGATGACCGTCGGTCAGGGTGTCGGCCACCGCCCCCGAATCGGGGGTCAGGGTGAGCAAGCGCCGGTCAGCGACATACGCGGCGAACTGCTCGGCGCCCGGGCCGGCGGCGATCCGGATCGTCCACGCCTGGGTGGTGCCCTCGACGGGTGTGGCGCTCGAGATGGTGCCGGTGATCCGGGGGCCGTCCTGGGGACGCGTCGCCAGTGTCCACACGGTCACAATCAGGAATGGTGTGCCGAGGATCAGCAGGTCCACCCGTCCGAAACTGACTGCCGCACCCACCAGGACGACAGCCAGCATCGCGGCGCGCAGGAACGCCGGGGTGATGCGCCACCCAGGGTCCTGCAACGGTCGGACGGTGCGGGTCGCCATACGAGCCGCCTCAGTCTTTCGCCGTCGCGGGAGCAGCGACACTGTCGAGCAGTCCGTGCACCACCGACGTGGCCGTGACGCCGCTCATCCACAGCTCGGGCTTGATCGTGACGCGGTGCGTGAGCACCGCCTGGGCGACCGCCTTCACGTCCTCCGGGGTCACGAAGTCGCGGCCGCGCACCACGGCCAGCGCCCGGCCGACCAGCAGCAACGCCAGCGAACCGCGCGGCGAGGCGCCGATGAGCACCTGCGGGTGGTCACGCGTTGCGGCCGTCAAGCGGACGCAGTAGTCGACCACCGAGTCCTCGACGGTGATCTGCTCGACCGCCGCCTGCATGCCGATCAGTCCCTCGGCGTCGGTGACGGCATCGAGGGTGATCTCTTCGTGCTGCCGGCGCATCCGGCGGAGCAGCACGTCCGCCTCCTCCTCCTGCGTCGGGTAGCCGAAGCTGACCCGGGTGAGGAAGCGATCCAACTGTGCCTCCGGGAGCGGGTAAGTTCCTTCGTATTCAACGGGATTCGCGGTGGCGATGACGTGGAAGGGGTGCGGGAGCGGGAACGTCTGGCCCTCGACCGTGACCTGACGCTCCTGCATCGCCTCCAACAGTGCAGCCTGGGTCTTGGGCGGTGTGCGGTTGATCTCGTCGGCCAGGAGAAGGCCGGTGAACAGCGGGCCCTGCCGGAAGTCGAAGGTTGCCGTGCGCTGGTCGAAGATGAACGATCCGGTCAGGTCGGCGGGCAGCAGGTCGGGGGTGAACTGTGCGCGGGCGAAGTCGAGCCCGAGCGTCTGCGCGAGTGAGCGCGCGGCCAGCGTCTTGCCCAGCCCGGGATTGTCCTCGAGCAGTACGTGGCCGCCGGCGAGCAGGGTCGCGAGCACCAGCTCCAGGGCGTGCCGCTTGCCGACGACAGCCTGGTCGACGCTGTCGAGGATCTGCTCGGCGCGCGCGGTCGTCTCGGTGATGGTCGGTATGACGGGGGATGACTGGGTCACAGTGCCTCGATGCGGTCGATGATGTCGGTCACGGTCTGTCGGGTGGTCGGCGGTGGTGGCTGTGCCAGCAGGTAGGCCGCCAGCTTCGGGTCGGCGTGGGCGATCAGCTCGGCGTCGTCCGGCAGGTGGGCCAGGCCGCTCGCGGCGGCCCGGGTGTGCAACCGGTCGACCGCCACGTCGCGCAGGACACCTTGCAGGCTGACCGCGCTTGCTGTCGGGGTCCCGTCGGCGTTATGGGTCGACGAGTCGTCGATCAGCCGGCGCAGGTAGCTGATCCGGGTGTCCGGAGTGGCTCGGAGCCGTCGTCCCACCGGGTTGCCCGACCACTCCGCGATGTCCCAGCCGCTGCTGCGGTCGCGAGCCCACCAGCCGATCGCGAACAGCACGCCGATGGTGGCGAGCAGCTGCAGCGGCTGCGGGTGCATCTGCAGCCAGGACGTGAAGACCCACGCGGCAACCCACACGACCAGCAGGGTCACGATGCGTTTGCCCCAGGTGCGCGTGCGGGCGTCGTCGGCGCCCGGGGTCGTCATACCTTCTCCTGCTGCGCGGCCGGCAGCGACCGGTGCAAAGCGGCCAGCGCGTCCACGGCCGAGCGGCGATCATCCTCGGTGAGCGGGTGCGCCGAGAAGCGCGCCTCGCGGTAGAGCGCGCCAAGTGTGCGCAGTGCCCGTAGGTCCACGTCGAGCGCGTCGAGCATCCGGATGGTCAGCTCCGCCGACGTCTCGCTCGGGCGCCGTTCGACGCCCGCCGCACCGACTGCTCGCTCCAGGTCGACCCAGCACGCGACGATGGCGTTCGACGGCCTGCCCTCGAGCAGTTGCTGCTGCTGCCGCTGCGTGACCTCGCTGACCGCGTCGAGTACGGCGTCGTCCACGTCCGGCAACGGGCCCTCCCGCCGCACCTTCAGGCGGTGGCGCCAGCGCCGGACCAACGACATGGCGATCGCGACGATCAGCAGCACGATCACGGCGAGTGCCAGGGCGAGCACGATGTCGAGGATGACGGTGGAGAACGCCTCGGCCCCCTGCTGCCGCGGATTGCGGGTCGCCGGTGCCAGGCTGCCGCCGGGCACGGTCGGTGCACGGAAACGGCCGTAGGTGATGTGCAGGTTCGGGTTGCGGTCGGGTCGTTGCAGTACCGGCGGCCGCTTGGCCGTCGTCACGACGACGAGCACCATGAGCGCCAGGGCCGTGCCTGCCGCGACCAGCAGCATGTGACGGCCCGGACCACCCGGTGTTCGGTCCTCCCCAGAACTCACCGCTCCAACCTAGGACGCCCCGGGTCCTCGCGTTGCGGAAAGCTACGGTTTCGTTACGACCACTACTACTTCTTGCGCGGGGGCGGTGGCACCAGCTGGACGTCGCGGACCTCGAGCGCGTCGGCATCGCCATACGACAACTCACCGGTGAGCTTGCCCGCCGCGCGCAGGTCTGCCTCCGAGGCACGCACGAGGGCCTGGAGGTCGGCCGGCGCCGCGAGCGTCAGCGCCGTCACCTCGGCCCGCATGCCGAGCTTGGCGTCGGACTTCGCCTTGCGTATGCCGGCCAGCGCCTCGCCCACGACCTGCAGGGCCGCTGGTTCACCGGTGGCCGGGCCGCACTCGTCCGGGACGGGCCAGGACGCGCGGTGCACCGTGCCGGCGCGCCACCAGGACCAGACCTCCTCGGTCGAGTAGGGCAGGAACGGTGCGAACAGACGCAATTGGACGTCCAGCGCGATGCGGAGGGCGGCACGCGCGCTCGCAGCCGCTGCCTCGCCCTGCCCGCCGTACGCACGGTCCTTGACCAGCTCGATGTAGTCGTCGCAGAACGTCCAGAAGAACGCCTCGGTCAGCTCCAGGCTGCGGGTGTAGTCCCACGACTCGAAATGCTTGGTCGCCTGCTCCACCAGGGTGCGCAGGCCGGACAGCAGCGCCAGGTCGAGGGGCTCGGTGACCGCGTCGAAGAGGTCGCCCTGCACCTCACCCATGCCGAGCGCGAACTTGCTGGCGTTGAGCAGCTTCATCGCCAGGCGGCGGCCGACCTTCATCTGGCTCTCGTCGTAGGCCGCGTCCATGCCCAGGCGTCCCGACGCGGCCCAGTAGCGCACAGCGTCGGCGCTGTGCTGGGTCAGCACGTCCTCCGGGGTGACCGCGTTGCCCTTGGACTTGGACATCTTCTTGCGGTCGGGGTCGAGGATCCAGCCGTTGATGGCGGCGTCGGACCACGGCACGCAGTCGTGCTCGAAGTGGCTGCGGACCACCGTCGCGAAGAGCCAGGTGCGGATGATGTCGTGGCCCTGCGGACGCATGTCCATCGGGAAGATCTTGGCGAAGAGCTCGTCGTCGTTGCGGCCACCCGCGTTGCTCGTCACCGGCCACCCGGTGGCGATCTGCGGGCTCAGCGAGGACGTCGCCCAGGTGTCCATGATGTCCGGGTCGCCGATGAATCCTCCTGGCACACCACGCTGTTCGGCGGTGTAACCCGGCGGGACATCGGTTGCCGGGTCCACCGGAAGGGTGTCGGCCGCTGCGGCGATCGGGTGCTCGTGGTCGGGCTCGCCGTCGGCGTCGAGCGGGTACCAGACCGGGAACGGCACCCCGAAGAAACGCTGCCGGCTGATCAGCCAGTCGCCGTTGAGGCCGTCCACCCAGTTGGTGTAGCGGCTGCGCATGAACGCCGGGTGGAAGTCGATCTCCTCCCCGCGCGCCACCAGGGCCTTGCGCAGGTCGGCGTCGCGGCCACCGTTGGTGAGGTACCACTGGCGGGACGTCACGATCTCCAGCGGCTTGTCGCCCTTCTCGAAGAAGTTGGCCTTGCGCTGGGTCGGTTTGGGTTCGCCGTCCAGGTCGCCGGACTCCCGCAGCGCGTCGACCACGGCCTTGCGCGCGGAGAAGACGGTTTTCGTGGCGAGCTGCTCGGCATACAACTGTTCGCCGGGGCCACCGGCGATCCAGGCCGGGGTCTCGCCCTGCAACCGGCCGTTGCGGGTGATGATCGATCGGGTCGGCAACTGCAGCTCGCGCCACCAGGTCACGTCGGTGAGGTCACCGAAGGTGCAGCACATCGCGATGCCGGCGCCCTTGTCGGGCTCGGCCAGGTGATGGGCCACCACGGGGATCTCGACGCCGAAAAGCGGTGAGGTCACAGTGGATCCGAAGAGCGACCGGTACCGCTCGTCGTCCGGGTGGGCGATCAGCGCCACGCAGGCGGGGATCAGCTCCGGGCGGGTGGTCTCGATGTGGACGGGTGTGTCGCCCTGGTGGAACGCCACCCGGTGGAAGGCGCCCGGGTAGTCGCGCGCCTCCAGTTCGGCCTGGGCGACGGCGGACTGGAACGTCACGTCCCACAGCCCCGGCGCCTCGGCCTGGTAGGCCTCGCCGCGCTCCAGGTTGTGCAGGAACGCCTCCTGCGCCACCGCACGGGAACGGTCGTCGATGGTGCGGTAGGTCTGCGCCCAGTCCACCGACACCCCGAGCCGGCGGAAGAGCGACTCGAAGGCCTTCTCGTCCTCGGTGGTCAGCTCCTCACACAGCGGGATGAAGTTGGCGCGGCTGATCGGCACCTGGTCGGCTGCCTTCACCGATTTGCCCTCGGCACCGCGCAGCGGCGGGGTGAAGTCCGGGTCGTATGCCGCGGAGTGGTCGCCGCGCACGCCGTAGAAGTTCTGCACCCGGCGCTCGGTCGGCAGACCGTTGTCGTCCCACCCGAGGGGGTAGAACACCTCTTTGCCCCGCATCCGCTGGTAGCGCGCCACCACGTCGGTGTGGGTGTAACCGAACACGTGGCCCACGTGCAGGCTGCCGCTGGCGGTCGGCGGGGGAGTGTCGATGGAGAACACCTGGTCCCGCGGCAGCGACAGCGCGCGCTCGCGGTCGAACTTGTAGGTGTCCTGCTCCCGCCATACAGCAGCCCACTTGTCCTCCAGGCCGTCCACGGTCGGCTTGTCGGGGATCTGTGGGGTGCTGCTGTCGGCGGGTTCAGTCATGCCGCACATGATCCCATCCGCCCGGGCGGACTGCCCAATCGGTTTCGGGTATGGCGCCCGCCCGCCCACCCTGACGCTCCGATTCACGAGTGACGCCGGAATTGCGCCGTCACTCGTGAATCGCGCCGTCAGGGTCCGGCCAGGGCAGCGACAGGCCAGCGCAGTCCCGGGTTCTCAGCCGTCATCGACGTGTCCGCTTGCGCACCTTTCCGGCCGGGACGAGTGTCTCGTCCAGGCCTTCCTGCAGGCAACGGCGCAGCAGCGGCAGGTCTCGCACCACGTGCCCGTCCACGTTGACCGCGATGCACGCCGTGTCGACGTAACTGAGCAGGGACGCCGAGATCGCCACCCCGGGCAGCGGACCGAAGGTGAACATGCCGGTCACCTTCGCGCCGGCCATGTATGACGTCCTGACGGGTCCGGAGTTGACCGCGACCGACGCGTCGGCCACCGCGCCGGACAGTTGCAGCGCGACGAGCACCGGCGATGGCAGAGCACCGGTCACCGGGGCGGCAGCACGCAGGGCGTCCAACGCCTCCTCGGTGTGCAACGACAACACCTCTCCGCGCACTGCCGCTACCCGGTCGGCGGCGTCGACGATGCCGACCGGCCCTGCGATCATCGCGCCCGCGAATCGGTTGCCGCTGCTCGGGTCCTCTGCGCGGCTCAGCGACACGCGGATGCTCACCGGGATCTCCTCGAGACCGACACCGTGCTCCTCGTGATAGCGACGGAGGCCGCCCAGGACGGCCGCGATGAACGCGTCCTGCAGCGACCCGCCGACAGCGTGCGCCGCGGCAGTCAGACCCGCGAGCGGGGCTGTCAACGTGAGGAACTGCCAGTCCGTGCCCTGACGGTCGACGAACAGCGGTGACGGCGGGGCGGGCGTCGCGGCCGTCAGGCGGCGGACCGACGCGGCGTAGCGCATGCCCGCGGACGCGGCACCCAACGGGTCACGCGCGGCGGCCAGTCCGCGACCGGCGAGGGTCCATGCATGACGCGGGGCGCGAAGGAGTTCGCCGATCCCGCCGCGCGCGCTCAGCCGGATCGGATCGGTCGACGTGGGGTGCGGTGCGTCGGCCGGTGCGGTCGGCTTGTTCGGCGTGTGCTCCCGGGTGCGTGACAGCAGCATCGACAACAACTGGACGGTGCCGGGGGTGTCGGCCATCGTGTGATGGATCCGCAGCACGCACGCCGCGCGTCCGTCGGCGAGCCCGGTGAACAAGGTGGCGTCCCACAGCGGCCGGTGGCGGTCGACGGGGGTCAGCGCGATCTCCTCGGCCGCCCGTATGACGTCCGCCGGTCGACCTTTGCCGCCGAGATCGCGGCGGTGCACATGACGGTCGATGTCGAAGTCGTCGTCATCGACCCAGACGGGGCGGGTCGTCGGCACTGCCGGCTCCAGCACCCGTTGCCGTAGCCGGCGCACCAGCAGGGTGCCCCACTCGTACGCGGCGTTGAAGCGTTCCCAGTCGGGCTCCTCGTCGAGCAGGATCACCACACAGTTGGTGGCCGACATCGCCGGGTGCCGTTCGGACCGCCACAGCATGGTCTCCACCGGATCCAGTGCTGGGCGGTGCGACCAGGCGGCTGCCGCAGCCCAGCGCTCGCGATCCGTCCGGTCGTCGATCTGGTCGTCCGGCATCAGTCCTCCTGCTCCGGCCAGTTCGCGAGGGTCTGCTCGAATGCCTTGTGCAGTTTGGTGATTCGCCGATCCAACGTCTTCAGGGTCCAATCGGTCTCCGGTGGAAGCACCGCGACGTCGATGCGTCCCGGCTTGAGCACGAAGGAGTACTTGCCGAGTAGTTCACCGGTATTGCGCAGCACGATCGGCACGATCGGCACACCCGCCTGGATCGCCATGTGGAAGGCGCCCTTCTTGAACCGGCCGAGCGCACCCGTGGCGGACCGGGTCCCCTCGGGGAAGATCATCAGGGAGGTTCCGGTGCGGATCCGCTCGACGACCGGATCCAGCGCCGCGCGTGCCTCCTGCGAGTTGGACCGGTCGATGTAGACCGGGTCGAGCAGCAGGCTGCCGACGACTGCGCGCGGGTCGAACCTTGCTTCCTTCTTGGCCACCACGGTGAAGTCCCGTTTGAGCAGCGCACCCACGACGACCGGGTCCAAGGAGCTCTGGTGGTTGGCGACGAACACTGCCGGGCGGTGCGACCACAGGTGTTCCTCGCCCTGCACGTTCAGCGACACGCCGGCGAGGGCAAGTGGCAGCCCGGTCACCATCCCGGCTGCGGCGTTGAGCCCGCGCTGCCGGTCCCCGCTGAGCAGGCCGATCGCCATACCCGTCGAGGCGGCGGTGTTGAGCCCGCCGAGAGCGGCAGCCGTGCGCGCGACCGAGGTGAGCGACCCCTTGGCCGGGTCCTTGAGGTTCAGGACCGGCCAGCCGAGGCGCTCGGCAGCCGCGCGCAGCCCAGGGTGCGGGTTGAGCGCGACCGGTGAGCCGACCGACGACAGGAACGCGACGTCCTCGTAGCCGTTGCCGTAGGCGTAGGACTGCGGCAGATCGAGCGCGTGCTCCTTGGCGAACGCGCGCACCGCGGCAGCCTTGTGGCGCCCCCACAGCATCGGGCCCTCGGTCTCCCCGGTGAACACCCCGTCCTCGACGGCGAGCCGTGTGCAGATGAGGTTGCCGATGCCGAGTTCCCTTGCGATCGGGGCGATTTGGTATGGCGTTGCCGCGGAGGCGACCGCCACCGTGTGACCCGCCGCCACGTGTGCCTGCACGAGCGCGCGGGACTCGGCACGGATCGTCCCGGCGATCTTGCGCAGGAACAATCGCTCCCCTGCAGCGACATACGCCTCCTCCGACTGGCCGCGCAGGGACGCGAAGAACCGCTGCGAGATCTTCGTCGGGTCGCCGCCGAGCACTTCGCCGTCGACGACATCGACGATGCTGCGCACCAGATCCAGCGGCGTGATCTCGCGTTTGCGCACCTGGTCGCCGAAGAACGTCGTGCCGGTGTAACCGGCGACCAGGGTGCCGTCCAGGTCGAAGAACGCTCCCACCTGAGGCCCGCGCGGGCCGGCCTCGATCCGCTCGATCGCCTGCCGGACCGGTGGGGAGATCATCGGGGCAACCCGATCGGCTCGACGTGCGCGGGCGGGTCGGCGGCGCTGCGCTGTCCTGCCAATTCGCCGATCAGCGCGACCCGTCGGACGGAGTCGGCGATCTCGGCGGCGAACGCCTCGCGCCGGGCCGAGACGTCGTCACCGGCCTCCAGCAGGTGCCGGTGACGCGCCAGCGCCAGCGCGGTCTTGTAGAGCTCGAGTGACACCGACTCGGCCGAGGCGATCCTGCGCTGCAGCGCCCATTGCTTGCCGACCGCAAGCGTCTCCTGGAGCAGGTCCTCCTCGTTGACGGCCTGGTCACCCTGCTCGGCGAGTCGATCCGCCAGCACCAGGTAGGCGTCGAGGAAGGGCCGCAGGACCAGGTGCGCGACGTGTGGTCTTGCGGAGGCCAGCAGACGCGAGGCTTCGTCGCGGTCGATCGTGTCGAGATCTGCGCCGGCGGTGATCCGCAGCTCGCTGCGCAGGTCCTGCTCGAACTGATCCCGGCCGGGGAAGAAGAACTCGAACTTCAACAGGTCGCGCAGTCGCTTCGTTTCCTCCCAACCGACCTGCAGCTGACCGCCCTCGGGCAGCTCGGTGTCCGGGTCGAGTTCGGCGACGGTCAACATCGCCAGTTCGAGAATGGCGCGGTCCACCAGGATGTGGATGACGGTGTTGCGATAGAACGCGGCGACCAGGTGCTGGTCGGGCGCGATCCGCCATACCGGCTCGGTGCCCCGGTCGTAGGCCGTGAGGACCCCGCCCATGGCGAGGTCCTGCAGCGCCCTCCGCACCGTCGAACGGTCCTGCAGGTTCGCCGCCCCGGCGACCGGCCAGTGCCGCGCGTCGATGTATGACGCGAGCGGTTGCACCGTCTCCAGCACCTCGTCGAGGTTGAGCGCCCGGTCCTCCCCGAGCAGGGCCAGGCACACGATCGCGGTGACGGTGACCGGAGTCGCCCTGTTGAGCCGATGGCTGATGTCGAGGGCGATCCGCTCGATCGCCTGATAGGTGGTCAGGCCGTCCGTGTGCAGTGCCTGCAGGCGTTCACGCAGCGAGAACGGCTCACCGATCGTCAGGTACGCCCGCCCCATCCGGGCGCGTTGCAGTGCGGCGAACCGGACGACGAAGCCCAGGCTCTCGGGCTTCTTCCGGTCCCCGGTGGCCTCGGCCGTCATACCGGCGACTTCGTGCAGCTGGTCGTAGACGATCGAGACCGGCACGACCTGCGCGTCGATCTCCTCGGCGTCCTCGACCGCATTGACGACGTACTTCAGGATCCCGTGGACCGGCGGTCGCAGTTTGCCGGTGCGGGTCCGGCCGCCTTCGATGGACCACGCCAGGTTGCGGTGGTTCTTGACGAGTTGACGGACGTAGGACTTCAGCGTCAGCCGGTAGATCGGCAGGTTGCCGGTGGAGCGGCGGATGAAGACAAGGCCGCTGCGGGCGACGATCTGACCCAGGATCGGCAGGTCGAGGTTCGCGCCACCGAAGGTGAAGGTCGGGCTGAACCGCCGGGCACGCAGAACGTTGGGCACGGCCACGCCGTCGAGGTAGGAACGGTGGCTGAAGGCGAGCGCGAGACTGTTGGTGCGGTCGAGCTTCTTCAGCTTCGCGATCTGGTCCTCGTCGACGAGCACGTCGTACGCGCGCAGGAACCAGTCGCCGGCACGGCTCCAGTTCTTCGTCGTGAACGCACCATGGCTGGCGGCCATCTCCCGCAAGTAGTCCGCCGCCTCTGCGCGAACCTCCTCGACCGGCCGCCCCTCCTGTGCGGCGGCCCGGCGGAGCCGATCGGCGAACCATGCGTCGTGCATGAGTTCGTCCGCCTCCCGGGGCGGTGCGGGCATGGGCAGCACGCGACCGACGAGGTCGCGTGCATGCCGACCGAGACTCATCTGGAGTCGCCTCCTTCGCGGGTCGACCGAACCGTTCGTAGACGTCGTGCCCCTACCCGGTGGGGTCCTGTGACGGCGTCACTCGCGAGATATTACCGATAAGTAGACGGTGCGGCAGCCGTCCGCGTGGGGGCTCCCGGCATACGGACGCCTTACCGACGGGCGTCGTTCGCCCGAGGAGCGTGAGCGACGCTACGACGGGCCAATGCCGCATGTTCGACCGGCCGGACGCTACCGTCGGGGTGAAACGTCCCGATCGCCGGAACCCTGTGGAGTGATCAATGCCCGACCCCAACGCGGTGCAGCAGTTCATCGACACCTTCCCGCCGGATGCCGGCACGCGCGTCCCCAGCGACGACTTCCTGGCGTATGGCGAGCAGCGCCTGCCCAGCGCGCTGCTCGAGCTCTGGCGCAGCCACGGCCTGGGGTGGTATGGCGGCGGGCGCGTCGCGCTGGTCGACCCCGGCGCCTGGATGGCCACCGTGCAGACGTGGTTCGGGTCCTCGGTCGGCAGCATCCCGTTCGCAGTCACCAGCTTCGGGCACATCTACCACTACGACCACGTCGACGGCCACGACCGCGTCCAGTGCCTCGACCCGCACTTCCAGCACAACGCGGTGGTTTCGGAGGACGGCACGACGTTCTTCACCGAGCACCTGACCGGGTCCAACTCGCACCCGGCGGACCTGCGCGACCTGCACAAGGCCGCGGTCGGCGCCCAGGGTGAGCTCGGGGAGGACGAGATCTTCTACTTCGAGCCGATCCTCGCCCTGGGTGGTCAGGTCAACCTGAACAACCTGGCCAAGGGCAACGGCCCGGCGCACGTCACCGACATACATCAGCGGATCGCCGCCAGCCGCCAGCAGTAGTCGCCCGGTTCGGTCGCTGCCACACCCGGCCCC
>Ga0164242_10007923_pt1 | contig 11580 bp, 8 predicted proteins | sample OricomgcompostMG_FD_108783 | JGI IMG/M metagenome (GOLD analysis project Ga0164242, IMG submission 108783) | Miracle-Growth compost microbial communities from Emeryville, California, USA - Original compost - Miracle growth compost (MG) ... | reverse complement strand
GCGAGGTGCTTCCAGCCGATCACGACCTCCTTGTTCTGCTGCTGCTGCCCCTTGTCCCCCTTGCGAGCCGCCGCGTCCGCGTCCGCTGCCGTCTGGCCCCGCTGCTTCTTGCGCGCGAGCTTGATGCTCTCCAGCTTCGCCGAGATGGCGGCCTGCTCCGCGAGTTCGGACGACCGGACCGCACCCGACCTCGCGCGGCGGTCGGCTTCGGCCTTGGACTCCTCCGGGCCGTACCTGAACTGGACGAAGTTACGGGCCGCGCTCGCGTTGGACTTCTTGGCCTTGTATCGGCGGCCGTTGGCGTCCCCCGCGCCGTCTTCGGTGTCGTGTTGGCTGAGAGCGTCGTGGATGGCCTCTAGCTGCGCGTTCGAGACTAGTGCTTGAAGATCTGCGCCCGAGAAGCCCTCTGTGCGGCGGCCGAGATCGATCAGATCGTCCTCTGAATCTAGGACGTCCTGGCTGACCTTAGCCTTGGTGGCGAGGGCCCTGAGGATGTCAATGCGGTCGTCGAGGTCCGGGAAGTCGCAGAGGAGAGACTTGTCCAGACGCCCCGGTCGCAGTAGCGCCGGATCGATGAGGTCCGGTCGAGACGTAGCCGCCAGGACATACACTCCCGACAGCCCCTCTGCACCGTCCATTTGGGTAAGGAACTGATTGACGACCCGATCTGTGACGCCGGTGGAATCGTGCCCTCGCTTAGGTGCAATGGAGTCGAACTCGTCGAAGAAGAGGACGCAAGGCCGTGCTGCTTGGGCACGCTCGAACAGGTCCCGTACGCTCTTTTCTGACGCGCCGATATACTTGTTCAAGATCTCCGGGCCCTTCACGCTGATGAAGTTAAGCCCGCATTCGCCTGCCACTGCGCTAGCTAGCAGAGTCTTGCCACATCCAGGGTATCCGTATAGTAAAAGGCCGGAACGCAACCGTAGCGGGCATTGTGCAAAAATTGGGGCGTATTTGGTGGGATATTGCAGCGTCTCTAGCAGCACTTTTCGCGTCTCCTTCAGCCCACCTATCGAATCGAAGGTTGTCGTCGAGCTCTGAAGGGTGACGTTTCGCAAAGAAGCTGGAGTAAATCCTTCAAGAGCTTTATCAAAGTCTGCGCGACCCAGCTGCACAGGCAGGTCTTGGCCTAGGTCGACCTCCCCGACTGCGCGGATAAGAGCTTCGTTGCGGGCTCTTGCAACAAGCGATTTGATATCCCCAGGCATGTAGCCATCGGTCTCCCCGGAAACATCTAGGAAATCGAGGTCAGGATCAACTAAAAATCCAGCAGCAGGGGTCGAGGACTTCGGGGGTTTCGACTGGCTTGAACCGTCCATCCAGGCATCGCCGTCATCGCCGGATGATGCTCCGTCCGCAGTGGTGGGACGACTGCTGACGGACTGGTCTTGTTTCGACGCCAAGGACGGGACGGAATTCTGCATGGTAATGGCTTGCATAATGCGCCTCCGAGCCTCCTTGTCTGGAGCGTGCAGGTCGACAATCTCTCGAACCACATGCCCACCGACAAGGACATTATGGAGCGAGTCCTTGCCTTGGCATGTGGCTAATAGGACGACGTTCTGGTCCTTGCCACAATGCTGCCTCACGATGGACGAGATAGCCTCGCTGATTTGTCGGCTCCGGCCGTTCTCGTTCCCGACTTGAAGTTCCGTCTCTGCGGGGCAGAGCCTGTCAAGATCGTCTAGGATTACCACGGCCCGGCCGCCTAGACGAGCGCCCCAGCTCGCTCCCATAAAGAGACGATTTAGCGTCTCCTTGATAGTAGATATTCTGCTTTCGTCGTTGACGAGTTTCGTACATGGGAAGTAAGTGGTATGGCAGAGCCGATCGACCCGAAGCTTGTGCGCAACAGCTTGCGCGACCGACGTCTTACCAGAGCCGAGACCCCCTGTTAGGAGAACGGATGACATGTGAGATAGGTGAGACTCGAGCTCTTGGAGGAGGGAATCGATGCCCACGAGAACTGAATCAGCTGAGTGCGGCGATGGCACTGGCATACCTGGACCAGATGGAGCGGGCCGAGGGATTGGTGCCTGTACATCTAAAGGAAGATGCCAATCCGCCGCAAGGATCCAGCTGACCACCTCCTTGCTCGAGGGTTGCGAAGGCGATGGAACGGGAGGGTCAAATTTCACGATTCCGCCCTCCCATCCGCGAGGATACTCCAGACCCTCATGGATTCCTAGCACCTGGCCATCTGTGAGTGGTCCGTAGAACAGCCCTCGAGAGTTACCACAGTAGATGTGTTGAATTCGTTTTGCCGCTTCTTCCTTCTCAGCTTTAGATTCGCCACCAAACTTAAGGCCCGTGGAGGAGATCGAATCTGGTGTGATAAAGGGGTAAATTTTCAGTCGTCGAACCATATCCTTGGAGCTCCCGTCGGATTCCGAGTGGGATTTTCGAGGTAATTGTTCGGGAGCAGGTTCAAGTTTGACGACCCCCCCAACCATCCCCTCGCAGGACAAGGCTGCGCACAACGGTGCTGAGAGAGCCACAGTCTGGCCGTTAGGGGGTTCATCCCATGACCGAAGTTGGGCAACCACCTTCCGAGAAGCCTTAGCTCCCTCTGCATCTGAAATTTGCTGCTGCTTTTGCGGGTCGATCGGTTCTTCCAAGCCTGCAGGCCTCAGCACATTCACAGTGACCCATTTCACGCCTTTGAACTCCCTGGATAAGCGGATATCGCGATCAACCCATACGCTCAGATCATCGTCTGTGTCATCGGTGTCAAACCATTCTTGGCAGGCCTCCCTGCTAACTCCTCTCAAGAACAGGGTCGCCTTGCGTTCGTCTCGTGCGCTTTTATTCTTGGCGGTACTGGTAGAGCTCTTCCAGCTTTTCCTTGATGTGCTCGTGACACTTTTACTATCCCTATTGCTGCGGCTCGGCTTGGTGCGCGTTTTCGGGGCCACAATAACTTCGGCATCAGGTGCAATCTTTGCGAAGGGCGAGTCGGGAGGTAGTGGTGGATCGAAGGAGATGATCTTGACATTGGCTGTAGAGGTCGGCGAGAGGTGCAGCGTCAAGGGATGTGGGCTAGCTTTGATTCCTGGCCCGAGGACATATGCTGGGTTGGGAAGAGCACGTATCTGGGAGAGCATGTTAATTTCAAGAAACGTGGCGTGTAGCTCGATGATCTCCCAGTCTTCGGGCGTCAGCGGCTCGATGTTGACCGTATGCGCCAGGGGCGGATCAACATGGATGACGGCCGTAACCTTCTGTCCATCCTGTACGCCCAGCGTGGCAGCCAGAGTCGCATCGATTTCCACAAGGGGAACTTCCTTGTCCCGGTTTCCCACGCCCCCTCTCGACCCATTGATCCCATCACGGCCGACTAGCGGTGCAACTCTGCGCTTGCTGGGCATTCCCGTCCAGCCGAGGAAGATGGACTTCTGGTTCGTCGCACCCTTGGCGTTGGGGCTATCCGTAGAGGCTGCGTTGCGATAGTTAAGCTCAACGACGACATTTTGCGCCGGCTAGAGGCAGATGTTAGAAGGCTGAACCGGGACAGGACAGCAGGAGGCATGGAGGGGCTTACAGTGTTCACGTTGACGAGCAAGGAAACGAGCGAGGATGGGAGATTCGCAAGACAATTCTTCAAGTGTACCAGGGATATTTCGGCAGCCGTCGACTGCGCATTCTTCCTCGGGGCCATCTTGTCCGTCTGGAGGCTATAAAACGCCCGAGTTCATGCTATGGTAGTGGAAAGGAAGACGCGGTTCTAAGGACATCTTTTTCAGACCTTGGCCGCAACCGGGGTAATTGGCTAACATGTGCCTCGGCATCGAGCCGTCTAAGCGTGTAGGCATATGGAGAACCCGGGTTGGTGGGGTATGTGAGACCAAGCCACAGCCGAATTCTCAGCCACAGGTAGTTTTAGGCCATAGCTGTTTGATTGGACCCTCAAAACCTCAACATCGTCAAGTCAATTGCTGGCAACGAGACTGGTCGGGGGCCAATTGACCGACAATCCCTACTTCCGCCTCCAAACCCGAGCCCCAGGCAACTTTGATTAATTATTATCTTTCCAATGATACCATTATAACAGGGTACCTAACCTCAGACGAAAGGGTATCCTCCTTCCCACTCTCCTTTTGTCCCCCTTCCCGCCGCGATGCCACCACGACCAGCATCGCAATGCTGTCGACTGCTCCAATACCAGATAGCATCGCCACGAGACGGTATATGGGTGTCGGACACGCTACTCGCGAGTGCCTTTGAGCGCTATTGTTTGGTCTCTAAACAGCTGAGGCGGAAGACGGGGAACGTCCCTGGGCCTCTCGAGAGCCGGCGTCGACTTGGGAAGCGTCAGATCGGGGGCGGCCTAAATGTCGTTCAATCAGCACCCTCACTTCCAGCTTGGGCGCTTACGAACACATCGGATCTGTCCAAGTGGCATTGGGAGCCTGCGACGCCCGCTGCTGTAAGGGATGAGAAACTTGAACAAGCGCGACTTACGGAGGCTGCCTTACCTGCGTGGTTACGGGAATGGACGCCGCCAGATTTTGAAGAACCTACACTACAACCTGCGGGAATTCATAATGCGACAGACCAGGCAGCTCATTCGATTTTGGAAGAGTTGGATTCGTTTCGATCTTCGGTCCTAGCAGACCTCTATGCCGACGCGGGCCCGAGGCTCACGGAGATTTGTCGACGACTGGAGATGCAGCTATCTCTCGGCCAGGCGGCAGACAAGGAGCTGGGGAGCGCACTCCGAGATGTGTTGGAAGCACTGGGCGCGCAGCCCAAGCCTGTGGCCGACATATCGGGTCCTTCTGTCACCCTTTACTCGGCAGTCATCAACGGCATTAAAGCATCAAGAGTATCGAAACCGTCCGACTTTAGCCCTTCCTTCTGGGGCAACCTGTTGGTACCAATGGCCAAGCTACCAGCTAACGACGACTTGTGCAACATCTTCGAACTCTTTATGGGCACTCTCCCTACTCAGTACTACAACCCATTGTCAAACAAAATTTTGTCGGTCCTCGAAACATTCTACTCTTCGTGGTCAGGCACAGATGGTTGGGATCCTGTTATGGTTACGAGCTGCTTGGAAACAGCAACAGAATCACATAGACGTTGCCAGAACTTGGTCGCTGAGGCGAATGACTGTGTGGCGAGCAACCCAGCGCTTGCAAAATCCCTGCTCCAGCAAGCAAACGAAGCCCACCAGGCGTGCCACAACGCGATTTACTCGGCCACAAACGCCAACTCTTCACATCGACGGCAGGTTCAAGCAGTCTCCAGAGCATTGTCCCAGATGGATCGTACAAGGAAGTTCTTTACTCTCGCAAACCGCCGTTTGTTAAGCCGGACTCTACTTTCGCCCGAAGCGTCCCACCGTCTGCGGTATAACTGGCTTTCGGTCTTGGCTCAATTACCCCGAACGAACCAAGACTTCATGCTCGAGGCGCACAGAACTCTTTTCGGCGAGTCGATGATGGACCTACCCTTGACCGACGCCGACATCTGCCAGCTGCTAATCGACCACTGGGAAAGCCGGGGAAGGTTGACAGACCCTCAAAGATTTGGGCTTGCCTTTGAAAGCTTGTGTATGGGACGCGAGTCCGCGAGCATCGCAGCACTCGCATACACTGTGTTTCGGGAGGAGAGTGGCCGGAGATGGCTCATCGACGGTTTGTGCGAGTTCCTGAAACCGCTCGGCCGGCTAGCGGGTTTGCCAGGCTCATTCCAGAAGCTTGGGGAACTCGAACAACTGCCTGTACGCCTGCTTGAGAGGGTCGCCGCCGCATCTGACGACCACCTTGTGGCCATTGACCTTCACCGCGCATATGTCGGCCATCTGTCCAGGCCTGACGCGTCAGACTGGGACCCACGTACGTGGTCGAAGTACCTCGATGCAATTTTCATAGACCCGAACGTTAGCCCAGCCCGGATATGGAAGATTCTGGGCATTGAATTCTCCGAGGACTCGGTGAGGAGATGCGAGCCGCGACCGAGGAAGCAGCGCTGCAGCCACGGGAAACACATCGCGCCAATCGTGGCCGATCTTGCGGTGCGGTTTGCGTACGCGGACCACATCAGGAATCGGGTAGCATTTCGGCATGTGTCACAGTGCGTGGTGTTCCTGGAGGCGTATACGAAAGAGGTGCCGGTCGTCGTTCTGCAGGCACTCTATCATGTCGTCTCGAGAGACCTGGCCGAGGGCCGCCCGGGCAAGACAGCGCGCCTGCAGTACTTCCTGCGCATCGTCGAGCGGCAATGGGGAGGACGAGAAGCTAAGGAGTGCGCAGTTCTATTACAGCAGTGGCGCCACTTGATGTTGCGTATGAACCAAGCTGCTGCGATAAGATAGTTGCACGGCAGGGTCGCGGTTGCATGAACCAGAGTTTGTGTTGCCGGCGGGTAGTTCTGCGGAGGATATGTTGATACCATTCCATCTAACTAAGAAGTAGAGGTTTTATCCAACGAATTGTTTATAAAGAATTGTTTCGTCTCAGCAAAGAGCAAGCCAAGCATGCAGTGAGAGGTCTGACAACAGTTCTCGCCATTGAGGGGGGGGGACCCATGAGAGCCACAGAGACGCCCGAGTTACACGATGGCTGCCGGTTCCCACCAGCGTTCCGATCCGAGAAGGGAGGCTGCGCCTTGTCTCACCGAGCTCGCCGGTAGATGCTCTCCGAAGGATGCTTCTCTAGGAGGGTGCGTCGACGCGGTGAGGCCCTCTGGCTACACAGGTGGACAGCCAAGACAGCCAATGTTCCAAGAATTTAGACTTACCTACTAGGTAGCTTAGCAGTCTTGCTAAGGACCAGGTTCGCCCCATGGAGTTTGGTGCTACTCGACCTGGCCGTTCTTCGACGCCCGCATGAGACATTATTTGCATGACATAAAATGCGAACGGAGAAGTCTTACCCTCGAGGGGTTATTCCTCAAAAAGCTCCGTCCATCCACACAAGAATAGTAGCACACTATTCCGTACTCCTCCTAGCACGTACATATATGCAGGTGACACCTCTTCAAGCGGACATGCCACCTGCAGGGTTCTGGACGCTAAAGGATGAGCCGACCCAGTCCCGGCCGATCATGATGGTGAGAGAGAAGAAAAATTAAGACTGGGAAGGGATGGGGCTCCGAACTGGAAAGAGGCATGCGGCAAGGGCCAGATGAAGGAGCCGAATGTTTCGGCAATGCAAATAGAAAAGGAAGATGGGGTTGCTTCTTTCCCCGGTATTTGAGTATTTGAGGACCCACCGTTCTAGAAAGGTCATCAGTTTCGTATTATGACAAAAAGAAGTTAAGTGGGTTAGCACACATATCATACTTTTTGCAACCAACACCAAGACCCTAACATCAGCGGAGCCGATGCAATGGATGGTGTTGAAGTAGCCGGGGTGAACGACGAGGTAGAACCATGGTAACTCGACGGCCAAAATCGCGCCGTTTGTCTCGAGGAAATACGGCGAGGCAACCTAGTATCGCATGAGCTGTACACGCATTCCTCCTTTCCATTTGCTCTGCAACGCAACGTTCTCGGCCAACGGTTGCCTTCCCTCCCTTGCCCTTTAAGGGTCCTCGCACTCGCATCCCCTGGACCCCGCAGCAGGGCCGTGTGTTCCACCAGCTCGACGAATTGCAACTCCCCGCGGGTAGGAAGCGCACCACAGGAAGGGCAGCGCGGGGATTTGCCGCAACAAATATTTTTGGAATCTTTGGGCACACCACTTACAAGGTCGAGCTGGTGTGCCCTCGCCGTGCGCTTCCCCACCCCTGCTGCTGCTCTCTGGCTCTGTTATATACTGGAACGCGGCGGTCCAACCGGCTCAGCTTCACCTCCACCATTGATTCTCCTTTTACGTCCGTAACGCCCCCTCCCGCCAAAGGCACAGCCAACCGTACGTGCATTGATTTGCGCTCGAACCTGAGAAAGCTGCGGCTAGCCTGTACCCCTCACAGGCTCGTCTATGAAAGGTCGAGCTTGTTTGGCCGCCGTCTGAGTCGACTCGGGGAGTGGTTCCTCGTCCCAGGCCCAGCAAGCGCCGCATGCCAGGGACTTTTAGGTCCGTCTAACAGGGTCCCCCACCAAGCGCGCCCCCAGCAGTCCAGGGCAAAGGTAGGGGACAGGCCTCGTAGGTGAGGACACGAATGGTGCCGTGGTCCCGGGATTCACCTGGATCTTTGATCGTGTTACGCTGAAATATATATCACCCCTGTGGGAGCGGCCCTTACTGGGCGCCGGCGTCCAATGGCAAGCAACACCAACAGCGCCCCTTCTCCCTTTGCCAACCCTCCCCGGCACCCTTCTAGACTACCGGCACAACAGCATGCGGCTCCCCTGCCCCCGCCGACCGTTGGCAATCCCAGCACCATGGGTGGTGTGGTGGGGCTCGACCTAGACGCCTCCGCACGCTCCGACTCAGTGAGGTCCGTCACCGGCGATACTCCCGGCGGCGGCGCAGCCCAGGGGTTGAATGCCGGTCTGCAGCAGTCTTCGGTCACACCGTCTCCCCTCCCTGCGCCAACCCTACGGCCCATCCGCAGGCGTATGCGCATGATCACCTCCTGCCTGGAGTGTCGTCGCCGGAAGCTTAAGTGCAATAAGTCCCAACCCTGCACTAATTGCATGAAGTTCTCGAGGGAATGCCACTACCTGGGGTCTAAGCTCGATGAGGCCAGTCAGCTCAGGTTGACCGAGATCAAGGAGAAGGTGGGCTCACTAGAGCGCCAGCTCGAACGCGATGTAGCCCAGTCGACATCACGCGCCGCATATCAGCAGCGGATCATCGCCGACGATGTAGAAAACGATTTTGACGAGGAGCGGGACTTGGAGATTACACCAATGGTGGCCCTGGATCTTACGTACGAAACGTATGGAGACGAGCTAGACGGTGCAGACGATATCATCGACCTTGGCATTCAGGTTGGGAAAATGCGTATTACCGAACGAATAGGAGGCTTAAACCGGCCTCGCATTTCCGAAGAGGTATGAAATGCACACTCACTTCCTCCATTGAGATTTGGACGCACGCCTCCAGCAACAAGCCTGCCGACCAATAGACACCCTACTGAACATGATAACTATTTTATATATTAACCCCAAGACAGATCCAAGCCGGGTTAGCGGGCAAGGCGCCCTCCCCAGCTTACCGTCGTCTTGACGAGACCGTGCCCGAAGGCGCAGGCTCAGAGGTTTCCGTGCCTGACTTCCTGAAGCCGACCGACTCATACATCCCGCCCACGAGCGGCTTCTTCTTCGGCCAGATCATCCAATCGCCGTCCATACTAACCTTCCTCCCGAATAGAGACGCCGGAGACCGTCTCCTGCAGCATTACTTTGCTGCTGTGCATCCCATCGCGAGATGCGTTCACCGGCCTTCATTCGAGAGCCAGTATGCTCAATTCTGGGAAGATGTCAATCAAGGCATCGAGCCGCGCCCGTCGATCCAAGCCGTTGTGTTCGCCGCCTGGTTTAGCGCCGTCGTTAGCATGGATGAAGATAGAACCAGCCGGGAGTTCGGTTTCAGCAAGGCTAATATGATTGGAAATATGAAGATTGGCACCGAAGCAGCTCTCAGCAAGGCAAATTTCTTGCGGACCACTAATGTAGAGACGATGCAGGCCTTCATTATGTATATGGTAAGCTGGACCTGGTATTAGGCCAGGCTTCCTCCTGACTTGCGCCTCGAAATGCTCACCGCTTCGCAGATCCCCCTTTGCAGAGCCGAGGTGTCTCGCGCGCACTCGGTCCTCGTCGGCGCTGCCGTGCGGATGGCCGAGTGTATGGGGTTGCATCGTGACGGTGAGGCTTATGGGCTCACACCTCTAGAGACTCTGGTTCGCAGACTGCTGTGGCATCAACTCTGCTTCTTAGATATCCGAACCTGTGAAGCCCAAGGACCAAGACCTGCCATTAGGCGGGAGGACTACGATACTAAGTTACCTATCAACTGCGAAGAGGATGATCTCACGCCATACACGACTGTACCTCCCGAGCCGGCCGAGCAGTGGACGTCAACCCTTCTTCCGCTCATGAGATTCGAGATCAACGAGATGATGCGCATCATCTGGACTGATCGGAGGAAGCTGGAAACACGCAAGACAACATTGACGGCCGTGCTGACCAAGATCGAGAACTTCCGCAAGCGCATGTTCGACAAGTATGACTGTTTCCTAAATGATCACATCCCGATCCAACGGTACGCGAAGCTGGTCATGCATCTCCTTATTTATCGGTTACACGCCATGGTTCTACACCCGTACCACGCCAACACAACGAATCCCATGCCCCAGCGGCTCATTAGCGTCCTGGTCATGAGCGGCATCATGATCATCGACATCGCCATCCAGCTAGAGACAGATCCCATATTCCATGATTGGGCCTGGTACATTGGCGCATATCAGCAATTCCAGATTGCTCTCCTGCTCGCAACGGAGATCTACTACCGCCCGAATAACAAGGAGGCCGACCGCATCTGGTCCTGCCTCGACTACGTGTTCAACCTAGACCCTAACATGCCGCGCGAGCAGAAGGGGCCGACCATTCTGGCCGAGGTTATGGGGAAGACGGGCGTCTACCAGGGTATGCGGAAGATGCGTGCCCCCACGACAATCACCCGCGCTGTGCCCGGCAAGGACGCAGTCAAATCGGACGAGATCGCACAACCCCCCATTCTGCCGTCTCATCCGCCTCATATGAACCCCCAGCAGCAGCAGCCACACATGGCGATCCCGCCGAGCCTGAAGACCGAACACGAAATTCCTCCAAGAGCGTCGGGGATGGGCATGATGGGCCACCAGCAAGGCGTGCCTCCCCCGCAGCAGCAGCAGCAGCAACAACACCGCATGTCTCCGCCTGGACCCCCACCGAACATCGTCTTCGCTGGTGTTTCCAACGGCGAAGCGCTTTGGGGCTTGCCGCCGCCCAACCCCGACAGCTCTGAGGCTAGTAGTGATGGTGGGAGCGTTGCGGGACACTCCCAACAGCATGGTAATATCGGTATGCAAACGTCGGGGGATATTATGGAGAACATCGACTGGGTAAGTCTTGTATCTTGCTCTTATTCTGCCAAGAGCTTCCGTCTGTTCTAGAATGCGCCTGCTTACTGTTGCTCTTATAGGATACTATCAACACGCTATTCCCCCCCGATCCACAGACTGGCGAGATCAACTTCAATACATTTGCAGACCCCAGTATTGGAATGAAATGGCAAAGTTAGGGCATGGCATTTGGGCAACACACGAAACGACTGGACTAGGGCGACTCTGGTTCTGACCCTGCTCTTTTTGCGCAAAAGCCTTTGCGACCACACTACCATATCTCTGCCCGCCTGGTATAGCTACGAGCCGACACATACACTTTTCCTTTGCCTACGTACGTCATCAACGACCACATCGCCAATCGTTACCGAGAGACTGGGGTCATATAAAGTCTTTAGATTCTGCCACTGGGAGGTATAATGTGGTATTTTTTAATAAAAAAAAAGATATCCAAGATAATCAGCAAAAGCCGTCGGGGTGATTTGGCTCATAAAAACGAGAGCAAGGCGTTAAGCGACCTGGAAAAGTTAAGGATTTGGATATAAGGAGGGGAGGCTACGACTGTCCACAACACTT
>Ga0164242_10007922_pt1 | contig 11580 bp, 11 predicted proteins | sample OricomgcompostMG_FD_108783 | JGI IMG/M metagenome (GOLD analysis project Ga0164242, IMG submission 108783) | Miracle-Growth compost microbial communities from Emeryville, California, USA - Original compost - Miracle growth compost (MG) ... | reverse complement strand
GGCCGGGCACGCCCGCGTGGACGAGCACGACCGCGAGCACCGCGATGCCGCGCATGCCCTGGATGTCGAGGCGGTGCGCCGCGCGGCTCGGCAACGATGCGGTCACTGCTCCATCCTGCAAGCAGACACCGGGACATCCGCAACAGGGGCATGCTGTGTCTCGTGAACTCGAACCGCCGGATCGCGCAATACCTGTCGTGAGCACAGACGGCGAGATCATCAGCGCGTCGCGCACGCAACAGTGAGTCCGAGAGGTGCGAAATGTCCGTTCGCGGCGCCGCGAACGGACATTTCGCACCGCTAGCTCATTCCACGGCTTCGAAAACGAGCGAGCCCGTGGAGATCTCGGCCTCCGTCAGCCGCACGCGCACCGTCGCCCCCGGCTCGCCGATGAGGCCTGCTGCGGATGCCTCGACCGCCGGCTCCACGAGCTGGATGCGCGTGTGCGTGTGGTTCTGGCTCAGCACCACGGCGTCGAACACGTCGCCCACCCGCCCGGAGAGCACGGCGGCCTCGACGCGGTCGAGCGCCCCCGCGTCGAGCCGCCCCGCGAGCGACGTCGTCGACGCCATGATGTGCGGCAGCTCGGCCAGCGACGTCCGCGCCCAGTCGGGCACGGTCTGTCGGGTGACGAGCGCCTCGCAGACGACGAGCCCCCAGCGGTCGACGAGCCGGCGCAGCGGGGCCGTGACGTGCGCGTACGGCGCGGCGAGCGCCGCCTGCACCGTCTGCTTCGGCGGAGCGCCGTCGAACGCCTCGTATGCGGCGCCGCGGAACAGGGAGGTCGCCGCCTGCAGCACGGCGAGCGCCTTCGGGGCCGTGCGGTCGAGGGTGCGCAGGTACTCGCCGTACTCGACCCCTTCGGCCCAGGGCAGCCCGAGCAGCTCGGTCGTCTTCCGGAAGCCGGCCACGGCTGCGGCATCCGCCGCGGGCATCGTGCGCAGCACGCCGACCCCGCCGCCGAGCATGATCTTCGCCGCGGCCATGCCCGTGAGCAGCGAGAGCTGGGCGTTCCAGTCCTCGATCGGCAGCGGCATGCGCCGCTCGACGCCGTAGCCCTCGGCTGTGAGCACGACCTCCTGATCGGGCGTGTTCAGCGAGGCGCCGCCGCGGGCGGCCTCCTGCGCGAGCAGCGCCCGGCCGATCGCGGGCAGCGGGGCGAGCTCGGCGGGCGCCGAGCCGTCGTCGAGCGCCTTCTGAGCCTCGTCGTAGCTCCACTGCCGACGCGAGCGGACGAGCGCGCGGGTGAGGGATGTCTCGCGCACGGACCCCTCGGCGGACAGCTCGAACGCCCACACGAAGGCGCGCCGCACCCTGCCTGGCAGCAGTGAGCCCGCGTCTTCCGAGATCACGGTCGGGTGCAGCGGGATCCGCCCGTCGGGCGCGTACAGCGTCTGCCCGCGGCGGCGCGTCTCGGCGTCGAGCGGCCCGCCGGGCTCGACGAAGAACGGCACGTCGGCGATGGCGTACCGCACGGTGAAGCCGCCGTCGTGTGCGGCGAGGTGCATGGCCTGGTCGAGATCGGTCGAGCCGGCCGGGTCGATGGTGAGGAACGGCAGGTCGGTGAGGTCGGGCAGTTCGCCGAGCGGCTGTGCGGATGCCTCGAGCGCCTGCGCTGCGGCATCCGCCGGGTACTCGCCCGGCACCTGCAGCTGCGTGCGCAGCTCTCTCAGCGCATCGGCGAGCTCGCTCTGCGCTGCTGAGGGGGAGAGTCGGGTGCTGCGTCGCGCCATGAGCCGAGGCTACCGGCGGGGGCGAAGATGCGTCTCGAGCACGGTGGCGATCGCCTCGACATCGTCGATCGCCCCGCTTGCGACAGCCAGGGCGAACTCGTAGAGCTCGTGGTTGTCGAAAGTGAGGTCGAAACCGTTCACGCCGAGGAACACGATCAGCGCTGTGGTCGCGAGCCGTTTGTTTCCATCGACGAGCGCGTGGTTCTTCGCGATCGAATGGACGAGGGCCGCGGCCTTGGCCGGGAGGGTCGGGTAGAGCTCAGCGCCGGCATAGCTCGCCTTCGGCCGGGCGCACGCGGCTTCGAGCAAACCGAGGTCGCGGACCATGGGAACACCGCCGAGCGCGCGCTCGCCGATGTGCAGCAAGTCGTCGACGTCGAGATAGATCATGTGTGCGCGAGCCGTTCGAGCGCCTCGGCGTAACGCGGCAGCTCGGTATCGAGCACCGAGTCGATCAGCTCGCGCTTGCTCGTCGTCTCGATGTAGGCGCGGACCGCCTCGCGGGCGACTTCCTGCATCGACCGCCCCTCGAGTTCCGCCCGTTTGCGCAGAGCCTCGGTCTCGTCGTCCGTCAATCGCAGTGTCATGGCCACGACGGTATGGTATCGCGATTGATACCAGTCAAGCGCTGAGTCGGATTGTGGAAAACTTGGCACGTGGTCACTCGTCTCTCGAACTACTTCCTGCGCACGCTGCGCGACGACCCCGCCGAGGCGGAGGTCACGAGCCACAAGCTGCTCGTCCGCGCCGGCTACATCCGCCGCCAGGCGGCCGGCATCTTCGCGTGGCTGCCGCTCGGCCTGCGCGTGAAGGCCAAGATCGAGCAGATCGTCCGCGAGGAGATGGCCGCCGCCGGCGCGCACGAGGTGCACTTCCCGGCGCTGCTGCCGCGCGAGGCCTACGAGGCGACCAACCGCTGGGAGGAGTACGGCGACCTGCTGTTCCGCCTGCAGGACCGCAAGGGCGCCGACTACCTGCTCGCGCCCACCCACGAGGAGCCCTTCACGCTGCTCGTCAAGGACCTCTACTCGTCGTACAAGGACCTGCCGCTGACGATCTTCCAGATCCAGGACAAGTACCGCGACGAGGCGCGCCCCCGCGCCGGCCTCCTGCGCGGCCGCGAGTTCACCATGAAGGACGCGTACTCCTTCGACGCGAGCGACGCCGGCCTCGACGCCTCGTACCAGGCGCAGCGCGACGCGTATGAGCGCATCTTCCGGCGCCTGGGCCTCAGCTACGTCATCGTGCAGGCGGATGCCGGTGCGATGGGAGGCTCGCGCTCGGAGGAGTTCCTGCACCCGACCCCCGTCGGCGAGGACACCTTCGTCCAGTCGGCCGGCGGCTACGCGGCGAACGTCGAGGCCTATCGCACCGTCGCGCCCGCGGCCCTGCCGTTCGAGGGCCAGCCCGCCGCGCAGGTCTTCGACACCCCCGACAGCCCGACGATCGCGACCCTGGTCGACGCGGCGAACGCGGAGCACCCGCGCGAGGACGGCCGTGCCTGGCAGGCATCCGACACCCTCAAGAACGTCGTGCTCGCGCTCACCCACGTCGACGGCACCCGCGAACTCGTCGTGGTCGGCCTGCCCGGCGACCGCGAGGTCGACGACAAGCGCGCCGAGGTCGCCTTCAAGGGCGCCGAGGTCGAGGCCGCGAACGACGACGACTTCCGGAAGCACCCCGAGCTGGTCAAGGGCTACATCGGCCCCGTCCTCGGCGGCGCGAAGGTGCTCGGCGAGGAGGGCACGAGCAAGATCCGCTACGTCCTCGATCCGCGCGTGGTCGACGGCACCTCCTGGATCACGGGCGCGAACGAAGAGGGCAAGCACGTCTTCGGCCTCGTCGCCGGCCGCGACTTCACCGCCGACGGCATCGCCGAGGTCGGGGCCGTGCGCGAGGGCGACCCGGCCCCCGACGGCTCGGGCACGGTCACGCTCGAGCGCGGCATGGAGATCGGCCACGTCTTCCAGCTCGGCCGCAAGTACGCCGAGGTCCTCGGCCTCAAGGTGCTCGACGAGAACGGCAAGCTCGTCACGGTCACCATGGGCTCGTACGGCATCGGCGTGACGCGCATCCTCGCGATCATCGCCGAGGAGAACAACGACGAGAAGGGCCTCATCTGGCCTGAGGCCGTCGCCCCCTTCGACGTCCACGTCGTCGCGACCGGCAAGGACGAGCTCGCCTACACCGTCGCCGAAGGCGCGATCGCGCAGCTCGAGGCCGCCGGCCTCGACGTCATCTTCGACGACCGGCCCAAGGTCAGCCCCGGCGTGAAGTTCGGCGACGCCGAGCTCATCGGCGTGCCGCGCGTGCTCGTCGTGGGCCGCGGCGTCGCCGAGGGCCAGGTCGAGCTGTGGAACCGCGCCACGGGCGAGCGCGAGACGCTCGCCCTCGCCGACGCGGTCGCTCAGCTCACCGCGAAGTAGGCCGGGCCGAGGAGGCGATCGAGGGCCGTCCGCGCGCATCGCCGGGCGGCCCCCGGCATTTCTGCGGCAGGTGTGGTGTTGTGGCATCCGTGAAGAACATCGGCTTTCTGTCCTTCGGGCACTGGACGCCCTCGCCGCATTCGAAGACGCAGTCGGCCTCCGACACGCTGCTGCAGTCGATCGACCTCGCGGTCGCGGCCGAGGAGCTGGGCGCCGACGGCGCCTACTTCCGCGTGCACCACTTCGCCCGCCAACTCGCCTCGCCGTTCCCGCTGCTCGCAGCGATCGGCGCGCGCACGTCGAAGATCGAGATCGGCACGGGCGTGATCGACATGCGCTACGAGAATCCCCTGTACATGGCCGAGGATGCCGGCGCAGCCGACCTGATCTCCGGCGGCCGCTTGCAGCTCGGCGTCTCGCGCGGCTCACCCGAGCAGGTCGTCGGCGGCTACGAGTACTTCGGCTACGCGCCCGGCGAGGGCTCCTCGGACGCCGAGATGGCCCGCGACCGCGTGCGGGTGCTGCTCAAGGTGCTCGAGGGCGAGGGCTTCGCGGAACCCAACCCGCGCCCCATGTTCCCGAACCCGCCGGGGCTGCTGCGGCTGGAGCCGTACTCGGAGGGGCTGCGCGAGCGCATCTGGTGGGGCGCCGGCTCGAATGCGACCGCCGTCTGGGCCGCCGAGCTGGGTATGAACCTGCAGAGCTCGACCCTCAAGGACGACGAGGACGGCCGCGCCTTCCACCAGCAGCAGGCCGAGCAGATCCGCCTGTACCGCGAGGCGTGGGCGGCGGCCGGCTGGGAGCGCGAGCCGCGCGTCTCGGTCAGCCGCAGCATCTTCGCGCTGACGACCGACGAGGACCGCGCCTACTTCGGGCACGGCCGCGACGAGAACGACCAGATCGGCTACATCGCCGAGAACCACCGCGCGATCTTCGGGCGCTCGTATGCCGCAGAGCCCGACAAACTGATCGAGCAGCTCGCCGAGGACGAGGCGATCGCCGCGGCCGACACCCTGCTGCTCACGGTGCCGAACCAGCTCGGCGTCGAGTACAACGCGCACGTCATCGAGTCGATCCTGACGCACGTGGCGCCCGCACTCGGCTGGCGCTAGGCGCGCCAGCCGGCTGTATCGCGCATGCGAGGTGCCCGTCCGTCCCTCGATGAACGGGCGCCTCGCACCGCCGGGTGCCGGCCCGCTCAGCGAGCGGCGGGGGAGCGCTCGCCGAAGAGAGCGGCCTCGACGGGGAACACCTGCTCGCAGGCATCCGCACGCATATTGGCGAGCAGGGCCTCGAGCGTCGCCCACGCGACATCGCCGGACGGCCGCGGCCCCTCGCCGCGGCTGAACGCGGTGATCGCGTCCCAGCCGGGCGGCGGAACGATCGAGCGGGGCGAGGTGATGGTGTCGATCTTCTTCCACGGCCAGAAGTTCCAGCCGATGCCCTCGGACTCGAAGAGCGCGAACGCCTCCTCGACCCATTCCGGGGTGTTCTCGCCGCTCTCGCCGACGTAGATCGGCAGGCCGAGCTCGGCGCGCTTGCCGAGGTACTCGGCGATGCTCTCGCGCGTCGGCGGCGACCAGTACTTGTGGAACTGCAGCGCCGAGTTGTCGTCCCACACCTCGGTGAAGATCGACCAGTTGTTCGCCCAGTGGCTGCCCTCGTACATGATCAGGTGATCGCGGTCGACGCGGCGGATCGCCGATGTCAGCCGGCGGTAGGTCGCGGCGAGGGCCTCGCCGAACTCCCACTGCCAGTGGTTGGGCAGCGGCTCGTTGAGCAGGTCGAGTGCGCCGACGATCTCGCGGCCGGCGTAGCGGCGGGCGATCTCGACCCACAGCCGCTCGGTGAGCTCCTGGTACCGCTCGGCGAGGAACAGCTCGGGCAGCTTGCGGGGCGAGTCGTCGATGTTGGTGCCGGTCTGTCCGCCGGGCGCGCCGTGCAGGTCGAGGATGACGCGGATGCCGTGCGCCTCGCACCAGTCGAGGCACGCATCGACGAGCGCGAAGCCCGCGGCCAGGAACCGGCCGTCGTCGTCCATGACGACGCGCGCGTTGATCGGCAGGCGGATGTGGTCGAAGCCGCTCGCCGCGAGCGCCGCCACGTCGTCGGCGTTGAAGAAGTCGCGGCGGAACCGCGCCCAGAACTCGGCCGCGCGCTCGCCGCCGACGAGCTCGCCGATGAGCGCCTCGATCTCGCGCGGCGAGCCGTGGGCCGAGCCGAGGTGCCACATGTAGCCCTCGGGCAGCAGCCAGTTGCCGATGCCGACGCCGCGGCGCAGCGCGGGCGCGCCGGAGCCGTCGACGATGCGCTCGCCGTCGCGGCGGACGAAGCCGGGGGCGAGGGATGCCATCACGCCGCCACCCCGCAGAGAGGCGCTGCCTCGGCCATGGCGGCGCTCGCTACGCTGTGGCCATGACCGAGCCGGCGACCGTGCGAACCGAGGGGCTGCAGCAGCGCAAGTCGCGACTGCGCAGGCAGCAGATCCTCGATGTCGCCGCCGAGAACTTCGCCGACAAGGGCTTCTACGCGACGTCGCTCGCCGACATCGCCGAACAGGCGGGAATCACTCCCGCGGGCATCCTGCATCATTTCAAGTCCAAAGAGTTGTTGCTTACCGAGTTGTTGCGCCTGCGCGACGCGCGGGACATCGAGGAGGTGACCGCAGCGGCGGGCGTGCGCCCGCACGGGGCGTCATTCCTGCACCACCTGATCGCCACGGCGTACGTGAACGAGCGGCAGCCGGTGACGACGCGCCTCTACGCGGTGCTGTCGGCCGAGAGCCTCACGGTCGGCCACCCGGCGCAGCGCTGGTTCCAGAAGCGCTACGCCGGGCTGCGGGCGATGATCGTCGATGCGCTCGACGAGGCGAAGTCCGACGGGCACGTGCACGCCGATGTGGACTCCGCGACGACGGCGATCGCGATCATCGCCGCGATGGACGGCCTGCAGATCCAGTGGCTGCTGAACCCCGAGGCGATCGACATGGGAGCGGGGACGCGTGCCGTGATCGAAGCGCTGACGGGCATCCGCTTCGACCCGGCGGCACACGTCACCCCTTGATCGCACCGGTCAGCACGCCCTTCGTGAAGTACTTCTGCGCGAACGGGTAGGCGATCAGGATCGGCAGCGTGGACAGCACGATGACCGCCTTCTGGATCGTGTCGCTGGGTGGCGGCGGCACGTTCGGCGGCTGCAGGTCGGTGAGCGTGGAGCCCTGCACGACGTACTGGTTCAGCACGAGCTGGACGGGCCACTTGGCCGCGTCGTTGAGGTAGATCATCGCGTTGAAGAACGAGTTCCAGTACCCGACGGCGTAGAACAGCGCGATCACCGCGAGGACAGACTTCGACAGCGGCAGCACGATGCGCAGGAAGACCTGGAACTCGCTCGCGCCGTCGAGCTTCGCCGACTCGATCAGCTCGCCCGGCAGCTCCATGAAGAAGTTGCGGACGACGATCATGTTGAACGCCGAGATGAGGCCGGGCACGATGAGCGCCCACCAGCTGTCGATGAGCCCGAGGGAGCGCACGAGCAGGTAGTTCGGGATGATGCCGGCGCCGAACAGCATCGTGCACAGCACGAGCACGAGCACGGTCCGCGAGAACGGCACGTCCCGCGTGCGGGTGAGCCCGTAGGCGAGCGTCGTCGTGAAGACCATGGACAGCACGGTGCCGACGATCGTGATGCCCGCCGAGACGACGAGCGCCCGGGTCACGACACCGCCCGCGAGGATGTTCTTGTACGCCTCGATCGAGAACGACGTCGGCAGGAACGTGCCGGAGGCGGCGGCCTGCGGCGACGCGAAGCTCATCATCACGACGTAGAGGAACGGGTAGAGCATCATCACGACGATGATCGCGATGACGACCGCCTTCGCGATCTGCACGCCGCGCGACGGCGGCTCGGCCCACGCGGGGCGCACGCTGAGCTGGGTCATCAGAAGATCCCTCCGGTTCCGATCCGCTTGGCGAGCTTGTTGGCGCCGACGACGAGCAGCGTGCCGATCACGCCCTTGAACAGGCTCGCCGCGGCCGCGAGGCCCCAGTCGCCGCCCGCGATGCCGCGGAAGTACACGAACGTGTCGATGACCTCGCCCCGCTCTGTGCCGATCGCCGGCTGCTGCAGCAGGATCTGCTCGAAGCCCACGGTGAGCACGTTGCCGATCGTCAGGATGAGCAGCAGCGCGATGATCGGGATGAGGCCCGGCATGGTGACGTGCCACATCCGCCGCCACGAGCCCGCACCGTCGGTCGCCGCCGACTCGTACAGCTCCTGCGGGATCGCCAGGATCGCCGCGAAGAAGATGATCGTGCCCCAGCCGACGTCCTTCCAGATCACCTGCGAGGTGACGAGCGCCGCGAAGGTGTCCGGGTTGGTCATGATGTTGACGTGGTGGATGCCGATCTTGTCGAGCAGCGCCGCAACAGGCCCCGCGCCGCCGAGGACCTGCTGCCAGATCGAGATGACGATCACCCACGAGATGAAGTGCGGCAGGTAGACGACCGACTGGACGAAGCGCTTCAGGCGCTCCGAGACGAGGCTGTTGAGCAGCAGCGCGAGCAGGATCGGCGCCGGGAACGAGAACACGATCTGCAGCAGCGAGATGACGAGGGTGTTCCGCACCGCGGTGAGCACTTCCGGGTCCTGGAAGATGTCGACGAAGTTCTGGAACCCGACCCAGCTCGAGCCGAAGATGCCGAGGTACGGCGAGAAGTCCTGGAAGGCGACGACGTTGCCGAGCAGGGGGACGTAGGCGAAGACCAGGAAGAAGACGAACCCGGGCACGATGAAGACGTACATCGCCTTCTCGCGCTTGATCCGCTCCCACAGCGTTCGGCGCGGCCGGGCCGCGCCCGCGAGCGAGTCGGCGACTCGCTCGCGGGCACGGGGGGAGGAGACGGCGTCGTGGACGGGCGCGCTCATGCCTTGTCGAGGGCGGCCTGGAACTCCTTGCGGATCTGGTCGCCACCGGCCTTGCGCCAGTCGTCGCGGTACTTCTTGACGTCGCTCACGGGCATCCGCCCGGTCACGATGCCGTTCTGGTAGTTCGTGGCGAGCTGCCCGAGCTTCGCCGACGCCGACGTGTTGGTCTTCGAGTAGAGGCCGACGGTCGGGTCGGGCACGGTCGCGGCGGTGAGCTTCTCGACCTTCGCCTGGTAGTCGTCGACGAACTTGTTCGCCGCGAGGGGGATGCGGGTGGTCGGCGAGTTGAAGCAGCCGAGCCACTGGATGCCGGCCCGGTCGTTGTCCGCCGTGTCGTCGCCCAGCGGGATCATGTTGCCCGCGGAGTCGAACTTGTAGTTGACCCCCTCGATGCCGGAGTTGATGAACAGCGACTCCTTGCTGCCGTACGGCGCGCGCCAGTAGTTGCACACCTGCAGCAGCAGCGCGAGGCGCTTCGGGTCCTTCGCGGCCTTGGCTGAGATGCCGACGACGCCCCAGTAGCCGGCGTCGCGCTGCAGCACGATGTCGCCGCCGTCGTGCCCCGGCGGCACGAGGAAGATGGGATCGGCGCCCGGGGTGTTCTTCTGCAGGTCGGTGAGGATCGCGGCGCCGAAGAAGCCGTTCACCGAGTCGACGTGCAGGCCGGCCTGGCCCGCCGTGAACAGGCCCGAGTTCTTCTCGTTCTGCGTGCCGAGCGAGACGGCGTCGGGGTGGAAGACGTTGGCCTTCCACAGCTGGTTCAGGTAGTCGAGGGAGGCCTGGTACTCGTCCGTCTCGATGACGTTGACGAGCTTCCCGTCCTTGAGCTGCCAGGTGGTGCCGGCGCGGAACATCCACTGCGCGATGTTGAAGATGTTGCCGGTGAGGCCCGTGATCGGCCAGAACTGCTTGCCCTGGACCTTCCCGAGCTTGCCCATGTCCGCGAGCATCGCCTTGAAGCCGTCGCCGTCCGTCGGGACGCTGTCGTGCCCGGCCGCCTTCATCGCGTCCTGGCGGATCACGGGGAAGTTGCTCAGATACGGGTTCTCGTTGGGGATGCCGAAGATGTGCCCGTTCTTCGCCGAGGCCTTCCAGGTCGAGGTCTGGATGTTGGCGAGGTTGGGGTACTTGAGGATCTTGTCGCCGGCGAGCACCTCGGAGAGGTCCGCGAACACGCCGTCGTTGATCGCACCCGCGCCGACGGCGGTCGAGTCCTGCACGAACATCAGGTCGGGCACGTCGCCCGAGGCGATCGTGGTCGCCATCTTGTCGTTGTAGTTGTCCGACGAGACGAGCGTCGGCTTGAAGTCGATGCCGATGTTCTTGTTCAGCTGCTGCCAGTACTTGTTCTTGGCCTCCGGCTGCGGGGGAGCGCCCCAGAGGATCTGGAAGCTCGTGACGGCGCTGCCGTCGCCGGGAGGCGTGGGTACCGTGGTGAAGTACGTCTTCGGCGGGTTGACGTAGGTCGGCGGCATGCCGGGGACCTTGCTGACGAGGCCGCCGGGCACGGCCTGCGGCGCGACGTACTTCGGCGCGGCGAAGCTCTGCGCCTTGTTGACCGTGCGGGCGGTACCGCCGCCGGTCGAGCATCCGGCCAGCAGTCCGGTCGCCGCGACCCCGAAGGTCAGCGTGAACAGGCTGCGGCGAGTGAGGGTGACCCGAGTCGTGGGGTCGGTCATTTTCCAGCTCCTAACACCGTTGTCGAAAGCCGTCCCCTGTGGGGACGGGGACAACGTAGCGAGCTTTTCGAAAAAAAGCTAATGACCGTTTAGTAAGTTTTCTTGCGTGCGGGATGCCCTGCCGTCGCTGCGGATGCCGCGCCCGCTCGGTACCCTGGCCGCATGAGTTTCGGGGGGAACGCGGCGTCGGCGGATCCGCGCGTCGTCGGGCTGCGCCAGGAGTTCCAGCAGGGCATGACGCGCTTCTTCATGGGCTTCGCGGTGACCGAGGGCATCGTGCTCGCGGCCGCCGTGGTCGTGATCTGGGTGCTGCGCCTGATCGATCCGAGCGTGGGCGTCTACATCGTGCTGGGCATCGCGCTCGTGGGCGGCTTCAGCCTGTTCCTCACGATCCAGTCGCGCATCCGCCGCCTGCAGCGCGACATCCGCGACGTCACGGGCGTCGTTCCGAGCGAGTGAACGCGCGGAAGTGATTTGCGCGAACGGCCCGCGTGTTGCGGCGGACGCACGGCGCGTCGCGCAAAAAGCTTCCGCGCGGCACGCCGATCGATGATGCGGATGTCGCGGTAGGAGCATCCTCGTCACCGGCGTGACGCATGCCTCGCCTCGATATCAGGGGTTGCCAGTAGACCAGGTGCCGCGCTCTGGCACCGCCGCGCGGCGCTCCGGTAGACTCGTCGTTCAGCCTGCAGCGCCGCCGGCTCATGAGCGTTTGCGGCACCGGATGGGTGCCGCGGCAACTGAATACCGGAAATCGAATATTGAGGAGGCCGGACACGTGGACATCGACCTCAGCGTCCTGCGTTTGATGGAGCG
>Ga0164242_10007920_pt1 | contig 11582 bp, 8 predicted proteins | sample OricomgcompostMG_FD_108783 | JGI IMG/M metagenome (GOLD analysis project Ga0164242, IMG submission 108783) | Miracle-Growth compost microbial communities from Emeryville, California, USA - Original compost - Miracle growth compost (MG) ... | reverse complement strand
GGGATCCTGATGGCTATTCCCATCGTCATCGCAGGCCGATCCGATGTTCTGGCCTTCCTGGGCGTTCATGATTTGGCATTACCCGGGATCATCCTTCTGTTGGGGCTATTTTACCTCATTTACCGGACAAGTACGTCAAAACTGAGCGGGAACCCCTAAGCTGCAAGCCGTTTTCCTCGTTTTGGAATAACATTTGCTGTACCCACCTTATACAGATATCGTTACTGTCTCTCCTTTTGCCTATCCGTCCTTTGCCGGCTGCGGAATGGCTTTACAATGCTTGATTTATCACGCTCTTAAAATATATATCATGCATACAAAACTTTCAAGATCCGTAGGTGCACTGCTGGTCGCCGGCAGTCTCTTTTTACTAGCCTCCTGTAAGCCGAGCGACAGCCAGATTTCCAAAACGGCCGGTGCTACCGCCAGCGCGATTGCTCCCGGGGTAACCGTCAGCGTAGAAAAAGGACAGGTAACCCTCGACGGGACGGTTCCCGATGAAGCAACCAAGGAAGCGCTTGACTCAGCCATTAAAAAAGTAAAAGGTGTCGTGACGGTAACCGATAATACGATGGCGCAGGCTTCGATGCCCGCCCCCGACAGCGCGCCTGTTATGGTAAACCCCGATGATCTACTGAGAAACACGATCGATTCCACGCTTAAAGCCAAGAATATTTCGGGCGTAACGGTCAGTGTATCCGGTGGAACGGTGACCCTGGCTGGGAATGCCGCTCGAAAGGATCTTACCACCATTATGCAGGTTGCAAACGAATCACATCCTGCAAAAGTGGTGAATCAACTCACCATTCACTAATCACTAAACCTTTCATTTATGGCATTGCAAGACAAGTATAAGGAAATGCTGGATTATGCTAACGCAAACCAGGTTTCAAACCTCCAGGTACGCGAGCAGAACAATGTGCTATACGTCGACGGAACCGCGCCCACGGAAAGCGTAAAAGATCAGCTTTGGAATATTTACCAGAAAATAGATCCTGATATGAGAGCGGGAGATCTGGTTATGAATATTCAGGTAGGTCAGTCGCAACCGTCCGCAGCAACTTATACCGTCAAGGCAGGGGACAGCCTTAGTAAAATCGCATCCCTGTATCCTGGCATCGGATGGAAGGACATCTTCGAAGCCAACAAGGACCAGATCACCAATCCCGACCTGATCCATCCCGGACAGGTGTTGAAGATACCTTCGAAATAACCTGAAAAACCAGACAGGGCTCTCTTAAGGTAGCGAATGGATTCGCTACCTTTTTTGCATCCCTGCCTTCCGCCAATCCGGTTTTTCTTTACGTACAGTGGGAAAGTACTGCCCTCAGCATTGTATCATGACCACAGTGCCTTTCCGGCCCAGCGAAAAAAGGCCGATGAAGACACCTTGAGTAAGGAGCAAAAACAGTTCCTGGGCATGCCAGGCGAACGGGACGTATCGCATTTCGAACATCGGGGATACCCCAAAGGATACAGAAAATACCCATTCGCGAGGAATCACGCTACTCCTGAGAATTACCCGACGGCTGCACCAGTCCTTTCAGCAGGTTGGCACCCATTTTTTTCCGGATCGCTTTTTTCAATTCATCGTTCGTCATAACAGGATAGTCATCGGGTACCTGGAACGCTCCTTTATCAATATCCTGATCCGTCGTCACATCGATGATCCTGTATATCGCGCGATTTCCATTTTCATCCTCAATGGCAGCACCTACACACATTCCTTTTTGCTGCATAGCAGCCGTTTCCATCGTTTTGAGTTTTGCGGGCAAGTATTTATCAAAATCATGAGTAAAATAATATTCATAGATGATCTTGTAGGATGGGTCATAGTGCCCTTTCCCGTCATTGGCTGCGGCATCTTCCTTATTGGCAAGAATGTCATGTAACTGCAGCAGGGAATTGCTCTTGTAATGACTATCCGGATCCACATATGGCTGCACGGGAATGATGATCTTTTCCGACACGGTGTTATATTCTCCGAACTTACCGCCGGCACCCGGCTCCTCCTTTACACCTTTAATCCCCATATACTGTTTTTTTATGAGCGGAATGACCATTGATGCACCATAGTCTTTGCTCATCAATGTGGTATCAAGCGCTTTTACGCTGGTAAAATTTACGCCCAGTACGGATCCGATGCTGTATACCATCCGCTTGTCAATGTCTGTAATCCCTACCGCATTCACTCCGAAGGCATCCGCCATGGTAAAGTGATCATGCTTCATCGTAGTCTTAATGTAATGATCCGTCATCCAGATATCGAAACGTCCTACCATGATGTCAAAATAAAGGGAGGGTGCGGAAATGCCTCCCCATGCAGGATTGGTGTTTCCCATGGATCCCGGGGAGGTTTCGTCAGCATCGTCGGCATCGTCAGGATCCGGGAATTTAAGCGCCACCATTGAATCGATTTCATTCAGTATCTGAAAATTGGCTGGGTCCAGTAATTGTTTGAAGATCGCTACGTCCGTTCCTGTCAGCCCCTTTTGCTTGGCCAGGGATATACCGTATTGACCGGGTGCGGTAGCCACTATCTTTTGGACATCTCCATCAATTACAGGGGCAATCACGGCATGGGTGGCTTTTACAGTCACACCTGTTTTTGGAAACGCTATGGAAGGTGGAGGAGGGGGTGGGGCGTTGGAGGCTTCGGAATGCTTTACGTCCGGGGCGGCCGCCGGAGAAGAAGCGTTTGTTTCCGCCGTAGCGGGCGCTTCTTCCGACGCAGGAGACGCTTCTGGAGCGGAGGAGGCTGTATCGCCCGTCGGCGTTCCGATGACGGCCTCAACGGCTTTCTCCTTGGCCTTGTTAATCAGTTTTTTGAATTGCGCCTGCGCGGAACAGCAAAACAGCAAGGCGGCAAAAGCTAAAAAGAGGAACTTTTTCATAAGCAGTACAAGGGTTTAAATAATCAAAAAATCAAAGCTGGCCGGTCTAGAGCTTCACCAGCTCTACACGGCGGTTTTCGGCGCGGCCATCTTCGGTACCGTTGTCACCACGAGGCTGCCTTTCTCCAAATCCTCTGGCTTTCAGTCTGTTCTTATCAACTCCCTTTCCTTCCAGGCTTCTTACGACGGAAGCCGCACGCTGCTGAGACAGTACCAGGTTATGTGCGGTCTCACCCGTATTGTCCGTGTAGCCGTTAACGGAAAGTTTCAGGGTGGGATCCTGCTGCAATACCTGGACGATGGCATCAACTTGCGGAAAAGATTCCTGCAAGATATCCGAGCGGTTCGTAGCAAAATTAATATGGACGATCGCCTTTCCCGAATCCTGAATTTGCTGTTGCAACTGTTCAGCGGGTATCAGGGATGCCGTCTGGGTAAACGCTTTGGTTTCCAGGATCACCCAGCCTGCGGAAGCACTGCTGACGCAAAGGTGAATCCAGATAGTCTTATCCTGCCGCCTGATCACATATACGCTGCAAGGATCATTGTATATATCACCCCAGCCATCCACATAGTCAACAGTAATGTCATCGGGACGGTCACGCAGGACGCTGGTGGTATCGGAAGGTATCTTACCCTCAAAGACCTTCACGCCTCCAGCAGCAATGATGAGATTGTCCAGGTTTTTTTTCAGCTCAAAACCGGAATACGCCTTACCTTCCTTGGCGTCAATGCTGTTATAAAACACCTTACCTTCCTCCCATTGAAAATGATCCCCCACCCAAAAGGGGAAATGATCGTAGTCCTTGATCTGGTTATTGGTCATATACACGTATCCGGCGGGGAGACTAAAATAGGGAAAGGCACCTAGCGATGCAGTGGAAACCGGTAGCTTATTTACGTCGAAGGAAGCACTTTCCGGGGCCTCGGTAGTGGAGGACATAGCCTCAGAAGTGTCTGTCGCATCGTTTGCTTCCGACGATTGCCGTGAACTTGGCTGCTGGCAGGAAAAAAGGAGGCTTAACAAAAGCATGGGTAACGGTCTGACACGTTTCATCATATTACGATTTGGTTAAATACAGCTTCAATTTGCGCACATGTTCTCAAAAATAAAGCCAGACAGCCTTTTGGGCAGTCCTTTTTCTTCCGGCGGGCCGGCTTGCATTATAAATTGACGGGATAGGAGCGCTCAAACCGATGCCATCATTCCTGAAAACGGTGTCGTGACAGCAATGGTCATTCGAACGGTACCCGGGCTACCCGGGCTGCTACCCGCTTATCCCGGATACCAATATAAAGGGGGGTTCCCGGCTCGCAAAAAGCGGTCTCCACGTAGCCCAGACCGATGCCCCGGGATAGGGAGGGGGACTGCGTACCGGAGGTGACCCTTCCAATGGAGGAACCTGTTTCATCCAGGATAGGATAGTCGTGGCGAGGTATACCACGTTCGGTCATTTCAAAACCGACCAGTTTACGCGTCACGCCTGCCTCTTTCTGCGCTAGCAGTAGTGCCGAACCGGTAAATTCTTTCGAAAACTTGGTGATCCATCCCAAGCCTGCTTCCAGCGGCGTAGTGGTATCATCGAGGTCATTTCCATATAAACAAAACCCCATTTCCAACCGGAGGGTATCTCTGGCTCCCAGGCCCGCAGGTACCAGCCCGTGCGAAGCGCCTTCCCGGAATACGGCATCCCATATACGGGAAGCATTTTCTCCCGCATCCTCGAAGTAGATCTCTACGCCACCTGCGCCGGTATAGCCGGTCGCACTGACGAGCACATTGTCTATGCCGGCGAAAACGCCCTTGGAAAAAGTATAATATTTCAGGCCCGCCAGATCAATGCCCGTGAGCGGCTGTAGTATACGGGTCGCTTCCGGTCCCTGTATCGCCAATAGGCAGGTTCTATCCGAGATGTTGTGTAAGGCCGCTCCCTTCGTATTATGCCGGGAAATCCATTCCCAGTCCTTTTCAATGTTCGCTGCATTCACGACTAACATGTAGACCTGGCCCTGCTCGAGGCAATAGACTAACAAATCGTCTATAATGCCCCCTTTTTCATTGGTAAGGCAACTGTACTGGGCTTTCCCGTCGGTCAGTTTGGAGACGTCGTTGGATGTCAGGCGCTGAATCAGGGGCAATGCTTCGGCTCCCTTGAGTACGAATTCGCCCATGTGGCTTACGTCGAAAACGCCTGCGCGGTTGCGTACGGCCTGGTGTTCTTCCTGGATGCTGGAATAAACGATCGGCATGTTAAAGCCCGCGAATTCCGCCATTTTAGCGCCCAGTGCAAGGTGACGCCCTGTAAATGCAGTCTGTTTCATATGCTTTGGCAATAAGTTTTCTTCCGTGCGCGGAGCAAATGTAACGGAATTTGAGGCGCCTGAAAAATCACAACCTGCGTAATATTTGGTGAGCCCCCTCCTATTTTGGTGCAATTGTTGCTTTAAAATCGAAGCCGGGAAACCGGTATGGCGTTCATTCAAAACTTTCGATTGCCGTGATAAGGAAAGTATGGTTGTTATGCATCCTGGTACTGCCAGGTCTGGCCTTTTCTCAAAAAAAAGCAGACAGGGCATTGGCCGGTGCGTTGCAGGAGCATCTCACTGCTGTTCGGGGTCCGGCCGCCGACGCCGCACAGGAAGCGGTCAGGCGATGCCGCTATATTTCCGGGCAGTTCCACCTCTTGGGACTTGTCCCCCGCGGCAATGACACAAGTTATTTACAACCGGTTATTACAGACCAGGGAAAACGATATGAACCCGGAAGCGCCTTGAAGATAAACGGTCAATCGCTCCAGCCCGGCACCGAATTCATTCCGGTATCCTTCAGTGGTCTTGGGGCGGCCGGCGGCAGTCCCCTCATCGCCGTTCAGGAAAGAAAACAGCCCTGGATCATGGACGTGCATAATTACTTTGACAGCGTTCCTCCGGAAGCATTGTTCAGGGACAGCCTTTATAAACTGGCCGCCCAGGCGGTTACCGATCAGGCCGTCGCCGTCATTTTCTACGACAGCAAAGGAAATATACCCGGTCCCGGTTTTGAGGATACCGTCGCCGGGCCCCCGCTTTCCATTCCTGTTGTATATGTGACCGGAGATGCAGCGTCCCGTTATCTGAAAGATCCCACCGCGTCCGTGGATGTCCATTTGCAGGTCTCCATGGTTTCGAAAAAAGATACCGTGTACACCGTTATCGGAGGAATCGATAATGGAGCGGCCTCTACCATCGTAGTGGCGGGGAGCACTCCGGAAGACAACGCAATGCTGATCGAACTCGCCCGGATCGTGAAAACTTCCCGGCAATATCAACACAAAAACTATCTGTTTGCCGCGCTTCCGGAAAATAAAGGCATCTCCGCGGGCAAGTATTTTTTCGAACATCTTCCCAAGACAGCCGCAAAACCCGGATGCGTGTTGTTGCTAAGGGGAGCAGCCGGAACGGCCCTGACCATTCAGGGAACCGGAACAGCTCCGGAATGGAATGCCATGCTGGAACGGCTGAAGGAAAAAGCTCCAGCCCGGCGGATGGAAGCCACCCGAGACAGTTCGCTGGCAACCGACATCCCGGCATTGTCTTTTTCGGGCGGCGGGGATGGTCAATACAACGCCAAAAACGATGCCGCAACCCTTCACTTTCTAAGCAACCTCCTGGAAGCATTGAATCGCAAGGGAAACGGGATCATCGCTAAAGGCGATTGATAAATTTTTTGAACCCACTTACTGCGCCTGTCTGTTTTCCTGACATTTTCGCTATTTTGCCGGGCCTTTGCTTGCTACTGCTGTGGTAGCCCGTGGAAACGTGTTCTGACCACTGGCCATCAACCCATAAAACTGACGAATCATGAAGTACTTCTTTTTTGCCTTGGTAAGCCTGCTACTCATCGCAGCCGGCACACAAACAGGTTACACCCAACCGCTCCGGCGTGCATGGTCTTATCAAAGCCTGCGTTTTAATCCCGTCTATGGCCAAGAGGATGAAGGAAGCTTCAGTCACCTGCAATGGGAAGAAACCGGACACCTGTACACGCGCCTGGAGCGAACAGGTGATGGTTTTGACATAGCCGAGTTCGATCCTTCCCAAAACTTTGCAAAAACAGTCTTGGTTCGCTCGGGCGAACTTAAACCGTCTCCGGATGCCGCGCCGCTTCCGGTGGAAAGTTATACCTGGTATCCCGCGCATAAAAAATTGCTTTTATTTACCCGTTCGCGCAGGGTTTGGCGTGCCCATACCAGGGGAGACTTCTGGATTTATGACCTGGTCGGTAAAAAGCTCTCCCAGCTTGGCCGCGGGTTACCTGCCAGTTCGCTTCAGTTCGCAAAGCTATCTCCCGATGGCGCCAAAGCTGCTTATGTCAGCGAACACAATATTTATGTGGAGGATCTGGCCACAGGCACGCGCAAACAACTCACTGCGGATGGAACCGAAAAAATAATCAATGGCACTTTTGACTGGGCTTACGAGGAAGAACTGTTCTGCCGGGATGGTTTTCGGTGGAGCCCGGACAGTAAATCGATCGCTTATTGGCAGATCAATGCCACAGACATACGTGACTACCTCATGCTTAACACAACCGACTCCATATACTCCTTCGTCATACCGGTACAATATCCCAAAGTCGGGTACAATCCTTCCTCCGCCCGGATTGGTGTAGTGAGCCTGGCCACGGGCCGGACCCGGTGGATGGACATACCGGGAGATCCCGTGCAGCATTATCTTCCCAGGATGGCGTGGGCAGGAAACGACAACCAGCTGATGGTCCAGCAGTTCAATCGAAAACAGGATACTACCACCCTATACATGATCAATGTTTCGAACGGCCAGTCGCACCGGATCTATTCGGAAGGGAATAAAGCCTGGATCGACATCAATTATTTCTGGCAATACGACAGGCCGGGATGGGATTGGATAGATGGCGGCAAGAAATTCCTCTGGACTACGGAGAAAGACGGATGGCGTCATGTGTATGTGATGGACCGCGACGGATCGCACGAAAAGCTTGTGACCAGGGAAAATTCCGACGTAATCGATGTGGCCGGCATTGACAGCAAAAATGGCTACCTGTATTATTACGCCTCGCCCGACAATGCCACACAGCAATACCTCTACCGCACCTCCCTGGATGGAAAAGGAAAGGCGCAGCGGGTTTCCCCGGTTGGGGAGACTGGCACCCATGAGTGCGATGTGTCTCCTGACGGTCTTTATGGCGTACACGTTTTTTCCAGCCATGACACGCCACCGGTCCCGGAATTCGTTTCCATGGATCCTTACCGTGTACTAAAGAAAGGAGCGGGGTCGGGAATTTCAACCGCTGAACTGGCTTTTCTCGAGCATAATCCCCAAACTTTTTTCCGGGTGACCACCCGCGACAGCGTCACGATGGACGGATGGATGATCCGGCCGGCGGACTTTGATTCCACGAAAAAATATCCGGTATTATTTTATGTCTATGGAGAACCCGCCAGTTGCACGGTTAAAGACGAATTCAGTCCCAATCCCTGGTTCCAACAGCTGGCAGACAAAGGTTACGTCATTATTTCGGTAGACAACAGGGGCACTCCTGCCCCCAAAGGAAGCGCCTGGCGTAAGAGCATTCTGAAAAAGATCGGCGTGCTCAATATTCATGATCAGGCCATGGCAGCCATAGAAATACGTAAATGGCCGTGGGTAGATACCTCACGCATTGCTGTATGGGGATGGAGCGGCGGCGGCTCTTCCACCCAGAACCTGCTGTTCCGTTATCCGGATATTTATCAAACCGGTATGGCGGTCGCGGGCGTTTCCAATATGCTGTATTACGATAACATATACGAAGAACGCTACATGGGCCTGCTACCACAGGATTTAAAATACTACCAGGCAGGCTCTTCGGTAAATCATGCAAAAGGACTCCAGGGCAATTTATTGATCATACACGGAAGCGGTGATGACAACGTTCATTACCAAAACCAGGAAGCCCTGATCAATGCGCTGGTAGCGGCAGGAAAGCAGTTTTCCATGATGGAATATCCCAACCGTTCTCATGGCATATATGAAGGAGAAGGAACCACCGCGCATTTGTATACGTTGCTGACGGATTATCTCCAGCAACATTGTCCGCCAGGAGCCAGATAAAGGAACATTGTGTATTAGCAACCGGTTAACATTCGGGACACTCGCAGCTGCGGGATTTCGTTTCATTTGACCTAACTTTGCCGCATTTTAACCGCACATCGTTCATGAAGAGGAAATCCTTTTACCTGGCTGCGCTTATGGGTAGCTTTTTTTTCCTGGGTGCTGCCGTTCGGGCCAACGCCCAACAGTCGGTCGGAAACAAGGGGTCGTTTTATTTTTCCTGGGGCTACAATGAAGAATGGTATACACATAGCAACATTCACATCTCTCAGCCTTCACTTGGAAATCATTATACCTTTAAAAATACCTTGGGAGTTGACAAGCCCGGCTGGAACGGTCATTTCTTTAGAAAAGCACTGACCATTCCCCAATACAATTACCGGATCGGATACTTTTTCAAAGATAACTGGGCTGTTGAACTGAATTTTGATCATGCCAAATACGTCGTCGCTTCCCAACAGCTGTTGCACGTAAAAGGAACGATGAATCATCAGGCAGTGGATAAATATGTAGATAATTCACCTGATATCCTGAAATACCAACTTAACAACGGAGCCAATTTCTTTTTATTCAACATCGTTCACCGTCTTCAGATACCACACCTGGATTTCAAAAATTTCAATGCGGCACTTTTGCTGAAGGGCGGTGTGGGATTCATGGTTCCCCATGTGGAAAACACCATTTATGGAGCGTCGAATAAAAAAGGCTTTCAGTTCGGCGGCCTCGATCTGGGGGCCGAGGGTGCGCTTCGGCTGACCTTTTTCCGCCATGTATACCTGGAGTACTGCAATAAACTGGTATACGCTAATTACTGGGGGTTAAAGATCTACAAAGGAAAGGCTCGTCAGAGCTTCGGTACATATGAGATGATCGCCAATCTCGGCGCTACCTTCCCCATCGGGCACTGAGCAGCGCCTGCCCGTCGTCCGCATTTTTTAGGAGACCTTTTCGGTTGTCTGAATCTTTTTCAGGTACAGCGATGCAGCCCGGATTTCCTCATAGGATAGCGCCATGGCCAGGTTTTGACGAATTTCCGCGATACGCGCGTCGGGGGCCGATTTAAGTGCATTGAGCGCCATTTGCAATTTCTCAGCCGGAACCAAATCCAGGACATTCACTTCTCCCGTAATAATAAAATTGATCAAGTGGGCGAAAACGGTATGAGTAGTAAGGTTTCTTAATTCAGCTATTTCCGTGATGGATTTCCCCTCCCGGTAAAGATCGAGGCTTACTTTGCGGGAGGCTCCCTTTTCCTTGTTGTACACCGTAAGTTCTTCGGGGGGCAGCCCGACGGGTGGAGGCTTTAGCAAGGTTGTCACCCGCTCCATGATCTCTTCCCTGGAAAGATTTTCGTACATGGCTCGGGTCACATCGGGGATCAGACGCACCTGTTGCTGTTTGCGCAGGAACATCAGCTGAACTTCCTGCAAACGCTTCACGTATTTTGCTGCTTTTTGTTTTCGAAGATCGGCGATATGGGCGCTTAACGGTCCGAGCTGCTGCTCCGCTATATCTTGGGAAAACCAGTCTGCCGCTTTACGCGTACGATCCCACAGCAGCCGGAAGCCATCCTCCGTTGTTGAAGACAATAGCTTATTGAGCTGGGCGCTAAATTTCTCCGCTGTTTGTTGCTGGTTGAGTACGGCCGCACGTAAACTGTTCAGCCATGCCATTTCCTGGCGTTTATCGGGTATGACCAGCCCCTTTCCACCCTGGGCGATCCGGATGGTTTTTTCTACCATGCTCTGCCAGTCAAATATCCTGAGCATAGAACGGGAGAGAAAATCATGCTGAAAGATATCCAGCGTTTCTTCGATAAAGGATTCCGTTGCTTCTGTCTGTGCATAGGCAATGATGTGATCATCCGTCCGGATATTGTGGGGGGAAATCCGGGATTTCAGCACCAGTCCTTCCAGGCTGGTCAATCTGCTGAGCGCCACATATACCTGGCCGGCTGCAAAGGAGGCGCCTGCATCGACAATGGCTTTTTCAAAGGTAAGTCCCTGGCTTTTGTGAATAGTTACCGCCCACGCTAACCGGACCGGATACTGCGTAAAAGTGCCTAACTCTTCTTCCTCGATCTCATCCTTTTCCGCATCGTACCGGAAGCGCACGTTTCGCCAGGTCTCCATGGGGAGTTCGACCATGCTGTTCTCTCCGGGAAAAGTGACATAGATATTTTTACCGTGTTCGTCAACCCGTCTCACGATGCCGATCTTACCGTTGTAATATTTTCGTTCTTCCCCCTTATCATTTTTGATCAACATGATCTGAGCGCCTTCTTTTATTTCCAAAGTCGCCGAAGCGGGATATGCGCTTTCGGGGAACTCTCCCTTTATCTCAGAGCAAAAGCGGTGAACCTTTCCCGGCAGGCGTGCAAGGTGCGCCGCATTGATCGCATCCGCCTTTTGATTATGGGTGGTTAGCGTAATATAGCCTTCTTCCTGGGAAGGCGAAAAATCCGGCCTGTAGCGCAGGTGTAATGTTTCAAGCTCTTTTTCCGTACAGCTGTTGTTTCTGACACGGTTTAGTATTTCAATGAAATCTGCATCTTTCTGCCGGTAAATCTTCTTCAAT
>Ga0164242_10007919_pt1 | contig 11583 bp, 10 predicted proteins | sample OricomgcompostMG_FD_108783 | JGI IMG/M metagenome (GOLD analysis project Ga0164242, IMG submission 108783) | Miracle-Growth compost microbial communities from Emeryville, California, USA - Original compost - Miracle growth compost (MG) ... | reverse complement strand
TGTCGAAACGAACCTGTCGAAACGAACCAGTCGGAACAAAACAAGGGTGGCCCCGACGAATCGTCCGGGCCACCCTCTGAAGCTTGTACTGATTACTCAGCCGCGGCCGCAGCCTCGGCTGGCGCCTTCGCCTGCGGCGCCACGATGTTCACCACGCGGCGACCGCGCTTGGTGCCGAACTGCACCGCGCCCGGGACCAGGGCGAACAGGGTGTCGTCACCGCCGCGACCGACACCGTCGCCCGGGTGGAAGTGGGTGCCACGCTGCCGGACGATGATCTCGCCGGCGTTGACGACCTGGCCGCCGAACCGCTTGACGCCGAGCCGCTGGGAGTTGGAATCCCGACCGTTACGGGTCGAGGATGCGCCCTTCTTGTGTGCCATATCGCCTACTCCTCAGCCTTCGATCCCGGTGACCTTGACCTGGGTGTACTTCTGACGATGCCCCTGGCGCTTGCGGTAACCGGTCTTGTTCTTGAACTTGATGATCCGGATCTTCGGGCCCTTGGTGTCGCCGACGACCTCGGCGGTCACCGAAGCAGCGTCGAGCTTGGCCTTGTCACTGGTGACGTTCTCGCCGTCCACCAGCAGCACGGGCGTCAGAGACACAGTCGAGCCGACCTCGTCGCCGCGACGGTCGATCTCGATGACATCGCCGACGGCGACCTTGTGCTGGCGGCCACCACTCCGCACGATCGCGTACACGCCTGACCTACTCTCTTCGCTGTTCTTCGGGCTCGGGTGGGCTGTCACAGGCGGACCGGGGGCCGGCGCCGGAAGCGTCACCGCGGAATTCCGGTGCGCACACGTCAACGCACCGAGGATTCAGAGTACGCGCCCGGGCAGCCAAGGGTCAAACTGTGCACCCGGCCCACCCATCGGCCGCTGATCAGCCGGCGACCGGGCCCGATCGGATCCGCCGGTTCAGCCGTCGACCAGCGCGGCGATGTCGGAACGCTCGGTCTGCACCGGCCGCCCCGGGACGAGCCGTCCGTCGGTGACGAATCCCTCCTCGCGACCGGTGAGATAGCCGATCAGCCGGTCCCGCCAGTCGTCGACCTCGGGCCTGCGGGCCGGATCGTCGATCAGATTGTGCAACTCGTGCGGGTCGTCCTCGAGATCGAAGAACTGTTCGATCCCCTTGGCCGAGGCCCACAAATACTTCCGCCGCCCGTCGGTCACCCACTGCAACGACTGGTCGAAGTGTACGTGTTCGCCGTGGATCTCGGTCCGCTCCCGGGCCGGCCGACCACCCAGCAGGTACGGCAACAGACCGACTCCGTCGACGTGATCCGGGATCTCCACGTCGGCCATCTGCAGGACGGTCGGCATGATGTCGCGCAGCTCGGTGACGTCCTCGATCACCTGGCCGCGAGGTGCGTCGGCGGCGAACCGCGGGGCGGGCCGGATGATCATCGGAACGTGGGCGCTGCCCTCGTAGCCGACCGACTTCCGGTACATGTCGTGGTCGCCCATCATGTCGCCGTGGTCGGAGACGAAGACGATCGCGGTGTCGTCGAGCAGTTCGTGATCTGCCAGGCCCTCCAACAGCCGGTTCAGCTGGAGGTCGAGGTGGCTGATCAGGCCGTAGTAGCCGGTGACGGTCCGGTGATGGCTCTCCGGATCCAGCCGCCCCATGATCGTTTGGTGGTAGTTGTCCCGGCGGAAGTCCTCGAAGTCGCCGATCCAGTCCCCGCGCGGAGGTTCCGTCCGTTCGCGGGATGCGTACTGCTCCCAGGCCCACTGCGGCGGGTTGAACGGGGCATGCGGCCGATGGAACGACACGTAGCAGAAGAACGGGACCGTCGGGTCGCGACGCTGCAACCAGTCCAGCGTCTCGTGCACCACCCAGTTCGTCGGGTGCAGGTGTTCTTCCCGCGTCCAGGGGATCGCCACCATCGAATTGCAGCCGACACCGTCGTCGAAGTAGTCGGCGTGGGCGTCCATGCCGGGCTGACGGCGCAGCCAGGTCAGGTAGTCGTCGTTGGCCTCCAGATGCCGGCCGCCGTAGCGGCGGCCGAAGTGCAGGAAACCGTCGTGCAGCCGGACGTCGTCGAACCCGCACCGCGACCGTTCCGGGAAGACGTGCATCTTGCCGATCGCCTGCGTCTGGTAACCGTTGTCTCTCAGGACCCCCTGCATGGTCACCGGGTGTGCCTGGGTGAACGGGATGCCGTCGCGGTAGCCGGTCCGTCCGTGGCGTTCCTGGGACTGCCCGGTGAACAGCGCCACCCGGGCCGGTACGCAGGTCGGTGTCGCCGAGTACGCCCGGGCGAACCGGGTGCCCTGGCCGGCGATCTCGTCCAGGTGCGGCGTCTTGATCACCGGATGGCCGGCCGCCGACAGCAGGTCACCCCGCATCTGATCGACGCAGATCAACATGATGTTGGGCCGATCGAGTTTCCGCGTTCTGCTTCCGGACTGACGGGTGTTGGGTGCGTACGGCGGCAAGCCCATGCGTTCTCTCCTCGACCGCTGCTCTGCGACAGGTGACCCGACAACCCTGCAGGGCGCATCGGCGTCCGGTCAATGCCCGTACCGGACGGGTACCGAGCCGGAAGAGTCGCAGGATCGGAGAAAACCGGAGGATTGTGTCCGTGCCCCAACCTAGGCTTGTCGGTTGATGACCGAGACGCTGACCTCGCTGCCCGACGCCGGAGCACCGGCCCCCGTCACACCGGATGATCCGGCACGACGGGTGGACTGGCGACGGCTGCGCAGCCCGGCGTCGGTGATCGCTCTGGCGGCAGCGGCGTTGGCCGCACTGGCCGCCACTCTGGGCAGTGTCGTGGCCGGTGCCCTGGCCGAAGCACCGAGCTGGCGACTCGTCGCACTGCTCGGGCTGTGCGTCATCGGTTCGGCGGTGATCGACAGCGCAGGCAAGATCATCTGGGTCGGCGTGTCCGACCGGGTCGAGGGCCGGCTCCGCGACGACGTCCTGGCCGCCGCCCTCCGCCAACCGCTGGCTGCACTGAACGAGCAGGCGGTGGGCGAGATCCTGGACCGCGTCGACGACGACTCCCACGAGGTGGGCAATCTGCTCCGCTGGCAGCTGTGGATGCTGCTCCGGACGATGTTCGGCACGGTCCCGATGTGGATCGTCGCCGGTGTCACGTGGTGGCCCGCCTTCTTCCTGATGCCCGTACTGGCGACGGTCACCTGGTTCGCGATCCGCAGGTTGCTGGCCGAGATCTCCCGGCGGAAGGTCATCGAGGAGATGGCCTGGACCGACCACGCCGCGGCGCTGGAGGAAGGCATCGCGGGACGCGATGATCTTCGGACCAGCCTCGGGCAGGCACACATCCTGGCCCGGGTCGCCCGACTGTCGGCAGCCGTCCACGCGAAGTTCCGTTCGGTGATCGCCGTCGAGGCCCGGATCGGACGACGGGCCGGTGTGCTGTTGCATGCCTTGCTCGCCGCGATCGGCGTCGCCGGAGTCGCCCTGACGATCGACGGCCATCTCAGCGTCGCCCGCCTGGTGACGCTGTTCCTGGTGACCTCGACCTTCGTCGGGCAGATCTCCATGGTCGCGAACAACCTGCCGGATCTGCAGGCCGGAATGGGTGCCATCACGCGGCTCCGGCAGATGTTGGCGGCCGAACCCGAGCCCGAGGGCGGGGCGGTCCTGCCGACCGATCCCGATCGACCGGTCGACCTGGAGATCCGGGATCTCAACTTCTCCTACGCCGAGGGCACCTTCGCGCTGCAGAACGTCAACCTGCGGGTTCCGCAGGGTCAGACCATCGCACTGGTCGGCCGGACCGGTTCGGGGAAGTCGACGCTGGCCTCGCTGATCTCCCGTGCGGTGGAGCCGCCGGTGGGCACCGTCTTCCTCGGCGGGGTCGACGTTCGTGATCTTGATCTGCAGCCGTTGCGGGCCCGGGTGGGTGTGGTCACCCAGCGCACCGAGATCCTGGCCGGCACGCTGGCCGAGAACATCGCATTGTTCGACGACGACCTGCCGCGCACGGTGATCGAATCGGCGGTCGCCGAACTCGGTCTGGACGAGTGGGTCAGCGGTCTGCCGGACGGCCTGGACACGGTGCTCGGTCCGGGAGGCACCACGCTGTCTGCGGGTGAGGAGCAGCTGGTTGCCTTCGCCCGGCTGCTGGTCCGTGATGTCCGGGTGGTGATCCTGGACGAGGCGACGGCACGGATGGATCCGCTCACCGAGCGTCTGGTGGTTGCGGCCGCGGACCGGTTGCTGTCCGGCCGCACCGGCGTACTGATCGCTCATCGACTGACCACCATCGCCCGTGCTCCCCTGGTGGCGGTCCTGGACCACGGCCGGGTCGTCCAGCACGGTGTCCGCGCCGAGCTGGCTGTCACTCCGGGGCCGTTCCGGGATCTGCTGCTGGCCAGCGGGGCCGGGCGGGGAACCTACGACGGCATCGGTGATCAACAACCCGATGAGCCCCCGACGACGGAAGCGGTCGGCGGCCGGCGGCGAGTCGGAGAACCGCCCGCGATTCCTGAGGTCGGCAGCGGTCCGAGTCTGGCCAGGAGTGTGCTGCATGCGTTGTTGGTGCGCCCGGAATGGGGTGTGCTGGGGGCGCTGCTGTTCCTGTTCGCCGACATCACCGGCGCGCAGGGCGCGGTCACCGGTCTGGTCTGGGGCCACATCGTCGAAGCGCTGCAGGAGGGCCGGGCGCCGTGGTGGTTGGTACTGGCACTACTCGGCTCGCTGATCGCGGCCCCGCTGATGCTGGCCCAGGCGTTCTGGATGTATCCGCGTTGGTGGGTCGAGGTATTGCTGCGTACCCGGATGGCGGTGCTCTACGGGCAGACCCGTCAGCACCGGCTGGCCCGTACACCTCCGGGTGAGGTCGTCGCCCGATCGATGGACGCCGATCGGTTCGCCCGGTACGGGGACCGCTGGGTCGACTTCCTCAACGGTCTGGTGATCGCCGTTGTCACCGCATTGTTGGGCGGCACCTGGCTGGCCGGTGCGGTGTTGTTGGCGGTGATGGTCTCGTCGGCCCTGGCCTCGACCATCGGCCGGCCGATCGCCGGACGTTCGGCGGCCGCGTCGTCGGCGGCCCGCGCCCGCTTCGGCCGGACGCTGGTCTCGGTGCTGGACGCCGCGCGGACCATCAAGCTGGCGGCCGCGACACAACAGGTGCATGCGCATCTGCGCCGGGTCGACGGCGGCCGGGTGGACGCCGCGGTCAGGGAACACCGGATCCAAGCGATGCTGGACGGCGTACCGGTGGTGATGGTGCAGATCGGCGCTGTGGCGGCCTGGGCGGCGTACATGGGGAACGTCTGGAGTCTGGCCACCGCGTTGCTGGTCGCCAATGCCGTCAACGGCTTCAACTGGTTCGGCCGGGTCGCCGGATCGGTCGTCACCGAGGCCCCCGGAACCCGCGCCTGGCAGGCCGAGACCAGCAGATTCGCCGGCGGCCGGGATCTGATGGATCTGCCGCCCGGGATCGACCTGGTGACCGGGGTCGCGCCGGAGCCGGTGCCGGCACCGCGTACGCCGCTGGAACGGCTGGAGCTGGTCGACCTCACCGCCGTCCACGACGACGGCACCATCGGGGTGTCCGGGGTCAATCTGACGGTCGAGGCGGGCGAGCTGGTGTTGCTGGTCGGTCAGGTGGGATCGGGCAAGTCCAGCCTGCTTTCGGCACTGGCCGGGCTGATCGAGCACCGCGGCGAGATCCGCTGGAACGGTCGGCTGGTGGAGGATCCGCAGTCCTTCCTGCGGCCCGGGCAGGTGGCTCACGTGGCCCAGGTGCCGCGCGTGCTGTCCGGGACGTTCGCCGACAACGTACGGCTGGGTCACCCGCGGGCCTTCGACGAGCCGGTAGCCGGTGCGCGACTGGAGGACGATATCGCCGAGGCCGGTGGACGGGATGCGCTCGTCGGGCATCGGGGCGTCCGGCTCTCCGGCGGCCAGGTGCAGCGGTTGGCGCTGGCCCGTGCACTGGCCACCGATGCCGAGTTGCTGCTGGCCGACGACGTCTCCAGCGCCCTCGACGCGACGACGGAGATCGAGTTGTGGTCGACCCTCCGGGAGCGCCACGCCACGGTGATCGGTGCGACCTCGAAGCGGTCGGCGCTGGCCCAGGCCGACCGGGTCGTGGTGCTGGTCGACGGTGAGGTCGCCGCCGTCGGCCCGTGGGCCGCCCTGGCCGACGACTGGGGCCACCTCGCCGGCTGACTCCCCTCTCCGCCGAGGGGTCAGATAATCACGCATCTTTGCGGCGTGTCGCGCCGGCCGATCACGTCCGGGAGCGTCGCGAACCACGCCGGCACAGGCGTCGATAGGGTGGCCGGGTGACCGTGTCCCCACCGCCGGCCGTGCAGACGTCGCTGCCGCGGGTGACCGCGATCACCTATCTGACTCCGCTGCGCGAGGGCGGGTCGTTGCCGGCGATCGTCGAGGCCGACGACCTGGGCACGTACGTGGTCAAGTTCGTCGGCGCCGGGCAGGGTCCCAAAGCGCTGGTCTCGGAGATCATCGTCGGCGAACTGGCCCGGGCCCTCGGCATCCGGACACCGGACCTGGCCTTGGTCGAGGTGGACCGCGAGCTGGCTCGTGCCGAACCCGATTTCGAGGTCCAGGAGCTGGTGCAGGCCAGTGCCGGGCTCAATCTGGGCGTCGACTATCTGCCGGGATCGATCGGATTCGACCGGAGTTTCCGCGTGCCGGCCGACGAGGCCGCCCGGGTGGTCTGGATGGACGCACTCGTGGCCAACGTCGACCGCAGCGCCCGGAACACGAACCTGCTGATCTGGCACCGCAACCTGTGGGCCATCGACCATGGTGCCTGTCTTCGGTTCCACCACTCCTGGGGTGATCCCGAGCGGTTCGCTCGGTCGCCCTACCGGTACGACGATCATGTGCTGGCCGGGCTGGCCGACGCCCGATCGGTGCACGAAGAGCTGTCCGGCCGGGTGACCGGGCCGTTGTTGGACTCGATCACCGCACTGGTGCCGGACGCCTGGCTGACTCCCGATGAGCTCCGGCCCGATCCGGCTGCACCCGGCGACCCGGACGCGGCGCGGGCGGCCTACCGTGACTACCTGCTGGCCCGGCTCGACGCGGCGGAGGTGTGGCTGCCGTGACCGGGAAGCCGAAGCTGTATCCGTACAGCTATGCGACGTTGCGAGCGGTTCCGCGGGTGGAGCGCGGGGAGTTCGTCAACATCGGAGTGATCATCTACTGTCAGGACCTTGACTTTCTGCGGGCCCGTGCCGAGGTGATACAGGAGCGGATCCTCGCGCTCGACCCGCAGGCCAATATCGAGTTGATCACCCAGGCCGCCGATTCGGTGGTGAACGCCTGTACCGAACCGGTCGGGAGCAACCGGGAGAACTCCGGCCTGGTCACCCGCTTCGGCATGTTGACCGCGCCGCGCAGCACTGTCGTCCAGCCGTCCCCGGTGCACACCGGTCTGACCGCGGACCCGGAGGCGACACTTGATCAACTCCTCCGCCTGCTGGTATTGCCGCCGGTCTGAAACCCCGTTGGGCGCCTCGACGTCGGCACTAGGGTCGGCGGACATGGCCGTCGACCGTCCCGACGTCACCGCTGATCTTGTTCGCGGTGATCGCAAAGGCATTCGGACTGCCCCGCATGCCGGACGGAACTTTGACCGAGCTGGAGCCGTACGTCTCCTAGAATGGGCGCCGGGGAGCCGAACGGATCCGTTCCTGGCACGATCCTGCGCGAGCACCTTCGCCGACGCTGTGGTGGCGCACATCGACACGGTGACCGAGGCATTGCTGACCGAGAGCCAGGTGCGGCAGCCGGTCCATGGCGACTTCTGCGACAACAATGTGCTGTTCGCCGATGATGATCTTGTGGCCGTGATCGACTTCGATTTCATGGCTGCACGCCATCGGACCGATGATCCTGCCCTGCCGATCTGGTTCTTCCTGCTCGAACCCGGACGCGGGCTGCCCGCCGCTGACGACCGCGAACTCGTCCGGGGGCTGATCGACGCGTACAACTGAGGAACGAGTCGGCCCCTGTCGCCCGCTGAGTGGCTGGCGCTCCCCTTCGCGGTCGCCGGCAAGGCTGAGTCAGCGGGAGGCTCCTGCCAGTTCCCGCTGCTCATCCCTGGCGACAACGGTTTCCTCGCGGCGGAACGGCGCCAACAGGGTGGGCAGGATCTCTCGCCGGTTGACGATCAATGCGCCGACCGCCAACACACCGAAGACGGCGGACAGGACCAATCGACCTGTCGTACCGGGGATCACGAACTGGCAGACGAACAGGCCGAGCAGCGTCCAGGCCAGCCAGCGCGGGAACCGCAATTTCAGCAGCACGGCGATGCCGAGCAGCGTCTGGGCGGCGGTGAGGATGAACTCCTCGGTCTGCCGGCCGTCCATCGGCAGCGAGGTGCCGCCGCCACCGATCAGGTACGCGATGGGCAGCGACCCGACCAGCATCGTCCACTGGTTGACCTTGGCCGAGATCAGCATGCCGATGGCGCCGGCGGCCTTGCCCTGGACGGCGAAGATCACCGCGACGATCAGTTCGGGTGCCTCGGAGGCCAGCGGGGCCAGCCACTGGACCAGCAGGAACTGGTCGACGCCCAGGATGCGGCCGCTGGCGACCAGCGCATCGGCGAAGGGCTCGGCGCAGACCAGGATGACTGCCGCGGCGACGACGAACAACCCGATGACGGCGGCCCGCCGCCGGGCTGCCGGCAGATCACCGATCCGGGCGGCCGGGCCGATCAGGTCGGGTTCCTCACCACCCTCGGACACGGCGGCCCGCACCAGGTAGAAGGCGAAGATCGCCAGCAGGCCGACGCCGAGCAGGAGGTGGATCTGGCCGGTGATCGGGATGATGAACGACACCAACGACGCGATCGCCAGGAAGCCGAGTTCGATCCGGTTGCCGGACTCCAACACGACCGCGCGGACCGGTTTCCCGGTGCGCCGGGACGCGATCGCCAGTGCGACGATCACCACCAGCGCCCAGCCCACCCCGAGCAGCAGCCGGTTGGATCCGGTCATGTTGGCGGCGGCGTACGCGACATGGGCGGGATTGCTGCCCGCCGAATAGGCGAAGTAGAGGTCGACGGCGTACTCCGGGAGCACGACGATGACCGCCAGGATGGCGATCGCCAGTCCGCCGGAGATGTCGAACTCCGCGGCCTCCGCCGCCCAGGCCAGCATGAACGAGGCGCCGACCACGGCACCACCGAAGACCAGCAGGCTCACCGGTGCCGGGAGCTCCACCCCGAGCAGACGGAGCGCGACCGCCGGTGCGGCAACCAGGCAGCACAGCAGCGCGGGGCGGAGGGCTTTGAGCACCAGTCCATGATGACGACATTTTGATAGTTACGCAAATGAGGAACTACCGAAACGACGGACACGCGTGGACTCCCCAGGCACCGGTTGTCCCTCAGGTTGGACAATGGACGCGTGATCCCCGACCCGACCGGCGCCCAACTGGACACCGCCGCCCGCACCTTCGCGCTGTTGTCCGCACCGGTCCGACTGCATCTCGTCGCACTCGCCTCCGCGGGCGAGTACGACGTCGGGACCCTGTCGGAGCGGGTCGGTGTCTCCATTGCGACCGCCAGCCAGCACCTGTCCAAGCTCCGGCTGGCCGGCGTGGTGAGCAGCCGCCGGGACGGTCGTCGGCAGATCTACACCGTCGACGATCCACACGTGATCACCATGGTGGAGCAGATCTTCGAACACATCGCTCCCGACGGGAGCCTGGCGCCCGATCCCCCGATGCCGCTGCGGCAGATGCTGGAGGACACCCAGGAGCGCACCCGGGCCGCGGCCGATCCGACCGCCTGACCGGACGACGGTGCGCGCCAGGGCCGCGACACGCCGCAGAAATGAGGGATTATCCGACCCCTCGGCGGTTAGTCGGGGTCGGTGGCGGCGGCGAGCAGTTCGGAGTGGTGAACGATGGTGGTCCGGTCCCGGCCGTGGCTCTGGCCGCGGGCCATCTCGGCTGCGTCGATCCGCTGCCAGGCGGGCAGGTCGAGCGGCTTGATGCCGCGCTCGGCCAGCAGCGAGGTCAGTTCCGCGATGTCGTGCCGGGCCACCAGCGCCTCGTCGGAGACGTCGTTGAGCAGGCTGTGCACGGTCTCCACCGCGTCGGACTTGTTGGTGCCGATGACGCCGGTCGGACCGCGTTTGATCCAGCCGGTGACGTACTCGTCGGGTGAGAAACCGTCCTGCCGGATGACGTGGCCGTCGGCGTGCGGCACCCGGCCGAGGTTCGGGTCGTACGGGATGCCGTCCAGCGCCGTGCCCCGATAGCCGACCGATCGCACCACCAACTGGGCGGCGATCGGTTCCAGGGGCCCGGCGGCGACCACCCGGCCGGTGTCGTCCAGCCGGGTCCGTTCGATCTCCACGGCCTCGACCCGGTCGGTACCGAGGATGCGTACCGGCCGGGTCCAGAAGTGCAGGTGGATCCGTCGCGGCGCACCGGTGATCGGCCGGTCCAACCAGTCCTGCATGGCTGCCACGTTGCGGGCCGCGACCTTGTCCTTGGTGATCCGCGCCTTGCTGGCCTCGTCGAGATCGAAATCCGCCGGATCCAGCACCAGGTCGACATTCTCGATCTTGGCGATCTCCCGGAGTTCCTTGGTGGTGAAGGCGGTGTACGCGGGTCCGCGACGGGCCAGCAGATGTACGTCGGTGACCGACTTCTTGCCCAGCACCTCCAGCACCTCGTCGGCCATGTCGGTCTCGTCGAGCTCCTCCGCCTCCTTGATCAGCACCCGCAGCACGTCGAGGGCGACGTTGCCGGCGCCGACCACGACGGTCTCCCGGGCCCCGATGATCAAATCCTCGACCGGGTTACGACGGTGAGGATGGTCAGCTGCGCCCGACGTCTCGGGATGCACATCCGGGTTGCCGCAGTACCAGGCGACGAGATCGGGGGCGGCGATGCTGCCCGCCAGATCCTCCCCCTCGACGTCGAGCCGGCGGTCGCTCGCGGCACCGTAGGCGTAGATCACCGCGTCGGTGACCGAACGCAGCTCCTCGACGGTGAGGTCGCGGCCGATCGCGACATTGCCGAAGAAGCTGACGTCGTCGCGTTCCAGGGTGCGTTCCAGCGTGTTGCGAATCGACCGGATACTCGGATGGTCCGGGGCGACGCCGTAGCGGACCAGCCCGAACGGCACCGGCAGCTTGTCGATCACCGCAACCTGCACCGGCACCTCCGACTGGGAGGTCAACGCTTCGGCGGCATAGATGCCCGACGGACCGGCTCCGACGATGGCGACGACCAGCGGCTTCATGTCACCCAACGTAGCGACAAGTTCGTCCTTGTCGATGGCGATTCCAGCCGCTGAGGCGGCTCCGCTGCCATCGGCAAGGACGTTCTCGTCATTCAGCTCGCTGCAGGGACCTCGGCCGGAGTGTTCTTGCGTCCCTTGCCGCCCCGGCGCCGGCCACCGGACCGGTTGTGGTCCTCGCGGGCGCCGCCGTCAGCCATCTTGGCGTCGGCGACGGGCATGTCGTGCAATTCGACACCGCGTCCATGGCAGTGCGGGCATTCGGTGCTGAACGCCTCCAGCAGCCCGGTGCCGATCCGCTTCCTGGTCATCTGCACCAGTCCGAGGCTGGTCACCTCGGCCACCTGGTG
>Ga0164242_10007918_pt1 | contig 11583 bp, 5 predicted proteins | sample OricomgcompostMG_FD_108783 | JGI IMG/M metagenome (GOLD analysis project Ga0164242, IMG submission 108783) | Miracle-Growth compost microbial communities from Emeryville, California, USA - Original compost - Miracle growth compost (MG) ... | reverse complement strand
GATCGCTCCGACCGACACATGCAACGGCCCCCACGCCAGCACGCGGGTGACCTGCAAACCACTGAACAGCCCCACCACGCCGCCCAGCACGGCGAGCACGACGATCGCGGCCCGGCCGAGCAGCCGCGACGGCGAGCGCGGAGCTGGCGGCGGCGCCATCGGCGAGTTCAACACCGTCGGAGCTTAACGAACCACGATCAAGCCGACCGGACGGCGAACAGCACGCAGACGTCGTCGATGTAGCCGGTCTCTTCGCGCATACCGTGGACGATCGCGTCGACCGACATCTCGGCGCCGGACAGGTCGCTTGCCAACGCCCGCAAAGAGGCAAGGCCGTCGGAGATGTCGGCCAGCCGACGCTCGACAAGCCCGTCGGTGTACATGAGGATGCCGCCGCCCGGTGGCATCACCAGCGTGCCACCGAACTCGCCGGCAGCGCCGGCAGCGCCGGCCTTGCCGGCAGAGCCGGCCTTGCCGGCAGAGCCGGCAGAGCCGGCCTTGCCGAAGACCCCGAGCGGCGGCGACACCAAGCCTTGGAGGTAACGCGGCGGCTCGCCGTGAAACGTGAGCAGCGGCGGCGGATGCCCAGCGCTCGCCCAGCCGAGCTCGCCTGTCGCGGGGTCGAGCTCTGCGTAGAACGCCGTGGCGAAGGCGTCCGGCTCGAGCCCGGCGATGAGACCGGACAGCGACCGCAAGGTGGCGGCCGGCCCATGCTCTTGCACGGCGTAAGCGCGGAGCGCGTTGCGCAGCTGGCCCATCAGCGCGCCGGCCTGCAACCCGTGTCCGGCGGCGTCACCGACCGCCAGCGCCACCCGGCCCGACGGCAGCCGGAAGACGTCGTAGAAGTCGCCGCCGACACCTGCGCCGCCGAGCGCCGGCTCGTAGCGCGCCGACAGCGCGACGCCGTCGATGACCGGCAGCGCCTCCGGCAAGACGGCTTGCTGCAACGCCTCCACGACGGTCGTCTGCCGGGTGTACAGCCGCGCGTTCTGGACGGCGAGCGCGGCCCTGCTCGCCAGGGTCACCGCCAACCGAAGCTCGTCGGGATCGAACTGGTTGCCGAACTCGGCACGAATCAGCGCGATCACCCCGACCACCTCGCCACGAGCGATCATCGGCGTCACGAAGGCGGACGCGACGCCCATCCCATCCACGAGCGCGCGGCCCTCTTCGGCGGGGTAGGTCTCGGCGATCAGATCCTCGGTCATGTGCTGCTCGAGCACCGGCACTCCGGTGCGCGCGGCGCGCGCGACCATCGCGTTCGACGAGAGATCGATCGGGAACGCGTCGACGAGCGTTGCGGCAGTTTTCGCCCACCGCGGGTCGCGGTGGGCCGCGGCGACACGATGGCATTGGCTGCCCTCTACGATGTAGATGCTGACCCAGTCGGCGAGCCGCCCGACCGCGTGAGTCGCGAGTCGTTGGCAAACCTCGGCCGCGTCGAGCGTGGTCGTGATGTCGGCCGACACTTCGGCGACGAACGCCAACCGGCTGCGCGCGACGTCAGCCTCGGAACGCGCATGCCTCGACGCCTCGCGCAGCTCCGCCCGTTCGCGTTCGAACTGTCGTGACTGGCTGATGTCGGTGAGGTAAACCGCCAACCCCTCCGGGATCGGCTGAGCGCGCACCTCGAAATGCTGGCACGTGGCCTCGACGTATCGCTCGAATGTCACCGGCACTTGGTCTTCTCGCGCGCTGCGATACACACGTTCGTCGGCGCTGCCGACCAGCTCGGGGAATTGGTCCCAGATGCTGTTGCCGAGCAGCAGCCCGCGCTCCTTGCCGAGGAGCCGTTCGGCGGCCGCGTTCACGTACGTGAAGCGCCACTCGGCGTCCAGGGAAAAGAAGGCGTCGGCCATATGCTCGAGCGTGCGCGCGACGCGGTCGCGGGCTTCGCGGACTTCGGTCGAGTCGAATGCGATGCCGATGACGCGGACGGCGCGGCCATCAGGGCCGGGCAGCACCCGGCCGCGGCTGTCGACCCATCGCAACGATCCGTCGGACCGCCGGATGCGGTATTCCACGCCGAAATCGGTGAGGTGCGCGATCGCGTGCTGAAGGGTGACGTCGAAATGCGCGCGATCGTCGACGACGATCGTGTCGAGCACCGCCGCGCCGTTGCCATCGAATTCCGCCACGTCGAGGCCGAGGATCTCGCAGAGCCGGCTGTCGCAGGTGAGGGCGCCGGTGCTCAGATCCCAGTCGAACGAGCCAATCGAGGCGGCGGCCAGCGCAAGGTCGAGGCGGGCGTGGCTCGTGCCCGTATCGGAGTGTCGAGACGCCTGGACCTCACGGAACAGCCGGGCGTTCTCGACCGCTGCGCCCGCACGCCCCCCGAGATCCTCGGCGAGCCTGACGTCGCCGTCGGAAAACGAACGAGCCGGATCGGCGCGGACCAGCGACAGCGCGCCGATCGCCCGGCCACCCGCAAGCAACGGCACGATCAGCACCGACGACATGCCCAGCGCCCGCAACATCTCCACGTGGCGATCGTCGAATGCGGCGGCCCGCAGCATGTCGTCGGTGATGCCGGTGACCAACCGCGACCGGCCAGACGCGACAACTCCATGCACGCCCGCCGAGGCGCCGCTGCCACACTCCGGATACCTCGCGCGAAGCAGACTCACCACGGCCGCCTTTTCGGGGTCGGCGTGCGCGACCGCGACCGGCGCCAGTTCGCTCCCTTCGAGCAGGTCGATCCCACACCAGTCGGCGAGCCGGGTGACCGCGAGATCGGCCACCGCCTGCAACGTCTCCTCGTAATTCAAGGACGCGGCGAGCTGCCGCGAAGCCTCCGCCAGGAAGGCAAAACGGTCGCTGACCTGGTTGGCCTCGCTCAGCGCGTTCACCCGGCCGAACGCCTGCGCGCAGACGTCGGCAAGCGCGCTCAAGAAGTCGATGTCCGCAGCGCCCAGCCGGCGGTCGTCCGCAAACGACAGCGTCAGCACGCCCCTGACCTCGTTGTCGATCCGCAAAGGCAGGCAGACAAGCGGGTGGCCGACCAACGGAAAGTCCACGAATTGCGGGAGGTTACGCGTGCGCTCGTCGATCACGACCGGCCGCGCCGTGCGAAACGCTTCGGACGCCGGAACAGCCGCCTCGATCGGGAACTCTCGCCACCTGTCTTGCTCGTCGGCGTCGCCGCCAAGCGTCTCGACGAGACGCAGGCGCAGCCCGTCTGCCGTCGGCAGGCATACCGCGCCGATGGTCGCGCCCACCGCCGCGGTGGCGTGCCGCACCGCGGCCTCGCAGACGCCGGCGAGATCGGACCGACGACCCAGCTCCGCCGCGACCGACTGCAAACGGGCCAGCCGGCCGGCCAGCTCCACCTGCTCCTCGTGCAGTCGAGTGCGAGTCAACGTCTGCGCCGCTTCGGCGGCGACAGCTTCAAGGAAGGCGCGGTCGTCGGCGTCGAAGAGCTGGCGGCCCTCGAACGACAACGCGAGCGCGCCGATGACCTGGCCGGCAACGGCGAGCGGCACCGCGCACAGCGTCGCGACGGCGGGCGCGTCACCGAGAGCCGCGCTGCCCTGCCGGTCGCCACCATCGCCCCCCGGTCGGCCAGCGGAATTGTCGACCCACACGGCTCGCGCGCTCGCCAGCGACTGCTCGACGGCCTCCCTCGCCGGCTCCGGCCAGATCGTGCCGATTCCGCCGGCCAGGATCAGCCGATGGGCCGCGTCACGCAGCACCAGCCCGCCATCTCTCGCGCCCACGGTCGCGACACACTCGGCGACCGTCACCCGCGCGACGTCGACCGGAGTCAGCGCGCCCGCCAGCGCCGCAGTCACCCGTTGCAGCCTCGCCGCGCGATTGCTGATCCGCTGCGCGGACGCGATCGTCGCCACTTCGCCGAGAAGGAAGCGTTCGAAGGTCGCCGGGGGCGGTGGCTGCGCGCCCCCCGCTTTCGCCCGCAACTGGTCGACCAACGACTGCACGTACCACCGTCGAAACGCCCGATGCTCCGGTGGCGACTCCACCGTCAGCAATCGCGCGGCGCGCGCGAATTCGTCGACGTCGTCGAGCGCGGCGAGATACCGCTCGCCCGCGCCGGCGAGCGACGCGCCGACGGTCAACGTCAGCCGGGTGCGCTCCTCCCCCCGAGCAGCCGCCGCGAGCGCCTGGCGCTTGATCGATTGCCTGGCTTCGGAGAAGCCGATCACGACGTCGCGCAACAGCTCGGCGAGTTTCCCGCCGAGCTGGCCCGGCATCCGAGACGAGCCTGCCGACGATTGGGAGGACGCGAGCGTCAGCTCTCGGACGACGTTGTCGACGTGCGCTTTCGCGGCCAGGAGCAGGTCGGTGGGAACCTCGCCGAGCACCACGGTGTAGCGCGGTTCGCCTCTCGCATCGGTGACGCTCTCGCCCCAGCGGTCGAGCAGCTCCTCGACATCGACGGTCGGCCTGCCGTCGATGTCGTCGGTGGGCCGTGCCGTCGAAAACTCGGCCCATACCTGTTTGCCGAGATCGTCCTCGGACGCCGCGACTCCCCATTGCGCCGCGATCGCGGCGACGAGCGCCAGCCCCCGGCCGGTCATCGCGTCGGTGAGCGGCCGGCCCGGCACCGGCGGCGACACGGAATAGTCGGCGACCGAAATCCTCAGCAGATCATCGTGGTAGGAGAGCTCGAGCGAGATCGGCGGCTCGCCATGCAAGACCGCGTTGGTGACGAGCTCTGTGGTGACGATCTCGGCTTCGAGGCAGACCTCGTCGAGGCGCCAGACCCGCAACGTGTCGCGCGCGAACTCACGGGCGCGCGTCGCCGCCGACCCGTTGTATTCGACATCGCACCGTGCGCGCGGCATCGACCATCCTCGAAACCTGTGGTGTTTTCGGCGCCGCGACGGCGCCGCATCCCAGGTTCACCGTAGCCCGCCCGCGTGCGGCTGTCCGCAAACCGTCGAGCGGGCGTCCGCGACCGCGGCCGTGATTGCGCCGTCGTGGTCCGTGGCGGTGTAACCGTTTTCCGCCCCATCGAACCGCATCGGCGGCGAGCGAGCGCCCGGGCCGGCGCCTGCGGCGCCCGTGCGATGGCGGGAAACGACGACGACGCGGGCCCAACCCCTCCGTTGGGCCCGCGCCGCCGTAAGCGCCCGGGCCGCCGACTCGTGGCGACCCGGGCGATCGGCCCGGGTGATCGGCCTTATGGCGTCGGCACTCGCCCGCCCTCGCGCAGGTCGATGACCCTCGGCGTGGCAAGCTCTGCCTCCGCGGCCAGCCGCGCGGCCTCGAGCACGTCGGTGATCTGCCGCCCGATCAACTCGCGACGCTTGAGCAGCGCGTCACGCAACGCCTCGACCAGATGGCGGTTGGCTTCGAGCAGCGCCTTGGCCTTCATTTTCTGTTCTTGCAACAGCTCCTCGACCGCCGCCCTGCTCTCTCGATCACCGAGCACCCGGCCGACGAGGTTGGTGTCGGAGAAACTGCTGCTCTGCACGGCGGCCTGCGAGATAAGCGAGCTGGTCATGCCGGCGGCGCCGACCATCTGCGCGGCGATATTGGTCGCCGTGAGCAGGTCGCCGGCGGGGCCGGTCGACACGTCACCGAAGAACAGCTCTTCGGCCGACTGCCCGCCCATTGCGATCTGGATCATCGCGAGCATCTCGGCCCGCGACCTGGTGTAGACGTCTTCGCGATCGCCGTGCGCCAGCAGCCCCAACGCGCTGCGCCGCTTGATGATGCTCAGCACTTCGAGGCGGCGTTGGGGGGCGACCAGCCAGGCGACCGTGGCGTGGCCGGCCTCGTGCGTCGCGATCAACCGTGCCTCGTGGTCGGTGTAGCTCACCGGCTGGCCAAGACCGATCTCGCTGTCCAGCCTGGCCTGCTCGACATCGAGCCAGGTCATCGCGCGGCGGTCTTCTTGCACCGCGTTGATCAGGGCCTCGTCGAACATTCCTTCGAGCATCGCCGGGCTGTAACCCTGGGTGACGGCGGCGAGCGCGTCGCGGCGCTCCGGGTCGTCGAGATCGGCCACGTGCGCCTTGCTCTTGAGAAAGTGGTCGATCAGCTCGCGGCGTCCGGGCTTGTCGGGACGATCGAACGTCAGCCGCTGGTCGAACCGGCCGGGGCGCAGCAGCGCCGGGTCGAGCGAATCCGGCCGGTTCGTCGAGGCGATCAGCATGATGTTCGCCGGCTGCAAGCGCGACTTCTTCAACTGCCACTTCGGCGGCAACACCAGGTTGACGGTGTCGATGACCTTGCCCATCGCCTGGGCGACCGCGGTCGGCTGGTCGAACGACTGCAACTGCACGAGCAGCTCTTGCACGGCCATCGACAGATCGTTACCGCCGACGAAAGGGGTCTGTTGCAGCGCGGGCGCGCCGATCATCCGCAGGCCTTCGAGGCCGCCGCAACGCATCGCCGGCGCGAGCCCGCCATGCGTTGCGTCGGCCGGCGAGAACGCCGAGAGCCCGGATCGCGCGCCGGCCAGCGCGTCGAACTCGTCGATGAATCCGATCGCGCCGCCTTCGATGCGGGCGAGTCGGCGCATGGCGCGGAAGTAGCTGCGGATCTTGCGCTGGGTGGCGCCCTGCAGGCTCGACTGGAACGACGTGGCGGTCGCGAACAGGAACGGCACGTTCGCCTCGGCCGCCAGCGCTTTCGCCGTGAAAGTCTTGCCGGTTCCGGGCGGGCCGTCGAAAAGCAGACCGCGCCGCGGCCGACCGCCCATTTCGCGTGAAAAGGTCTTGTGCGCGAGGAAAAGGTTGAGCGAGCGCACGACTTCGGCCTTGACGAGATCGATGCCGCCGACGTCAGAAAGGCGGACGTCGATCTGCTCCGGCCGCACCACGTGGTGCGGCGATCGGCCGTAGGCCGCGTACATGACGGCCATGCCGACGATGAGCGCCGCCGGGAGGATGAACATCGCGACGATCGTCCAGTTCACCTGCGGCAAACCGAACATGATCGGGTCGCCGGCGCTGAGGCGATACACCACCCACGCGATCAGCGCGGCCGCCACGATCCCTAACCGCCGCAGCCGCCGCGACCGCGCCCGTCGGCGGTGGTCGCCGACGTCCGCCCGCTCGGCATCGAGCACACGCCCACCAGCGACGCTCGCGAGCTGGTCGAACGGCTTCGTCGGGCGCACCTTCGGCTCGCTCACGAAAAATCCCCCCTGTCAGGGCTTAAGGTGGGCGCCGCCGATGCCGATGACGTCTTCGACGCCGGTCGTCCGAGGCGCTTGGGCTGCCCTCGAAGTCTTCCAGCGCGCCATCGTGATCGCTACGGTCAGTAGTCGTCTTCACTCGAACGGCCCAGCGGTTTATCACCCTGCGTGAGGCCAGCTGTCGTCGTCGACCGCGTCACAAGCCCGCGAACAGGTCGGTCTCCCAGCCGAACTCGCCCCCGCCGGGACCGCGCTCTCCGTGCACCAGCACGTAATGTTCGAGCCCGAACGCCTTTTGCCCGATGTTGTTCGACAGCGCGAAAAACGGCCCGTCGACCGCGATCTGCGAGGCGTGCGCACGCATCGCCTCGACCTTGTTGTCGAGGAAGTCGCGGGCGTCGACGCGCGCGGTGATGACGTCGTCCGGCTTCGCGAACGGCACGTCGTCGGCGTTCTCGATGCCCTCGAAGAAGCTGTGGCCGGCCTCTTTCATCGCGTCGATGCTGGCCTGGATCACCGACCGGGGAATCGCCGCCCAGTACAGCTTCTCGACGATGTCGCGAGTCTGCTCGACGGCGCGCATCGTGACCCGATGCGCCTGGATGTGGTCGGGATGGCCGTAGCCGCCGAAGTCGTCGTAGGTGACGACGACCTGCGGCCGCACCTCGCGGATCACGTCGACGAGACGGCTCGCGGCTTCGTCGAGATCTGCCTGCCAAAAACAACGCGGGTTCTTGTTCGCGGGAGTGTCCATCATCCCGGAATCTCGGTAACGACCGGCGCCACCGAGAAAACGATGATCCCGGACGCCGAGCGCGGCGCACGCCATGTCGAGCTCGTGGATGCGCCAGCCACCGAGCTGGTCGGCTTGGTCGGCGGCCAGTTGCGCGAGCTCGGGCACCAAGATCTCGCCCTCTTCGCCGAGCGTGCAGGTGACCAGGGTGACGCGGGTTCCCTCGGCGGCGTACTTCGCCATCGTGGCCCCGGTGCCGATGGTTTCGTCGTCGGGGTGCGCGTGCACCAAGAGCAGGCTGTGATCGGTCATGAAACGACCCTACGGGCAATCACAGGCTGGCAGGATCAGGCCCGTGGCCGACGTGTCGTTTCCCGTGTTGCAAGCGCGCACCGCGCGGTTCACGCTCGGCCGGCCACGCACCTTCGCCGTCGGGCCCGACGGCTCGCGGGTCGCGTTCCTCCGCTCCCGCGGCGGCACCGACCGCGCCACCTGTCTGTGGGTCTACGACGTCGACGATCGCGCCGAACGCCTCGTCGCAGATCCGCTGGCGCTGCAACCCGTCGCTGATGGTTCTGCCGGCGGCGCCGAGGCCACGGATGCCGCCGAGGGCGCGCTGCCCGCGAGCGAGCGGTTTCGGCGCGAGCGGGCGCGCGAGCAAGCCGGCGGAATAGTCGCCTACGCCACTGACGCGGCGCTGTCGCTCGCGGCCTTCGCGTTGTCCGGCCGCCTGTTCGTCGCCGACCTCGTCGGCGGCTCGGCACGCCCGGTCGACGTCGACGGCCCGGTCTTCGACCCTCGCCCGGATCCAACCGGCCGCCGCGTGGCATATGCGTGCGCGGCCGGCTTGCGGATCGTCGAGCTCGCCGACGGCCGCGACGGCGAGCTGGTCAGCGAAGCAGGCGTTTCCTGGGGGGTGGCCGAATTCGTCGCCGCGGAAGAGATGAATCGCCGGCGCGGATTTTGGTGGGCTCCCGACGGTAAATCGCTCATCGTGGCGAAAGTCGACGAGGCCGGCGTGCGCCATCTTCACATCGGCGACCCCGCGCATCCCGACCGATCGCCTCACACGATCGCCTATCCGTTCGCCGGCACGTCGAACGCCAAGGTGTCCTTGTGGGTGGTGTCGCTCGACGGCTCGCGCGTAGAAATTCGTTGGGACGTCGAAGCGTTTCCCTACGTTGTCGCGGTTCGTTGGCGCGACGGCCACCGGCCGCTGCTTCAGGTCTGCTCGCGAGACCAACGGGCGATGCGTGTGCTCGACGTGGATATCACCAACGGCGTGACGAACGTCGTTCGCGAAGACCGCGACGACCACTGGCTCGAAGTCGTCGGCGGCGTTCCCGACCGGCTGCGCGACGGCCGCCTTGTCTACACGGTCGATGATCACGACACGCGGCGCCTCGTCGTCGGCGACCACGTCGTCACGCCACCGGGCCTTCAGGTGCGCGCCGTCTTGGCGGTCGGTGAGACCGACATCGTGTTCAGCGCCTCGACCGAACCCACCGAGACGCAGGTGTGGGGCGTCTTCGCCCCCGGCGACGAATGCGTGGCGCTCACCGTCGAACCGGGCGTGCACACCGCCACCGGAGCGAGCGACGTGCTGGTGGTGACGAGCACATCGCTGGCGCAAGGCGGCGCCCGCAGCGTCGTGCGCAAGAACGGCGTCGAGATCGCAGAGATCTTGTCGGCCGCCGAGCCGGCGCCGTTCACGCCGAATATCTCGATATCGAGAGAAGGCGATCGCGCGTTGCGCACCGCCTTGCTCCTGCCGCGCGATCATGTCGCCGGTTCGCGCCGGCTGCCCGTGTTGATGGACCCCTACGGTGGCCCTCACGCGCAACGGGTCGTGGCATCGCAACCGGCGTACTTCAACGCGCAATGGCTGGCCGACCAAGGGTTTGCGGTCGTCATCGTCGACGGCCGCGGCACGCCTGGACGCGGGCCGACATGGGAGCGCGAGATCGCCGGCGACCTTGCCGGGCCCGTTCTCGACGACCAGATCGATGCGCTGCACGCGATCGCCGAGACGTATCGCGACCTCGACATCACCAAAGTCGCCATCAGAGGCTGGTCGTTCGGAGGCTATCTCGCGGCGCTCGCCGTCTTGCGGCGTCCCGACGTCTTTCACGCGGCGGTCGCAGGAGCGCCGGTCACCGACTGGCGGCTGTACGACACCTTTTACACCGAGCGTTACCTCGGCGTCGACGCGTCGTCGCCGGCCTACGACGACAGTTCGCTGATCGCCGACGCGCCGGCGCTGACGAGGCCGCTGCTGCTGGTGCACGGCCTCGCCGACGACAACGTCGTGGCCGCGCACACCCTCAGGCTGTCGACCGCGCTGCTCGCCGCCGGCCGGGCGCACCAGGTGCTGCCGCTGTCGGGCGTCACGCACATGGCATCGCACGAGACGGTGGCGGCGAACCTGCTCAACCTCGAGGTGGCTTTTCTGCGGAGTTCTCTCGGAATTTCTTGATCTGACTCCGCACGCCGGCGAAATTCACCGACCAGCCGACGCCGAAGGCACGCGGCACAAACACCCGTGGGTCGTCGGGCGCCCACAAGCTGCGCTTGACGCGCGCCGGCGACGGCGTACGGAAATCGTAGGGAACCCCACCGAGGTGGCCCTGCCAGGTGCGCTCGCTCTTCGGACGCCGAAGCTCTCGGGCCACGGCCGCCACGGCGATGCCGGCCGTGCCGAGCCGCACGATCGCGCGCGCTTTGTCGCGCGCACGGCGCTTCGTCGACCGCGCCCGCCTGGTGGAGCCGCCACGCCTCGCCATCTCGCCTCCGTCGCTTGCCGGGTATGCCCTGCCCAGCGTCGTGGGTGCACAACCATCATGGTGACCTGGTTGGCTCGTCGCCTGCTCTTCATCGTGGTCGCCGTGCTGGCGTACGCCGTCACCGCGCACAACGACACGATCGACTTCCCGTGACGTTCACCCCCGGGATCCGGTAGCGAATGTCACTCCAAACCCTGGGTCCAGCCCACGGGCCACCCACTCGCTTCGGCGCGGTCAGTCTTCGGCGCGGGCGGCCTTCGCGCGGCGTCCGCGAGAACGCTCGCGCTCTTGCATCGACAGCTCGACCTTGCGAATGCGCACCGCAGCCGGGGTGACCTCGACGCATTCGTCTTCGCGACAGAATTCCAGCGCCTGCTCCAGCGACAGCACCTTGTGGGGGATCAGCGGCACCAGCACGTCGCCCGACGACTGGCGCATGTTGGTGAGCTTCTTTTCCTTGGTGGGGTTGACATCCATGTCGTCGGAGCGCGAATTCTCACCGACGATCATGCCTTCGTAGACCTCAGTGCCGGGGCCGACGAACATGGTGCCCCGCTCTTGCAGGTTTGCCAGCGCGAAACCGGTCGTGGCGCCACGACGGTCGGCGACCAGCGAGCCGGTCGGTCGGGTGCGCAGCTCGCCGTGCCACGGCTCGTACCGCTCGTGCACGTGGTGCAGCAGGCCGGTGCCGCGGGTCTCGGTGAGAAACTCGGTACGAAAGCCGATCAGCCCGCGCGCCGGCACCACGTACTCCATCCGGATCCACCCGGTACCGTGATCGACCATGTGCTCGAGCCGGCCCTTGCGCAACGCGAGCAGCTGGATCAAGACGCCCTGGTATTCGGACGGCGCGTCGATGGTCAGCCGCTCCATCGGCTCGTGCAGCTTTCCGTCGATCCGCTTCGTAACGACCTGCGGCTTTCCGACGGTGAGCTCGAAGCCCTCACGGCGCATGATCT
>Ga0164242_10007916_pt1 | contig 11584 bp, 5 predicted proteins | sample OricomgcompostMG_FD_108783 | JGI IMG/M metagenome (GOLD analysis project Ga0164242, IMG submission 108783) | Miracle-Growth compost microbial communities from Emeryville, California, USA - Original compost - Miracle growth compost (MG) ... | reverse complement strand
GCGCGCGCTGAACATGTTCATCCACGACATCTACCATGACCACGATATCGTGCGCGCCGGCATCGTCCCGGCCAAACAGGTCTTCCTGAACGCGCAGTACCGACCCGAAATGCAGGATATCGACGTGGCGGAAAACATCTACTGCCACATCGCCGGCATCGACGTCGTGCGGGCCGGCGCCGGCGAGTTCTACGTGCTGGAGGACAACCTGCGCGTGCCGTCCGGCGTGTCGTACATGCTGGAAAACCGCAAGGCGATGATGCGGCTCTTTCCAGAACTGTTCGCGCGCAATCGGGTCGCACCGGTCGCGCACTACCCGGACCTGCTGCTCGACACGCTGCGGGCGGCCGCGCCGCAAGGCGTCGACGATCCGAGGGTCGTCGTGCTGACGCCCGGGATGTACAACTCCGCCTATTTCGAGCACGCGTTCCTCGCGCAGCAGATGGGCATCGAACTCGTCGAAGGGCAGGATCTGTTCGTCGAAGGCGGCTATCTGTACATGCGCACGACAGAAGGGCCGCAGCGCGTCGATGTGATCTATCGGCGCGTCGACGACGACTTCCTCGACCCGGACGTGTTCCGCCAGGACTCGATGCTCGGCGCAGCGGGGCTGCTGTCGGTCTATCAGGCCGGCAACGTGACGCTGTGCAACGCGGTTGGCACCGGCGTCGCCGACGACAAGTCGATCTATCCGTACGTGCCGGACATGGTGCGCTTCTATCTGACCGAAGAGCCGATCCTGAACAACGTGCCGACGTGGAAATGCCGCAGTGCGGACGATCTGCAATACGTGCTCGACCATCTGCCGGAACTCGTCGTAAAGGAAACGCACGGCGCGGGCGGTTACGGCATGCTGGTCGGCCCGGCCGCGAGCCGACGGGAAATCGACGTGTTCCGCGCCGCGCTCGCCGCGGCGCCGCATCGCTACATCGCACAACCTACGCTCGCGCTGTCCACCTGTCCAACCTACGTCGACGCGGGCATCGCGCCGCGCCACATCGACCTGCGTCCGTTCGTGCTGTCCGGCCAGCAGGTGCGGATGGTGCCGGGCGGCCTCACGCGCGTCGCGCTGCGCGAGGGCTCGCTCGTCGTGAACTCGTCGCAGGGCGGCGGCACCAAGGACACGTGGGTCCTCGAATGCTGAACGGCGCTCGCCGCTCTTTCGCCCGCCGCGGCGGAAATCCGATAACGAACAGGCCGGGACCATCATGTTGAGCCGCACTGCCGACCATCTCTTCTGGATGGCGCGCTATATCGAGCGTGCCGAAAATACCGCGCGGATGCTCGACGCGAACTATCAGTTATCGCTGCTCCCTCAGTCCGACGAGTACGCGGCCGCCGGCTGGCACGCGATGCTGTCGATCTCCGAGTTGACCGGCAGCTACGCCAGCCGCCACGCGGGCATGGACAGCCGCGACGTGATCGCGTTCATGTCGCGCGATCCGGACAACCCGTCGTCGATCGTGAACTGCCTGCGCGCGGCGCGCGAGAACGCGCGTGCGGTGCGCTTCGAGATCACGACCGAGCTATGGGAGTCGATCAACACGACGTGGCTCGACTGTCCGCGTCTCTTCGCCGATGGCATCCTCGAGCGCGACCCAGCCGAATTCTTCGAGTGGGTGAAGTTCCGCTCCCATCTATCGCGCGGTGTCGAAGTGGGAACGATGGTCAAGGATGCGGCGTTCCACTTCATGCGGCTCGGCACGTTCATCGAGCGCGCGGACAACACGGCACGCATCCTCGACGTGAAGTTCGAGATGCGCGATCAGCGCCGCGACGCGCCAGCGCCTCAGTCTCTCGACTACTATCACTGGGCCGCGGTGCTGCGTTCGGTGTCCGGCTTCGAGGCGTATCGCAAGGTGTATCGGGACGTGATCACGCCGGAGCGCGTCGCCGGGCTGCTGATCCTCTATCGCGACTGGCCGCGCTCGCTGGCGGCGAGCATGGAAGAGGTGCAGCAGATCATCGGACGGGTGTGCATCGCCGGGTCCGCGCAGAGCGAGCGGCTCGCGACGCAGCTGTGGGTCGAATTGCGCGACGGCAGCATCCGCGACATCCTGCGTGGCGGCCTGCACGAGTATCTGACGAGTTTCCTCGCACGCGTGAACACGCTCGCGAGCAGCGTGAGCAGCGACTTCCTCGTGCCGCTGGCAGAGGAGGAGAGCACCGCCTGATTCGCCGTCCGCAGCGTCGCATGCATGGGCCTCGCTCAGGCGCGCGCGCGCATACGCCCGCGGGCACGGCGCGTGCGAAAAGGCGGCGTGCGGTGCGGACATTCACATGCGTTCCAGAAGCTCCGGGCACGGTGATCGGCTCGGGAGAACCGGCGTGCGGGGCTGGCACGCCGACATCGAAAAGGCCGCCGATCCGGCGCAAGAAGCCTGTCTGCATCTAACGAGGAGTCCGGAGTGTCCATCCGCGTCGCGTTGAACCATGTCACGCATTACCGTTACGACCGCCTGGTCGGACTGTCGCCGCAGGTCGTCAGGCTGCGGCCCGCTCCGCATTGCCGCACGCCGGTCGTGTCGTACTCGATGCGCGTCGAGCCTGCGCAGCACTTCGTCAACTGGCAGCAGGATGCGTTCGCAAACTATCAGGCGCGACTCGTGTTTCCGGAGCCGACCCGCGAGTTCAAGGTAACCGTCGATCTGGTCGCCGAGATGGCGGTGTACAACCCGTTTGACTTTTTTCTCGAACCGTCAGCCGAGCAGTTTCCTTTCGTGTACGAGCCGGAACTCGCGGCTGAACTGGCGCCTTACCGGGTGCGGCGCGAGCCGACGCCGCGTTTCGCGGCGTTCGTCGAGACTATCGACCGCACGCCGCGCAAGACGATCGATTTCCTCGTCGAGCTGAACCAGCGGCTGCAGCGCGAAATCCGCTATCTGATCCGGATGGAGCCCGGCGTGCAGACGCCGGAACAGACGCTCGAAAGCGCGGCCGGATCGTGCCGGGACTCGGGCTGGCTGCTGGTCGAGACGTTGCGGCAGATGGGATTCGCGGCGCGTTTCGTATCGGGATATCTGTTGCAACTGACGCCGGACACGAAGGCGCTCGACGGACCGACCGGCACCGACGTGGACTTCACCGACCTGCACGCGTGGTGCGAGGTATATCTGCCGGGCGCGGGCTGGATCGGCTTCGATCCCACCTCGGGGCTTCTCGCGGGCGAAGGCCACATTCCGCTCGCCTGCACACCCGAGCCGGGCAGCGCGGCGCCGATTTCCGGCGCGGTGGACGAGTGCGAGGTCGAGTTTTCTCACGAAATGACGATCGAGCGCGTATTGGAAACGCCGCGCGTGACGAAGCCCTACAGCGACGACGCGTGGGATCGCGTGCACGCAATGGGATTGCGCGTCGACGCGGACCTAGCCGCACACGACGTACGGCTGACGATGGGCGGCGAGCCGACATTCGTGTCGGTGCGCGACCGCGACGCCGCCGAATGGAACACCGATGCGCTCGGCCCGACGAAGCGCGGTTACGCGGTCGAACTGATGGAGCGGCTGCGCGCGAAGTACGGCGGCAATGGCTTCCTGCACATCGGCCAGGGCAAGTGGTACCCGGGTGAGCAACTGCCGCGCTGGGCGCTGTCGCTGTACTGGCGCGCGGACGGGCAGCCGTGCTGGCACGATCCGGCGCTGTTCGCCGACGAACGCACTCCCGCGTACCACACGGCGGACAACGCGAAGCGCTTCATCGACCATCTGGCGGGCAAGCTGGCGCTCGATTCGCGCCACGTCCGTCCCGGCTACGAGGACACCTGGTACTACCTGTGGCGCGAGCGGCGACTACCGGTGAACGTCGATCCGTTCGACTCCCGGCTCGACGACGAACTGGAGCGGGCACGGCTTCGTCGCGTGTTCGACGCGGGGCTCGCGACGGTAACGGGTTACGTGCTGCCGCTCGCGCGCGAGGACGACGTGCCGATGCAACCGCCGCGCTGGGTCAGCGGCCCGTGGTTCTTCCGCGACGAGCGGATGTACCTGATTCCGGGCGATTCACCGATGGGCTACCGGCTGCCGCTCGACTCGCTGCCGTGGGTGTCCGAGACCGACTATCCGTGGCAGCACGCGCACGACCCGTTCGCGCCGCCGCAGCCGCTGCGCACTGCAGCCGAACTGCGGATTCAGTATCGCGGTGACGGCGAACCGCAGCAGCCAGCCGACAGCGGCGCGCCACACACGCGTGCCGATGCGCAACGCGACCGCGCACTCGCGGAAGGGGGCGCCGGCACACCGCCCACGCACGAAATGCGCACGCCCGCACGCGGCGAATCAGCGTCATGGATCACGCGTACCGCCGTGTGCGTCGAGGCGCGCGACCCGGCGCGGTCGGCCGGCCCGAAGGCGGAGGCCGACGCCTTCGGTAGCGGCAGCCGTCTGCTGCACGTGTTCATGCCGCCGCTTCCGAACCTCGACGACTATCTCGGCCTGCTCGCGGCGGTCGAGGCAACAGCGTCGGACCTTGGCGTGAAGGTGATCGTCGAGGGCTATCCGCCGCCGCGCGATGCGCGCCTGAAGCTGCTTCAGGTGACGCCGGACCCCGGCGTGATCGAGGTGAACATACACCCGGCGTCGAACTGGGACGAACTGGTCGATCACACCGAATACCTGTACCAGGCCGCGCACGAGAGCTATCTGTCGACCGAGAAATTCATGCTCGACGGCCGCCACACGGGCACCGGCGGCGGCAACCACATGGTGCTCGGCGGCGCGACGCCGGCCGACAGCCCGTTCCTGCGGCGCCCGGACCTGCTCGCGAGCCTCGTTGCCTACTGGCACAACCATCCGTCGCTGTCGTATCTGTTCTCGGGCCTCTTCATCGGGCCGACGAGCCAGGCGCCGCGCGTCGACGAAGGGCGCAACGACCAGCTGTACGAACTGGAAATCGCGTTCCGCGAGCTTCAGCGCCAGGTCGATCTGCTCGGGGGCCGGGGCGGCGAGACGTTGCCGCCGTGGCTGGTCGACCGCGCGCTGCGCAACATCCTGATCGACGTGACCGGCAACACGCATCGCGCCGAGTTCTGTATCGACAAGCTGTATTCGCCGGACGGTCCGACCGGACGCCTGGGCCTGCTGGAACTGCGCGGCTTCGAAATGCCACCGCACGCGCGGATGAGTCTCGTGCAGCAACTGCTGCTGCGCGCGCTGGTCGCGCGTTTCTGGCACACCCCGTACACGACGCGGCTCACGCGTTGGGGCACCGAACTGCACGACCGCTTCATGCTTGGTACCTTCGTGCGAATGGACTTCGACGACGTGCTCGCGGAACTGGCCGACGCCGGTTTCCAGCTGGAAACCGAATGGTTCGCGCCGCACTTCGAGTTCCGCTTCCCGCCCGTCGGCGAACTGCAGACGAACGGCATGGAGTTGACGATAAGAAACGCGCTCGAGCCGTGGCACGTGATGGGCGAGGAGGGCGCTGCGGGCGGCACCGTGCGCTACGTCGACTCGACGGTCGAGCGGCTGGAGGTGCGCGTGCTCGGCCTGAACGGCAACCGCCACGTCGTCACCGCGAACGGCGTGCCGCTGCCGCTGCAGCCGACCGGGCGGGTCAGCGAGCATGTGGCCGGCGTGCGATTCCGCGCGTGGCAACAGGAATCGTCGCTGCATCCGACGATTGGTGTGCACGCGCCGCTCACGTTCGATATCGTCGATACATGGAGTGGGCGCTCGATCGGCGGATGTCAGTACCACGTTGCGCATCCGGGCGGACGCAATTATCAGACGTTTCCAGTCAATGCGTACGAGGCGGAGAGCCGCCGGCGCGCGCGCTTCTTCACGATCGGCCATACGCCGGGGCCGCTGGTCCCGTCGGCGCGCGAGCGCAGTCTGGAGTTCCCGTTCACACTGGACCTGCGCCATCGCTGACGGAATGCCGTCAATACAGCGATCTTTCACGGACACGACACGATCTTGAGCCTTCAGTCGACCCTGCCGTTCGAAGTTCCCGCGCCGCATGCGCCCGTGCCGCCGCGCATTCCGGTGCCGCCAGGTCACTGGGACGAAATGTTGGACGCGTCGAATCTCCCGCGCGCGTCGTGGCGCCGCTTTTTCGACCTGCTCGGCAATGACGGCGTCGCGGGGCTGGACGGCGCGCTCGCTTCGGTCGCGCAGAAGGTGCGCGACAACGACATCAGCTACAACGTATACGCGGACAACGGTGTGCCGCGCGCGTGGCCGCTCGAACTGCTGCCGTTCCTGATCGACGAGGACGAATGGGCACAGATCTCGCGCGGCGTCGCGCAGCGTGCGCGCCTGCTGAACGCGATCGTCGCCGACATCTATGGGCCGCAGACGCTGCTTTCTCGCGGGTTGCTTCCGCCTGCACTGGTGTTCGGCCATCCCGGCTATCTGCGTGCGGTGAAGGGATATCTGCCGTTCGCCGGGCAGTTCCTGCAGATCGTCGGGATCGACCTCGCGCGTGGGCCGACCGGCGAATGGACCGTGATCTCGCACCGCACCGAAGCGCCGTCCGGTCTCGGCTACGCGCTCGAAAACCGACTGATCGTGTCGGGCCTGTTCACGGAACCGTTCCGCGAGATGCACGTGTCGCGACTCGCGCCGTCGTATTCGCAGCTGATCGCGACGCTCGCGGAAAGCGCGCGCCTCACGATGCGCGGCGGCGACAGCACCGATGGCGACCGGCGCGGCGCCCCGCACATCGCGTTGCTGACGCCGGGGCCGTATAGCGAAACCTATTTCGAGCAGGCGTTTCTCGCGCGCTACCTCGGTCTGACGCTCGTCGAAGGCAAGGACCTCACCGTGCGCGGCGACAAGCTTTATCTGAAGACGCTGGTAGGCCTCGAACGCGTGCATGCGGTGCTGCGCCGGCTCGACGACGCGTTTTGCGACCCGGTCGAACTGCGGCCGGATTCGACCATCGGTGTGCCGGGCCTGTTGCAGGTGATGCGCGCCGGCAATGTGATGATCGCGAACGTGCCCGGCGCGGCGCTCGTCGAAACGCCCGCGCTGCACGCGTTCCTGCCGGCGATCGCGCAGTCGCTGCTCGGCGAGGCACTCTCGCTGCCGACCGTCGCGACCTGGTGGTGCGGCGAAGCGGTCGCGCGTGACGAGGCGTTCGCGCAACTCGCCACCGCCCATCTGCAGCCGACGTGGCCGGGCCCGCAGGGCAGCGTCGCGCCGGGACTCGAAGTCGGCGAACTGCGGCTCGAGAGGTGGCGCGAGCGTATCGAGCGCTCGCCAGACAGCTTTACGATCCAGGCGCCACTGCCTTACTCGTGCACGCCGCGCTATGAGAGCGGCACGATCGGCGCGCGCCCGTCGGTGTTGCGCGTGTATGCGTTCGCGAACCTCGACGGCAGCTGGAACGTGATGCCGGGTGGCTTCACGCGGCTCGCGGCCGAGCGCCGTTCGACCGTGTCGATGCAACTGGGCGGCAGCAGCGTCGATACCTGGGTGCTGTCGAGCAAGCCGGTGCCGTCGTTTACGCTGCTGCCGTCGCCGCTGCTGCCCGCCGATCTCGCGAAGCGGCGCAGCGCGGTGGTGGTGTCGAGCCGCGCGGCGGAGAACCTGTTCTGGGCAGGACGCTATGGCGAGCGCGCGGAGAACAACGTGCGGCTGTGCCGGTTGATTCTCGGCTCGCTCGAAGGCAGCGATGCGGCCGAGATGTTCGACACGCTCGTCGAACTGGCCTCGCACAGCGGCTTGATCGCACCGGACGACGAACTCGCGCGCCGTGGCGCGAAAGACTTCGAGGCCGCGCTGATCGCCGCTCTCGGCGGCCAGACGAAGGCGGCGAGCACGAGCATCGGCCAGAACCTGGCGGCCCAGGCGTACGCGTGCGGCGAGATTCGCGGCCGGCTGTCGAGCGATCACTGGCGCACGGTGCTCGCGGCGCGCAACGATTTCCGCGACGCGCTCGACTGGCTGGCGAAAACCCGCAACGGCGGCCGCCACGACCGCGTCGCGCTGATCGACGCGCTGGAGACGCTGTCCACGCAGCTGTCCGCGATCAGCGGCGCGCAGGGCGACCGGATGGTGCGCGACGAAGCGTGGCGTTTGTTGTTCATCGGCCGCCATATCGAGCGCATATCGACGATGTCGATGTACCTCGGCGTCGTAGTCGGCGACGGGCGGCTCGCGAAGCCCGGCGCCTTCGAACTGTTGCTGCAACTGTTCGACAGCGTGCTCACGTATCGCTCGCTGTATCCAGGGCGCTTCGAGGTGCCCGCGCTGCTCGATCAACTGGTGACTTATCCGGCGAATCCGCGCGGACTGTATGGCGTCTACGACCGGCTGCGCAGGAAGCTCGATGAAATTCCGGTCGCGTCCGGCAGCCGCCGCGCGCCGTTCGCGGAGTTGATGCCGCCAGTCGATACGCTGCCCGACCTCGAACGCCTGTGCGCGACCGATGCGGCCGGCGGCTATCCGGCGCTGGGCGCGGTGTGCGAGCAGCTCGGCGCGTGTGTGGCGGGCGTATCGAACGAGATCAGCGTGCGCTATTTCAGTCACGCGATCGGGTCGGGCGCGGGAGGCGCACCATGAGTACGGGACCGGCGATCGATGCCGACGCGGTGATGCTGTCGGTGTCGCACAGCACGACTTACCATTACTCGATGCCGGTGGAGACCGCGCAGCATCTCGCGACGATTCGCCCGATCGAGTGTCCGTGGCAGCATGTCGTCCAGCATATCGAGCACATCGATCCCGCGCCCTCGTATCTGAAAAGCCGGCTCGACGCGTTCGGCAACGATGTACTGTATTTCTCGCTCGACACGCCGCACGAGACGTTGCGGATGACGAGCGAGACGACCGTGCAACTGTCGCCGCGCTGGTCGTCGCTGGATCCGGATGCGACGCCCGCGTGGGAAGAGGTCGCCGACGCGCTGCGTTTTCGCGCGGGCAGTGGCTTCAGGCCGGAGTCCGAATTCTGCTATGCGTCGCCTTACATCACGCCGTTGGCCGCGTTTCGCGCGTATGCGTTGCCAAGCTTCGCGCCGGGCACGCCGCTCGTCGCGGGCGCGATCGATCTGATGCACCGGATTCACGCGGGCTTCGAATACCACTCCGCCGCGACCTCGTTCGATACGCCGGCCGCGCAGTCGCTCGAAATAAAAAGCGGCGTGTGTCAGGACTTTTCGCAGGTGATGATCGGCTGTCTGCGCGCGCTCGGACTGCCCGCGCGCTATGTGAGCGGCTATCTGCGCAACGACCCGCCGCCGGGTCAGCCGAAGCTGATCGGCGCCGATGCGTCGCACGCGTGGGTCTCCGTGCATTGTCCGGTGAGCGGCTGGATCGATCTCGATCCGACCAACGACGTGCTCGCGGACCTGGATCACATCACGCTCGCGACCGGGCGCGACTATAGCGATGTGTCGCTGCTGCGCGGGACGATCCTCGGTGGCGGTGAGCACACCGTCGAGGTCGGGGTCAGCGTGGCCGCGGTGTGACGGGCCGGCGCGGGACAGCGCAGAAACTGTTGCAATGCTGGCGGAATCGACGTCAATACAAGCCGTAACCCGCTGGCCCAATCGAAGTCGAATAAGCATTTGACCATTCATTGGTAGGAGGACCGGCAGGTCGCTTCTTACACTTGTGCGCATCCCGTACTGAAGAGGAGAGGCGCGCATGAGCCGCGTGTCGCACGAAGAACCGGCATCGGCCGGTAATACCACCGGCCGCGAGGAATGGGCGCAGCGCGTCATCGACATGCGTTGCCGGCCCGCCTACCTGCACGACTTCTTCGGCGCAACGCCGGGCAGTACGGACAACGAAACGGCGAAGTGGCTGAACCGGCGCGTCGGCACCCGCGGTGACCCCGAGCACTACGCGGCTTCGCGCACGGCCGACGGGTTCCTGCGCACGGTGCGCGAGGCCCGTCTGAAGCGGGCCGTCGTCGTCGGGCGCCACACGCCTTCCCAGCATCTGCCAAACGACACGATTCACGAGATCGTGCGCGGTCACGACGAGCTGATCGGAATCGGCGCCGTCGAACCGGTCTTGCAGGGCGAGGCGGCCGCGCTCGCGGAAGTCGAGCGAGCGGTCAAATCGCTCGGGCTCGCGGGGATCGATCTGGAACCCGGTTTCGCCGAGCCTGCGCGCCGGGCCGACGACCCGGTCTATTTCCCGGTCTACGAACGGTGCAGCGAGCTCGGCGTCCCGGTATTCCTGATGAGCGGGCCGACCACGCCGGATCCACGCTTCAACGATCCTGCACCAGTAGCGGCCGTCGCACGCGCTTTCCCTCAATTGCCAATCGTCTGTTACCACGGCTTCTGGCCGAACGTGCAGCAAGCCATCGGTTTGGCGTTTCGCTACCCGAACGTGCTGCTCGTCCCGGACATGTATCTGTTCGTGGCGGGAAGCTCGGCATACGTGGAGGCTGCGAACGGCTTTCTGGGCGAGCAGTTGCTGTTCGGCTCGTCGTATCCGTTCCGGCCGGTCGGACAGAGCATCGACGATCTGCTGACGCTCGGTCTGCGCGACGACGTGCTGGAACGCGTGCTCTATCGTAACGCGGAGCGGCTGTTCAAGCTGGCGTGATAACGGGTCCGCCGCGCGGATCGCCTGCCGGAGGTTTGCGATCAGGCCATTAGAGCGCTGGCTCCCAACGAATTTATTATGGATTACTTATCACATATCGTGGGTAGTATCGCCCGAACCCGCCATCCCACGACTCACGCATCTGAGAGAAACCGATGATCAGCATCCGCGAATTGAACAAGCACTATGTCGGCAAGGACGGTCGGCCGGCCGAGGTGCTTCGCGACATCAATCTCGAAGTGCCAGGTCGCACGATCACGGCGGTGATCGGTCCGAGCGGCGCGGGCAAGACCACGCTGTCGAAGTGCATCAGCCTGCTCGAGCGGCCGACGAGCGGTTCCGTGCTCGTCAACGGCAAGGACCTGTCCGGCCTCGCCGGTGCGCAGCTGCGTCATGAGCGGCGCGCGATCGGCACCATCTTCCAGTCGTCCGCGCTGCTGCGCCGTCGAACCGCGGCGGAGAACGTCGCGCTGCCGCTCGAATATCTCGGCGTCGTGCGTGCGGACATCGACCGGCGCGTGGCCGAATTGCTCGACCACGTGGGGCTTGCCGACAAGGCCAATCTCTATCCGGCGCAGCTTTCGGGCGGACAGCAGCAGCGCGTCGGCATCGCGCGTGCACTCGCGCTCCACCCGCAGGTGCTGCTGTCCGACGAGGCGACCTCGGGACTCGATCCGCACTCGACCGGGTCGATTCTCGCGCTGCTAAGACGTCTGCGCGACGAATTCAATCTTTCCATCATTCTGATCACGCACGAGATGGATGTCGTACGCGGCGTGGCCGACAACGTGGCCGTGCTGCGCGCCGGGCGGATCGTCGAGAGTGGCGCGGTGTCCGCGCTGGTCGGCGATCCGGATTCGCAGATCGGCGCCCAGTTGCTGCCGCTGCGCATCGCGGCCGACCAAGGGGCCGGTCGGCTGTCGTTCGAAGTGCGTTATGCGACGCATGAGGCGGTGCCCAACGACTGGATCAGCCGTCTCGGCGAAACGCTGCGGGCGCGCGTGCAACTGCATGGCGCGATCGTCGAGGACATCCACGGATGCCGTGCCGGGCGAGCGCATATCGGGCTCGAATTCCTG
>Ga0164242_10007915_pt1 | contig 11584 bp, 7 predicted proteins | sample OricomgcompostMG_FD_108783 | JGI IMG/M metagenome (GOLD analysis project Ga0164242, IMG submission 108783) | Miracle-Growth compost microbial communities from Emeryville, California, USA - Original compost - Miracle growth compost (MG) ... | reverse complement strand
GAACACCACCGCCGGCCAGCCGAACATCTGGTAGAGCTGGTACGCGACGTACGCCCCCAGCGCGAAGAACGCGCCGTGTGCGAAGTTGATCACGCCGAGCAGGCCGAACGTGATCGACAGGCCCACGGCGATCAGCACGTAGACGAAGCCCAGTACCAGGCCATTGACCGACTGTGAAACAAGCGTATCGAACATGATGTCGTCCGGTCCGTGTCGTTACAGGGGCGGCATGTTGCAGCCGATCTGCTGCCTGTCGCCGAAGGTCTTCTCGGTGTTGGCCGGGGCGTTAGACGTAAAGACCAGTACGTCGAAGTAATCGTATTTGTCGGTGATCTTCGATTTCACCCTGACCACGACCGCCGGACGCACGAGCTGATGGTCCCACGTCCGGTAGTAGAACGGCAGTGCGCCGTCGGTGTTCTTCCACTTTTCGAGCTGGGTGACAATCGTTTTCGGGTCCGTCGATTTGCCAGCGTTGATCGAGTCGAGCAGCGAGCGCATCGCGATCCAGCCCGACCATGCCTTGTCCGACGGCGGCTGGCCGTACTTCTTCTGGAAGTCGGCGGTGAACCGCTTTTCGGCCGCCGTGTTCTTCGGGTTGTTGTAGTACCACGGCTTCACGTAGATGCCGGCCGACGCCTGCGGACCGACGTCCCAGAAGTCCGTATCGGTAACGGCGACCGCGACGTACGGGATCTTGTCCTTCATCCCCATCTCGTTCCATTGCTTGAGGAAGTTCGAGAAGTCGCCGCCGACGAGGCCGCCGACCACGACGTCGGGCTTCGCCGAACGGATCTTCAGGATGTACGAGCTGTAGTCCGCGGTGTTCACCGGCACTTCGTCGCTGCCCACCTCGGTCATGCCGTTCTGCTTCAGCTCACCGCGCGCGGCACGCAGGATGTCCTGCCCGAACGCATACGACGGCGTGAGGAAGTAGACCTTCTTGCCGATCTTCGACAGGTACGGCATCACGCCGGCAATCTGCACGGGCACCGTGGCCTGGGTGCGAAACGTATAGCGGCTGCAATCCTTGCCCGTGATCTCGCTCGCGGCGGCGCCCGGCAGGATCAGCGGAATCTTCGCCCGATTGGCGACGCTCATCATCGCGAGCGCCGACGAACTGTAGTTGCCGCCGACCACCGCGACGACCTTGTCCTCGCCCGCGAGTTTCTGCATGTTCTGCTGCGACACCTGCGGATTGGGCTCGTCGAGCCACACGAGCTTGATCGGCCGGCCCAGCACCTTGCCGCCGGCCTCCTCGACCGCGACTTCGCTGCCGCGTTCGAGAAACGCGCCGATCGACGCGCCGGGCCCCTGTTTCGAATAGATGAGCCCGATGTTCACGGGCGTCGTGTCCTGTGCGAACGCGACACCGTTGAAGGTCATCCCCGTAGCGATCGCTGCGAGAGAGCAAAAGCGCGCCCACCCGCTCGAATTGCGGTAGTCCATACTGTGTCTCCTGTTGTTTTGCGTACCGCGCGGCGCCGGCGGGACGGTCCCCCGTCCGGCCGACATGGCGGCTCGCCAGTTACGTCAGCCGCTATGCGACATACGGCTTGCCATAGGCCGGCTCCTTGTACGGAATCGGCGGCAACTGCCAGGTGCCGGTCGAAGGCGGCCGCACCTCGGCATCCACGTGCACGTCGATCACGCAAGGGCGCCTGTTGCGAAGCGCCTGCTCGACCGCGTTGCCCAGGTCCTGGGCGCGCGTGACGGTCGTGCCGTCAGCGCCGCATGCGCGCGCCCACGCGGCGAAGTCCGGGTTGTAGCGCTCGCCGGTCTTGCCGTGGTAGAACGCCGTGCCGATCTCGCGCCCGTCGAAGAGCCCGTACTGCAGATCGCGGATGGCGCTCCATGCGAAGTTGTTCCAGACGATCCACACGACCGGCAGGTCGTACTCGACCGCCGTGCACAACACGTAGGGCGTCATCGTGAAGCCGCCGTCCCCGACCACCGCGACGCACGGCCGGTCGGGCGCCGCGAGCTGCGCACCGAGGATCCCGCACACGCCGAAGCCCATCGACGAATAGCCCCAGCTGTTCAGCATGCTTTGCGCACGCTTCGGCTTCCAGAACTGCATGAACCAGTTGTGATGCACGCCCGAATCGAGCGACAGGATCACGTCGTCCGGCAACGTCTTTTGCAGCGTGCCGACGACGAACTCCGGACGCAGCGGGCTCGTCGAATCGCCGAAATGCGGGCGCACGAACGCCTCCCACTGACGCACCCAGCCGAGCACCTCCTCGCTCCACGGCGCGAAGCGCTTCGCGTCGATCGCAGGACGGCCCGGTAGCGCGTTCAGCAGCTGACGTGCAAACACCTTCGCGTCGGCGACGATGCCGATCGTCGTCACGTAGTTGCGACCCAGTTCCTGCGGATCGATGTCCACGTGCACGAGCTTCGTCGTCGGGAAATTCCATGAATAGCCGGGATGCCAGCTCGACGACGAGCGGTCGTCGAACCGCGTGCCGATCGTGATCACGAGGTCCGCATGACGGCCGGCCTCGTTCGCGGGATAGGCGCCGTTGCGGCCGATGAAGCCGAGCGTCAGCGGGTCGTCCGTCGGCACGCAGCCCATGCCGTTCGGCGACGTGATCACCGGCAGGCGCAGCGTCTTCTGCAGCTCGGACAGCTCCGGCCCGGCTTCGGCCAGCGTCGCGCCCTGGCCGATGAAGATCACCGGCTTGTGCGACGCGGCCAGCAGATCGAGCACCGCGGCGACGTCCGCGTCGCTCGCGCCGGGCCGCACCGGGCGATCCAGCTGCGACGCCGGCGGCAGCGCGACATCGGCCTCCTCCTGAAACACGTTGTACGGAATGTCGAGATTGACGGGGCCCGGGCGGCCCGTGACCATCGTGTCCATCGCCTGACGCAACGCGAGCGGCAGCATGTCGACGCGCGTCGGCTGAAACGCGCGCTTGACGACGGGCCGCATGACCTGCGCGAAGTCCGCCTGGTTGTGACGGTACAGCTCCTGGAACGGACCGCGGTTGTGCTGCGACGTCGGCACGTTCGCGGTGATCGCCATGAAGGCGGACGAGTCCGACAGTGCGGTCGCGAGCGACATCACCATATTCGCCGAGCCGGGCCCGGTGGAGGTCAGCGTCGCGACCGGCCGGTGCTTGACGCGGAAATAGGCATCGGCCATGTGGCCCGCGCATTGTTCGTGACGGGGCGAAATCAGCTTCAGCTTGTCCCGCACGTCGTAGAGCGCATCGAGAATACCGACGTTGCCATGTCCGCAGATGCCGAACACGTACGGCACCTTCTCCTTGACCAGCGTTTCGGCGATCAGTTGACCGCCCTTCATCATTGGCATTGCCTCGTCCCCTTCAAATACTCAGCGTGATCAAACGTTCTTCGCTCATCTCCCGCACGGCGTAGCGCGGCCCTTCCCTGCCGAAGCCGGACTCCTTGCTGCCGCCGTACGGCATCAGGTCGACGCGCGAACTCGACGTCTCGTTGATGTGCACGCCGCCCACATGCAGCCGGCGCGCGGCGTTCAGCGCGGCATCGAGGCGATTCGTGAACAGCCCGGTCGCGAGTCCGTACGGCGTCGCATTGACGATGTCGATCGCGTCGTCGAGCGTGTCGAACGGCGCGATCGACATCACCGGGCCGAACACTTCGCGGCAGCTCACCGACGTATCCGGCGGGACGTCGGCCAGCAGCGTCGGCGGCACGACCGCGCCGTCGCTCGCGCCGCTGCCGACCAGTCTGCGCGCGCCGCGCGCCACCGCGTCGTCGATCCAGCGCGCGATGCGCTCCGCCGCCGCGACGCTGATCACCGGACCCACGAGCGTCGCCTCGTCGTACGGATCACCGTAGCGCAGTTGGCTCACCTGCTCAGTCAAGCGGGCCTCGACTTCCGCGAGACGCTCGCGCTGCACCAGCAGCGTCTGGATCGACGTGCACACCTGGCCGGCCTTCCGGTACGCGGCGGCGACGATCTTCGGCAGCGCGCGTTCGAGGTTCGCGCCGTCGTCCACGATCGTGAAAGCGATGCTCCCGAGTTCCAGCTGCGTGCGGCGAAGGCCGGCGCGTTGCTGGATCGAGCGCCCGACGTCGGTGCTGCCGGTGAACGCGAAGAAGCGCACGGCGGGCTCGTCGATCAGCCAGCCCGCGACGTCCGCGCCGCCGTGCACGACCGAGATCAGCCCCGGCGGCAAGCCGGCTTCGAGAAGGCTCGACGCCATCAGGTTCGCGGTGGTCGGCGTGTGCGTCGACGGCTTCAGAACGACGGCGTTGCCCGCCGCCAGCGCCGGCGCGACCTTGTGCGCGACGGTGTTCAGCGGCGCGTTGAACGGCGTGATCGCGCATACCACGCCGAGCGGCACGTGAATCGTGAAGCCGACGCGGCCGGCCTGCTGGGGCGCACCTTCGAGCGGCACCATTTCGCCGACGAGCCGGCGCGCTTCCTCCGCCGAGAGCCGGAAGGTCTGCAGGCAGCGCTTCACCTCGCCCCGCGCATCGCTCAGCGTAAACCCGGCCTCGGCCTGCAACGCGGCGACGAGTTGCGGCGTATCGCGTTCGAGCAACGCCGCCGCACGCTCCAGCACGGCGCCGCGATCGTGCGCCGTCAACGTCGACGCGACGTACGCGCGATGGGCCGCGGCCACCGCCGCGCGCACCTGCTCCTGCGACGCGACATGCAGAGTCGCGCAGGGAACCTGCCGGTATTTGTCCAGCACCGCCGCGCGGTCGCCGCCGTCGGTCCAGCGGCCGTCGATCAGCAGTCTTACTTCTCGCAACGCATCAAGTGAATCGGTCATCGATCGAACTCCAAACTATAGTGTTCAGTGTAGAGCCGTAGTTCTGAGGGCAAAACTACTGTTTTGTGAGACCCGCTATACGGGCAGCTTATGGCCCAGCGCGTGATGCGCGGCAATCACGCCGAACACGAGCGCGGGGCCGAGCGTGATGCCCGGTCCGGGATACGCACCGTTCATCACCGAATGCATGTCGTTGCCGCACGCGTACAGTCCGTCGATCGCGGACCCATCGGCGCGCAGCACCCGTGCGTGTTCGTCGGTGACGAGGCCGGCCGCCATGCCGAGATCCGCCGGAAAAACGGCCACCGCATAAAAAGGTCCGTGCTCGATCGGCGCGACGCAAGGATTCGGCTGATGGTCGCCGTCGCCGAGATGGCGCTCGTAGATGTTGCCGCCCCGGCCGAACGCGTCGTCGCGTCCTTGCCTCGCGCCGGCATTGAAACACCTTAGGGTTTCGGTCAGCGTCGCGCGGGGAACGCCGATCGCGTCGGCGAGCGCTTCGAGCGTGCGCGCTGTTTTCAGGTATCCGCTCGCAACTTCGCGATGGGTTTGTAGTGCGAATGGACGAATCCGGCCGAGTCCGTACTTCCACAGAAACCGGCTGTCGCAGACGAGCCATGCGGGAATCGCACTGTCCGCGCGACGCAGTTGCGCACGCACGAATTCGTGATACGACACCGCCTCGTTGACGAAGCGCCTGCCGTGCCGGTCCACGGCGATCAGTCCGGGCTTCGCGCGATCCGTCACGGTGTGAGGGAACATCGCTGGCGAACCGTCATCGCGCTGCCAGCACGAAACCGGTACCCAGAACGCCAGGGCGTCGTCGACGCCGCGCGACGGCGCACTCATCGCGGCGCCGAGCGCCAGCGCGATGCGCGCGCCGCTGCCCGGCGCATGCGCGTCGAACGTGGCCGAACGCTGCCCGGCGGCCGCGGGCACGAACGACTGGCGCAACGCCGGATCGTGCGAAATGCCGCCGGTCGCGAGCACGACCGCTCGCGTGCGCACGCGCGATGCGTTGCCGTCCACCCGTACCTCGAGTTGCGCGACGCGGCCGTCTTCGAGCGTCAGCCGTTCGGCGCCGGCATTGAGCCGGATATCGACGGAGAGATCGCGGGCCGAGCGCAACAGCCTCGCGACCAGCGCGTTGCCGAGAACGAGAGACGTGCCCCGGTGCGCATGCAGCCGTTGCGCAGCGTATCGCGCGATCAGCTTGCACACGTCCCATGTCGCGGCGGCGGACTTTCCGAGCTTGCGCAGTTTCGGAATGTCCTCGCGGCTGATCATCATGCCGCCGAACAGCATGAACTCGGGCAGCGGGTCGCGCAGCAGCCGGAAATCGCCGCCCAGTTGACGGCCATCGAACGGGACCGGTTCGAGCACTCGACCGCCGGCGGTCGCACCCGGGAGATCGGGATAATAGTCAGGATAGCGACGCACCGGACGCAGCCTTAACGCGGTGCGCGCTTCCAGATAGCGGACGGCGGCGTCCCCATGCCGGAGAAAGGCGTCCATCCGCGCGTCGTCCGCCGCACCCGGCACCGTCTGGCTGATATAGCGGCGGGCCATCTCTTCGCTGTCGTCGATGCCGATCTCCGCCATCTTGTGATTGGCCGGAATCCACACCATGCCGCCCGAGATGGCCGACGTACCGCCGATGCGCGTCGAGCGCTCGACCAGCAGCACGCGGTGTCCGTTCGCGGCCCCCGTGCAGGCGGCGGCCAACCCGGCCGCGCCCGAGCCGATCACAACGACGTCGTAGTTTTCTTCGGTCATGGGGACCGAGTCTAAGTGGGCGAGCAAAAGGAAAGGGACTATGGATTTCCTATAGCGGTCATAACCCGCCCCTATGGCGAACTGCGGCGCCCTTGCCATAGCGCGGCCACATTGCCGACGCTCCCGGCTATATGCGCAACTTATAGCGACTAGCAGAAAACAATAGTTCTCCGCCCACCCCGTCGTCCCTAGACTCTTTCCGGCTGATCAAAACAATCAGTTCGACGAATGGAACCGCGACGCGGAGATTCGTCGCGAAGACCCGACGACGGGACGCCCCCGATCCCGTTCGCAGCACGGGCCAATTCCAACATGGGAGACCTCGGTGAAAAAACTGGAAGGAGTGAAGGCAGTGGTTGCCGCCGCCACGGCGATCGCCGCCGGCTCGGCGTTCGGCCAGAGCAGCGTCACGCTGTACGGCATCATCGATACCGGCATTGGCTATCAAAGCAGCCAGACTTCGGTCGGCTCGACGTCCGGCGGACGCTCGGTCGTCAAGATGCTGAACGGCGTACTGTACGGAAGCCGCATCGGCCTGAAGGGCAGCGAGGATCTGGGCGGTGGCAACAAGGCGATCTTCGTGCTCGAGCAAGGCTTCAACAGCGCGAACGGCGCACAGGCCGTGACGGGCCTCGGGTTCAGCCGCCAGGCGTACGTGGGGCTCGCGAACCCGACCTTCGGCACCCTCACGGCCGGCCGCCAGTACGAGTCCTACTACACGCTGCTCGTTCCGTGGAGTCCGGCGACGCGGTTGTCCGGCTTTTTCGGCGCGCATCCGGGCGATATCGATTCGCTCGACCTGATCTACCGCGCCAACAACACGCTGGTGTACACGTCGCCGACGATGCGCGGCCTCACCTTCAGCGGCTCGTACTCGCTCGGCGGCGTTCCCGGCAGCTTCAACGCCGGCTCGACATGGAGCGCCGCGCTGCAATACATGAGCGGGCCGGTCGGCATCGCGGTCGGCATGGAGCGCGTGAACAACTCGACGCCCGAGGGCGGCCCGTGGGGCGCGAATTCGACGATGTCGAACGCGGGAGCCGAGGCCGGCGTGTCCGCGATCAACGCCGGCTATCAGACGGCCCGCGCGCAGCAGCGCGTGGCCGTGACGGGCGGCTACACGTTCACCCAGCAGTGGAGCGTGACGGCGTCGTATTCGAACGTGCAGTACATACCGGGAACCGGCTCGAAGTTCCTCGACACCGCGATCTTCAACACCGCGGGCGTCGTGCTGCACTTCATGCCCTCGGCGGCATGGGATTTCGCGGCGGGGTACAGCTACACGAAAGCCACGCGGGCGAACGGCATCGACGACCCCGCCAGCTATCAGCAGGTCAGCCTTGCCCAGTACTACTCGCTTTCCAAACGCACGAGTCTTTACCTGATGGAAGCGTTTCAGCGCGCAGGAGGCACGACGCTCGGACTGGACGGCGCGGGGAACTTCATCAACGCGACCGCGAGCATCGGCGACGGGATGAACGGAGCCCCTTCGTCTTCGCGCAGTCAGTTTGCGGCGGGCTTCGGCATCGTTCACAAGTTCTGAACGGGCGGCCGCGGCGGCGCCGCGGCCATCAAGCCGGCCAAATCGGAGGGCCGTTATCCAGCGGTCCCGATTACGCCAACAGAATTCGCTATTGCACGAATGCCATGTCGATGGCTTCCCGCAGGATGTGACGGCTCAAGGAAAAGCGCCACAGCGCGCTATACCAGCCCGCGTAGTCGGCCGCACTACGCATGGAATCCCAATAATTGCCTTTCCGTATCAAATAACCTGGCAGTGATTTCATTATCAATTACGTCGTGCATAATCGCGACCTGCTGGGTTCATGACGCGCAGTGTCCGGCTTACTCCCTGCTCGATATGTACCGGCTCTAAAAGAGTAAAAACCATGCATTTATATTGGATCGACTGATTGCTCCGTCATAGCGGACGTGATTGACAAAAAAACCGTAACGGCATGCGGACGCTATAGGGGCGATATACCGGCGAGCCGGATATTGCGAAAGACGAAGGGTTTAAGGATGGGTGATTGCCGCAATGATCATCGCGCCCGGGGCGGGGGTGGCGCAGTTGGTCGAGTAAGGTTGCCGGTTGGCGTGGCATTGGCCATCGTCTGCGCGATGGCGGCCTGGGTGCCGCCTGCATCGGCTCTGGCAGCGCCCGGCGCGCATGTCGGCGAAGCCGCGTTGCGGTTTTCCGACGGAGTGGCGCCGTGCCCGGCGCCAGCAGCGATCCATATTCCATCGCCGCTGAGCAGTCTCGCGAGCATCGGGATACTTCTGCTCGCTCGCGCAAACGTTAAATGCGGTTTCGACGTCGTTGCCGACGGCAATCCGCGGCGGGCTTCGCCGCTACCGGGTCCTCCAATCCTGGCGGCTTTCGCAGGCACCTCCGTGGTATCGCGAGGCGCAGGTTCCCCGCAGGACTCGAATACGTCCGCGAAAGAACGTTCCGACAATCAGGCAAATGCACCCGACGGCAGCTGGCGGCCGGCCGCAACCGGCAGCCGTCTTCGGCATGTTTCCGTCACCGACGCGAGGTCCGGTTCGCGCCCGGCCGATCCGCCGACCTCGACGACGCAGGACGGCAGCGCCGTGTCCGATCCGGCGACACTGGTTGAGGCGGGATTGCTGGCCGCCTGTGTCGTTCTGCTCGCGGTCGGCTTGCGGTACATGAGTGTCGTCGTTTTCAGCGAACGTGCGGTGCTAGCGCGGGCCGCCGCCAGCGGACTGCGCCGGAAAGAATTCTCGGTCGACTATCAACCGATCGTCTATCTGCGAACGCGCAAATGTGTCGGGTTGAAGGTCAATGTGCGATGGAACAATGCGCGGCATGGTCTGCAAGGCGCGGGACGCTTCATGGAAAAACTTCAGGGACGTGAAGTGGCAAAGCGGATTCAGGCGTTTGCGATATCGAGGGCACGGGAGGATCTGGAGGGCGTTCCGTCCTGTCGGTCGCTTTACGTCGCGGTGGATGGCTGGACCTCGTGTCTGGGCGATCGCGCGAACCTGAAGCGCATCGCCGAACTGGCCGGAAAATTCACCAACACCCGATTTGTCCTGCAGGTCCTTGCCGATACGCTGCCCGAAAGGTTGGACGTGCTGCTGCGGCTGCGAGAACTGGGCGTGCGCATCGGCATTTCGGGTTATACCGCGGGCTCGGTGTCCACGCAGGCGCTGGCCGACTTGAAGCCGGCGTATCTGAAGGTTCATCGAAGCGTGATGACGCTGCCAAAAGAGGAACGTTATCGCACGCTCCACGAAGTGGCGCGGATCGGCCGTACGCTCGACATCGTCACGATCGCGAACGGGGTTGAAAGCGCGCTGCAGCTTCATGTCGCGGCCTCCGCAAACGTGCAATTCGCCCAAGGCTTTTTGCTCGGGCGAGCCATGTCGGTCGATCGACTAAGAACGTTCATCGAAGCGCCGAAGAACACACCCGACAACTGATAACAGCGAGCAGCAAATCGATAATCGAAGGCCGAAACGATTTCGATGCGGGTAGAGATTTACGTCGCCGGCTGAAACTCCGGGACAAGAAAAGAGACGACGAAACGATGCACAGGCGAGAACACAAGCAGTGCAAGCTGGCTCGCAGGAACGGAGCGCGACATGGGCGTTGATTTGCGCCTGGCAGAGGGGCGCGTGGCGGGGAAAAACGTCGAAACAGACCGTCGGCGTTTCGATCGTGCTCCGGACGACGTCTACGTCGTCGCTTCCATCGACAATTATTTTCAACTCCAGAGCGCGTACGAATCGGCGGTCGCCTTGACCGTCCGCCACGTGGTCCGCGAACGTGCGCGCCAGCTATGCCGCGGCGAGGGCCGGTTGCTGAACGGCGCAGGCTCGCGTCTGCTGCTTTCATGGCGCGTCGCGGGAGAGGAATCCGCCGCCGCCGATCGTGCGCTCCAGGAGTCCACGCTGCTGGAGCGGATCGTCGTGGCGCTCGGCGCGCGCGGCGTCGAATTCACGTGGGGGACGGTCGTTCCGGTGATTTCAGCGAGAATCGTGCGCGCCAGCGAATCGTTGCCGGACAGGGAGGATATCGCCGAACGAAGCAGTTTATTGGTGGGCAACAGCAAAGCCTGGCGTTCGCAGTACGCAAGCGATATGGCAATTGCTGCTGACCTGCTTGCGGCCCTCGAAGGCGGCGCGCTGCGGTTCGACTACGAGCCGGTCTGGTATGCCTGCGTGGGCGAACCTGTGCTGTACTACGAAGCGCTGTTGCGCAGGATGGTCGGAGAAAGCAGTGAAGCGGCAGGAACGTTCGTTCCTGCGCTGGAACGCACCGGCCTCGTTCGAAGGATCGATCAGTGGGTCATGGCGGCCGTCATCGAGGCACTCGACGCCAACCCGGCTGTCCGGCTCGGTTGCAATGTTTCGTCGCTGAGCGCCGTGGTCGACCTCTGGTGGATATCGATTCTGACGCGGCTCGCAGAAAAGCCCGACGTCGCTTCCCGCCTGACCATCGAAATTACGGGGACCGCACCGCTCGATCTTGCCGCGGCGAGTTACTTCGCCGTGACGTTCCAGTCGCTCGGCTGCCAGATTGCGCTCGATGCGGCGCGTGCGGGCTACAGCAGCATTGACGCGCTTATCTCGCTGCGGCCGGACATCGCGAAGATCGACGCGACGTACATCGATCGTGCGCGGTTCATGGCGACAGGACAGGACTGCCTTACTCATCTGATCGGACTGGCATCGAGTTGCGCATCGCGCGTCGTCGTCGAAGGAATCGAAAGCGATGAGGATCTGCTCATCGCGCAACGGAGCGGCGCATCCTGGGTTCAGGGCTACCGGGCGATTTCCGTCGATGGTCGGGTTGATCTCGACGATCGTGTCGAGCGTGATCGGTGTAATCAAGCCTGGCATCGCGGCGGATAACACGCATCGGCACGATCAGGCGCGGCCGAATGCGGGTGAATCGTTTCATGGCCTGCGCCAGTGCGAGCGGCAAGCAATACCAACGGCGGGGGTGACGCAGTAACCGCCCTCGAAAGACCAGGACGCCGACCGTCGTTCTGGTTCATTTGCGG
>Ga0164242_10007914_pt1 | contig 11586 bp, 10 predicted proteins | sample OricomgcompostMG_FD_108783 | JGI IMG/M metagenome (GOLD analysis project Ga0164242, IMG submission 108783) | Miracle-Growth compost microbial communities from Emeryville, California, USA - Original compost - Miracle growth compost (MG) ... | reverse complement strand
TCGGCGCTCTCAAAGGCAACGGCGTGGTGTGAAAGTGGCGGTCCTCCCGGGTCGAACAAAACCGGCTGCCATGGGGGCGACGACCCGTCTAATATTGCGGTGCACACCACGAGGAGACCCTATAACCAGGACCCCGGGGGCGGCCCGCCAGATGGTACTGTGCAACCGAAATGCCCGCATTTGGCCATGGGTCCCAGATAACAGGGGGGTGTGGAGTGGGCAGCATCATATCCGTACGAACTGCGACAGTTGCAGCACTCAAGGCTCTGAAATGTTTCGTAACCCTTCATTCTGACTGGCTGGCCGGATCTGTCACCCCGGTCACATCCCGCCGCGGAAGCTGCCGGTGCAGCAGTCCACCAAGTGGGGGGCGCTACGCGTGGTTTGGGGCAATGGGCCGGATAGCGTGCGGGAGCCAATCATGTAGCCGGGGGCCAAGGGCACGAGCAAACTCGCTTGAAAGAGGCAGCACAAGCGGCCGACCTAGTGGCAAGTTAGTTTCCTGAGCTGAGCGACCTCCACAAATCCAAACAAAACTGTCCCGTCAAACCACAGAAAACAAAGAGAGGGAGGACGGATTCATTCTCTATCCATTCCGCTATCCCCAAATCACGGCTTGAGTACATCCATACTTACAGAGTAGTAATTATTCATACCCCAGATCGAAGATCCTCCGATCACGCCTCCCTAACATCAACCAGGCGCTTTACTTCGCTGCAGGAGAGCGCCCGCCGCCCAAGCCCGTCATCGACCGCTCCGATTGCCAGCATGGCAGATCAGCCTCATGCCAATCGGCCGAGCGCGATGTTCGTGAATGTTGATGTCGAGCCACTCGAGGCCTCAATCGTTCGTTGGCATTTTTTCCCATCCAATCACCTGTCAAACAGACCACCCAGCTAACTACCCTGACCCCCTCGTTAGGGAGATGATGATGAGTTTCTGGATACCGGCGTAAGTCGCGGGTTTTCCGTTGCCCCGAATCAGGGAGCATATCAATCCTCACCCATTAGCTAACCTAAGCGATCTTGAGGAAAGTCCATCGCAAGCTCGTCGACGTCCCTTACCTCCAGCATCACCAAGTATCGCGAAGAGAACGGAAGGACGTACCATGCGTTCAGAGAAGGACGTATGTATCCCTATTGCCCCGATTTGTGCTTCACTTTTACTTTTCCCCTTCCATTGTTGTAAGTCGGACTGCTAATACCTGCCCTCCCGATAGGATATGTGCTGCCGAATGATGAGGTGAGATTCAGCAAACCATCCTAGAGGATTATCCTTGAAGCAACAATGAGCTAACTGTGCTCTATCTAGCTCGAGAATAACCGCCTTGGTGAGCACTAGCACTCGCGTTTGCGTTGAGGGTTGACTAGGGTAGCTAATCCTGTGGTAGATCTACAGCATCACCTCTTCCTCCAAACCTTTGACAAGAGGATTTACACCTGCCCTGCGGGTCATGACAAGAGCAAACCGCTCGGCCGTGTTCTAGACGCCGGCACAGGGACTGGTATCTGGGCGGTGGACTTCGGTACGGTACGCCCCCTAACCAAGCCACCGACTTAGCTAACCTGCTCATCGCAGCCGACGACCATCCTGAGACACATGTAAGTTCTGGTCCGCGGGTCACGTTTATCGGGACGAAGCAGCTCACCCCCAAACTAGGTCATCGGAGTAGATCTCAGCCCGATACAGCCGGCGTTGTAAGTAGCCAAACACCCCTGGGTCTCCCACCCCAACCTATCAAAACGGAATTAGTCCGCTCACTTGTACCTTCCGCCTAGCATCCCGCCCAACGTCACCTTTTTTATTGACGACTTAGAGGATGAGTGGAATTTCACCTACAAATTCGACTTTATCTATGCACGAATGTTGACCGGATCACTGGCTGACTGGCCAAAGTTCATGGAACAGAGCTACAAGTAACCAGACTCCCTCCCAGCCTTCCCTTCTCCAACGGCCCCCGACCGCGCTAAAGCCACGGGGATACACGTGCTAACCCCAAGAGTAGCAACCTCAACCCCGGTGGCTGGATCGAGATTGCTGATATCCTCCTCGATCTCAAGAGTGACGACGGGACAGTGACCCCCAACTGCCCTGCCGCCAAATGGGGAGACCTCATGCTAGAAGCCGCCGCGAACTGGAACCGTCCGCTGGACAGCCCCAAGTTCTACAAGGAGCAGTTGGCCGCAGCCGGTTTCATAAACGTCCACCAAACCATATACAAATGGCCCTCAAACCCATGGCCTAAGGACCCAAAGTTTAAGGAGCTTGGTAAGCAACTGCAGCTGTTCTGAGACGGCCCTGTGAGGACGTGATATCGCGGGCAAGATGAGAATTACTAACCAAAACTCGATCAGGAATGTGGACTTATGAAAACCTTGGCGTCGGGGCTTCGGGTCTCAGCTTGGCGCTATTCACCCGGGCGCTGGGCTGGTCTGCCGATCAAGTGGAGGTGTTCTTGGTCGATGTGAGGAAGGCCATGAGGAACAAAGCTATCCACAGCTATTGGCCCGTGTAAGTTGTATCATACCTACATGCTGGGGTACCGTGACTAACCTACTATCCAGATACGTAGTGTACGCGCAAAAGCCGGAACGCCCCGCCGAGAGTTAGCCCGCAACATGGAGAGCACTAGCCGACCATTTTCCTTGGAGGGCGGCGCTTTGTCTAGGGTGAGATGAGCGGCGGAGGGTGGGTGCCTACTAGGCCGCCGGCCTTTGCCCAAGTACAGCGAATATGAAAACTAAGGAGTTCGGCATTATGACTGCATGATGACATTGCTCGAGGGTTCTTTGAAAGGGAGACATCTACATATACCAGCTTTGAACCTACCACGGTCAGGGCTTTTTTTTATAGCTTTGGCGTCTTATCATTAATTAGCCTCCTCCCCCTTGTCGAAATAGAGTTTCCACACAACTCGCCCGTGGTCTCAGACGTACTATCCTGGTGGGTAACCATCCCTATTATGCCAGGGGGCTCCATTGGCCTTCCCTTGCACAGAATGGAATAAACGAAGGCGCCGGCCAGTAGTCAATCATCATGCAATGAAAAGAAGCCTCGCTCTTGTCTTCCGAATACTCTCAAGAAACACAATCAGGCGGAAGAGCAGGAGTGCCAAGCAAATGTGACAGGGAGAAGTCGAGGCCAGAAGAAACATGCCCAGAAAGGGCTTGAGTGTCTCTGTTGGGGTTGCTGGCATGTCTTGCCCCCTTTCCGCTGTTCTCAGCTCGGCGCAAACGACCGAGCAATCATATAAAGTCCCCCTAACCAATCATTCATTTCTAGTCCCTGTTCACTTTCCAGCAGCCCTCAGAGGTCGGAATGGCTGGCATTATGTTTTACATATAGGTCTTCCATTCAGAAGATCTCCCTCCTGGATAGTCATGCCTTGAATATATTCTGGAGGGTCAGTCAGAGCCAGCAACGCTTCCCAAACGGCACATGTATGTACGGAACTCATGGGGCGGACTTGCTCATAGGGAAAGGGATGTCTGGGTAGGTTTCATGCGGCCTGCAAGCCGTGAGAGACGGGGAAGTAGTGTTCTGGCCCTTCGCGAACAGGCTTGTTCGGTGCCTGGTTTCCTAGGTCAAAACCTCCTCCCTCCGTCCTCAATTTGCGTGGAATCCCCTGGCCTCCTGAAGGAGAACCAGGCACGTTACCAAAACAACCAACTCCGGCTTGGTTTCCTAGGGTGGTCCGCACAAAATCTACAACAAACCTCGTCCGTCAACGCCAGATTTCAACAATCATAATCGTCTTCGAACTCCTCCCTACAACCTCGTTACTCATATCACACCTTTGTTGATGTCTCGGCGCTGCCAAAGACGTCTCGGCACCCATAGTACAAATCAAGGTACACCCTTTTTGTGAGCCCTGTTCGAACTCTGTTTTTGTTTTGGAGTCACCACACTGCGAGGTTCGATTCCAAAATTCGAAACACCACGATATCCTCGCGCTCATCCTATAAAACCTACATATAGATATATCCTACCTATAGCCTTCTTTCAAAATTATTTTACGTCACGTCCCTACACTCCGCTCATCTTCCTCCTCATTCTCCACCCGCACCTCTCTTGTACTACTCAGGTTGCTAACACGATGCTTGCTGCAGCCAATTCCAACCTCGGGTCGTAGAGATGCCGACCTATATCTACCCGATGGATCCCGAGGTCCACACTGTTGCTATCCTCCAGAAATCCCTTGAATGCACTGGCGAGTGGCTGGGATCCAGCGTCTCATCTACCAGAGACGCGCTCTCCCAGGCCTCCACGGGCGTCCTCGCAGCTGAGAAGACAATCTGCAGCCGTGAGGCTCAGGTCGCAGCCACCCTGGCGACCCGGGGTGACAAGGCCACTAATGCTGCTGAGCTGATGCAAAACTTTTCCCCGGAAGGATGACCCTGTTGCCAACGCGGCTGCGGCAGTCGTGGCGGACCGCACCCGCATTGAGAAGGCTAAGAAGCGAGTGGAGGAGCTCGAGGAATTCATCACTCCCCTGGTCCTGAAGGCTGAGCAGCTGGCCCGGGAGATGGAAATACTGCATGTTCAGGTTGGGGGGTACGCCTTGCCTCTGGAGACGGTGATGGTCATGGGATACCAGTGCCAATGTGTCCATGCGGTAAGTCGTTCCGTTTAGATAAGGGGCTGCCTACTCTTGAGTGTGAAGCTAACTGTTATTGTGACATGCGCCAGCGCGCTAGAGCCATCGTGGTCGATGCTACCGCTGCAACTATGCAACTCACGGATTTCCGGTGGTGATTGGGCCCTAGCTAGGATGGAGGTTTGTGGTCTTTGGGATTTGGCCCCTTCAGGCCTGGATGGACGTGGAAGCCTGTGCAGGCCTGAACCAAGGAGTACATTACATACCGCCCACGGCAGTGCCAAGGCTTGATACGTTATGAGCTATAAAACGTTTACACCGTCCGAAGAACAAGATATATAATTAGTGATCTTCTCGGTTTCATCCTTAAGTGAATGCAATACTCGTCCAACAACTTCACTTGCTGCTACGGCATCAAAGGCAAGGTAGGCACTATGGCCTCAAATGTAAGGTTTTTTTTCCACCCGGGAATGCATTCGTACGACGACGAAGTAGACGATGCCTCCCTGGTAGGTTGCCGCCTTTCGGAGGGGATGTTCCTGGAAGGCTGCTGGAAAGGGATGTCCCCAACCCAGTTCGTTGTATCCATCTACGCAATCCCCAACTACAGGCCCCATATATAGGTAGGGATAAAGGGACAAGATAAGAAATCCAACCTTCCAGTAATAACAAATGCATTTGAGGAATAAGACGAGGGAAAAAGAATTCGCCACGGGGGTTCGAACAAGCGAGACTTGGATCCAGGAGCGGTCAGTTGCCCACTCTACTACGAGACCGCACGGCGACCAGATCAAAGGTCAGATTGTCGCGCTCCGATCTAGTGAACAGTTTCCGATCTCGAAGATTTTGCCGTCTCCTTCTTTCCCCAACCCTGCGACTACCTCTTGACCCAACTCCGACAACAGTGCGCCGACCAGTTGTTACCTGATCAACACCTTTATCCACACCGCACCGCTTCATCTTTCGGCGAGGAGATTCATTCACCCCGTCAGTAAGGAGACACTTGATCATTTCAAACAAAATATTCCTCCTGCCACTACACGTCTTCGCCATTTCCCTCTTCCAACCAACTTCAACATTTACCCACCACCCAATTTTCCTCTCCTCCCAAAGTCAGGCAGGATCGCGCCTTTACCACACAGCAGCAAAGGTCCTCTGAACCCAAAATATCATTTTTCTCTCCCCACCAATCATTTCTTCTCCTACCCCTATCCTCCTTAGCCCGAAGTACTCCTATTATCCGACGCAGCCCCGCAGCGTACCAGCAACCATGTCCACCCACCAAAACCTCGAGGTGCTTTCCCACCAGCTCTCTACCCTGGAGAAGCGCGTCGGCGAAGCCGAGAAGCGGGCCACCGTGGCCGAGATGAGGGTTGCCAAGGTCGAGGGACTAGTGAACTGGCTCGATCACAACCTCGAAGCCGAAAAGGAGGCACGAACATCTCTCAAGCAGACGATCGAAGCGGAATTCACAAAGAAATTTCTGGCTCTTGAGAACAAGATCGGGACTATCTGGAATGGGATGCCGGACAGGTTCAAGGGTGCGGAGGCCATCGCCATCAACATCGACAAAAGCCAGAAGGCCGCGGACGAGTCGATGAAGAACTATAACAAGAGGGTCAACAACCTCGAGCGATTCATCAACAATAAACTGAGGAAGATGTACAAGCATATAGGCGAGGTTGAGAAAAAGCTCGACCCGGCCGACCGGCCACGGCCATCGTCGGGCCCGTAGAAGGTAGGGAACTTGGGAAATACGGGAGGGGATGTAGTGGCAACACTCATGGAATGGATGGATGGTAAGGATGTCTATGATGACAGCGGCGTAAGGCCATAGAATTATGTCCACATAACCTAAGCACTGCTGGGTCCGTTGCGAGATATCGGTTTAGTGCCAACCGGGCCTCCAAATGTCAACATAGGAATCACAAAACAACACGTCATGAACAAAGTGACGCGCAATTCTCTTCCACGTCCTGAGTTCATGCTCCCAAGAACGCGTATAATGTTTACTCTCAGGAATATGGCCATAGTATGGCCATAGTAGATGCATATGCAAACCGCGCTATATTCAGAGCCATGCTATCCTCATCACATTGTCAACAATCACGCGCCGCTCGTCTATTTGTGTCCATACAAGAATGTCCCGTCGGTTTCGAATTCAAACCTTCTCTACATTCCGTCAGTAGGTAGATACCGCTTCCACCGTAATCAACCACCTCCTAGAGTAAGTGCCTAAGGCCCTCCCCCTCCCACCAACCTATATAAATAGCACCTCTCCCCCCGTCCCCAAACCTCTTCCTCCTCGACACCACTCTCAACTCAACACCCGTTGATCTCCAAGGCGAGATCAACTTCTTCCATATCCCACACCCCTTTCCTTACTTCCTCGAGCCCTCCTATCGCAGTTGGGTTTTCCCTTTCTACCTCTACCCTCCTTATTTCGCTGGTGGCATTCTGCCGCGATATCTCTCGTTCACTCCTACTTCACTCCTCGCTCACCTTACAATTTCTGCGAAAATTTCGAACCCACAAACTGAAAAATTCTCCCACAAGATTAGTATTGTTTTGAGGTAAGTGAACGCGTGTTGATACTCACAAACCGGAAAATCTTCACTTCCGTCATCTTCCCCTTCCACCCTCCCCTTCCATCTCCCCTTCCAACTTCCTTTTCCCTTTGCATCCCCTTTCCTCATCCAATTTCAGGTCCATTTTCCTTTCCCCTACCAACTTTCTTTTCCATTTTCTATCCCATTTTCTCTTCCATCCCATCATCCATCCCCATCATCTATCCCGATCATCCATCCCCATCACCCATCCCCATCACCCATCCCCATCACCCATCCCCATCACCCATCCCCATCACCCATCACCTTTTTTATTCTCCATCACCCATCCCCGCCCTCCCGTCTGCTTGTCACAACTTCCTGATTCAATATTCCAGGCATCAGAATAAGCACCAACATGGCAATCAACCCGCCCGAATGGGATACTGAGGGCGTTTACCCAACCTTCCTGGAGGTAAGTTGCCCCTCGTTCACAGCTCTTCCACCTGCGGTTCTGACGATGTTTTACAGGTAGTTGATTTTTCAGACACCCTCGCTCCCGCAGCGGGTGCTGAGGTAAGTCCAAGGAGATTTCTTTTTCTCTACACCCAGCCTTGATGTCTGTCCTCCCCACCATTCCGAAACACAGCAAGCTCCAAGGATTTGCGGTCAGCCTCAGTTGGATGGGGCTGATTCGACCGGATACAAATGGGCTAGCACGTTGCATGACACTTCTCGCAAGCACTCGTCGTTAGCCCTGCATTATCAATCGGGGTTCCATGATTATTGGATGCCTTGCGTCCGTGGTCGCTGGGGTAGCCATCCATATCCCACGGCCAGTTCGAGCGGCTTTCGGCTTCGGCCGAGGCCGCGAAGACAAGCGGATCCCATTTCTTGTCCGGAGGAACAGCCCCGCTGACACGTACTGCCTTCCAACGGGCGTGCATACGTTTGGGGCCTTGTGGCTTGTTCACGGTGTCTTCGGATACCGCGTTCTATGTGTGGTCCACGTCGGGGATGGACAGCGCTTAAGGGGGAACTGCGCCTCGGCCGGCACAAGTGTGTTGGCCCCTAACGACAGAATGCGGAAGTGGGGAGACTTCCTTCGGAAGCACGCGGACATCGAGTGGGGACTTACCAGCCAAGCTTCTGTTTTGCTGACTGGGTGGCAGGTTACCGAGACCAGGACTCTCCAGACGAACTTCGAGACCCAACTCGAGCAGGTCAAGAACCACATTTTCCAGACTGTGAAGGCCATGAGTGAGGAGCTGGTTTCTGTCAAGCGCGAGCTCGCCGATAGTCATAAGCAGAGCGCCGCAATGCTCTCCGACCTGCGTAGTTGCCAGACCTGGGGCGCCAGGGTTCACGGCGAGCTGATGGTCCGAGACGTCCAGTACTACAAGATCCAACATGATCTCGTCAAGGCCGAGGAGAGAGCAGACGTGGCCGATAACAAAATCACCAGCATGGAGAAAGAATTCGAGGCTGAGCGTGAGCTAGCTACTGATCGAGACCGACGCGTCAATGAAGTAAGTCACCGTTATCAATCGCAACCTGGCAGATTTATTGATCCAGTCTAACACTTTGTGCAACAGCTCGCCTCCCTCTTCGAAGAAATGAAGCTGCAGCTGGGGCGATGATCACGGATTGTATTCATCGCAGCATTCTCGTTCTGTTCTTCAACTACCATTCGCGGTTAAGATATGGCCAGGTGCATGAAGGACAGATGGAGGGCGGTTTAGCATGAAGTTACGTTTTGTAAATTTCCTTTAGAGGCAGATGCCAGTCATTTGATACCCCGGATAGTGAATTGTGTACAACTATGGGCATTACAGGTCTGGCTGCAGTAGAAGTTAATCCCAGAAACCCATGCGCACCTCTCGCGCAGTATGCGAAAACGGCCGATTTCTCGTGAAGCTGGTGGTGACCTGGAATTACCCCTAAAGGTGCCATGTAACCTACCCTGCAGGTAACACTGCCCGGAATCGGACCCAAACGTAGGTATGCACTATTCTCCGCTTGAGGATCGGTCGTTGGTATATCATGAATTTGGCGCCTTGTATTCTGAAGTTGTGGCGTATTTGCAGTGGCCGTTGATAAACGCGAGCATGGAGTGCGGGATAATTAATGTGGCCGGACAAAAAAGATGACAATGATCATAATACTCGCCCAGGCTTGGCCACCACACCACCATCCATTGAAGCATACCTACCCTCTTTACCCACCCATTACCTACACAACTGCTGTACATTAGACAAGTCCCAATGAAACTGGATAGGGGTTGTCGTACGTCGTTCGCTGCAAACAAGTGGATACACTACTGACAGTGGCCTATATTTCCATGGCCAGGAGTGCCTCCGCGGTGGAGTCTCAGCAATTGGGTATGGGGAAGTAAGCAGGTAAGGAAGGGTGGGTTTCCCCCGCATCTTCAACTCCGGAGTTTTCTGATGGCAACAACGTTGTTTGGGGAACTTCACCCGATCGGTGACCAATCAAGCGTAGCTCGGTCCACCTGCCGAGGCAACTTCTTGCACTAACCCCATCTTTAAAGCTGCCGGGATCACTGCCGATGTTTGTCGCCTTCCGCCTTGGTAAAGGCAGGCTTGGCTGGCAGACACAGTGGAGTGTTTTTGAGGATACATCGTGCCATCAAAGATGGGGGAGAGGTGACTCGGGGCGAGCGATCTGCGCCCTCGTGGTGGGTTGTTTGTGGGCGGCGATAAGAACACATTAATAAACGTGCTTCATCTCCGTCCTTCCTCGGTAGCAACCGTGACGACACGTTTTACACATTCCTCACTTTCAACATCGTACTTTTATCCGGAACCACTCTTCTTCTCCTTGGACTCGAGCTCGAGCCACCTCATGGGTCCCTTCACCTCCCCCTTGACGGGGAAGCCTGAGATTGCAGAAGACGAGATTGCCCGAACGGTTCGAGGCCATGACGCTAGCAGTGATCGGTATCATGAGAAATCCGGAGAGTTGCAGGATGTAGACCTGGCGCTCGAGTCCTTTCCGAACGTTGACGAAAAGAAGGTCTTGCGAAAGGTTCGGGAAGGCAGCGCCTCAAAATACCAAAACACCCCCAAGAACTCGCTGACATCAAATCCACGCAGATGGACATCCGTCTGATTCCGATGCTCGCCCTCCTCTACCTCCTCTCCTTCCTTGACCGTGCGTCATCCACTCTACCGCAAGACCTTCTGGCGCCCCTCAGATGCTAATGTTTGAGAAGGCGGAAACATTGGCAATGCCAAGATCGAGGGTCTCCAGGAAGATCTTGATATGACGTCCGACCAGTACAACATGTGTCTGACCGTATTCTTTTTCACATACGCCGCCTTTGAGGTTCCGAGCAATCTGTGAGGGGCGCCGTTTTCCTTGCCCCTCAACGACGTCCGACAAGAATTAACAGTGATTTCCCAACAGACTGTTGAAGAAGCTGCGCCCCAGCAGGTGGCTGCCATTGATTATGGTCGCCTGGGGTACCGTCATGACTCTGATGGGCATTGTTCAGAACTACCAGGGCCTTTTAATTGCCCGCATATTTCTCGGTGTAACCGAAGCCGGCCTCTTTCCCGGAGTCGCTGTACGATTTACCTTGCAATCCCCAATTCATTGTGCCTCCCCGGAGTTCTAACGTTTTGGATCAAAAAGTACTATCTGACCATGTGGTACTGCCGTCACGAAATCCAACTTCGAACGGCACTCTTCTTCTCGGCAGCATCCGTTGCCGGGGCCTTCAGTGGCCTCCTTGCCTTTGCCATAGGGAAGATGAACGGTGTCGGCGGCTTGGAGGGATGGCGCTGGATCTTTATCCTCGAGGGCATCGCAACCGTGGCCGTCTCCGTACTTGCTTTCTTTATGCTCCACGATTTCCCGGAAACAGCAAAGTTCCTTACCGAGGAAGAACGAGCTTTTGTTGTTTATCGCCTGAAATATCAGAGCCAATCTCCGAGGAAATCCGAAGGCGGCCAAAGCCAAGGATTGGTTGCTGAGGCCGAAGAGTTTAAGTGGAAATATGTTCTCGACGCCTTCACGGACTGGCAACTCTGGGTTCACCTCATGGTTTATTACGGAGTGAGTCGTCCCCATTGCTTCCCCCTTCGACACGACGCCTGGGGTTTCTAACCAGATATTCGGGCAGGTGGTCTGTCCCCTTTACGGCATCAGCCTCTTCCTTCCAACTATTATCACGAATTTAGGTTACGCCTCCAGCAAAGCTCAGCTAATGACGGTACCCATTTACATCACCGCCGCCCTTTTGGCTGTGATTTTTGCCTACCTTTCGGATAAAGCTGGCAAGCGCAGCCCATTCATCATTGGATTCTTTTGTATTATGTTAGTTGGATTTGCCATGTAAGAAACCCCCCCCCCGCCCCCCCCCTCTTTCCTAAAAAAAAACCCAAAAAAAACAAGAACACAAAAATTTTTTTATTTTGT
>Ga0164242_10007913_pt1 | contig 11587 bp, 12 predicted proteins | sample OricomgcompostMG_FD_108783 | JGI IMG/M metagenome (GOLD analysis project Ga0164242, IMG submission 108783) | Miracle-Growth compost microbial communities from Emeryville, California, USA - Original compost - Miracle growth compost (MG) ... | reverse complement strand
TTCCAGGTGACGTGCGCGCCGGGGCCGCCCACGCCGGTGAGGATCACGCCGAACTTGATCTGCCGTTTCTGAGTTGTCATGACTCGTCTTTCCGTTGAAGTGGATCGAGGTGGATGCCCCGGCCGGGGCACCCACGCGGGAGTGGTGCGCCGGTTCAGCCGTCGACGCGCGAGTGAGCGCCGAGCTGGTGCCAGGCGCGGTCGTGGTACACGAGGGGCCGGTGGTCGTCGTCGGCGCCGGGGCGCCCGAGCTCGAGCACGCGGACGACGTTGAGAGTCGCGGTTCCGGCCCGCACGCGCTGCTCGACCCTGCCGCGCAGCCAGCTGCGGGTGCCGTGGAACAGCGGCTCGCCGCTCGGCAGGCGCGTCCAGCGGCTCTCGTCGGAGAAGCGGTCGCTTCCGCTCACCGCGAGCTGCTTCACCAGCTCGATGCGACCGGCGCCGAAGACCTGCACGAGCACGGTGTCGGCCCGTGCGACGGCGGGCGCCGCAGTGGTGGCATCCGACACGGAGAAGACGATGTACGGCGGCGCGGCGCTGAGCGACGACAGCGAGCTCGCGACAAGCGCCACCGGTCCGTCGCCGGGGTCGGCGGTGACGATCGCGACCCCGGCAGGGTAGTCGCGGAAGACCGAGCCGAACGTCGCGGCGTCCACGTGCTCGTCCCGTTCCAACGCAGTGATGGTCATTTCCGCTCGTCCTTCCGTCAGGGGCGCGCGCCTGCGCCGGAGCGGGCGAGGCGATACAGAAACGATCGAGAGGCGACGCCGTGAAACAAAGCGAAATTAACCAATGTGACAAACTAGGACATAGTTCGTAACGGCTGTTGGGCACCGTTTGCCCGCGTCTCTAGCGTCGGTTCCGATCAGGTCGGCATGCCCTCTCGTCTGCCACCTCGCACCCGATTCCTGGAGATCAAAGTGAACCTTCCTGCGTTCGACCGCCGGCAGCTCTTCCGCCTGTCCGCGCTCGCCACCGCCGCCGTGCTCAGCGATGCCGCTCTGACCGCCTGCAGCTCGTCCGGTGGTGCGGCGTCGACGACATCCGGCGCCGCCACCAGCACCCTGAAGTGGGCCACGGGTGCCGGCCCCTCCAGCTGGGACCCGGTGGTCGACGGCTCGGGCTTCAGCTTCAACTACACGGCTCTGGCCTACGCATCGCTGACCACCACGGACCAGAAGGGCAACGCCGCGCCCGGCCTCGCCGAGAGCTGGAGCTACAACTCGGATGGAACGCAGGTCACCTTCCATCTGCGCGACGGCCTGAAGTTCACCGACGGGTCGGCCGTCGACTCCGCCGCTGTCAAGGCCTACATCCAGCGCGCGCAGACCCAGCAGAACTCGGCACTCGTCGGCGAGGGCATCTCGGTCATCACATCGATCGACACCCCGAACAGCCAGGATGTCGTGCTGAAGCTGAGCCAGCCCGACTACCAGCTGCCGCTCGTCCTCGCGGAGCGCGTCGGGCAGATCACGAACCCGAGGAAGACGGCCGACCAGCTGAACACCTCGCCCGATGGCGCCGGCCCGTTCAAAGCGGTGCAGGTGGTGACGGGCTCGCACGCGGTCTTCGAGAAGAATCCGGATTACTGGGATGCGAAGAACATCCACATCGACCGGGTCGAGCTCTCGTTCAACGTCGATGCGACCACGATCGTCTCCGGCCTGCAGACCGGCGTCTACAACTTCGCGGACCAGCTCGCGACGAGCCAGGTGAAGGCGGCGAAGGCCGCAGGTCTCGACATCGTGCAACACCCCGGCTTCAACGCCAACAACCTCAGTGTGAACCGGGCGATCGCGCCGTTCGACGACCCGAAGGTGGTGGAGGCGGTCAAGTACGCGGTCAATCGCGATCAGATCGTCACGCAGGTCGACTTCGGCTACGGTGCGGCGGCGACGCAGCCGTTCCCCAAGGGCTACATCGCCTACGACCCGGATCTCGCGGACCCGTATCCGTACAACGTCGCCAAGGCGAAGCAGCTGCTCGCCGACGCGGGATACCCGAACGGGTTCTCCGTGCCGTTCGTGGTCTCCTCCGACGACCCGGAGAACGAGCTGCTGCAGGCGCAACTGAAGGCGGTGGGCATCGACGCGGACCTCAAGGTCGACACCAACTGGAGCACCTCGTTCTTCGCCAAGAAGCTGGCGCTCTCGACCTACGGCACGACCGGGCGGGACTCGCCCATCCAGACCCTCCAGGCGCACTTCGGCGCGCAGGGGGCTCTGAACTCGAGCGGCGTCGACGGCGGTGCCGCCTATGAGGCGGCCGTCAACAAGGCGCTCGCGACCCCGCTCGACTCGGCCGACTACCAGAAGAACATCCAGGCGGCCACGGCCGCGGGACTCGAGACCACGGGGCTCGTCTTCACCGACACCGTTCCCAATCTCTTCGCGAAGTCGAAGACCGTCTCGGGACTGCCGAAGATCCCCGCCAAGATCACCTGGACCGGCGTGACCATCGCGGGTCGCTGAGCGAAAGGATTCTGGCGATGTCCGCCGAGGCTGAGATCCTCCCCATCCCGCACGTGGCGCGCGCCGCGTCGGCCGGCTCCTCCGTCGCGCTGCTGCGACTGCGTCGGGTGGCGATCGCGGTCGCGCGCCCGGTCGGCGTCTTCGTGCCGGTCTTCCTGTTCGCCACCTTCATCACCTTCCTGCTTGGAGCGGTGACCGGCCTCTCCCCCGCCTACGTGCAGCTGGGGGATGCCGCCACCCCCGCGGCCGTTGCGCGGCTCAACCACCAGTGGGGACTCGACCAGCCGTTCTTCGTCCGCTACTGGAGCTGGTTCAGCGCCCTGCTCCACGGCGACCTCGGTAAGAGCTGGAGCAACGGCGTCTCCGTCTCCGAGCTGATCGGCCAGCGCATGACCATCAGCCTCTCGGCCGCGGGCCTCGCGCTGATCATCGGGATCGTTCTCGGCGCGCTGCTCGGCATCCTCGCCGCGCTGACGGCGTCCTCGCTGCTCGACCGGCTGATCACGTCCTTCGTCTCCTTCATCTCCGTCCTGCCGCCCTTCGTCGTCGGCATCGCGCTCGTCGCCGTGCTCGCGGTCGGCCTGCACTGGCTGCCTTCGGCGGGCTACGTCCCGATATCGGCCGGCTTCGGGCCGTGGCTCAGCCACATCCTCATGCCCGCCCTCGCACTGAGCCTCGAGACGGTCGCGGCCATAGCGCGCCAGCTGCGGGCGGGGTTGGTCGGCGCCTATCAGCAGAACTACGTCCTCGGGGCGCGCGTGCGCGGCCTCGGCCCGCGCCGCATCTTCTTCGTGCACGTGCTGCGCAACGGCGCCGGGCCGTCGCTCGCGCTGCTCGGCCTGCACTTCCCCAACCTGCTAGGCGGCGCCGTGGTGACCGAGACCATCTTCGCCCTGTCGGGATTCGGCGTCTTCGCCAGCCAGTCCGCCCTGCGCGGCGACGTGCCGGCAGTGCAGGGCATCCTCGTCGTCTCCATCGTCCTGGTCGTGGGCTTCAACCTCCTGGTCAACATCCTGCTGAACCGCATCGCGCCGGCCGCGGCGAGAGGAATCTGACATGCTCCCCCGCCTCATCCGCCTCCCCGCCTTCTGGGTGGCATCCGGCATCCTGCTGCTGATCCTCTTCCTCGGCGTGTTCGGGCACGCCCTGGCCCCGCTGGATCCGCTGAAGGGAAGCCCTGCCGTGCTCGCCTCGCCGAGCGCGGCGCATCCCTTCGGCACCGACTACCTGGGCCGCGACGTGCTCAGCCGGGTGCTCGCCGGCGCGCCCGTCAGCGTGCTCGGTGCCGTCGAGGTCGCGGGCATCGCCCTGGTGTGCGGCACCGTCCCCGGCCTCCTCTCCGTGTATCTCGGGCGCGCCTTCGAATGGCTGACGCTGCGCATCATCGACACCCTGATCGCGCTTCCGTTCCTGGTGTTCGCGGTCGCGATGACCGCACTCCTCGGCAACGGCATCAGCCAGGCCATGCTGTCGGTCGGGCTCCTGCTCGCCCCCGTGTTCTATCGAGTGTCCCGGGCCGCTGCGCTGCAGGTCTCGAGCTCGCAGTACGTCGAAGCCGCCACCCTCGCCGGCGCATCGGCCGCGTGGGTGCTGCGACGGCACATCCTGCCGAAGGTGCTCGCACCCCTGGGCATCGCCGCGGCCGGTGCAGCCGGCACCGGCCTCGTGATCGTCGCGAGCCTCACCTTCCTCGGTATCGGGGTCCAGCCCCCTGCACCGACGTGGGGCGGCCTCCTCGCCTCCGATCTCGGCTACCTCGACTACCAGCCGTACGCGCCCGCGTTCCCCATCGCGCTGATCGTGCTCACCGTCGTCGCCCTGAACCTGCTCGCCGATGTGCTGCGCGACGCATCCGGGCAATCGGGCCAGGTGCTCCTCAAGAAACGGGCCCTCCGCAAGGCGGCGAAGAAGAAGCGCCGTGTCCTCGCCATCACCCGCGCCGTACAGGAAGGCTGAACATGCCGGAGACCGTGCTCACCGTGGACGAGCTGACCGTCCACAACCATTTCACTGACGTCCCCGCGGTCACCGGGGTGTCATTCGCCGTCGGTCCCGGGCAGGTGATCGGCATCGTCGGCGAGTCCGGCAGCGGCAAGACGATCACGTGCCGCGCGCTGCTCGGGCTCCTGCCCGAGCTGTTCGAGATCACCGCCGGCAGCATCCGGCTCCTCGGCCGCGACACCGCCCTCCTCACCGAGAAGGAGTGGACGGCGCTGCGCGGAAGCAGCATCTCCGCCGTCTTCCAGGACCCCGCCTCGTATCTGAACCCGTCCATTCCGGTCGGCAGACAGCTCGAGGAGGTGCTGAGGATCAAGACGGGGCTGCCACGGAAGGCGGCACGGGCACGGGCGCTCGATCTGTTGACCGCCGTGCACATCCGCGACGCCGAATACGTCTACCAGCAGTTTCCCCACGAGCTGTCGGGGGGCATGCTCCAGCGCATCCTGATCGCCATTGCCATCGCTCCCGAGCCGGCGATCCTCATCGCGGATGAGGCCACGACCGCCCTCGACGTCACGGTGCAAGCCGAGATCATCGACCTGCTCGCCGACCTCACCAGACGCCTCGGGCTGGCGCTGATCGTCGTCTCTCACGACCTCGCGGTCGTCGCTCAGCTGTGCCAGCGGATCATCGTCCTCCGCGGCGGCACGGTCGTCGAGCAGGGGACGGTCGAGCAGGTGCTGTTCTCGCCGCAGCACGAATACACCCGGCTGCTCATCGACGAGCACCATCGCTTCGGGCTCGATCGGTTCCTCACCGCGAGCGACCGAGCGGAGGCGCGGGCATGAGCGCCGACACGAGCGCGCCGCTGCTGGATGTCGACGGGCTCGACGTCTTCTACGGGCGCGGGGCGCGGCGCAAGCAGGTCATCCACTCCGCGACCTTCTCTGTCGCGCCCGGCGAGGTCGTCGGGCTGATCGGCGAGACGGGCTCAGGCAAGTCGACCATCGCCCGCACGATCGTCGGGCTCGTCCCCGCCGCGGCCGGCCGCGTGAGCGTCGGCGGGCGGGATCTCACGGGCCTCAGCTCCTCGGCCTGGCGCGGGTTCCGCCGCTCGGGCACCGTGCAGTACGTCTTCCAGGACCCACTGCGCAGCCTCGACCCCGACCTCACGCTGCACGACTCGGTGGCGGAGCCGCTGCTGATCACGGGCGGCCGCAACCGCACGCAGGTGACCGAGCGGGTTCTCGCACAGTTCGCCAGAGTCAATCTCGACGAGTCGCTGCTGCGTCGCCTGCCCGGCCAGGTCTCGGGCGGCCAGCGGCAGCGCGCCGCGATCGCGCGGGCGCTCATCACCGAGCCCCGGCTGCTGATCGTCGACGAGCCGGTGAGCGCACTGGACTCGGCCAACCGCGTCCAGGTGCTCGAGCTGCTGCGCGAGCTCGCGGGCGGCGACGTCGCGCTGCTGTTCATCTCGCACGACCTCGGCTCGGTCGCCGGCATCACCGACCGCGTGATCGTGCTCTACCGCGGTCGCGTCGTCGAAGCCGGACCGACGAGCGACGTCATCAACCACCCGGTCCACCCCTACACGCAGCTGCTCGTCGGCTCTGCCCCGACGCTCACGCGCGCCGGTGCGGACCGCGAGTGGCGTGACAGCCTGCGCGCGCAGCTCGGCGCGGCGGTCTGACCGCCGGCTACCCGCCGAAGGCGGCCACGCCCGTCTTCGTGCCGAGGAACAGCGCGCCGCCTGCGAAGCTCGGGGTCGCGAAGTTCGGCACCGCGGCGGTGCCGATGCTCTGCAGCGTGCGACCCGTCTCGGCATCGAATGCGACCAGGCCGCCGCCCGGGTATGAGCTCGCCCACACGGTGCCGCCGACGACGATCGGCGCGCTGTCGGCGCCGGCGAGGCGCGGCCCGAGAGTCCATGTGCTCGTATCGATGACCTGGATGCCCGCGCCGCGGCACGGAACGAAGAGCCGCCTTGTCCCCGGGTCGTATGCGGGCCCGCCGTCGGGATCGCTGCCGCAGACCCCGTGCACCTCGGCGACACGGGAGAGATCCGCCGCGCGCAGCGCATAGCCGACGTCCGTCTTGCCCACCGCGAACACGATGCCGCCCGGCAGCAGGACGGGGTTGCCGGTGGCGAGATCCTCGTCGCCGCCGGCATCCGGGTCCTTGAACGCGGCGGTCGCCTTCAGCTGTGGCGTCAGCTTCACGACGCTCTCGGTGTACTGCAGCCTGTCCATGCCCGGCGGGAACGGGTTCGCGTTCCCGGTCGTGACGTACACGCTGCCGTCGGCCCCGATGGCCGGCGCGCCGCCCGAGAGCCAGATCGCGCCGCCCTGACCGTCGGGGGCCACCTTGAAGCTGACGAGGTCGCCCGGCACGGTCTCCGATGCGCCGACGAGCCAGCCGTGATAGAGGCCGCAGTCGCCGACGTTGCCGCCGAAGCCGATGTAGACGCGCCCGTTCCCGACCGCGAGCCCGGCTCGCTGCAGCAGGTGAACGGATGTCTCACCCGCGCCGAGCGGAGGGTCGACATCCTCGCTCAGCATCACGGCGCCCGTTGCGACGGCGAGCCCGACGAGGCGGTGGTGCACTGCGCCGTTTTCGTCGACGATCTCGCCGACGGCGAAGACCTCGTCGCGCGCCGGGTCGATTGCGAGCGACGAGGTGATGCCCAGCGGGTCGATGTTGCCGCAGCCGGCTCGCTGGGCGACGTTCGTCAGCGGGGCTCCGAGGGAGTACGACCAGCGCTGCCTGCCCGTCGTGCGGTCGAGCGCGACCACCCGGTCCTGCTCGGTGCCGGCGATCACGGTGTCGCCCGTGACGACCGGCTGCCCGAAGACCGCACCCCCGAGATCCGCAGACCAGAGCCGGCGCACCGGCGCCGCGACCTGACCCGTGACGGCGCCTGTGCGGGCCTGGTCGCCGTGGTAGCCGGGCCAGAGCGGGGCGGCGGGCGTCACCGAGGGCGATGGGGATGGCCGGGTGGATGTCTGCGTCGGGGTCGCAGGAGGTGAGGATGCCGCCACGTGCCCGCTTCCCCCGGTGCAGGCCGTGAGCAGCAGCGCAACGGCGGCCCCTGCGACGAGGAGCGCCGGCCTGGGCATCCGTCGCCCGCGCATGCTCCCAGTGTGCGCCCGTCCTCGCGCGCACGCGAGGGGTGCGCGCGGGTCCCGACGTCTCAGCGCGGCGACCCGGACGCACCCCTCGGGGATGCAGGCGCCCTACGGCAGGTAGTACATCGGGTTCGGCAGCTTGTACTGCTGCCCATGCGCCGCTCCGGTCAGGTCGGAGTACTGGTCACCGAAGTCGGCGACGATGTCGTAGCCCTGCGACTGGATGTGGGCGCGGGTGCCCGACTTGTACTCGATCGTCGTGCAGCTCGCGGTGGCGCACGTCAGGTACGACGGCGTCGTCGTCTGCTTCAGGAACAGCTTCGAGTCGTCGATCGTGCCGTAGCCGGTGCTCGCCAGGTTCGCCTCGGTCGCGGCGCGCTGCGACTCGGGGCGCCCGGTGATGAAGAACACCGTGTAGCCGTGCGACTGGGCGTACTTGTACAGGCCGACCATGCCCGGCACCGCGGGGAACGCGCCCGCGTTCACCCAGTCGGCGTTGATCGCCGGGTCGTAGCCGAACTGGTTCGCGACCTCGTAGTCGTAGGTGTTCAGCAGCGTGTCGTCGACGTCGAACACGACGGCCGGCTTCGAGCCGCGGGGCGCCTGCTTCTTCGCCGTGGCGAGGTAGCGCTCGGCGCCCGCGACGATCTGATTCATCTGCTTCGCGTAGTTCGACGTCGACGAGGGGATGGTCGCGGTGACGTCGTCGCCGACACCGGGGATGTCGTACGTGGCGGTCGCCTTGCCGTAGTAGGCCTCGATCTGGTCCTCGACGATGCCGATGTTCGGCTCGGCGTTGCCGTCGCGGGGCACGTACGAGTTCTCGGCCAGGGCGCCCTTGGCCTGCCGGTCGACCACCGTCGATTTTGCGGCGGCGGGCGGCCCGGAGTGCGCGGTGGCGGCGAGGCTGCCGCCGAGGACGAGGCCGCCGGCTGCGATGACCGAGCCGATGACGACGGGAATGCGGTGCGATGTGCGAGTCAAGGTGACCCCCGTTCGGGTGAATGGACGGTGAATAGAACGTGAACCTAGCAGGCCCGGAGTTCGGCCGTGTTACCGCGTGGCTCGGGCGCCGTCGGCGAGCTACGTGATGCTGAACTCGGCCTCGTGCGCCACGGGCAGCTCGGTCACGGCGACATCGGCCACGCGCGCCGCACGCGGGCCGCGCTCAAGCCACGCCAGCATCCGCTCGACCGCACCGGACTCGCCCTCGATCTCGGCCTCGACCGAGCCGTCGGGCAGGTTGCGCACCCACCCCGCGACGCCGAGGTCGCGGGCGTGCTCGCGAGTCGAGAAGCGGAATCCGACGCCCTGGACCTCACCCGTGATGACTGCGCGCACCCGTCTCATGCGTCGATTCTGCCGCGGCCGGGTCGCCCGGTCACGGGCCGTGCGGGAATCCGATCGGGGGGACACCGATTCGGTCCGCAGGAGCGGCTGGGCGGCATCCAGCGCCCGGTTCGCGCCGAATCGGTGTCGGACGAACCCTCCGCAGCATGCGCTACAGCGAGGCGGCGATGCGCTCCGCGACCTCGCGCGGGGCGAGTGCGGTGGTGTCGATGACCCGGCTCACCGTGCGCAGCCACGGAAGAGCCGCGGAGAAATCGGATGCCCGCGAGCGGCGCCACTCGGCGGCATCCGCCTCGACCTCATCGGCGGCGATGCGGCGCTCGTGCTCTCCGGGCGCCACATCGAGCGTGAACGCGCGCAGCTCGGCTCCGGCACCCGCGATTCCCGCCTCGAGCTCGCGCCAGTACTGCTCGACCAGCACTGTCTGCGGAGCGATGATCACGCGGCCGGACGCGAATCGGTCGAGCGCGGCGAGCACCGAGACGACGCCCTCGCGCCAGACGGGCCAGTCCTGGAAGTCGGCGACGGGGAACGCCTCGCCGAGCGTCGGGCGGATCGACGCGCCGATCCACTCCGGGTCGAAGACGAGGGCGTCGGGGAGCAGTTCGCGCAGCTCGCGCGTGACGGTCGTCTTGCCGGCGCCGAACGCGCCGTTCAGCCAGACGATCACGGGCGGGCGGTCGTCAGGAGGTCTTCGAGAAGACGTTCATCGGCAGCGCGAACGACAGCGCGATCGAGACGATGCCGGCGAAGAAGACCGGGGCGTTCCAGCTCGGGAGGTCGGGCGCGATGGCGAAGAGCACGAACGCGCCGACGAAGAAGATGCCGGCGATCACGAGCTTGATGACAGTCATGGGGGTCCTCCTGCGCTCCAGCCTACCGGGACGTCGATGCCCGCCGCCGACCTCTGCGTCTCGGACCGCGGGCGCAGACGTCGGCCGGGGGCGCGAATGCGCCGCGCGCCGATCAGTGCCCGATATCCGGGACGGTGCGCGGGCGCACGACCAGCCACAGTCCGAGCACCGACAGCGTCGAGGTGACGACCATGATCGCACCCATGGGCAGGCCGCTGGTCAGGTGGAACAGCCCGACGATCGGCGCGACGAGGCCCGCCAGCACGAACTGGAACGCCCCGAGCAGCGACGCCGCCGTGCCCGCCTCGTGCGGGTGCGAGTTCATCGTCAGCACGCCGACGGTGGGGAATCCGAACCCGCATGCGCAGATGAAGAACCAGAGCGGGATCATCACGCCCCACTCGCCGAGTCCCGCCGCGCTGTCGATGACGATGACCGCGGATGCCACCAGCATCGCGGCCGTCGACCAGGCGAGGATCCACTGCGGCCCGACCCAGTGCGTGATGCGCCCGGCGGTCTGCACGCCGATGATGATGCCGACCGAGTTCACCGCGAACAGCAGCCCGTACTGCTGCGCCGAGAACCGGTACAGGTCCTGGAACAGGAAGGTGCTCGCCGAGAGGTAGGCGAACAGGCCCGCGAAGTTCATGGCGCCGACGATGACGATGCCGATGTAGACCCGGTCGGAGAGCACCGCCTTGTAGCGCGCGCCCGTCGTCGAGTGGACCGAGGCGTGCCGCGCCGAGGGCGGCCTCGTCTCGACGATCCAGAGCGCGACGCATCCCACGACGAACGCGCCGTAGGCGGCGAGCACCCAGAAGATCCCCCGCCACGGCAGGAAGAGGAGCAGCTGCGAGCCGACGACGGGCGCGATCACGGGCGCGAGGCCGTTCACGAGGGCGAGGTTCGAGAGCATGCGCACGAGCGGCCGGCCGCCGAACAGGTCGCGGACCATCGCCTGGGCCACGACGCCGCCCGCCGCCGCGCCGAAGCCCTGCAGGAAGCGGAAGACGCTGAGCACCTCGACGTTCGGCGCGAGCGCCGCCCCGAGGCACGCCGCGATGTGCAGCGCCGTCGCGAGGATCAGCGGCAGGCGGCGGCCGACGCGGTCGCTCCACGGGCCGACGAGCAGCTGGCCGATTCCGAAACCGATCGTCGTCGCGGTCAGCGTCAGCTGCGCGAGCGACGTGGTCGTGTGCAGGTCGACCTGCAGCGTCGGCAGCGATGGCAGGTACATGTCCATCGTGAACGGTCCGAGCGCGGTCAGCGCGCCGAGGATCAGCACGTAGCTGAGTCGCTGCCGCCGGGTGAGTGCATCGCCCGGGTGGCGGTGCATGTCGAGCGGCAGGGTCAGGGAAAGGGGTGCGGTGGTCACGGGGCTGGTCCTGTGCGAAGAGGGAGCGGAGAGGTGCGAGGGATGCGGTGCGAGGCGCCTCTGCTCGTTCATCATCGAATCGATTCGACAGCGCACCACAATCGTACGCGATCGAGGCGCCGGAGTGCTACGCCGTGGCGAGCGACGCCGGGTCGGCGAGCAGCGCCTCGAACGCCAGCTCAGAGGCGCCGATGAGCAGGATGTCGCTGCCGAGCCGCGTGCGGGTGATCTGCACTCCCTCGAGCGTCTCGGGCAGGGTCGCGCGGGCGACAGCCCGGTCGAGCACGGGCCCGTCGGCCTGGTAGATCGTGGCGAGGAATCCCCCCAGCACCACGAGAGGCGGGTTGAAGAGCGTGAGCGCCGTGCTGAGCGCGATGCCGAGCAGCTCGAGCTGGCGGCGCACCTCGTCGCGCACCGCCGGATCGTCGGAGGCCAGGATCGCGGCGGTCAGCCCGTCGGCGTCGATGCTCTC
>Ga0164242_10007912_pt1 | contig 11588 bp, 5 predicted proteins | sample OricomgcompostMG_FD_108783 | JGI IMG/M metagenome (GOLD analysis project Ga0164242, IMG submission 108783) | Miracle-Growth compost microbial communities from Emeryville, California, USA - Original compost - Miracle growth compost (MG) ... | reverse complement strand
TAGTGATACACCCGGTCGTCATTCAAATTTCGATCGACGGCCCGTTCCCGAAGCGCCTCGACCGGCTCTCCATCCTGGGGACCGGCCGGAGCCGACCCGGCCTTGCGAACGACGGTCACACCCGACGCCGCGCTGGGGGTTGACCATGACAGTAAGACCTCGCGGCTCCGTGCCTCAACCACGACGTCCGCGACCTCGCCGAGAATCAACAGCGGCCCCGCGACCGCCCCGGTGAGTGATTCGTTGCCGTCCCGGACGCTGTAGACCGCGTAGCCAACGGTCTCCCCCGGCGAGGACTTGCCGTCATCGCATTCCGCGGCGGAAAATTCGCCCAGCAGCGTCCCGTCCGACGAGTTCCCCGGCGTGGCGAGCCGCTTCCGAAGCACCCGGAACGTCAGCGCCCCGCCGCCGTCGGGAGCCGGGGCCTTCCACCGCAAATGGACGTTTCGACCATCGAAATCCGCCTTCAAATCGCTCGGCGGGTCAGGCGGAAGCCGTCGCAAGCCATCACGGGCCTCGGGTAAATCGGCGACGATCTCCAGACTTCGGCGATACGACTGCCGCGCCCGCCTCGGGTCATCCTTCGCCAGACGATTCGCTTCGGTCGCCATCGCGATCGCCTGGCGCAATCCTTCGGTGACGGAGCCAAGGGCCTCGCGCACGTCCACGGAGGTCGGGTCGGTCAGCCGTGCCCAGGCTTGCGCGGCCTTCTGAGCCGCGACGAGGTTGTTGCGGGCGAATTCCGTCGCGAAGGTCTGCCGCAACCGGTCGATCTCGGCGAGCCGCTCCTTCAGTTTCTCAATCCCCTTGCGCGCGCCGACGTGCCGGGGAGCGTAGTGTTGCACCTCTTGCAAATGGGCCAGCGCGGCGTCGTAATCGCGGAGCTTGTGGAAGTGCTGGGCGGCCTCGAAATGTCGAATCATCGGCTCGCGGTTCGCCAGCACGAACCCGCAGGAGCAGCGCGGGGCGTCCACCATGTGCGGCTTCTGGCAGACCGGACAATCCCAGGCCAGCGACTCGCCGCAGGCGCGGCAGGTGTCCGCGTCCCGCCCTGGAACGATTTGTCCGAACGGGTTCAACCGTCCGCAGGACCGGCAGCGCAAGAGCCGGGGCGGGGCTTTCGTCGTCAGTTCCGCCGGCCCGCCTTCGCGGACGATCCCAAGCGCCTTGCAGCGCCGGTCGATCAACTGGTTGGCCCGTTCCGGCGGTACGCCGAAGCCCGCCCCGTCGTCAACGATCGCCGCCCGGGTCGCCGGGTCGAGCCGGGTCAAGCCGCGCAGGGCGAATTCGATGGTCGTCGATAGCGTCTCCTCGGCGTCGGCGGTCAGCGTGCGGTCGTAACGCGCGCGGGTATCGGGATTCGCCAGGTGGGATTGGGCGTAGGAGACCGCATCCAACCACGCCGTCTTCTCGGCGGTGATCTGACTTTTCTGCATCCAGCGCCGCCGCAGCGAATCGGCGGTCTGGCCGACCTCGCGGCCGGGCGCGTCGTGGGGGAGGTCGAGAACGTCGTACAGGTCGCGCTTGCGCAAATGCTCCAGCGCGACCTTGATCTGCCGTCTCGTGGCGGAGTCGATGACATCGACCGGCGGGTCGGCGATATCGTCGTCCTTCGGCGGCTCGGGACGCGCGGGGATGGATTCGGCCAGGCGGTCGAGATCGTCGCGCGACAGCCCCAGCTTCACGGCTTCGTCGCGCAAGATGGTCCGGTCGGTGACGGTCAGCCCCCCTTTTGCCGATCGGAGGCGCAGCAGCCGCTGAAGCTCGTCGAGTTGCCGGTCCCGCTCCATCCGTCGAAAGGCCGCCAGTTCCGCGTCGTAGGCGGCGCGGGTGGACGGATCGCCGAGCAGTTTCTGGCGGATCGTGGGGATCTGGTCGAGGTACGCCTGATACGTCAGCTTCGTCTTCGGGTTCCTCGTCCCCGACGACCAGACCGGCTGCCGCTTGGCCAGCGCGGCCTCAATCTCGGCCTGGCTCGCGGTCGGCCCGATTTCGAGCATCGCGTAATAGTCAGGCACCATGGTCGGTCAATCGCCTCAGCGCGCGTGCCGTCGGGAACCGAAACGGATGGATGCTCTATTATTGGGGTGGGACGACCGCACTTTCCAGTCGCGGAGGCTCGACTCGAGTGACTTTCATGCAGGGCGTTGGATTCTCTCACCAACTCCAGATCATTCCAAGGTTCAGTTCCTCGCCCGAGAGGTTGCTCCGCAGGTGCCGGCGCGCCATGACCGCATGATGCCTGGGGTGATTAATCCCATGCAAGCTGGGGACCGGCACCGTGAGGACTCGGAGCCGGCCCCCCGTTTCGTGCGGCACCGTTACGCGGCCGGCGGGCGAAGCTCGGCGGTGCGGTGGACGCGGCCCTGGCGAAGCTCGTGGAGGATCGCGCCGTGAAGCGTCTCCTCCAGGTCTTGAAGCCGGCGCGCCACGTACGCGCCGTCCAGCACGCGGTGGTCATAGATGATCTTCACCCAGAGCCTGCCGTTTTCCGGGTCGATCGGGCCGTAGGTCAGCGTGGTGCTCAACGGCGAGATCGGGTGCATCTGCTCGGCACCCAAGGCCCCGTAGCTGGTCAGGGCGAACGTGCCGAAGCGTTTGGCCCGCTTGAACCCGGAGACGTTCAGCGTGCTCCACCAGAGCATCCGGCGAATGAACGTCGGCACCCGGCTGATCCGAAGCGCCTGGCGGTAAAAGCCGATCTGTTCGAGCGGCGATTCCTTGTACCAGGCCAGGGATTCCTGAAGCTGGTCCAGCGTCTGGAGTTCCGGCGCACGGAACATGCCGACGAAGATGCTTTCCTCGCCGTGCATGATCCGTTCGACGGCCAGGGCGCAGCTGTTCTGCGGATGTTCGTAAAGCCTTGCGCACGGGAACGACACGAACGCCCTGCGCAACGGCGGGTGTTCGGCCGCGACCAGCGCGTAAGCCTTCATGAACAGCACGGCCCACGAGGGCCGGCTTCGGTGCGCCAATCGGGCGTCCATCAACGGGCCGACGGTCATGACCCGGCTCACGGGGACCGTCGGGACCTGGTGCGCGAAATGCACCATGTCGGTGATGAACCGCCTTGGCCCGGACAGTGGCAGTGACCGTCCCTTCGGTTCGTGCATCCATGCACCTCGGAGAGACCTCGAAGTAGCAACCCCGCCTTCCCGCAAACCGCCGCAAAAGACGAGGAAGGGTGGTGGCTTGTCGTGGTAATCTACCGCAAGCCGCCGAATCCGTGAAGCCGAACCGGCCACAATTCGCGAAGGTTTTCGCGAAGATCGAAATTCACACGGTTTTTCCACACGTTTCCCGACCGCGCACCCCGCCCGAGACCCACGCGATGCCGCCCGCCCCCGACGTTTTCGTCCATTTTCTTCCCACGCACATTCCCTCGGGCGCGCTTTCCGGCGGTCTGGCCGTCGTCGTCGACGTGCTCCGCGCCACGACCTCGATGATCCACGCCCTGGCCTCCGGCGCGGAGTCGATCCGGCCTTGCGGCGAGATCGACGAGGCGTTTCGGCTCGCGGCTGAGTTTCCCCAGGGCCGGGCGATCCTCGGCGGTGAGCGGCAGGGCTTGCCGATCGACGGGTTCGACTTCGGCAATTCCCCGGCGTCGTACGACGAGGCGGCCTGCCGGGGCAAGACCGTCATCATGACCACCACCAACGGCACACGGGCGATCCTGGCGAGCCTCGACGCCGATCGGGTCTTCATCGCGGCCTTTCCCAACCGATCGGCGACCGTCGCCGCGCTTCGGGCCGATCGGCGGCCGGCACACCTCGTCTGTTCGGGAACCGATGGGCGGATCAGCCTGGAAGACGCGACCTTGGCCGGTTCCTTGGCGTCATCCCTCTTGGCGCAAGGGTATCGCTCGGGCAACGATGAAGCGGAGATCGCGGCCGGCTTGTGGAGCGGAGTGACATCCGGTGCCGAACCGCTCGCGGATCGATTGGCGCGCGGTCGCGGTGGCCGCCGGGTGCGTTCCATCGGTCTGGGGGCCGACCTGGAGGACGCTTCGCGAATCGACCGGTTCCCGATCGTCGCCGAACTGTATCGCGACCCGCTCCGCATTGTCGCATTGTAGAATGAACTCGGCGGCGGTCCCGCATTCCGTGACCGCCGTTGACTGATTGCCGACGAACGATTCTGGACAAAACACAATGGGGAAGGGCCAGACCAAGGTCCAGACCCCACGGTTGAGTGGAAAGGTGATCCGCCCGATGGACATGGACAAGCTCGTTTCCCTCTGCAAGCGCCGAGGCATCATTTTCCCGTCGAGCGAGATCTACGGCGGCATCAACGGCTTCTGGGATTACGGCCCGCTGGGCGTCGAGCTGAAGCGCAACATCAAGGACGCCTGGTGGCACGACGTCGTTCATTCCCGCGACGACATGGTCGGGCTGGATTGCTCGATCATCATGCACCCGAAGGTCTGGGAAGCCTCCGGCCATGTCGGCGGATTCAGCGATCCGATGGTCGATTGCCGCGAATGCAAGGGGCGGTTCCGCGCCGATCAATTGACGTTCATCCGTTATCACGTCGTTCAAGAGACCGTCGGCACGCCCGACAAGACGGTCTACTTCTTCGGCTCGGGCAACGAGCTGGAAGTCGCCGAACAGCACGCGAAGAAAATCGACAAGCTCGCCGGCGGCCTGAAGCCCGGCGAGCGCGCCCATCGCTCCGCCGGGTCGTTCCTGGATCTCGACCCGATCGAGCGGATCAAGTTCGTCTGCCCGACCTGCGGCAAGGACGGGACGCTGACGGAGCCTCGCAACTTCAACCTCATGTTCGAGTCGCACGCCGGCGCGATCGCCGACGACGCGAACAAGGTCTACCTCCGACCCGAGACCGCGCAGGGGATCTTCGCCAACTTCAAGAACGTCGTGGACACCGGCCGCGTGAAGGCCCCGTTCGGCATCGCCCAGGTCGGCAAGAGCTTCCGCAACGAGATCAACCCGCGCAACTTCATCTTCCGCTCACGCGAGTTCGAGCAGATGGAGATCGAATTCTTCTGCCACCCCGACGACGCGACGCAGTGGTACGACTACTGGCGCAAGGCCCGCTTCCAGTGGTACGTCGATCACGGCCTCCAGTCCGAGAAACTCCGCCTCCGCGACCACGACCCCGATGAGCTGGCGTTCTACTCCACGGCGACCGCCGACATCGAATACGACTTCCCCTTCGGCGTCAGCGAGCTGGAAGGGATCGCGCATCGCGGCAACTATGACTTGAATCAACACATGAAGTTCAGCGGCAAGGATTTGAGCTACTTCGACGAGGAGCGCTGGGAGCGCGACAAGGCGTCGCTGGGATTGACCGCCTTCAAGGATTACCTCAAGGGGCGCAAGGACGAGGCCGATCCCGGCTACCCGTACCAGTACGTGCCGCACGTCATCGAGCCGTCCGCCGGTGCGGATCGGGCGACCCTGGCGTTCTTGTGCGAGGCGTTCCAAGAGGATGAAGTCGGCGGCGAATCCCGCACCGTCCTGAAGTTCCACCCCCGCCTCGCGCCGATCAAGGCGGCGGTGTTCCCGCTGGTCAAGAAGGACGGCATGCCCGAGGCCGCGGAGAAAATCTATCGCGACCTGAAGAAGACATATAACGTCTCCTTCGACGAGAAAGGCGCGATCGGCCGCCGCTACCGCCGTCAGGACGAGGCGGGCACGCCGTTCTGCATCACCGTCGATGGCCAGACCCTGACCGACGGGACCGTCACCGTGCGGGACCGCGACTCTTGCAAGCAATGGCGCGTGCCGTCGGCGAACATCAAGCAGGCCCTCGGCGAGCTGCTCTCCGGCGAACAGAAGGTGCCGACGGAGTAAGAGTCTGTCCCGAAAGTGGTGCGTCGCCCGAGGGAATGGGGACTGGCTCCGAGTCTTCAAGGTGCCTGTCTCCATTTCCTCGGGCGGAGCAGCCGGGTCGTGCGGACTTATGGGACAGACTCCAAGCGCCGGTTGTGCTACGACGCCGCGGCGCTGCGAGGTTCCAGGGAATGCACGAAAAGCACGTCCCTGGGCAGTTCGCGCCGCGCCAGTTCCGCCAGATGACGATGGTGCGTGAAGAAGATGACTTGCGTGCGCGCCGAGAAGGTCGCGAAGGCCCGCAACGCGGCAAGTGAGCGGTCGTCGTCGAATTGAACAAGCACGTCGTCGAGAATCAGCGGCATCGCGGGGTTGTGGTCGAGGTAGTGTTCGAGGCTCGCCAGTTTCAAGGCCAGATAGAGTTGATCGACGGTGCCGGTGGACATGCCTTCGATCTCGACCTGTTCCTTCTGAGGGCCGCGCAACCCGACCAGGCGCGGCTTGCCGTGATCGTCGAGGTCCGAGCGCAGCCCGACGAACGCGCCGCCGGTCAAGTCTTGAAAAAACGCGCCGGCCTTGGAAAGCAGGGGGCCTTGATGACGCTGGCGATACCGCTCAATCACCTGACCGAGAATGGCGGACGCCAGGCGCAAACGGCTGTACTGATCCACATGATTGGCGATTTTCGCGAGCAGATGTTGCGCATCGGCCGACGACCCCAGCGCCTTTCCGTCGCGCGACCGCTGATTCATTGCGTCGATTTGATTTTGCACTGCGCCTTGTGCGAGGAGCAGGCCCTTGTTGCGTTCGTCGAGGAGCGTGATTTCCGCGTCGAGATTCAGCCGGCGCGCGTGGACCTCGTCGAGATCGTGCCCGGCCGCCTCCTTGACGAACGCATCCAACGGCTGCCCGCCGGTCAGCCGTGAGAGGCGGTCGTCGATCTCGGAGAGTTCCGACTGGATCGCCCGGCGTCGCGCGGATTGTTCTTCACGCTCGGGAAGTTCGGCGGGGTCGTCGCACCCGGCCTCTTCACAAAGCGCCTTGCGCCGAGCTTCAAGAGATGAGAGGTCGTGAAGGGCGGTTCGGATGGAGCCTTCGAGTTTTTCACGATCCCGGATCAAGCCGTCGCGGCGGTTTTTCGCGGACTTGGCCAGGTCGAACCGGCCCCAACAGACTTTTACGGCGGTCGCGGGCGGTTCGTCGAGCAAGTCGGGCGCGACGGCGTCGAGTAAGTCACGGGCCTGCGCTTCAAACTCCGATTGATCGCGCTCAAGTCCGACGATGCGTTGCGCGTGCCGGTCCAGATCGTTCAGGGCGGCGGAGAGTTCATCCAGGGACTTCAGGATTTCAGAGACCTGCCCCGTCGTCGTCTCGCCGTCAAATCCCAGCGCGGCCAGCTTGCGGCTCCATGCCTTGCCCCAGTCGGTAATGCGCCGTTCCACGTCGATTCTCGCCTGCCGAGCGTCTCGATGCGCTTTCTTCGCCGTACCGAGCTGATCGGAGAGCCGCGTGCGCACCCGCGTTTGCTCATGGAATCGTTCCAGCAATTCTTGAGCGTGTTCAAGCACCGATGCGAGCGACTTGGCGCGTGTGATCGGTGCGTCCAGGGCCGCCGCCGCGTCGAGCAGGGCGGCTCGGGCCTCGTCGGCCTGGCGTTGATGTTCGTCGATCCGGTCGCGCGACTCGGCAAGCCGGGGCAACTCGGCGATCAGGCGTTCGCGATGCTGTCGCCACGACTCCATTTCGCGAGGGCTGAGCGGTTCGCCGTCAAGCAATCCTTCCCACAACTGACGCCACTGCCGGCTCGCCTCCTCAAGTCGGCCGTCCGCGTCTTCCAGGGCCTTTTGCGCCGCGGCGCAATCCTCTTCACTGGCTCGAACCGCCTCGGTCCGTTGCACCAGATCGAAGACCCGTTCCGCCTCATTGCGCAGGCGGTCGCCGATTTGGTCCGCGAAGGACTGCGCGTTCTCGAACTCCTCAATCAGCGCCCAGGACCAGACCCCCTTCACGCGGTTCCACGCCTCGTCTCGCGCGGTTCTCGCGTGATTCAGGTCGGCGACGGTGGGGATGTCGCCGTGCTTTTGCAAAGCCGTCAACTGGCGTTGATGCGTCTTGGCCTGTTTGCGAAGCGCCGCCAGATCGTTGCGCAATCGCGCGGCCTCGGATTCCAGGGCTTCCAACCGTTTGGCGTACCGTTCGATGGTCTCGGCCGAGGGGATGGGGGCGGCCTCCAGTTGCATCGTGGCGGAGAGGCCGATGGACAGGCGCGACCGATCCGCCTCCCAGGCGGCCTCGGCACGCTTGAGCTGGCTTCGTTCGGACTGGATCGACTTTTCGATCTCGCCGAGCTTCAGCGCTGCTTTCAAGGCCCGCTCCAGCGCGGCGGTGTCCCGCGTCTCGGGAAGATCGTCGAAGGATTCCTGAAGCGCGGCGACCTCTGTCTCCGCGCCGGCGAATTGTTTTTCCGCCTCCTTCAATTCAACCTGTAACGAATTGTCATCGAAAATCAAATTATTGATTGATGACCTTTCAATTCGTTTAACCATGTAGCTCCTGGCCGTTTCCAGGTCGTCGGGGCGGCCCAGGTCGCGAAGGATCTCGGAAATCCTGTCCTTCATCTGCTGGGCCTCGACGCGCAGGCCGATCAGTTCGCCGGTGCCCTTGGCGTAACGGTCGGAGCGGCCGTGCAGCTCGACGATGGCGGCTTCCCTGCCGAGAATGTCGTCGGCGACGTGGACGGATTCCAACTCCGTGGAAACGCTCGCCAGCGCTTCCCTGGCGTCGTCCCGGGCGCGGGCCGCGGCGCGATGGGCCTCGTCGATCGCGCGGCGGTCGTCGGCAAAGTCCGCGCGCAAGACGGCGGCGTCCTTCAATGCGTCGGCCTCCGCGCGCAGGACGCCCCGCCGCGTGACGTCCGGGATCGCGACCTCAATGCGCCCGAGGCGGGAGCGTTCCCGATTGGCGGCCAGAACCGACGCATCCAGTTGCCGGCGTTCCTCATGCAATCGGGCCAGTTCCTCCTGCGCTTCGGTCCACTGGGCGACGGGGAGCGAATGGTCGCGAAGCGCGGCGCAAGCGGATTTGTACTCTTGAATGAGTTTAGGGATCTGCTTCGACGGTGCGCGGCTGGAGGTGAACAGGTCGTCGGCGTCCTTGCCCAGCCGGGTTTGGAATTCGCGCAGCGTTCCGAGATCCAGGCCGACGCCGAAGAGGAGGCGGCCGAGCTCGCCGCCGGACTCGCGCATTTCCTTGCTGCTGATGGAGAGCCGGTCGCGGTCGAGGCCGAATTGCGTCTCGAAGAGTTTCTCGGTCAACGGGCCGAGAAACGGGGTGAGCGATTCCTCGGGCAAGTCGGCGGAGTCGTCGGGCGAGCGCAACGTGTTCTTCCGGCCGCGACGGCGCAGGAAGGCGATTTCGTGGCCGGACTCGTCGCGCAAGGTCCCGCCGACGCGCAAGGTCTTCTCGTTGTGCAGGTAGTGGTCGGAGATGAGATGGTCGAAGCCGAAGAGCATTTGGCGCAGGGCGCGCAGGGTGGTGCTTTTACCTGCCTCGTTGGGGCCGACGATCAGGTGAACGCCGCATTGCCCTTCGGAGAGATCAAGCGTCACGTCCGTGAATCGGCCGAAGGCGCGGAGGTCGAGTTGCTGAATGCGCATCGGGGCAGGCACCTTAAGAGCGTCTCACTTTACCCATCCGGGCGTCTCACAAAAAGGGGGCGGGCACCTCGGAAGACCTCGGAGCCAGTCCCCTTTTCTGAGACGCTCTAACCGAGATTTTCGAGGATCATGGGACCGACGTCATCGAGCAATTCGGCCACGCGGTCGGCGGAATTCACGTCGAGAAAGTCGCCGGTTTCGCAAAGTTCCGCCGGAAGGACGCGAACCAGATCGGCAAGCGCGCCGCCGAGTTCCTCGCGGAGGGTCGCGTCGGCTCGCAGTTCTTGGAGATAGGCGATCAATTCGCCGATCGGCCCGTCGTCGCCGTCCCGCGTCCGCGAGGGCTTGGTGCGAAGCCGGACCTTCTCCACCCAGGCCGTGCCGTCGCTGAGGTTGCGCACGAGGTCGCGCACGTCGGCCGAGAGACCGTCCTGGCGAACCGCGAGCTTGTCGTGGCAGGCGCTCGCGCCGACGAATTCGACGCGGATGGCCAACGGCCTTCCGTCGCGCTCGTCCAGGCTCTTGCGGATCGCCGCCGACGCGGCCTCAAGCGCGTCGTCGACGTCTTGGGCGTTGCGCAGGTCAACCCGGCAGTGTTCCCAGCGCAAGACGTCCAGCGGGCGGAATTCCGCCGTCGTGCGGTTCGACGAATCGACCGTCACGAGCATGCACCCCTTGGGGCCGGTCTCGCGAATGTGCCGGCCTTGCGTGTTGCCCGGAAAGACGATCCAAGGCTCGGCGGAGAGTTCCTCGCGCGTGTGGACGTGGCCGAGCGCCCAGTAGTCGTATTCACGCGAGCGCATGTCCTCCAGGGTGCAAGGGGCGTAGGGTTCGTGACCGTCGCGGCCGGTGGCGCTGGTGTGGAGCAGCCCGATGTTGTAATGGCCGGACCAGGACGGCGGATACGCCGCCGCCATGTTGCCGCGCTCCGCACGGTCCCGGTATCCGCGACCGTGGACGACGACGTTGCAATCCTTCAATTCGCGACTTTCGGCGGAATCGATCGACAGCTCCAGCACATTCTCCGGCGGCCTCAACTGGCGGACCATGTGATTGGCCGCGTCGTGGTTGCCGCGGATCGTGACGACGGGTATCCCGTGGTCGCGGAGCTTGGAGAATTGCGCGTTCAGGAACAATCCGGTGCCGTAATCCTTCCAATCGCCGTCGCAGAGGTCGCCGGCGATCAGCACGAAATTCACGCGCTCGGCGATCGCCAAATCCACCACGTTCGCCAGCGCAAGCCGCGTCGCCCCCCGGACTTCCGCGACCGGTGCCCCCTCGTAGCGCTCCAGTCCCTTCAAGGGGCTGTCGATGTGCAGGTCCGCCGCGTGCAGGAATTTCAACATCATCGGTTTCCGGGGTGAGATATGCTGAACAGAATAATCCACTATCCAGATGTTCCCGCGCAGTGCATTCTGCGCTGTAGCATCCCGTGCGTCAAGCATAACCGACGGATTGAGCGTCCACTCCGCGAGAAACCCCGGATTGACCAATTTGGGCGGCCTCCGTATCATCCGCGCCGAATTTGGCGGCTCATTCGTTGGGCGTGCCCGGCGAATTCCCTTCATGGACGGAGGTATTCACATGATGCTCACGACATGTCTCCTGGCGCTCGCGGCGCTGGGGCCTGGCGAAACGGCGGAAACGGGCGAATCGCACGTATTGGTCCGGGTCAAGTCGCTGGAGATGAAGGGGGTGGAGTGGCGGGGCGAGGCGGGTGCGAAGCTCCAGGCGTGCGCCCGGCAAGGGACGGCGACGATCTGGACGACCGACCGCGCCACCGGCGCGGCGATCGCCAAGGCCGCCGTGAAGGTCATCGACACGCCGAACGTCACCACGGTCCCCGGCGCTCCGGCGTCGATCGTCGACGAGGTGAACCGCAACTATGTCGCGGAGGTCGTCCGACATCCGGAGGAGGCCGTCCCCTTTGAGCCGAACATTCAGACCGTGCATGACGGCTGGCGCGGGACGTTGACCTGTCGGCCGCTGGATCAGGGCGTGCTGGCCACCGTCCGTATCGACGCCAATCAGTTCATGGCGTTTCACCCGGTCGATACCGAGGATACCTTCCGCGTTGCCGGAAACCCGGAGGAGCATTCCTTCAAGGCACAATATCAAGTGCCCGAAGTGGCGACGGCGC
>Ga0164242_10007911_pt1 | contig 11589 bp, 11 predicted proteins | sample OricomgcompostMG_FD_108783 | JGI IMG/M metagenome (GOLD analysis project Ga0164242, IMG submission 108783) | Miracle-Growth compost microbial communities from Emeryville, California, USA - Original compost - Miracle growth compost (MG) ... | reverse complement strand
GGCGGGTCGGGACGCCCCCGAGAAGACGATCGCGCTGACGCCGGGCACGACGGCCGACCTCCCCGACGGGCTCGGCACGATCTCGCTCGACGCGATCCCGCACTTCGTCGCCCTGCAGATGCATCACGATCCGGCGCAGGGCTGGGTGTTCGGCTTCGTGCTCGCGGCGGTGCTCGGGCTGCTCACCTCGCTCTTCATCCCGCGGCGCCGCGTGTGGGCGCGGGCGCTCGTCGGCGACGCCGGCGAGGTGACGCTGGAGTGGGCCGGCCTCGCGCGCGGCGAGGACCCCCGGCTCGCCGATGCGGTCGCGGCCCTCGCCGACTCGGTCGAGCCCGGGCCGCCCGCCTGAGCAGGTCTCCCCTGAGCCGGTCCTCCTCCTGAGCCGGCCTCCGCCTGAGCCGGTCCCCCGGCCTGACCCGGCCCGCCTGAGGCCGCCTAGTTCCCCCCGCCCCCCAATTTCTGCCCGATGGAATGTACAGAAACCGCGGTTCTGCACGGTTGCTCGTGCAGAAGGCAGGCAGACGAGGGGGAGGAGGGGGCGGGTCAGGCCGCGAGGTCGAGTGACCGCACGACGTCGTCGATCGCGGTGAGCGCGGCGGCGATCGCGGGCACGCGATTCGCCCCGTTCGTCGTGACGACGTGGATCGTGCGGGGCCCGGCGGGCGCCGTCGGCAGCAGGGTCACGCCGTCGGGTACGCCGACCGAGGCGAGGGAGATCGACGGGAGCAGCCCGACGCCGAGGCCGGCGCGGACCATGCCGAGGACGGCGATGACGTTGTCGGTCTCGCGCATGATGCGCGGCGTGAAGCCGGCCTCCTCGCAGACGGCGAGGAGGTGGCCGCGGCACCGGGGGCAGCCGGCGATCCAGTCGGCATCGGCGAGCGCCGCGATCGAGGCCTGCTTGCCCTGCGCGGCCGGATGGCCGGCCGGGAGCGCGACGAGGACCGGCTCGCTGAACAACGGCTTCGCGTCGAGGCCGCGGACGGAGACCTTGTGGGGATCGTTCGGGTCGTCGTAGGAGAATGTGAGCGCGACGTCGATGGCGCCCTCGGCGAGCATCGCGGCGGCCTCGGGCGGCTCCGCCTCGATGAAGCTCACGTCGATGCCCGGATGGCGCTCCCGCATCTCGGCGAGGAGCGCGGGGACGAGGCCCGAGGAGGCGGACGGGAATGCGGCGATGCGGACGTGCCCGGTGATCCCCTCCGCGAGGTCGCTCACCGCGCCGAACGTCGCCTCGATGTCCGCCTGAATGCCGCGGGCCCGCTGGGCGAGCATCTGCCCCGCCTCGGTGAGGCGGATGCCGCGGCCGACGCGCGTGACGAGGGCGACGCCGAGCTGCTCCTCGATCCGGCGCAGCTGCTGGGAGACGGCAGGCTGCGAGTAGCCGAGCTGCGTCGCGGCCCCCGTGATGGAGCCGGTCTCGGCGAGCGCTGCGGCGAGCGTGAGCGCCTGCATCTCCACTTGCATAACGTCAGTTTATAGGTGAGCGAAGAGTTCTGGCCTTGTGCGATGAATCGCCCGCTCCGATCCTGGCATGGTGACTCCGGATCCGTTCGACGACATCGTCGCGATCGATGACGCCGCCTGGGCGCAGGCGTGGGGCGACGTCCGGCCGGGCTATCTCGACGCGGCGGCGATGGGCCTTCCCACGATCGCGACGCAGGAGGCGATGCGGAGCGCGCTGAACGAGTGGTCCGCCGGGGAGGCGAGCGCCGCTGCGTACGGGGCCTCCGTTGAGCGGGCCCGGGCTGCCTATGCGCGCATCGTCGGCGTCGCGCGGTCCGAGGTCGCGATCGGCGCGACGACGTCCGAGCTCGTCGCGATCGTCGCGTCGGGCGTGCCCGACGGGGCCGAGGTGCTCTGCGTCGAGGGCGACTTCTCGTCGATCGTGTTCCCCTTCCTCGCCCAGGCGCACCGCGGCGTCGTGGTACGCCACGTCCCGCTCGAGGCGCTCGCGGAGTCGATCGGCGAGGCGACGGCGCTCGTGAGCTTCTCCCTCATTCAGTCCGCCGACGGCCGCGTCGCGGACGTTCCCGCGATCCTCGAGGCCGCCGGCCGGCACGGGACGCGCACGCTCTGCGACACGACGCAGGCGGCGGGCGTGCATCCCGTCGATGCGAGCGCGTTCGACTTCACGGTGTGCCACGCGTACAAGTGGCTCTGCGCCCCGCGCGGAGCGGCGTTCCTCACGGCGGGCTCGGAGGCGGCGGACGGCCTAGTGCCGCTCGCCGCGGGCTGGTACGCGGGCGAGGACGTCTGGGGCTCGACCTACGGGCCGGGGATGGCGCTCGCGGCGACCGCCCGGCGCTTCGACACCTCGCCCGCCTGGCTCAGCTGGATCGGCGCGGCCGTCGCGCTGGAGCACTTCGCGACCGTCGACGCCTCGGCGGCCTGGGCCCGAGCGACCGGGACGGCGGACTCGCTTCTCGCGGCGCTCGGCCTGCCGGAGCGCGGCCAGGCGATCGTGGCGCTCGACGACCCGGCGGGGGAGCGCGGGGCGGCGCTCCAGGCAGCGGCCGTGCGCTTCTCGCGCCGTGCGGGCCGCGTCCGCCTCGGCTTCCACGTCTGGGCGGGCGCGAATGACGTCGCGCGCGTCGTCGAAGCGTTCGAGGCCGCAGGCTGCCTCAAAGCCGTCGCGGCCTAGAATCCCCTCGTGACTCCCGCCGAGCTTGAGTCGAACTCGCTCATCGCCGTCTACTCCGCGATCGCGATCTACGCGGTCGCATTCATCCTCTTCACGATCGACCTGTCGCGCCGTGCGGCAGCGCCGAGTGCGGCGGAGGCCAAGGCGGTCAAGCTCGTCGAGAGCACCGTCGCGGCGAGTGGCGCCGTGGCCGTGCTCGACCGTCTCGAGCCGATCGATTCCGGCGAGATCACCGGTCCCGAGTCGATGGTCACGGCGTCGACCACCTCGACTCCCGTGACGAAGACCAGCCCGCGCTACCTGCGCGCCGCGATCGCGCTGACCGGCCTCGCCTGGCTGCTCCAGCTCGCGGGCGACGTGATGCGCGGCCTGTCCGCGGGCCGCGTGCCGTGGGCGAATATGTACGAGTTCACGCTGACGGCGACGCTCATCATCGTCGCGGTCTTCCTCGTCGTGCAGTTCTTCGCGGACGTGAAGTTCGTCGGGGCGTTCATCACCGGGCTCGTCACGCTCTTCCTCGGCGGCGCGACGACGGCGTTCTATGTGGCCGTCACCCCGCTGCCGCCGGCGCTCCAGTCGTACTGGCTCGTCATCCACGTCTTCGTCGCCTCGCTCGGCACCGGCTTCTACGCGATCGGCGCGGTCCTCGCCATCCTCCAGCTGCTGCGGAGCCGTCGGGCGAATGGCGGGCTCGGCGGCGCGCGATGGCTCGACTCGCTGCCGGGTGCGGTCCGGCTCGAGAACCTCTCGTACCGCATCAACATCATCGGCTTCGTCCTGTGGACGTTCACCCTCATCGCCGGCGCGATCTGGGCCGAGCACGCGTGGGGCCGCTACTGGGGCTGGGACACGAAGGAGGTGTGGACGTTCGTCATCTGGGTCGTCTACGCCGGCTACATCCACGCCCGCGCGACGCGCGGCTGGCGCGGCACGCGTGCCGCCTGGCTCGCGATCATCGGCTTCGCAGCCGTCATCTTCAACTTCACGATCGTCAACATCTTCTTCCACGGCCTGCACGCGTACAGCGGGCTGTGACCGGGCGCCTCATCCCCCGGCGAGGTAGCCGACGTGGATGAGCGCCCCGTCCGGCGTGCCGGCGAGATCGATGACATGATCGGCCCCGGGGGTCGGCGTCAGCCAGACGCCGAAGGATTGCGTGGTGTTGCAAACACTGTAGGGATCGGAATTCGATTGCGCACAGGCCGTCGGATCCGTGCTCGGGAACGACTCGAACCAGGCCGGCGTGACGACGTCCCACTGCGTGCCATCGTCAAGCACAGAGACGATCGCACCACGGCTCTGCACGGCGACGCGATCAGGCGCGGATGAACCCAGCTGAATGTTCGCATCGCCGCCATTCGCCGTCACGTCGAGCACGGCGGCGTTGACGCTTTGCGCGTAGACCGGCCTCTGCGCATGGATCGTCACCGAGTCGTAGCGGCGATCCCCCGGCAGCGAGATGCTCAAGCTGTGGGGATCGTCGCCCCAGGGAGTCGCGGAATACGGCGTTCGCTCGTTCGCGACTGTGATCACGGCCGTGGTTCCCCGCATGATGACCTGGACGGACGGAACCGCGCCGTTCAAGGCTGATGCGTATCCCGTGAGAACCGCAGTGGCGCGGTCCGAGCCGCCCGACATGACGTCAACGGACGACCGGCTCGTCTCGATTTCGATTGATGTGGCAGCCTCGGGAATCGAAACAGCCTCCGGATCGGCGTAGCTGGTGCCCCACAGGCCGAGAAATGCGGCGGATCCGGCGCCGCTGACGGCCAGTATGCTGCCGACGACGAGGGTGGCACGGCGGATCGCATTCATCGGCTCATTCCTTCGAGATAGGCGAGGACCGCCATGACGCGGCGGTTCTCGGTGTCGGCCGGCTGGAGGCCGAGCTTCGTGAAGATCTGGGAGACGTGCTTCTCGACCGCGCCCTCGGTGACGACGAGCTGGGCGGCGATCGCCGCATTCGACCGGCCCTGCGCCATCAGCGCGAGCACCTCGGATTCGCGCGGCGTGAGCGAGTCGAGCGTCGCTCGTTGGCGGGAGCGGACGACGATCTGCTGGACGACCTCGGGGTCGAGGACCGTGCCGCCCTCGGCGACTCGGACGGCGTCGGCGAGGAAGTCGTTCACATCGGCGACGCGATCCTTGAGGAGGTACCCGAGCCCGCCGCCCCCGCTCGCGATGAGGTCGGCCGCGTAGCGCTCCTCGACGTACTGGCTCAGCACGAGGACCGCGACCCGCGGGTGCTGCGCGCGCACGATGGCGGCGGCCCGGATGCCCTCGTCGGTCCAGGTCGGGGGCATCCGGACGTCGATGATCGCGAGGTCGGGCTCCGCGGCCTCGACCGTCGCGAGGAGTTCGTCGGCGCTCGCCAGTGCGGCGACGACCTCATGGCCGGCGTCGGCGAGGAGCCGCTCGAGGCCGGCGCGGAGGAGGACCGAGTCCTCGGCGATCACGATGCGCACGGGACCTCCACGGTCACCGTGGTCGGGCCGCCGGCCGGGCTCGCGATACGGACCGACCCGCCGGACGCGATGGCCCGGTCCTGCATGCCGGTGAGGCCGCCGCTCGGCAGCGCGCCGTCCGACCGCGGTCCGATCGAGGCGCCGCCGACGCCGTCATCGGTGATCGTTGCGACGAGCCGATCGCCGTCGCGCTGCACGTGGACCGCACAGCGGGCGGCGCGGGCGTGCTTCGCGACGTTCGTCAGCGCCTCGGAGACGGCGAAGTAGACGACCGCCTCCGCCTCGGCCGAGCAGCTCGGCTCCGGCAGATCGGCGTCGAGCGTCGTCGGCACCGGGCAGCGGGCGACCACGGCGGAGAGGGCGGCGTCGAGGCCGCGGTCGGCGAGTACCGCCGGCTGGAAACCCTGCACGAGCCGCCGGAGCTCCGTGATCGCGTCCTTGGTGGCGGCGTGCGCCTCGTCGAGGAGCTCCGCGGCCGCCTCGGGATCCCCCTCCAGCTTGGCCTTCGCCATACCGAGCGTCATCGCGATGGAAACGAGCCGTGGCTGCACCTCATCGTGGAGGTCGCGTTCGATGCGGCGGCGCTGCTCCGCCGCGGCCTCGACCGCGCCGATCCGCTGCGCGGCGAGCCGGTCGTTCAATCGCCGTAGCACCGACGTCTCGCTGACCCCGAGGATGCCGCGAGCCAGCGAGCGGTCGACGTAGCCGTAGCCGACGGCGGCGACGAGGCCGAGCAGGATCGCCACCACCCCGCCGAGCGGGAAGGTCCACGCGGGCAAGTCGACGACATAGACCACGTCGGGCTGCCATCGCATGAGCGGCACGAAGCACATAGCGATCCCGCCGCCGATGCCGAACAGTGCCGCCGCGCCGAAGACGAGCGCGAGCATCGAATTGAGCAGGAGGAAGGCAAGCGACCGCCATGGCGTCGAGTCGCTTGCATCGAGCCACCACTGGTGGAGAAATCCCTTGAATCCCCCGCGGTCGGTTCGCCGTCGGGGCAGCGGTGCGATCGCGACGCCGTAGACCGCGGCCGCGCGGCGTCGCTCCATCCAGCTGAAGCCGCGGAGAAACCAAGGGAGGACCAGGACGGCGCACGCGAAGAGCGCGGCCTCGAGGACGAAGCGGACGAGCGCGCCGATCGCCCATAGACCGTAGTTCGGCTCCATGACCTGCGTCACCGGCCATGCGATCCCGAGCACAATCAGCCCGAAGAGGATCAGCCCGACCGCGAGCACGACGGCATCGATCGCGAGATCGGCGATTCCGAGGAATGCCATGGTGCGGAAGCGCGGAATGCCGGACGGGCTGCGTAGCGCGCGTTCCGGAGCGGTGGCTGCGGGAAGCGTCGCCGTGGTCATGTCTTCACGCTAGGGGCGCGCCGGCGTGCCGCGCCGGTTTGCCTCCTGGCGTCTTCCCCCTGTGGCTACCCCTACCCCCGGGTGTCGCGGGCTGTCCGGGGATGAGTGTGGCGGTTTCCCGTGACTGCGGCCCGAAACCGGGCCGCAGTCACGGGAAACGGCCACGGTGGAGTGGGTCGGGCCGGGGGCGGTCAGGGGGCTGAGGCGGGTGAGGCGGGCACGCGGTGAGGCAGTCAGGCGGTTGGTGCCGCCAGAGCGAGGCATCGACGCAGCCGCTCGAGCCACCATTCGCGGCGCTCGGGCGCGGCGGCCCAGCGGTCGAGGAGCGCCGCATCAGGATGAACGTCCCGCAGCGGGACCGCGCCGTCGACCGGCAGCAGCGGGTCGGCGGCGACGTCCGCCTCGAAGAGCGCCGCGGTGCCGAGCCCATGGTCGAGGTCGGACGCGAAGCGCGCGTCGATCTCTCCGGCGAAGCGCGCCGCCGCCGCGAGCCCGACGCTCGTCTCGAGCGCCGAGGACGTGACGAAGCGGACGTCGGGCGCCTCGGCCCGGACTGCCTCCGCGATACCGAGGGCGGTCGTCGCCCCGCCGAGCGGCTGCAGCTTGAGGACGACGACGTCCGCGGCGCCCGCCCGGACCACCGCGAGCGGGTCCTCCGCCTTCCGGATCGATTCGTCGGCCGCGATGGGGACGAGCGGGTGAATGCGCGCCCGCAGCTCCGCGAGCTCCGGCACGCTCGCGACGGGCTGCTCCGCGTATTCGAGGTCGTAGCGGGCGAGCGCGCGGAGCGCGGTCTCGGCCTCGTCGACGGTCCAGAGCCCGTTCGCGTCGACGCGGATCCGACCCGTCGGCCCGAGCGCGTCGCGGACCGCGGCGACCCGCTCGAGATCGTCGGGGAGCGACTGGCCCCGCTCGGCGACCTTGACCTTCGCGGTGCGCACCCCGGGGAAGCGGGCGAGGAGGGCGGGAACGTCCGGGGCCGCGATCGCAGGCACCGTCGCATTCACCCGGATCCCGCCACTCACCGCCGTCTGTCCTGCGGAAACAGGAATCGAGGGGTCGGCGTGTGGACTATCCGCCTGCCTACCCCGGTTTTCCTGTTTCGCGATGTGCTGGGCGGCTAGGGCAGGTGCCTGCAGCTCGGCGAGCGTCGCCCGCAGCCACGTACTCGCCTCCACGTCGGCGTACTCGACGAAGGGAGACCACTCGGACCAGCGGCCGATTCCTTCGATAAGGACGGCCTCGCGCACGGTGATTCCCCGGAACCGCTCCCGCATCGGCAGCGCGACGACGTGCGCCCGCGCAATGAGCTCCTCCGGGTCCACGCCTCCATCCTGCCCGCGGCTAGCCTGGTGCGCATGACCGGGGAGCCTGAGGACGCCGGCGCGGCCCGCCCCACCGAGGACGCGACCGGCCGGGTCGACCGCGTCGAGACCGCCGTCGCTCCCGTGATCCGCGGCGACTCGGTCGCCATTCCGACCCCCGCATGGGGCGTGCAGCTCCCCGACGACGTGGAGACGGTCGACGCGGAGCTGGTCGACGGCGAGCCGGCCGCCCGCGAGCCGGACGAGGAGATCGTCGAGCCGGAATGGGGTCCGCTCGCCCGGCAGTGGCCTGGCTGGCTCGCGCTCCTGGTCGCCGTCGGGACGGCCGTCGTCACGGGCGTCGCCGTCGCGGCCGACGCCTGGCACGATTCGGAGGCGGCGACGATCCTCGCATGGGTCGCGATCGGCTGCTCGATCGCGGCGTTCCTCGGCGGCGTCCTCGCGGCGGTCTTCAATCGCGGCCGGCTCGCCGGCCTCGTCGCCGCCCTCGTGGGGCTCTTCGCGGACCCGTGGATCCTGCTCCAGGTCCTCACCCTCTTGAAGGGGTAGGAGGATAGAGGCATGGTCTCGGAGCTCTTCGACCCGTCGATGTGGGACGAGGTCCCCGGCTTCGAGGACCTCGCCGACACGACGTATCACCTCGACAAGTCGGGCCGGATCGCGCGGGTCGCGTTCGCCCGGCCCGAGGTGCGGAACGCGTTCCGCCCCGAGACCGTCGACGAGCTGCTCCGGGTCCTCGACGACGCGCGGCAGAATCCGCGCGTCGGCGTCGTCCTCCTCACCGGCAACGGCCCGAGCCCGAAGGACGGCGGCTGGGCGTTCTGCTCGGGCGGCGACCAGCGGATCCGGGGGCGAGCCGGGTACGAGGGCCAGGCACCGGGGACGGGCCGCCTCCACATCCTCGAGGTCCAGCGCCTCATCCGCTTCATGCCGAAGGTCGTCATCGCGGTCGTGCCGGGCTGGGCGGCCGGCGGCGGGCATTCGCTCCACGTCGTCTGCGACCTGACGATCGCGAGCCGGGAGCACGCCCGCTTCAAGCAGACGGACGCCGACGTCGGCTCCTTCGACGCCGGCTACGGCAGCGCCTACTTCGCGAAGCAGGTCGGCCAGAAGTTCGCCCGCGAGGTCTTCTTCCTCGCCGAGGCGTACGACGCGCAGCGCGCCCACGAGATGGGGGCGGTGAATCGGGTGGTCGCCCATGCAGACCTCGAGCGCGAGGCGGTGCGCATGGCCGAGACCATCCTCGGCAAGTCCCCGACGGCGATCCGCATGCTCAAGTTCGCGATGAACGCCGTCGACGACGGGCTCCCCGGCCTCCAGGTCTTCGCGGGCGAGACGACGCGCCTCGCGTACGGGACGGATGAGGCGGTCGAGGGCCGCGACGCGTTCCTGCAGAAGCGGGAGCCGGACTGGTCGCCCTTCCCCTGGCACTACTGATGCCGGCGGGCGTCACGATTCAGGAAATCTGGGCCGGATGTCCGGCCTGGGCCGACTTCGCCCGCCCACGGCCTGAATCCTGACAGGGAGAATGGCTCTGTGACCGAGGCGATCACCGGCGAGCGGCTCCTCCGCGAGGGCGCGGTCGTCGAGACCTCCGGATCGACGGGACGCCCGAAGCGCGTCCGGCTGTCCGCGGCGGCCTTCCGCGCGAGCGCCGCCGCCGGGGCCGAGGCGCTCGGCGAGCCGGGCCGCTGGATCCTCACGCTGCCGACGCACTACGTCGCCGGCATGAACGTCCTGGCCCGCGCCGCCCACTGGGGGACCGAGCCGGTCGTGGCGACGGGCGGCCCGCGCTTCAGCGCGATGGGCTTCGCGGCCGTGACGCCGCGCACCGGCGAGCCGCTCTACGCGAGCCTCGTCCCCATTCAGCTCCAGCGCCTCCTCGACTCGGTCCCCGGCCTCGACGCCCTGCGGCGATGCCGGCGCATCCTGCTCGGCGGCCAAGCGCCCGATCCGGCGCTCCTGCGTCGTGCGCGGCAGGAGGGGCTGGCGGTGAGCGTCACCTACGGCTCGAGCGAGACGTGCGGCGGGATCCTCTGGGACGGCCTGCCGATCGGCGACGCCGAGTGGCGACTCGTCGACGGCGTCGTCCACCTCACCGGCTCGAGCCTCGCCGACGGCTACGTCCTCGAGGACGGCTCGCCGGACGCCGAGCGGGACGCGGAGGGCTTCGCCCTGCTCGACGGGCGCCGCTGGCACCGCACGAGGGACTTCGGCGAGGAGCGCAGCGGCCGGCTCTTCGTCCTCGGCCGCGTCGACGACATGATCGTCTCCGGCGGGATCAAGGTGAGCCTGCTCGAGGTGCAGTTCGCGGTGCGATCCCGACCGGGATTGAACGATGCGGTCGCGATCGCCGTGGACCGCCCCGGGTGGGGCCAGGCGCCCGCCATCGTCACGACGGGCGACGCCGATCTCGACGAGCTCCGCAGCTGGGTCGAGGCGAGCCTCGGTCCAGCCGCTCGACCGGTCAGCGTCATGACGGTCGAGGAGATCCCGATGCTCTCCTCGGGGAAGCCGGACCTCCGGGCGATCCGGGCCCTGCTCGACTGACCCCGCCTCGCGAGGCGGTCCCCGATCGCTCGCACGAATCGCCGGCATGACGCCGGGCCCTAGGATTCTGCGAGTGAGCCGGAACGCGCCGTCGACGAAGAAGAAGCCCGCCCCGGTCAAGGTGAAGCCCGCGACGCTGCGGGACTGGATCGGCGCGGCGCGCATTCCCACTCTCCCGCTCTCCGCGGCGCCGGTCGTCCTCGGCGCCGCCTCCGGCTACCTGGCGACGCATGTCCCCGGCGAGGACTGGTGGCACTGGTGGCGGGTCGCCAACTGCCTCTTCATCGCGGTGATGCTGCAGCTCGCCGTCAACTACGCGAACGACTACTCGGACGGCGTCCGCGGCACCGATGCCGCCCGCTCCAAGGCCGCCCCGGGCCGGCTCGTCGCGAGCGGGAAGGCGAAGCCGCGCACCGTCCTCACGGTGGCGATCGTCTGCTTCGCGCTCGCGGCGGTCGGCGGGCTCATCCTCACCTGGCGCACCGGCCAGTGGTGGTTCATCGCGGTCGGCGTCGCGTGCATCCTCGCCGCCTGGTTCTACACCGGCGGGAAGCGCCCCTATGGCTACCTCGCGCTCGGGGAGCTGTTCGTCTTCGTGTTCTTCGGGCTCGTCGCGACGCTCGGCACGACGTACGCGATCACGCTCGACTGGCCGCAGCTCGATGCGTGGCTCTCGGCGATCGCAGCCGGCGCATTCGCCACCGCGACGATCCTCATCGCCGCGACTCGGGACATCCCGACCGACCGGCTCGCCGGCAAGCGGACGCTGTCGGTCCGCATCGGCCCGCTCGCGTCGAAGATCTCCTACGTCGTGCTCCTCGCCGTCCCCTACGCCGTCCTCGTCGTCGACCAGATCCTGTGGTTCGACAACGCGGTCTACGCGTGGTTCACGCTGCTCATCACGGTCCCGGCCGCGGTCATCGCCCTCACGGCGAAGACGCCGCGCGAGCTCGTCACCGTCATGCGGCTGACGACGCTCGGCTCGCTCGCCTATGCGCTTCTGCTCGGCTGGGCGATCGCGTTCTGATCAGCGCGTCAGTCGACGTCCTCGGCCTGCGCGTCGAGGTCGATCCGTCCGGCCTTGACGCGCCCTGCGGAGCGCGCAGCGAGGTCCTCGACGACCCGCGCCTTCATCCTCCCGAAGAAGATGTACGAGATGCAGAACGCGATGATCGCGGCGCAGATGACCCCGAGCCACCAGAACTGACCCCAGAGGTCGCCGAGCAGCATCCAGAGGACGAAGC
>Ga0164242_10007910_pt1 | contig 11589 bp, 11 predicted proteins | sample OricomgcompostMG_FD_108783 | JGI IMG/M metagenome (GOLD analysis project Ga0164242, IMG submission 108783) | Miracle-Growth compost microbial communities from Emeryville, California, USA - Original compost - Miracle growth compost (MG) ... | reverse complement strand
TGCTCCTCGGATGCCAGCCGGTGCCGACGCGCCAGCCGCGCCCGCCGTTGATCAACCGTGAGTTGTTGCCTGGCCTTCTGCTGCATGCCAGCAAGTGTCCCGCACGCCACCGACAATTCCTGTTGACGGCACGATTGCAACGAGCACCGCGCCCGGATGATGTATCACGGTTACGCACCTCGAAACGCCGCGGGAACGTGCGTAGCTTTGATATATCACGGTTGTGCAGGGGTCGCCGCCTCGGTCTGGTGCGGCGGATCAGAACGTCTCCGCAAGGCCGGGGAGGCTGAGGTTGTACCGCACCAGCTTGTTGCGGGCACCGCTCACCTGGAGCACGGTGCGCGAGCAGTTGCTCGGCGGTGCCATCGTGTCGTGACCCGGGCTGGGGACGCCGGCTGCATGAGCCGCGGCCACTCTGATCGAACCGCCGTGGGTGAACACCAGGGCGGTCGGCAGATCTTCGGCGACGATGTCATCCAGACAGGCGGTCACCCGCTCGCGTTGTTCGGCGAAGGTCTCCCCACCGCCGCGGCGGACGTCCTGGCCGGCAGCGGAGGCGGCGACCACGTCGGGATACTCCTTCGCAATCTCCGCCAGGCTCCGGCCGGACCAGGAGCCGACACTGATCTCGCGCAGTCGGACGTCCTCGATCACCGTTGCGCCGGTGAGGTCGGCATAGGCCTGTGCGGTATCCCGCGCCCGTGGCAGATCGCTGCTCCAGACAACTCCCTCTCGACCGACCTCCTCGGCCAGCACTGCTGCGACCCGAGTGGCCTGGGCACGTCCAAGATCGGTCAGCCCGGAGTCCTGCTGTCCCTGATACCGATTCTCGACGTTCCAGTGCGACTCTCCGTGCCGCACCATGATCACCTGCATGCCTCGTCGTTCCTCTCTGTCGTGCCGCGGTCCGCGTCCGGCTGTCTGGTTGATCTGTCCGCCCGACTCAATTCAGCGCTTCCTCCCAGGGCACCAAGCCCTCGCTTCGTCCGTAGCACCGGCGCAGGACTCCCACCGCCTCGAGCTGCCGTGCCCTGACCGCAGCCGCGTCGCGCTCAACGGCATCCGAATCGCAGATGCACCTCAGCGCGGTTTCCAGCCCGGCAACGACGTCTGGTCGGTCGGGCCACACGTTGACCAGTTCCTCGGGATCGTCACGGAGGTTGAACAGCTGGTGCGGGGCAGCACTGTTGTAGATCAACTTCCAGTCCCCGCGCCGCAGCATGAACGCACCGCCACGGACATTGTGTCCGTGGTAGCTGGCGAAGGCCGGCCATTGCCTGTCGTCGGCTGGAATCTCCTGCAGCGGCCGTCCTCGCCACGCCTCGGGGCGGCAAGCCCCGACTGCAGCGAAGAACGACGCCTGCAGATCGAGGGTGGTCACCGGCGTGGTTGCTCGCGTTCCCGGATCGAAACCCGGACCGGCAGCGATCAACGGTACGCGTACCGCGTCCTCGTACAGGTTGCACTTGCCCCACAGACCGAACTTGCCGAGCATTTCGCCGTGATCAGCGGTGTAGCAGATCACGGTGTCCTCGACGAGGTCGCCGGCGTCGATGGCATCGATCAGCCGTCCGAGTTGGTCGTCCACGAAGCTGACCGCCCCGTAGTAGCCCTGGCGCAGCTGCCGGACCAGATCATCGGAGTAGTCCCACCGACTGTTCTCACGGATGTCGTTCACGTATGGGTGTTGTGCCGACTCCTGGTCGGCACCGTGCGCCGGAAGATCCGCGTGGCCGCGGTAGAGATCCCAATAACCGGGTTCGGTCGTGTACGGCGGATGTGGTGGATTGATGCAGATCGTCATCACCCACGGGCGGTCGATCGTCGGAGCGCTGGTATCGATCCACTCGACCGCCGCGTCGACGATGGCGCGATCAGGATCGTACATCCGATCCACCGGACCGTGCGCCTCGGTCGTCTTGACCGGTTTGCCGGACGGGCGTTCGGCGGCGATCGCGGTGGTGCTCAGCCCACGTCCGCTGCGTTCGACGGCAACCAGTTCGGTGAAGCCGAGGTGGTAGGGGTCGCGATAGAGATTGGATCCGCCACCGACATACACCGTGTGCGTCCCCTGCGCGGCCAGCACTCCGCCGTAGTTGGGGTGCCGACGTTCGATCACCTTGGAGTTGTTGTAGGCCTGGACCTCGTGGGTGTAACGGCCGGTCAGGAACGCCGTACGCGACGGGACACACAACGGCGACGGACAGTAGGCGCTCTCATACACCGTGCCGCGCTCGGCCAGCCGATCCATGTTCGGCGTGTCCACGACCTGGTGGCCGTAGGTCGAGGAGAAGCGTGGGTTGTGTTCATCACTGATCAACAGCACCACGTTCGTCATTCCGCAATCCCCTGTTCTCGTGACGATGCTGCCGGACGATACACCGTGATCACCTTCGGGTGGACAGTCATCAGGACTTCACCGATCCGATCAGGACACCCTTCTGGAAATGCCGCTGGACGAACGGATAGACGATGATCATCGGCAGCGCACTGATCACAACCGCAGCCATCCGCAAGGTAGCCGTCGGAGTGACTTCCTCCGGGTCGTACTGTGCTTCCAGATTGTCGGTCAGCAGCTCGCGGAGCACGACCTGAAGTGGCTGCAATGTCGGGTCCCGGACGTAGAAGACTGCGGCGAAGAACGTGTTCCAGTTGCTGACCGCATAGAACAGGCCGATGGTGAGCATCACCGGCACCGCCAGCGGAAGAATGATCTTGAACAACAGGCGCAACTCGCCAGCACCGTCCAGCCGTGCCGACTCGACGAGCTCGTTGGGCAACCCCTCGAAGAACGTCTTCATGATGAAGACATTGAACACACTGAGCGCGGAGGGAATGATCATCGCCCACACAGTGTTGAGCAGCCCGGTGCCCTTGACGACCAGATAGGTGGGGATGATGCCGGCATGGAAAACGGTGGTGAACACCAGCGCCAGCAGGATGACGGTGCGGCCGGGCATCTCCTTGCGACTGAGCGGCCATGCCAGACCGGCGCTGAGCACCATGTTCAGTGCCGTGCCGACCACCGTGACGAACGCACTGACCAGCATGGCGTGCGGAATCCTCGTCGTGGTCCACATCGCGATGTAGCCCTCGAGCGTGAACTTCCTCGGGAACAACACATAGCCGCCGTGGGCAAGGACTTCGGAATACGGCGTGAACGAGGACGCCACCACGACCAGTAGTGGCACCAGCGCAAAGAGCCCCACCACGATCAGCAGGACGACGACAACGCTGTCGAACACACGCTCGGACGCGGCGGGCTTCACCATACTTGCCCATCCCATCTGCGAGCCATCCGGTTGACTGCGACCATCAGAACCAATCCAATCGCCGATTTGAACAGTCCGACCGCAGCGGCCTGGCTGTAGTTGAGATCGACCAGTCCGACCCGATACACCCAAGTATCGAGAATGTCGCCGACCGAGTACACCTGCGGGTTGAGGAAGACGAAGATCTGATCGAAGCCGGCGTCGAGGATGCCGCCGAGCTTGAGCACCAGCAGCAGGATGATGACGTTGCGGATGCCCGGCAGGGTGATGCTCCAGATCTGCCGGAGGCGTCCGGCGCCATCGACCCGCGCCGCTTCATACAGGTCGGGGTTGATGCCGACCATCGCAGCCAGGTAGATGATCGCACCCCAACCGATGTCTTTCCAGACGTCGGCCGTCACCAGCACCGTGCGAAACCACGAGGTGGAATTCAGGAACGGGATCGTGGTGCCGAAGGTGTGGTCGATGTAGGTGTTCAGCACGCCGGAGCTCTGCGACAGCAGGGCTACGCAGACGCCGTAGATGATCACCCAGGACAGGAAGTGCGGCATGTAGCTGATCGTCTGGATCGATCTGCGGAACCAGTTGATCCGGCACTCGTTGAAGAGCAGCGCCACCACAATCGGCGCGATCGTGGCGGCAATCAACTTGTACACCGAGATCAGCAGGGTGTTGGCGATCAGCTGCCCGGCATTGGGAGAGTTGAAGAAGGCCTCGAAGTGCGCGTACCAGGGATGCACCCAGTCACTGCCCAGGATGCCCTTGCCGAGGTTGTACTGCTTGAAGGCGATGAGCAGGCCGTACAGCGGACCGTACTTGTAGACCAGCACGTAGATCAGCGCGGGAATCATCATCAGGTAAAGCACCCGGTGCCGCTTGATGCGGTCCCATGCCCGCTGTCGAGGAGTGCGCGCAATCTGCGACTGCATGTCAGCGACCCGTCTTTTGCAGCCGGTGCACCGCCGATCGGGACAGGGCGATCAGCAGACGAGCCCAGACCCAACCCGCGACCAGCACCAACGGCGGTGCCAGCCAAACCGCGACGGCGACCGCCACGGTGAGCAAAGTGGCGATCAGCATCGTCCACATCCGTCCGAGCCCCACAGCGACCGCCAGCCGCAGCGTGGCCGGCAACGAGCCACCGAATTCGGCCCGCAGCGGCAACGCTGCGGTGATGGTGCCGAGCACCGCGACGGCACCGATCAAGCCGGCGGCCTGCACCAGCGTCGACATCGTCGGGTCGGTCAGGGTGAGGCCGGCGACGATGGTCTGCAGCACCCCGAACAGCGCGAGCAGGACGATCGCACTGAGGCCGGCCCGCGCCAGCGGCGCTCGTTTGAACTCCTGCCAGAACGCCTGCCTGACGGGTCGGTAGTCACCGGTACGGCGTTGCTGGACGACCTGGAACAGTGCCATCGTCGAGCTGGCCACGGTAAGCACCGGAAGGCAGCCGAGCAGCCACAGGAGGCTGATCCCGACCGCCTCCCAGAACCGTGTCAGCAGATCATGAATGCGGAGTATTCCGCTGCCCCGTTCCGGTGCCGCCGTCGCGTGCAGGCCCTCAGCCATCGGTACCGACGTCGGCGAGCTGTTTGCGAGCACCGTCGACGAACTTCTGGTAGCCGTACTGGCTGTCCAGGGTCTGCAGGAACGGTGGGTAGTCGGAGACACGCTTCTTGCCGGTCAGCAACTGGACCATGTGCTCCTCGACATAGCGATCCGCCTCGGACTGGTTGTACCCCTCCGGCGTGACGACGTACTCCTCCCAGGTGGTCACCTTCGGCTGCTTGTGCGCAACGTTGATGTACTTCATCAGGTCGGGGAACAGGGTCTTCAGATACGGAGTCTCCTTGCGCCCGGCGAGCAGGTAGATGAAGAAGAGACCGTTCTCCTCGTCAAAGCGGGCCGGAAGCGGTTTGATCTTGCCCTTGCTGTCCAGCTTGTAGTGCTTGCCTTCCTGGCCCCACATGGCAAACCGGAGACCGTCCGGCGTCGCCACGTAGTTGATCAGGTCGATGATCTTCTGGATCTTCTCGTCGTCGCCCTCCAGCGATGCCGGCAGGGCGTACATGGTCGACGCGTTGGTGCTGACCGGCAGCATTCCGGGCGAACCATCGGCCTGCTCGAGCTGGTTGATCTGCACCCATTTGGCCTTCGGGTCGGCCTTCTTCCCCACGCTTGCGGCAGGTTCCTTCACCACGCTGGTCCACGGCATGTACATCACCCCGGCCGTCCCCTGGAACCCGTGATCACGAGCATCTGACGGTTGCAGGTTGTAGCTGTCCGGGTCGACGTAACCGGACTTCTGCAGGTCGGCGATATAGGCGATGGCCTTGGCCATCCCCTCGTCCTGGTAGCTGTTCCGGATGCGGCCGGAGTCATCGACATAGATCTTCCCGGGCCCCGGCGTGCCGAACGCTCCCCACAGCGGTTTGAAGGTGTTGTCGGGCGAGGCACCGGTGAGTCCGAACGTGTCCTTGCGTCCGTTGCCGTCCGGGTCGTCCTCGGTGAACGCCTTCAGAACGGCGCGAAACTCCTTGGCATTGGTGGGAACGTCCATCCCGACGGCGTCCAGCCAGTCCTTGCGGACCCAGTAGGTGTAGTCGTTATTGTTGTTCTGGTACGGCGTGATGGCCCGGAGTTTGCCGTCGATCTTGCCGTAGTCGACGGTGTCCTTGCCGACGAACTTGGTGTAGTCATCGAGCTTGTCGCGATACGGGCTCAGATCGAGAATCAAGCCCTGCTTGGTGTAGCGGTCGAGCTCGTTTCGGGTCACTCGGAAGACGTCCGGAGTGTCCCCGGCGGCGAGCGAGGCCGCGAGATCCTCGGGCATCTTCTCGTGCACCACCTTCGCGCCGACCGCCTTCCTCAGCCCGTTGGCCATGAAGTTGTCCTCGGGTGGATTGTGATTGTCACCGGCCCCGCCCAGGGCGATATGGATCGTTCCGTCGTCGGACGACCCACCCGCTCCCGAGCACGACGCGACCAGAATCAACGATGCGGCAGACACTCCTGCCAGCACCTTTCGCAGCCGTGAAATGGCCATCAGAGACTTTCACCCTTCCGTCATCATTGGCGGCGCCCCACGGTCGGCCGCAAGGGTTACCAGGCGTTGTTGTAGCGAAGTCGCCGCTACTCAGCAGAAGGATGTCTGAGACCGAACGGGCGAGCGTGCCTGGCCTGCGGGACATCCTGCGGTATATCGGTTTCACCGTATTCACGGCTCTGGCGGAGCCGCAAGTAAAATCGTTTTACCGCTGTCTCGACGATCGGTTCGCGGAGAAATTCAGGGCTCAGCATCGGGACACTATCCCGGTAAACCGATTTTACTTGCCGATGACCGGACGCTGTCCCTACGGTTACTAAACCGATTGCCCGCTGATCGCGACGACGCCTGCCGCGTTGCTGCCTTCAACTTTTCCTTGTGTCCCGGATGTGGTTCAGGAAGGACGACATGCCCGATCAACCGGCCACCAAGCTGCTGGTCGTGTCAGTGGATGCCCTGCATACCGACGATCTGCCGTTCGCCCGTACGCTTCCCGGATTTGCCCGGATCATGGCTTCGGCGTCGGTCGCCGAGATCGAAGGTGTCTTTCCCACCAACACCTATCCGAACCACGCCGCGCAGATCACCGGCTGTCCACCCGCGGTGACCGGGATCTACAACAATCAGATCTTCCAACCGGCCCAGGGCGCGGGCAGCGAACGGTTCTGGGACTCCGGGAGCCTGCAGGTCCCGACGATCTTCGCCGCCGCCCGGTCCGCTGGTTTGAGTACGGCGTCGGTGCAGTGGCCGGTCACCGGCAACGAGCCGGACGTGGACTGGCTGGTACCGGAGATCGCCAGCCCGTGGCTGTTCGACGGCTTGGCCGATCAATACCGGCAGACCACCAACACCGCAACACTGGAGCGCTACATTCTGCCGAACCTGCAGCTGATCACCGACACCAAGCCCCGCTATGCGCGGTTCGTCGCCGAGGTGTCGACCCGGATCCTGCGCCGGGAACGCCCGGACCTGATGTTCGTCCACCTCGTCGACGTCGACACTGCCCGCCATGCCCATGGCAGCTATGGCCCGCACGTGCACGACGCCCTGCGTGCCGTGGACGACACCCTGCTCGCCCACCTCCAGGTGCTGGAGTCGACCGGGGAGCTGGACAGCACCAACATCGTCCTGGTCTCCGATCACGGGCACCTCGACGTAACTCAGCGCATCAACCTCAACCGAGTCTTCGCCGACCGTGGTTTCCTGCAAACAAACGGATCCGGTGAGTTGGTGGACTACGACGTGTACTGCATGGGTGCCGGGCTGTCCGGCCAAGTCTTCCTCGGTGAGGGCATCAATTCGACCCGGCGCAGCGAGGTCGAGGCGTTGTTGGCGGAGCTGGAATCGGATCCGCAGTATCGGATCGTCAAGATCCGGACCGCCGCCGAAACCCGCAGCACATACGGACTGGATGGGCCGTTCGCGTGGATCGTCGAGTCCGAGCCGGGGGTTGCGGTCGGGTCGTCCTGGACCGCGCCGCCGGTGCTCGTTGCCGGGGACGAGGGCTTCAGCGCCGGACGCGGCAGTCACGGCCACGTGCCGCAGTACGGCGGCCAGCCGGTTTTCATCGCTACCGGTCCCGCGTTCCACCAGGGCCTGGATCTCGGCCGCCGCAGCATGCTTGAAGAGGCGCCCACCTTCGCCGCTGTTCTCGGCATCGACCTCCCGGACGCGACTCGGCCCGCCATGACCGACCTGCTGGTCGACCGGTCACCCCGAACATCACCGACGACAGCTGCCAGCGCGACCACGGCCACCTCGACCTGCGTTATGGGGCACCGATGAGACGGCCGGCGTCGACGCTGCCGGCTGCCCGGGCACCCAAGCTCGCCACAGTCGCGAAGGCCGCGCAGGTCTCCATCGGGCTCGCCTCCCGGATCCTCAACAAGGACCCGACGGTCAGCGTGCGCAGCGAGACCAGAGCGCGGGTGGAAAGCGCAGCGGAGCGGCTGCAGTATGTGCCGTCGGCTTCGGCACAGGCACTGCGGCAACGCCGGACCAGGGTGATCGGTCTGGCTGTCCACGATCTCGCCAGCACTCTGGTGACCGACCTGCTGAACGGCGCCCGCGACGAGGCGACGGCGCTGGACTATCTGCTGCTGCTCACCGACGCCGACGAGATCGCGACCAACGCCGCAAGCCGACGACTGTACCTGCATGGTGCGCGCATCGACGGCCTGATCATCCAGGACGGACACGCCAATCTGGGCGGAGCGATCGACGAGATCGCCGAGCAGATGCCGACGGTGGTATTCAACACGGCCGGCCGGGCGCTGTCCCCAGGGGTCCGAGTGGACGAGAAGCTCGCGGGTCGGCTGGCGGCCGAGCATCTGCTGCGGGCTGGACATCGGCGGATCGGCTTCATCGGCGGGCCGATGGGCACCTACACCAGCTCCGCTCGGCTGAACGGTGCTGCCAGCGCAGTGGCCGCAGCCGGCGGGACACTGCACACCCTGCACGGCGATTGGACCGCGCCGAGCGGTCGGGCGTTGCTGCGGCAACTGATGGACGAGGCGCCACAAACAACGGGCGTGATCACCGCCAATCTGCTGATCGGCACCGGTGCGATAACAGCCGCCGGGGAGGCGGGTCGCCCGGTCCCCACCAGCCTGTCCGTGGTGGCGATCCAGGACAGCTGGGCAGTCGACCTCACCACCCCGAAACTCACCACGGTGGCACTGCCGCTGCACGAGTTGGGCCGCCAGGCCGTACACACACTGATCGGCTATATCGACGGAGACGACGTCTCAGAATCCCAGATCGTCGGCGGCACTCCTGCCGTCCGCAGCCGTCAGTCCGTCGCAGCGCCCGCGGAGACCGCGTCCACCGCCAGTTGAACCCGGCCGGAAACCGCCGGCCAGAACAGAAAGCACGGAGACCATATGCAGAAGTATCCCGCGTCCGACCGGCAGCTCGAACGGTTCAACCCGTTGGCCCGGATCTTCACCTTCGACGATTTCGACACCGGATTCAACGGCTGGATGGACCTGACGCCCAACTTCGTCTACGCCGACTACGAATCGTTCAACAGCGCGGTCGACCTGACGAGTTGGGCGCCGTGCATGCTGAGCTCGGGAGGTATGCGATTCGCCGCATCACACGGTTCGATGGACGGAGCGTACTCGCTGAAACTGACCACCCATCCGAACGCGGCGCCGGCCACCGAGCCCCCGGCCGACGGCAGTATGGGGGTAGCGGTGAAACGGCTGTCCCGGTTCGGGAGTCCGAGCCTGATCCAGATCGAAACCTGGTATTCCTACACCCCCACCCAGGACCGGGTCGGCCTCGGTGAAGAAGACATCCGGGCGTTCGGCTTCTATTTCGACATCCAGGACACCGAGCATCGGTACATGCCCGGAGTGCGCTACGTCAATTCGCTGGACGGCAAACTGGTGAAGCGCTGGCAGTACTGGAAAGCCCGCGACGGCGTGACCCACGCCGACTGGAATTTCGGCGTGGAGGACGGCTGGTGCGCCCCAGGCATCGACAACCTCTGGTACGGCAAGCGGTACCCGGACGGGTCCACCGACGGATATCAATGGCTACCCGGTGGCGAGCAGGATCTGCTGTACAACGAGAGCCCGGACAAGATCAACTGGCTCTATCTCCGGCTGCTGGTCGATGTCGACAAACGGGAGTACGTCGAACTGCAAAGCATGGACACCACGTTCGATATGCGGGGCATCCAGCCGACCCTGACCGATCGGTACAACTCCATCGACAACTTGATCAACCCGATCTTCTACGTCGAGACCGACACCGACCGATCGGTCAACTTCTTCCTCGACTCCGTCCTCTACTCCACCGAGTGATACCAGCGAATCCGCCGAACCGTTCAGCGCGCAGAAGGAACCCGTAGTGCAGACCACCAATACCTCCGTCCTCGCCCGCCGCATCTGGATCGACTCCGATTATGCGACGATCGCCTACGAGGCCGGCTGGGCCAACGAAGCAGTCTTCTTCACCCAGACCGAGGGCGACCACCCCGAGCTGACGGTGTCGACCGAGATCTCCCCCGACGGCATCAACTGGGTCCGTCGCGGTGAACCCCGGACCATCGCCGCCGAAGACTCCATCACCGAGAACAGTCTGACCGTCTTCGGTAACTGGATCCGGCTCCGGATCCAGGGCGCGTCCCAGGATCAGCAGGCCAGAGTCCTTGTCCACGTGTGCCTCAGCGGCTGACCGACGGCTGCCCGGCCGCCGCGACCCACAGCCCGTTCTGTCTGATCGATGGGAGACCACATGCCGGCACAGTATTCGAAGCCGTTACGGCTGAACTACCTGCAGTACATCGTCAGCTCCGACCGGCAGATGCTGGAGACGACCATCCGGGTGCTCGAGCCCGACAACCTGGATCGGATCGAGACACCCCGGGTGTTGTTCCTGCTGCCGTCCTGCCCCGAGCTGAGCCATCGGTCCGGTGACGGTCTCGATCAGGTTCTGGTCAACGATCTGCACAACCGTCATGGACTGATCGCGGTTGCTCCGACCTACTCCGACTGGCCGTGGATGACCGACCTGCCGGACCAACAGATGTTTCGACAGCTGCTCTATTTCCTCGAAGATGTGGTCGGATTCATCGATCGGTTGTATCCGAGCCGGACACGGTTACTCGTCGGCTACAGCAAGGGCGGTTCGGCCGCGATCCAGTTGCTGCTGCGCTATCCGGAGCTTTTTGCCGCCGCGGCAGCCTTCGACTCGCCGATCATGAAAACACAGCCCGACCAGTGGGAGATGCCGTACTTCTGGCCGAATCCGGAGCACTTCCAGGATTTTGCGATCCCGCACCTGCTCCGGACTCGCGGTAAGCAGCTGGGCAGTGCACCGCGGATCGGCCTGTTCGGCTACGGCAACTTCGGCAAGAACGCTCCCGACTGGACATTTGATCACTTGTCCGCCGGCCACGAACTCATGAACGAGCTCGGCATCCCGCATCTGTACGACAACCGGACGCAACGCAAGCATCGTTGGGACTCGGGCTGGCTGCCGGACGCGACAGCCGCACTCGACACGATGACGGCGTGATCGGCTTTACGCGCCGCACCTCCGTTCAGGCATGACCGCCAGGCTCAGCCGCAGACGGCACCGACGTCAGCTGAGCCGACAAGTTTGGCGTACTTGGCCAGCACGCCTCGGGGCGCGGGGCGATCCGGTGCTGTCCATTCTGCCCGGCGACGGTCCAGCTCGGTCGGGTCGACACCCAGCTCCAGGGTGCCCTCGGCAACATCCAAGATGATCTTGTCGCCATCCTCGACCAGGGCGATCGGG
>Ga0164242_10007909_pt1 | contig 11589 bp, 11 predicted proteins | sample OricomgcompostMG_FD_108783 | JGI IMG/M metagenome (GOLD analysis project Ga0164242, IMG submission 108783) | Miracle-Growth compost microbial communities from Emeryville, California, USA - Original compost - Miracle growth compost (MG) ... | reverse complement strand
CTGATGGGTCTCGGAAAGCCCCAATTCCCAGGGCAAACCTGCATGGCGGATGGAACTCATCGGAGAAGCTCCCGTACCGCCATCCCAACCGGATATCAGTATGACATCGGACTTCGCCTTGGCAACGCCGGCGGCAATGGTACCTACACCTGCCTTGGAAACCAGCTTCACACTGATGCGGGCGGCCCGGTTCGCATTCTTGAGATCAAAAATGAGCTGCGCTAAATCCTCGATAGAATAAATATCGTGGTGCGGCGGCGGCGAGATCAAACCCACTCCCGGTGTGGCGTGACGCACTTTGGCGATCCACTTGTCCACCTTATGTCCGGGCAGCTGTCCTCCTTCACCGGGCTTGGCGCCCTGGGCCATTTTGATCTGCAGTTCAACCGCCTCCGACAGGTACCGGCTGGTGACCCCGAAACGAGCCGAAGCGACCTGCTTGATCGCAGAACGCATGGAGTCTCCTCCGGGCAATTTTTCGTAACGGATTTCATCCTCTCCGCCTTCTCCGGTATTGCTCTTACCGCCCAGCCGGTTCATGGCGATCGCCAGCGTGCTGTGCGCCTCATGAGAAATAGACCCGAAGGACATGGCTCCCGTGGCAAAGCGTTTATAAATATTTTCTGCCGGCTCCACTTCTTCGATCGGTACGGGCTGGCGCCGGGGATTGAATTCGAAAAGGCTCCTGAGTGTACAGGCCTTGGCACCGGCGTCGTTGATCAACCGGGCATATTTCTTATAAATATTATAATCGTTCATCCGCGTCGCATACTGCAACAGGTGTACAGTCTGCGGATTGAACAGGTGATATTCCCCCTTGCGTTTCCACTGATACACGCCCCCCGTGGGAAGACGCCTTACCGGTATGTCCTTTTCGGGGAAGGCTCGGCGATGCTTGGCGAGAATCTCTCTGGCAATTTCATCCAGGCCCATGCCTTCGATCCGGGAAGTTGCACCGGTAAAATACTTATCCACGACGGACTTGTTGAGTCCCAGGATCTCAAAGATCTGCGCAGCCTGATAGGATTGCAACGTGGAAATGCCCATCTTGGAAAAGACTTTCAGCAAGCCATAGTTGACCGCCTTCACATAGTTCTTCTTCAGCGTCTCGATCTCCAGCGAACTGTCCAGCATGCCGGCCAGTTTCATGTCGCGAATAGAGGACAATGCCAGGTAGGGATTAATGGCGGTTGCGCCAAAACCGAGCAGACACGCAAAATGGTGTACTTCCCAGACATCGCCGGCTTCTACCACCAGGCCGACCGAGCCTCGCAGGCCCTTGCGGATCAGGTGGTGGTGTACCGCAGAAGTAACCAGCAGGGAAGGAATGGCGGCATGTTCGGAGTCGATGGCCCGGTCGGAGAGAATGATCACCTCGAAACCGTCTGTAGCGGCATCCACCGCATAGCGGCAGATCCGGTCCAGGGCCTTCTGCAGCGAGCCCGGCTTGCCATCCGCCCGGAAATAACACTGCAGGGTCTTGGCCTGAAAAACGCCGGTGTCGATGCTGCGCAGTTTCTCCAGTTCGTAATTAGTCAATACGGGATGCTTCAGCGCCACGGTATGGCAATGCATGGGATCTTCGTCCAGCAAGTTACCGTTATTGCCCACGAAAGTGGCCAGACTCATCACCATGCGTTCCCGGATAGGATCGATGGGCGGGTTCGTCACCTGGGCGAAAAGTTGTTTAAAATAGCTAGTCAGGTGCTGGGGCTGATCACTCAGCACGGCCAAAGGAACGTCCGAGCCCATGGCACCGATCGGCTCTTTGGCATCCAGGGCCATCGGCTTGAGAATATTTTCCAGATCTTCGGTCGCATAGCCGAAGGCATTCTGGTACTTAAAGATCGCATCATGCTCCAGGTGCGTAAATTTCACCCGGGGTTCCGGCAGATCCTCGATCCGTATCTTATACTTGTTCAGCCATTCTTCGTACGGCTTTTCGGTACAGATCTGCTGTTTCAGCTCCTGATCGGAGATAATGCGCCCCTGCTCCATGTCCACAACGAACATGCGGCCGGGTTGCAAACGGCCCTTTTCAATGATGGTGGAAGGATCAACCGGCAATACGCCTGCCTCCGATGCCATGATCACCCGGTCATCGTTGGTCACCAGAAAGCGGGAAGGGCGCAACCCGTTGCGATCCAGCGTGGCGCCGATCACTTTACCGTCCGTAAAGGAAATGGACGCCGGACCATCCCAGGGTTCCATAGCCGAAGCATGAAACTCGTAAAAGGCCTTCTTTACCGGATCCATCATATCGTTTTCGTCCCACGCCTCGGGGATCAGCATCATCATCGCATGCGGCAAAGACCGGCCGGCCAAAACCAGCATCTCGATCATGTTATCCAGGCAGGCACTGTCGCTTTGGTTATCTTCTACCAGCGGCAGCAGCATCTCCATTTCCTCCGGTGTAAAGAATTGCGAACTGAATACTTTCTCATTGCTCCTGAGCCAGTTCAGATTCCCTTTCAAGGTATTGATCTCGCCATTGTGGGCGATAAACCGGAAAGGCTGCGCCAGCTTCCAGGAAGGAAAAGTATTGGTCGCAAACCGGGAATGGATCAGACCGAAGGCCGAAACCACTCTTGGGTCCGCCAGGTCCTTGAAATAATGCCTCACCTGGGTAGCGGTCAGCTGCCCTTTGTAGATCAGCGTCTTATAAGAAAGAGAAGAAAAGTAAAACAGATCGTTTTCCTTGGCCAGGGTCTGATGGACCAGCTTGGTAATATAGTTACGCAGCACGAAAAGCTTGCGCTCAAACTCTTCAGGATTACTAATGTTGTCCGGACAACCGAAAAAGATTTGCTCCATCACGGGTTCGACGCTTTTCGCCGTGTCCCCGATGTAGCTGTTATCGACCGGCAGTTCCCGGTAACCCAGAATGGGAATATCCAGCCGGGCAGAAGCCTGCTCAATAATCGAACGGCACTCTTCCCGCCAGCGGACCTCCTGAGGGAGGAACACCATTCCTACGCCGTACTTTCCAAATGCGGGAAGCTTCACGCCTTTTTTCAGGCACTCATCATATAAAAAGGCATGCGGCATCTGGATGAGAATACCGGCGCCGTCACCGGTATTATTTTCACATCCACAGGCCCCCCGGTGTTCCATGTTTTCAAGAATGGTCAGGGCATCCAAAACCATCTGGTGACTTTTACATCCTTTAATGTGCGCGACGAAGCCAATACCACATGCATCGTGTTCAAAGGATGGATCGTAAAGTCCGTTCTGTTGTTTTATCATACTACACCATTTAAGCAGTTTACGCTAATTTTCAGACAGATCTCATTAGACCAATTGGGATAAAATTACGACAGAATGAAAAATAATTTTATAAAAACCGTTTTAGACCATTAAACTTTATCTTTTTTCAAATAGAATCGACTATTATTATATCATTTCTATTTTTTAAGCCCTTGTGCTACACAGACCACGGCCTTAAAATGAGGGTCGGGAGCCAAACAAATTACGATTAATTATAATGTAATGGTGCGCGAAAAGGACTCTTTCCCCGATAAAAGACCTTGGACCGGGGGGAGCCGGCGCTCCGGTCGTTTCCTCAGGGAAGACTTTTGAACAAGGTATAACGAAGCAGGATTTCCAGGAAAAGCAGGACGAGCGCAGCCAGCGCAAAGGGGAAAAACAGCTCAGCGTACTGCTTAAAGGCAGTGATCTCCACTTTCGTTTTTTCCATCTGATCAATCTGCTTATAAATATCTGCCAGGGATGCGTTGTTCGTTGCCCGGAAATAGTTTCCGCCTGTTTCCGTGGAAATCTTACGCAACAATGGTTCGTCGATCTGAACCTTCATGTTCTGCATCTGGATACCGCCGCCTGGCAGCGGGACGGGATAAGGCGCCACTCCCTGGGTTCCCACACCTATGGTATAGACCCTGATCTTATACAGCTTGGCAATTTCCAGCGCGGTAACCGGATCGATCAACCCGGTATTATTGACCCCGTCTGTCAACAGGATAATCACTTTACTTTTGGCCTTTGATTCCCTGAGCCGGTCTACACTCGTAGCAAGACCCATACCAATCGCTGTCCCGTCCTCCAGCATACCGCTGCTTACTTTATCGATCTGGTTAATCAGTACGGCGTGATCCGTGGTGATGGGGCATTGGGTAAAGCTTTCCCCCGCAAAGATGACGAGTCCGATACGATCTGACGGACGTCCCTTTACAAACTGAATAGCGACCTGCTTGGCAGCTTCGATGCGGTTGGGATGAAAATCCTGCGCCAGCATACTGCCGCTGACATCCAGGCAAAGCACAATGTCAATTCCTTCGGAATTAATGTTTTCCGTTACGTTTGAACTCTGGGGACGCGCCAGACACACAATCACCAGCCCTACCACGAGCAAACGCAGCACGAGCAACAAAGGACGCAACCGCACTTTCCAGGAAACCGGTATTTTCTTTAATCCTTCCAGGGAAGAGACCCGGAATGCCGCTTCCTGTTTTTTGCGTGCCCGGAAATACCACCAAACCATCAGGGGAAGGAGTAACGCCAGCCAGAAAAACCAGGGGTTCGCAAAACTTATATGTCGTAAATCTAAAATATTCAATTTTCAGTGCTTTGGATCCGGAGGCCGGCTGCCTCCGGTGCGTTAAGGCTGTCTTTATGTTTTACGGTCTTTTTCTTTACTTTCTTCCGGATCTTCGTTTCGGGGACGGGCCCATTCCAGTACTTCGTAAGCTTTTTTCATACTGGCCTCATGGCTTCCTCCTGCGGCTCCAGTTTGGCGAACTTAGCCAGATCCGCCGTCTGGAGAATATACCGGAGATTGTTCTGCTGCTGGTTCAGCTTCGTTACCGGTCTGATTTTCTGCAGTAATTCATCGGAGGTCTGCTCCATGGCGTTTACGCCGAATTGCCGTTCTATAAACCGGCGGAGAATATCCGTCAGCCGGGTATAGTAGTCTTTCACCTGATGTTGTTGCCAGAGTTTCTCTGACTCCAGGTCCTTCAGGCTCTTGATTGCTTCCTCATAAGGCGGATCCCGGGGTACCGCGACCTCCTGAGGTTTGTTCTCTTTGGGCTTGCGGAAAAACACGAGCCAAAGCACAAGTAAAAGGAGGATCAGCGCCCCCAAGGCATAAGGCCAGTAAGCCAACAGGTTTAACGGTACGCCCCGGATCTGCTTGATCGGTTTGAATGGCTTGGTGGTGTCGACCGGTACCGTGTTGACCACAATCTGCAGCGAGTCCGTGTGCATGACCCCTGCACCGGCCGCGGTGTCGGCCGTAATGATTTTAAAGTCAAAAGCAGGTACCTGCCAGTAGCCCGAATCGAATCCTGTAAGGGTGATACGCTGTTGAAAAACCTGCTTCCCTTGCGCACGCAAAGTATCTATTTTTCCCCTGTCGACTACCTGAAGGTGATCAAAGCTGTCCGGCACTTCCGCCCAGACCCATTGGGCAAGGCTGTCCGAAGAGGCTTCCAGCAAGAGATGAAACTGTTCTCCGATCTTAATTTGGGTGGAATCCAGTTTGGCAGATACCGATGCATGACCGGGCTGCTGGGCATGCGCGGAAGCCATCGTCAGCAACAATAGAAAACCACCGATCCAACTGCCCGCTTGGGCAATGATGCTTTGTTTTTTATGATAGCGACAGCACTGGATCATATCCGTTTTTCAAAAAAGCCCTGTAATATTCTCACGTAATCATCACTGGTAGCTATAGAGATCAGTTCGGCACCGCTCTTCAGAAAAGCATTATGGCAATACCGCTGATGCGCAAGAAAAGTTTCTGTATAATAGCTGCGTACTGTCTTGTCCGAGGTATCCACCCATTGTTCCCTGCCAGTTTCAGCATCCTGCATCTTGATGAGTCCGGCAGCGGGAAGATCTTTATCCCTGGGATCGAATACGTGAAGGCCGATCATATCATGCCGGCGGGAAGCAATGGTCAGCGCGTCCTCGTACCCCGAACTCAAAAAGTCGGAAGCCAAAAAGACAATGCTTCTTTTTTTATTCGCGTTGTTGAAAAAGCGCAACGCTTCCCGGATGTCGGTACCGCCTTTTTGAGGTTCGAGGGTCAGCAACTCCCGGATGATTCTCAGAATATGGGATTTCCCTTTTTTGGGCGGAATGAATTTCTCGATACCCTCGCTGAAGAAAATAACGCCGACCTTGTCATTATTGTTGATTGCAGAAAACGCCAGCACGGCGCACAGTTCCGTGATAAGGTCTTTCTTTCGCTGGCGGACGGTCCCAAACAAGGAACTTTCACTCACATCTACCATCAACATCACGGTAAGCTCCCGTTCCTCTTCGAAAACCTTGATATAGGGATGCGAAAAGCGGGCTGTCACATTCCAGTCGATCGACCGCACATCGTCTCCGTACTGGTACTCACGTACTTCGGAAAAGTTCATGCCCCGTCCTTTGAATGCCGTGTGGTATTCACCGGAAAAGATATGATTACTCAATCCTTTCGTCTTGATCTCAATGCGCCGGACTTTTTTCAGTAATTCTGAAGTATCCATGTTGTAGGGTAACTGATCGCTCTTGTTAAATGTTCGCAAACGGTTCCCGCACGCGCGGGTAGCCGGTAAAAAAAGCAAGCGGCAAATGCTACGGAACTTCTACCACATTCAGGATCTCACTGATGATGTTCTCTGCGGTAATGTTTTCCGCCTCTGCCTCGTAGGTTAACCCAATACGGTGCCTGAGCACATCGAAGCAGATGCTGCGAATATCTTCCGGGATCACATAACCGCGTCTCTTCATAAAAGCATAGCCTTTTGCGGCAAACGCGAGGCTGATACTGGCCCGGGGTGAACCCCCATAAGCGATCAGCGGTTTCAACTTCGGCAATTTATATTCCTCCGGATTGCGGGTAGCAAACACGATATCGATAATATAGCGCTCGATCTTTTCATCCATATAGACCTGCCGCACCAGATCCCTTGCCGTCAGGATATCCTGAGGGGTGACCACAGGCTGAATAGCCGGAATTCCGGCCGGGTTCAGGTTCTCCCTGATGATCTGACGCTCTTCCTCCTTGTTGGGATAACCGATCACCACTTTCAGCATAAAGCGGTCCACCTGTGCTTCGGGAAGCTGGTAGGTTCCTTCCTGCTCAATGGGGTTTTCGGTGGCCAGCACCAGGAAGGGCTCTTCCAGGGGAAAAGTGGTGTTACCGATGGTAACCTGCCGTTCCTGCATGGCTTCCAGCAAGGCACTCTGCACCTTCGCGGGAGCACGGTTAATCTCATCGGCAAGAATGAAATTGGCGAATATCGGACCTTTCCTGACCACGAATTCGTTTCGCTGCTGGTTATAGATCATGGTTCCGATTACATCGGCAGGCAGTAAATCCGGGGTAAACTGGATCCTGCTGAACTGTGCGTGGATCGCCGAAGACAACGATTTTATCGCGAGGGTCTTTGCCAGACCCGGTACACCTTCCAACAGGATATGGCCGTGCGTCAGCAAACCGATCATCAGGCGTTCGGTCATGTATTTCTGACCGACGATGACTTTACTGAGTTCCAGGTTCAACAAATCCACAAAGGAGCTTGCCTCGTGTATTTTTTCGTTCAGAACCTTAATGTCAGAAGCTATTATATCCATATATCCTTGTTTTAGCGGGCACTAAAATATAAACAATGCCTGCAAAATTGACCCAGCCTACACAATAGTGCTGTTAAAGCTATGTTAAATCAAGCTTTGCGGGTCTTTACGGGCGATGGAGAGATTTCTGCTGCCAGTGGATTTACCCGTATCTTTGCGCGGCATATGGACCATACAATAGACGAAAAATGGGAAAAGGTTGAGCAGATGCTGACACAGCGCTTTGGAAAAACGCCGGACATGGAGGCCACGCTTTTTCTCATCGGGATACAGGAGCTCGGACAGGTCAACCGGAAATTTACCAAAGAGCAAAAACAGGACCTGATGCATATAGCGGTCTGCACCCTGCTATCGACGAGTGGTTATTTCAGGCTGGAAGGACGGGATCAGGACGGATGGCCACATTTTGTGGAACTAAAAAAAATAACAGGACTTACCCTGGAGGAGCAGGAAAAGCTGCTCAAGCAGCACGTCATCGCTTATTTTGAAGCCAACGGTACCATGAAAAACGCGGATGTTTCTTTTTCTGACCACTGACCAGATACCGCACGACGGCCCCCACATCCTTATCATCATCTGCATCGGTATTATCGTAGGTTTCCTATCGGGTTTATTGGGTAAAGGAGGAAGCGCCATTTCAACGCCCGCTCTTCAGATATTCGCAGGCGTTCCGGCTTTTCTGGCGCTCGCTTCCCCATTGCCGTCCAGCCTTTCCAATTCGCTTTCCGGATCATGGGCTTACCAGCAGGAACACCTGATCAACAGGCGCGTGGTCCTTTGGTCGGTTTTGGTAGGCGTTCCTTCCACGGTTGCAGGAGCACTCGTAAGTCCGCTGGTGGGAGGTAAATTGCTGATGATACTCACGGCAATTTTCGTATGTGGGTTGGGGTTATCTTTCGTCATTCCGATTATTTTCCACGGCTCATCTATGGCGATCACAGACCGTACGGATCATCCTGGCCTCAGCCCGATTATTGTCATCGCGCTGGCGGTGGGATTCCTCTCCGGCTTGTTGGCTAACGGCGGAGGGGTGCTTTTCGCTCCTTTGTTTATCCGCCTGCTGAAAATGCCTACCAAGGAAGCAATGGCCACTTCACTGTTGGTCGCGGGCGGACTGGCGGTGCCGGGCACACTGACCCACTGGTGGCTCGGACACATCGACTGGTGGCTGGTACTTTTATTGTGTGTAGGATCTATCCCCAGCGCATACTGGGGAGCCCGAACAGCCATCCGTCTCAAGACCGAGACGCTGGAAATAATTTTCGGCGTGATGCTTTGTGTCTTCGGGCTTTACGATCTGTTCTACAACCTGCGCCCGGGGCATTGATGCGCTGCCCCTAGTTTTTCGGTCACTCTTCGTATCTTTCCGGTTTTTATCCCGTTCATGATGAAAAAATTACTGATCGTATTAGCGGCCCTGGCCCTTGCATACGGCGCAGATGCCCAGAAAAGAGCGGTGAAGATCACGACTTCCTATGGTAAGATGATCGTGGCGCTCAGCGATGAAACGCCTCAGTACCGTGATAATTTCATATCGCTTGTCAAAAAGCGCTTTTACGATGGGTTGCTGTTTCATCGCGTGATACACGATTTCATGATCCAGGGCGGCGATCCGCAGTCCAGGAAAGCAAAAGCCGGCACGCCGCTGGGGGCAGGAGACGTCGGTTACACCCTTCCCGCGCAGTTCCGGCCGGACCTTTATCACCGGAAAGGTGCGCTGGCCGCGGCGCGCCAGGGAGACATGGTGAATCCTGAAAAAGCTTCTTCCGGGTGCCAGTTTTACATCGTGCAAGGGAAAAAATATTCCGAGGACAAGCTCAACGCCATTGAACGCAGCACCGGTCATCATTTCACGGACAAGCAGCGAAAAATATACGAGACCCTTGGTGGCACACCTTTCCTGGACGGCGGCTACACGGTGTTCGGACAAGTAGTCAAGGGAATGGATGTGCTGGATAAGATCGCCGGGGTGGCTACCGACGGTCGTGACCGTCCGAAAAAAGACATTCCCATGAAAATCCGTTTGGTGCACAAATTTTTGTTCTTCTGATCCTCTTAAATCTGTTACTTTCGCATAAAACATATCGATATGGCTTTTCCCGCTGAACTCAAATACACAAAAGATCACGAATGGATCCGGCTGGACGGAAATACCGCTACGGTCGGCATTACCGATTTTGCGCAAGGTGAGCTCGGTGATATTGTGTTTGTGGAAATCGATACGGTAGATAAGGAGCTGGAAGCCGGTAGTATCTTTGGCACCGTGGAAGCCGTAAAAACCGTTTCTGACCTGCTGCTGCCACTTTCCGGTACCATCACGGAAGTAAATCCCATCCTGCAGGATAATCCCGAACTCGTGAACCAGGATCCTTACAACCAGGGCTGGATGATTAAAATGACGGTGAAGAACCCTTCCGATGCTGAAAATCTCCTGGACGCCACCGCATACGAGAAACTGACAGGGGCCTGAGCGGCCAGACGTGACTGATCATGAAAATCAACCGTTATTATTTACCGGCCATTGCTTGGACACTAATTGTGTTGATCCTGACCTTATTGCCTGCACCTGATCTACCCCATACCTTTTTCTCTGCCATCCCCTATTTCGACAAAATGGTACATGCCGGTATCTTCGGACTGTTCGTAATTCTCTGGTATGCGGGGGCTTATAAGTCATATCGCACCAAAACAGCCGAAAAATCCTACCATCCCATGACGCTCCTGGCCCGCGTCATCCTGGCGGCCGTCCTGCTGGGCCTGATCATCGAGGTGGTACAGCGAGAGTGGACCAGCCTGCACCGGGACTTCGAATGGTTCGATTGGATTGCCGACATCCTGGGTGCCTTTTTCGGCGGAGCGATCGCCAATGAAATATTTCGCATCCGGCCGGCTGGAAAAGATGTCTGATACAATATTTGAGAGGAGCCGCCGTTCAATAGTAAATCAACGTTTATCCTATTATTGATCCTGTAATGAAGCTTATCCTGTTGCTTCTTTCTTTGGTTTCATGGGCGGGGACCGCAGTCGCCAGGGGACCGGGCGACGGACACCTCGATCCTGCCAGTGTTGACAAAGACAAGATCTTTTTACTCATTGACAAATCCAACTACCGGATGTACCTCTATGAAGACACGCGGCTGCTGAAGACCTACAAAGTGGTATTTGGAAACAATAACCTGGGAGATAAACGCATGGAAGGCGACCGGGAAACACCTGAGGGTACCTTCCATATTGTGGATAAACATGCCGATAAACGCTGGAATAAATTTATGCTGCTGGATTATCCCACTTCCAAAGAAAAAGACCGGTTCAATGCCCTGAAATCCAAAGGCGCTATTCCCAGCGGCGCCCGTATCGGCGGAGGGATCGGGATTCACGGGGCCCGGCCCGGCGTGCAATCGGCTATTGACCTCAGGATCAACTGGACCAACGGCTGCATCGGCATGAAAACTGCGGACGTGAATGAACTCTACCAGATCGTCCAAATCGGAACTCCCGTGGTAATCCAACGTTAATTCCATTCCATCTGCTTTTCTTAAGTTTGTACTTCCTTGGTACTGTTTTTGCCAACAACTGAGTCAACCCTGTAAAACCCAAATTAAAAACTATCAATATGAAAACAATGCACCCCTTACGCAAACAGATGCTTTTGGCCCTGCTGGCCCTGGCGGGACTGAGTTCCTGCTCGAAAAACGACAGCGATAACACGCCGCTAAACAAACAGTATAGGATTACGGCCTTCAATGCTACGAGCCAGATTTCCGGAACGCTCTCGGTCACCGAAGTCCTCCACACCGACTCCGTCTTACTGATGCTCCAATTGCAGGGCACCTCCCCTGACGGCTCCTATCCTGTTTACGTGCGGCAGGGAACTTCGATCGAAGATGGTCCGGTTGCCTTCGACCTGGGTTTTGTAGACGGGGAAAATTCTACCCTGTCCAAGGAAATCAATATGTCGTTTTCGGACTTTATCAAATATAACGGCTGTCTCGACATCTACCG
>Ga0164242_10007908_pt1 | contig 11590 bp, 7 predicted proteins | sample OricomgcompostMG_FD_108783 | JGI IMG/M metagenome (GOLD analysis project Ga0164242, IMG submission 108783) | Miracle-Growth compost microbial communities from Emeryville, California, USA - Original compost - Miracle growth compost (MG) ... | reverse complement strand
CTAAATTTTGGCGCCGGGGAAGGCCCGGCGCAGTTTGGTGTTGGTCGGGCCGAGGTGTCTCTCGAAACCATGTGGCGCGCGCTCTGGCAGATGGCGGCAATCGCGGGTGGCGGCGGCGCCCTGGGCCTCTTGCTCAACGCGCTCTCGCCCGCGCCGGCCAAGCTCGGTCACCCGGTGTACGCGGCGGCGGAGTCGGGCGCGGCGGCCTGCTCGGCGCCGCACGGCACACCCGGCGCCCCCGAGGCGTTCGCCACCATCTCGCGCGAGGAGGCGTCGTCCCTGTGCACCGCGTGCACCGCCGGCTTCGTCGACGCGCGCCCGGCCTCCGAGTTCGCGCGCGGCCACATCCCCAACGCCTTCCACCTGCCGCCCCACGGGCACGGCGGCGAGGCGCAGGAGATCGCGGCGCTGCGGCGGTTCGGCACGGTGGTGGTCTACGACTCCGGCCACGGCTGCGACCTGGCCGAGACCGTGGCCAGCCACCTGCGCGCCGACGGCCTGCGCGACGTGCGCATCCTCGAGGGCCAGTGGCCGGCCTGGGAGGCGGGCGGCGAGCCGGCGCAGTCGGGCGCGTGCAAGGCTTGTGAGGGCAAGCCATGACCGCCTGTGAGGGCAAGCCATGACCCGCAAGCTGGCGTTCCTGATCCTGCGCGTGGCCGTGGGCGGGCTCTTCGTCTACGCCGCGCTCACCAAGCTCGGCGCGCTCGACGCCTTCGCCGAGGAGATCGCCAACTACCGGGTGCTCCCCGCGATCACCGTGTCGGTGTTCGCGGCCGCGCTGCCCGGGGTGGAGCTCCTGGCGGGGGTGCTGCTCATCGTCGGCCGGTGGACGCGGCCGGCCGCGCTGCTGCTCACCCTGCTGCTCGGGGTGTTCGTGGCGGCGCTCTCCCAGGCGCTCCTGCGGGGCATCAACCTCTCGTGCGGCTGCTTCGGCGGTGCCGAGCTGGCCACCTGGGGCACGGTGGCGCGCGACGGCGTGATCGCGCTGGCCACGGCGGCCGTGGCCCTCCTCGCGCCCTCGAAGCGCCCCGACCGATCGCCTTGACCCCCGCAGGTGCGGGTGACAGAAAGACCCCATGGGTCGGGACAAGGATCACATCGCCCTCTCGGACGCGCACAACTCGCGCGGCATCGAGCTCGCCGATCGCGGCTGGCTCGACGAGGCGATCAAGGAGTTCAACAAGGCCATCGAGCTGGATCCCGACTCCGCCCACGCCCACGACAACCTGGCCACGGTGTACGCGGAGAAGAAGCTCTTTTGCGAGGCGGTGGGCGAGTACCTGAAGGCGATCGAGCTCGAGGGCGACTCCCCCACGGCCCACTACAACCTGGCCTGCTTCCTCTCCACCCACGGCTCCGACTTCGCGGTGGCCGAGTACAAGGAGGCCATCGAGCTGGATCCCGAGTACCCCGACGCCCACCTGAACCTGGGTCTCACCCTGGCCGATCAGGGCGAGACCGAGGCGGCGCACAAGGAGCTCCTGGTGGCCATCGAGCTCGACCCGCGCGACGCCTTCCCCCGCCACGAGCTGGCGGCGCTGCTCATGGACGAGGGCGACTACCGCGAGGCCATCGCCCAGCTCAAGGAGGTGGTGAAGCTGGAGCCCGAGAACTTCGAGGCCCAGCTCGATCTGGGCATCTGCTACGCCCAGAAGGGCTTCTACGCCGAGGCCGAGAAGGCCTACGTGCGCGCGGGCGAGCTCAACGCGGATCACCTGCTGCTCAACTACAACCGCGCGGCGCTGTTCGCGCTCTGGGGCCGGCCCGACGACGCCAAGAAGTACCTGGCCCTGGCGGTGGAGAAGGACGGCCCCCGGGTGCGACAGTGGCTCGCCACCGACCCCATGTTCGACGCGCTCAAGGGCGACGCCGGGTTCGAGAAGCTCACCAGCCCGTAGGGCCCGCCGCCGCGCAACGCCTGGATCCAACTCGGATCCAAATCGGATCCGCGGGTCGGATCCGAAAATGTCAGACCCCCCTGCTACCCTGCGCGCCGATCCGTTTTCGGATCCGGTTTGGTTTGGATCCGGCCGCGAGGAGCACCATGCGCATCCGCCGTCTCGACATCTGCGGGTTCAAGAGCTTCATGGACCGCATGACGTTCATCTTCGATGACGGCATCACCGGGGTGGTGGGGCCCAACGGCTGCGGCAAGAGCAACGTGGTGGACGCCATCCGCTGGGTGATGGGCGAGCAGAGCGCCAAGCACCTGCGCGGCCACGCCATGAGCGACGTGATCTTCAACGGCTCCGAGCACCACGCGCCGCTGGGCATGAGCGAGGTGTCGCTCACCTTCATCAACGACGGCACGCTGCCCCTGCCCGAGCAGTACCGCGGCTTCCCGGAGATCACCCTCACCCGCCGCCTGTTCCGCACCGGCGAGAGCGAGTACCTGATCAACAAGACCGTGGTCCGCCTGCTCGACGTGACCGAGCTGATGCTGGGCACCGGCGTGGGCACCAAGGCGTACTCGATCATCGAGCAGGGGCGCATCGGGCTCATCGTCTCGGCCAAGCCCGAGGACCGTCGGTCGATGATCGAGGAGGCCGCCGGGATCACCAAGTACAAGGCCCGCCGCCGCCAGGCCGAGCGGAAGATGGAGTACACCGAGCAAAATCTGGTGAGGGTGGGCGACATCATCGGCGAGCTGGAGAAGCGCCTGGAGCAGCTCCAGCGCCAGGCGCGCAAGGCCGAGAAGTACCGGGCGCTCAAGGCCGAGATGAAGGAGATCGAGCTGCACGTGGCCTCGCTGCGGCACCTGGAGCTCACCGTGCTGGCCGAGGCCTCGCGGCGCCAGACCGCCGCCCTGGCCGAGGACGAGGTCTCGCAAGGCGCCGCGCTGGCGCAGGGCGAGGAGCAGCTCACCTTGGAGCGGGCGGAGATCATCGCGGCCGAGCAGGCGCTCTCGGCGCGCACCGAGCAGCTCTTCGGGCTCGAGAACGCGATCCAGGTCGACGTGTCCAACCTCGACTTCATGTCCCGCGAGCAGGGGGAGCTCCGCGCGCGCATGGCGGCGGCCCAGGGCGAGCTCACCGCGCTCCAGGCCCAGGCCGAGCAGCTCGAGACCGAGCGGGTGGCGGCCGAGGCCGAGCTCATCCAGCTCGCCGAGACGCTCGCGGGCCACGAGTCGGCGCTGGCCGAGCGCGAGGCCGAGGGCGCCCAGCTCGGGCAGGCCCAGGGCGAGGCGGCGCGCACCCTGGACGCCGAACGCGCGGTGCTGGTCGAGGTGATAACGCGGGTGGCCGAGACCCGGAACAACCTGGCCAACCTGGGCAAGCAGCGCGGCGATCTGGCCGAGCGCATGGGCAAGCTCGCCAGCGAGGCCGAGACCCTGGGCGCCACCGCCGCCCAGCTCGAGCGCAAGCGCAAGGAGCTCACCGCGGAGCTGGGCGCCACCCAGCAGCTGAAGCTCAGCCTGGAGGAGCGGCGCGGCGCCGAGGAGAGCGCGCTCGCCGAGACCCGCGCGGCGTTCACCGAGAACGAGGCGCGGCTGATCCAGGTCCGCGAGGCCCTGGCCGACACCCGCAGCCGCCTGCACTCGCTCACCGAGATCGCCCGCAACTACGAGGGCTACGACCGCGGCGTGCGCGCGGTGATGCTCCGCGCCGGTGAGGACGCGGAGAAGGAAGGCGTCTTTGGCCTGGTGGCCGACTTGCTCTCGGCCGCGCAGCCCGAGCACGAGAAGGCGCTGGAGGCCGCGCTGGGGCAGAGGCTCCAGGCGGTGGTGGTGCAGGGCTATGCCCAGGGCGAGGCGGCCATCGCCTTCCTCAAGAGCGGCGACGAGGGCCGGAGCGCCTTCATCCCCGCCGACCTGAGCCCGCGCGCCGACGCGCCGCTCGACACCCACTTCGACGGGTTCGTGGCCCGCGCGGTCGACGTGGTCCGCCACGCGCCCCGGCACGCGGGCCTGGTCCGGGCCCTGCTGGGCGAGGTGGTGCTCGTGCGCGATCTGTCGGCCGCGCTGGCCGGCGGCGCGCACCAGCCCGGCTTCACCTTCGTCACCCTCGACGGCGAGGTGCTCGACGACCGAGGCGTGCTCACCGGCGGCACGCTCGACGGCCCGGGCGCGGGGGCCCTGCAGAAGAAGCGCGAGATCCTGGAGCTGACCGACGAGGTGACCAAGCTCGAGGGGCGCTTCGCCCAGGCCCAGCACGAGCACGGGCTGCTGGCGCGCAAGGCCGCGGAGACCGAGGCCTCGCTCAAGGGCCTCACCGCCGACACCCACGAGAAGGATCTCAACCTCGCCAACCAGCAGAAGGACCTCACGCGCGCCGCCGAGGAGCTGGCCCGCCTCAAGGAGCGCCAGAACCAGGTGGGGTTGGAGCGCGAGGTGCTCGAGCGCGCCGCCTCGGAGCTCGCCCACGAGGAGGCCAAGAGCCAGGGGATCTCGGTGGCGGGCGAGGCCGAGAAGCAGGGGCGCGAGGCCAAGGTGGCCGAGCTCGCCGGGGCGCTCGAGGCCCTGCGCACGCGCGCCGAGGCGCTGACCCGAGAGCTCACCGCGCTGCGCGTCTCGGGCGCGCAGGCCCAGGAGCGCCGCGAGAGCTTGATCGAGAGCCAGGCGCGCGCGGGCCAGGCGCGCGCGGAGGTGGCCGAGCGCACCGCGCGGCTGGCGCAGGCCCTCGCCGACGACGAGGCCCGCATCGCCGCCCTGACCGAGCAGCTGGCCACCGCCACCGCCCACCGCGACGCCCTGAGCGCCGAGGCCGACGCCCTGCGGGAGCAGCTCACCGCCCAGCGCGCCGCCCACGTGCAGGCCCAGGCCGCGCTCGCCGAGGGCGACGTCGCGCTGCGCGCCCTGCGCAAGCAGCTCGAGGAGACCACCCAGGCGCGCGCGGCCCACAGCCTCAAGGAGCGCGAGCTCGAGCTGCAGCTCGACCACCTCGCCGACCAGATCCGCGAGCGCTACGCGCTCGAGCTCTCCGGCGAGCTGCACCGGTTCCACGCCCTGCCCCAGCCCGGCCCCGAGAAGGAGAAGCGGCTCCAGGAGCTGCGCGGTCAGGCCGAGCGCATGGGTGAGATCAACCTCACCGCCATCGACGAGTTCCAAGAGCTCGGCGAGCGCTTCGGGTTCCTGAGCAAGCAGAAGACCGATCTCGAGAGCTCGCTGGCCCAGCTCCGCGCGGCCATCGTCAAGATCGACCAGACCAGCCAGCAGCGGTTCCGCGAGACGTTCGAGCAGGTGAACGATCGCTTCCAGCAGATCTTCCCCAGGCTCTTCAACGGCGGCAAGGCCAGCCTCCAGCTCCAGGTGGATCCGGCCTCGGGCGAGCCGGCCATCGAGATCTTGGCCCAGCCGCCGGGCAAGAGCCTCAAGACCGTGAACCTGCTCTCGGGCGGCGAGAAGGCGCTCACCGCGGTCTCGCTCACCTTCGCCATCTTCCTGATCAAGCCCACCCCGTTCTGCCTGCTCGACGAGGTCGACGCGCCGCTGGATGACGCCAACGTCGGCCGCTACAACGAGATGATCCGCGAGATGAGCCAGACCTCGCAGTTCATCCTCATCACCCACAACAAGCGCACCATGGAGATCGCCGACACCCTCTACGGCGTGACCATGGAGGAGCCGGGCGTGTCCAAGCTGGTCTCGGTGAAGCTCTCCGAGGTGGCCCAGCGCGCTGGCGTGGCCTGACGAAGCCTGCCCGCGCGCCCGCGCTCAGGGCATCGCGCGGCGCGCTGGCGTGGCCTGACGGAAGCCGGCCCGCGCGCCCGCGCGCTCAGAACGCGAACTCGTCGCCCAGGGCGCGGAGCGCGGTCACGGCGGCCAGGCTGACGATGTCGTCCACCGAGGCGCCCATCTGCAGCACGTTCACCGGCAAGTTCATCCCGGTGAGGATGGGCCCGATCACCTCGGCCTCACCCAGCCGCCAGAGCAGCTTGTATCCAATGTTGGCGGCGTCGAGGTTGGGGAAGATGAGCACGTTGGCGTCGCCCTTGAGGGTGGTGAACGGGAAGCTCTCGTCGCGCAGCTCGGGGTTCACCGCCACGTCCACCTGCATCTCGCCGTCGACCTCGAGGTCGGGCCTCCGCGCCTTGAGCAGCGCCACCGTCTCGCGCACCTTGGACGGCGACGCCCCGCCCGCGCTCCCGAAGTTGGAGTACGAGAGCATGGCCACGCGCGGGACCACGTCGAAGTAGCGCGCCAGATCGGCGGTGCGTGCGGCGATGTCGGCGAGCTGATCCGGGGTGGGATCCACGTTCACCGTGCAGTCGGCCAGGAACTTGAAGCCGCCCTTCCAGACCAGCACGTACACCCCGCCCGCGCGCCGTCCGTCGCGGGTCTTCACGATCTGCAGCGCGGGCCGGACGGCTTCGGGGTAGGTGCGGGTGAGCCCGGTGACGATGCCGTCGATCAGGCCGTCGCGCAGCGCCAGCGCGGCGAAGATGTTGCGTCCGTGCACCTGATCGCGCGCCTCGCGGAGCGAGAGCCCGTGGCGCTGGCGCATGCGCCAGAAGGCGTCGGCCAGGCGCTCGTAGTGCTCCGACCGGTGCGGATCGAGGATCTCCACGTCCTTGAGCGCGTCGATGCGGTTGGCCTCGATGAGCTCGCGGATCTGCGCGGCGTCGCCGAGGAGCACCGGGGTGCAGAGCTTCTCCTCGGAGAGCACCTGGGCCGCCTGGAGCACCTTGAGCTGGTTGCCCTCGGGGAAGGCGATGCGCTTGGCGCGGCCGCGCACCTTGGAGAAGACCACGCTCATCACCGAGTGGCTTCGACTCTGCAGCTTCTGGAGCTGCTCGCGGTACGCGCCCTGCTCCACCTGGATCCGCGCCACGCCGTCGTCCATGGCGGCCTGGGCCACCGCCGGGGCCACCCAGAGCAGCACCCGCGGATCGAAGGGCTTGGGGATGATGTAGTCGGGCCCGAACGCGAACCGCTCGCCGCCGTACGCGCGCGAGACGCTCTCGGGCACCTCCTCGCGGGCCAGCGCCGCCAGCGCCCGGGCCGCCGCCCGCTTCATGCCCTCGGTGATCCCGCGGGCCCGCACGTCGAGCGCGCCGCGAAAGATGAAGGGGAAACCCAGCACGTTGTTGACCTGGTTGGGGAAGTCGCTGCGCCCGGTGGCGACGATGGCGTCGGGGCGCACCGCCCGGGCCGCGTCGTAGTCGATCTCGGGATCGGGGTTGGCCAGCGCCAGCACCACCGGGGTGGGCGCCATGGTGGCCACCATCTCGGCCGTGAGCACGCCCTTGGCCGAGCAGCCCAGGAACACGTCGGCGCCGTCCATGGCCTCGGCCAGGGTCCGCCGGGTGGTGTGCGCGGCGAACTCGGCCTTGTACTTGTTCATGCCGTCGGCGCGGCCCTCGTAGACCACGCCCTTGGTGTCCACCAGGAGCGTGTTCTCCTTTCTGACTCCGAGCGACACGAAGAAGCGCGCGCAGGCGATGGCCGACGCGCCGGCCCCGGAGACCACCACCTTCACCTCCGAGAGCTCTTTCTTGGCCAGCGCCAGCGCGTTGAGCAGCGCGGCGCCGCTGATGATCGCGGTGCCGTGCTGATCGTCGTGGAACACCGGGATCTGCATGGAGGTGCGCAGGCGCTCCTCGATCTCGAAGCACTCGGGCGACTTGATGTCCTCGAGGTTCACCCCGCCGAAGGTGGGCTCCAGCGCCTTGACCACGGTGCAGAAGGTGTCCACGTCGTTGGCGTCGACCTCGAGATCGAACACGTCGAGGTCGGCGAACTTCTTGAACAGCACGCCCTTGCCCTCCATCACCGGCTTGCCCGCGTACGCGCCGATGTTGCCCAGGCCCAGCACCGCGGTGCCGTTGGAGATCACCCCCACCAGGTTGCCGCGCGCGGTGTACGTGTACGAGAGGTCGGGGTCCTTGGCGATGTCGAGGCAGGGCTCGGCCACGCCGGGCGAGTAGGCGAGCGAGAGGTCGCGCGCGGTGGACAGCGCCTTGGTGGGCGTGACCTCGATCTTTCCGCGGCGGCCGCTCGAGTGGTACGCGAGCGCCTCCTCGCGGCGGATCTGGGTCTGGCGAAGGTCGAAGCTGGTGGCCACGGGTGCTCTCCGTTTCTTGAGGTGTCGCCGTCCTTATGGAGCAGTCGCGCGCCCGCGGCAACGCGCACTGCGTTGGAGGCGGTAGAGTCGCGGGCTGGCCGCGACCCCGATCCCCGGAGCGTGCAACCCATGATTCGACTCGTCGCCCTGGCCGCGCTCCTGGCCCAGCCCGCCGCGCCCGCACCCACCTGGACGCCGCTCTCCGAGAAGGACGGGCTGCGGATCTCGCGCGACACCTCGAGGCCCGAGCCCACCTACCGGGCCGAGGGCACGGTGAACGCCAACCTGTTCGAGGTGATGGCGGTGCTCTCGGACATCGCCAAGCGGCCGCAGTGGGTGCGCAACCTCTCCGAGTCCAAGATCGTCAGCGGCGACGTGGAGCACCGGGTGGTGATCTACGAGCGGTACCACCTGCCCTGGCCCTGCGAGGACCGCGACTCGGTGGTCGAGTCCACCATCCACGTCGACCTGGCCAAGCTCGAGGTGACCGTGAGCTATCACCAAGTGCAGAGCCCCCTGGCTCCGGTCCGACCGGGGGTGGTGCGGATGCCGGTGGTGCGCGGGCTGATGCGCTTTCGGTACCTCGACGCCACCCACGCCTCCGCGCAGGTGATCCTCGGCCTCGACGTGGGCGGCAGCCTGCCGGGCGCCGCGGTGCGCCACTTCGTCAGCGAGGGTCCGGTGATGACCCTCCACGGGCTGGTCAAGCAAGTGAAGGCCACCCGCGGCCAGTACGCGGACTTCATCCGCGGCCACGCGGCCCAGGCCCGCACGCAGTCGAAGATCCCGTTCGAGATCGACGCCGCGGCGGTGCCCGCGCACCCATGAGCCAGCGGGCACCCCACCCCGCCCTCTCGTGGATCCTCGCCCCGCGCGGCGACGGGCGCGCGGAGGCCCTGCGCCGCGCCGTGGAGGGCAAGCGGGTGCTGCTCACCGGGGCCTCGTTCGGGATCGGCGCCGCCCTGGCGCGGCGGCTGGGCGCGGCGGGCGCCGAGCTCATCCTCGCCGCCCGGAGCGAGGCCGAGCTTGGGGCGGTGGCGCGCGAGATCGCGGCCGCGGGGGGCCGCGCCCAGGTGTGCGCGCTCGACCTGACCTCGCCGGAGCAGATCGCGCGCGCGGCCGAGGCGCTGGCGCGGCAGGGCGGCGCGGAGGTGGTGATCCACAACGCGGGCAAGTCCATTCGCCGCTCGATCGCGCGCTCGCTCGACAGGCCGCACGACTTCTCGCGCACCATGGCGGTGAACTACCTGGGGCCGGTGCAGCTCCAGCTCGCGCTGCTGCCCGCGATGCTCGAGCGCGGGAGCGGACACCTCGTGAACGTCTCCACGTTGGGCATCCGGCTGCCGGTGGCGCCGCGCTGGGCCGCGTACCTGGCCTCGAAGCAGGCGTTCGACACCTGGATCACCGCCGCCGCGCCCGAGCTCCGACACCGAGGTATCACCTGCACGTCCGTGTACCTGGGGCTGGTGCACACCCGCATGAGCGCGCCCACGCCCGACTACCAGGGCATGCCCGGACAGACCCCCGACCAGGCCGCGCAGGTGCTCTGCCGCGCGCTGATCCAAAGGCCGCGGCGGATCAGCCCGTGGTGGGTCTCGCCCGCACGCTGGCTGGCCCCCGCGCTCGAGCGGCCCATCGAGTGGACGCTGGGCCAGCTCTTCTTGCGCGGCGACGATTCGGTGGCGGCGCGGGGAGAGCGAGCGTGAGGTCGGCGCGCCTGCTGTGGCAGATCGCCGCGGCGCTGTGGCGCTCGGGCCTGCTCCGCCTCTCACCCTGGATGGCCGCCCGCGCGTTCGGGGCCTGGTGGCGATGCGGCAACACCTACGCGGCGCTGGCGGAGATCGCCGCGCTGCGGTTCCCCGACCGGTGCGCGCTCCACGACGGCGCGGGGCCGATGACGTTCGCCGTGCTCCACGCCCAGTCCGAGGGCCTGGCCGCGGCCATCGCGAACGCGCGCGGGTGCGGCAGCAAAATCCGGGTCGGGCTGCTCTGCGGAAACGACCGCGGGTTCGTGCTGGGCCTGCTGGCGCTCAGCCGTCTGGGCGCCGATGTGCTCCTGCTCGACCCCGACGGCCCCGGGCCCGCGCTGCGCCGCGCGCTCGAGGGCCAGCCCGTGGACTGGGTGCTCCACGATCCCGCGCTCGGATCGCTGCTCGCCGAGCATCTCCCCAGCCAGCCGCGGCACGCCCTCGACGACCTTCGACCCGAGTCCGCGGGCCCCACGGCGCTCCCCCGCGTGCGGCGCGCGGGCAAGCTCATCGTGCTCACCTCGGGCTCCACCGGCGCGCCCAAGGGCGTGGGCCGCGCGCCCACCCTCTCGAGCCTGCTCCCGCCGCTGGCGGGGCTCCTCGACGATCTGCCGCTGGCCATGCACCGACCCGCGGTGCTGGCCATTCCGCTGCACCACGGCTACGGCCTGACCACCCTGGCCATGACCCTGGCCATGGCCGCCCCGCTGCACCTGGCCCGGCGCTTCGAGATCGGACCGATGTGCGCGCGCCTGGGGCCGCTCGGCGCGGGCCCGGCCGCCGATGCGTCGCCGGTGATCGTGAGCGTGCCCACGCTGCTCGGTCGATGGCTGCGCGCGGGCATCGATCCCTCTGTCCATCCGGCGGCGGTGATCACCGGGAGCGCGCCGCTCGATCCCACGCTCTGCGCCCAGCTCCTCGACGCGCTGGGCCCGGTGCTCTTCAACCTCTATGGCTCGACCGAGGCCGGGGTGATGGCGCTGGCCACGCCGCGCGCGCTCCGCGAGGCCCCGGGCACGGTGGGCACGCCCCTGCCGGGCACGGCGATCACCGTCGTCGATGGTCAGGGCGCGCCGGTGGCGCCGGGTGAGATCGGCGCCATCCGGGTGCGCGGCCCGCTGGTGCTCGAGCCCGATGCGCGCGGCGGGTTCGACACCGGCGACCTGGGCCGGTTCGACGCGCAGGGTCGGTTGTTCGTGTGCGGCCGGACCGACGCCATGTTCATCTCGGGCGGCGAGAACGTGTACCCCGAGGAGACGGTGCGCGCGCTCCGCGCCCACCCGCTCGTCGCCGACGCCGCGGTCAGCGTGGTGCCAGACCCCGAGTTCGGCCAGGGCATGCGCGCGCACGTGGTGATCCGCGGCGGCGCGGCCGTGGACGCGGCCGAGCTGCGCGACTGGCTCCGCGCGCGGATCGCGCGGGCCCAGCTCCCGCGCGAGCTCCACCTCATCGAGCAGATCCCGCGCAACGCGCTGGGTAAGGTCGATCGGGTGGCGCTGGAGGCCCTGTCGGCGAAGCAGAGCGCCTGACGGGACGCGGCGCGTCGAGGGCTCATCGATGATTCCTCTGTTCGGGTTGTTGCAGTCAGGGAGGCGTCGATACCAATTGCGATCCGCAAGACTGCGGCGCCGGTGGGCTGGCGTGCTCGGCCGGTCAGAGTTGCGAAGGCGGCGGCTGCCGGTGATGGGCAGATCGCCGCCAACGCGCGATCGAATCAGGCTGCCTCAAAAGCCGCCGTTGGCGCCCGTGGGCCTCAAGATATTGCCGCGGTCGCCAACCAAAACCGGCACGGAGTAATACGGGCCCCCACTCGGCCCATGGACGTACCCGACGAACGCG
>Ga0164242_10007907_pt1 | contig 11591 bp, 10 predicted proteins | sample OricomgcompostMG_FD_108783 | JGI IMG/M metagenome (GOLD analysis project Ga0164242, IMG submission 108783) | Miracle-Growth compost microbial communities from Emeryville, California, USA - Original compost - Miracle growth compost (MG) ... | reverse complement strand
GCCGGCTTCAGGGCGGCAAGTTTTTCGAGCGTGGTGTCGGCACGCAACAGATTGTCACGCGCGACCCCGCGAAACGGCACCACCAGGTCTTCGAAGAAGCCGGTGTCGTAGGCGGCCGCGAGCTTCCGATGGCTTTCCAGCGCCCACCGATCCTGCTCGGCTCGACCGATCTTCCATTCGCGCGCCATCTTTTCGCAGTGCTGCCCCATCGAAAGGCCGGTGCGCGGTTCGACGACGCCGGGCACCTGCGGTTTCAATTCGCGCAGGCGGAAGCCGGCCGTCGCGGCGCGCAACTTCTGCCCGAAAGTCTTCGCACGATTCAAGTCCAGCAGGCGTTGTTGCAGGCGATTCGAATAAGTCAGCGGCACCTGGCTGGTGGTGTCGGAGCCACCCCCGATGCCCGCTTCGATCTGGCCGGTCGCGATCTTCTGCGCGACCAGGATCGCGTTGTCGAGCGAGGTACCACAGGCGCGCGCGGTGGTGATGCCGGGCGTGGTCATCGCAAGGCCGGACGATTGCAGCGCTTCGCGCGCGAGGTTCCAGTCGGCCGGATGCTTCATCACCGCACCGAATGCGACTTCGCCGAGTTCCACGCCGTGCAGGCCGAACTTCTCGACCAGCGCGCCCAGCACTTCCACGCTCATGCCGAAATTGCCGAGATCGGCATACGCGGTGTCGCGCTTGCAGAATGGAATGCGGGTGCCACCGAGCACGGCGACGCGGCGGGTTTGGGGGATCATGGCGAACTCTCGCTGCGCTTCCCGGCAATTATGTCGTCATTCCGCAGCGTGCGCAGCGATGGTCCGAACCGGATCGGCTCGAAGCCCCGCCCATGCCAGGGCACCACGGCGTCCGGGCCACCATGCCGCCACCGCCATCCGGAGGCAGGCTGGCCGGGCCTAACCGAAATCGATGAAACCCCGCCGCAGCATCTTGTACGACTCTTCCTCCATGCCGAGCGAGGCATAGGTTTGCTGCGCACGTGCGTTGTCGCGCTCCACATACAGACGCAAGCCGACCGCGCCGGCCGCACGTGCACGACGTTCGACGTCCGCATACAGGGCGCGGAACACACCGCGTCGGCGCGCGGTGGGGGTCACGTACACGCTCTGGAACCACCACCAGTCGCCGTTGCGCCAATCGCTCCATTCACGGGTGATCAGCAGACAACCGGCCGGTTCGCCGTCGCACTCGGCGACCAGGTAGAACCCGCGATGCTGGTCCTCGAATACCGCGCGCGTGCCGCGCGCCAGGACATCGCGGTCGAGCGTCTTTTGCTCGGTCTCCCGCGCCATCGCGATGTTACTGTCGACCAGGAACGGGATGTCGGCGGGATCGGCGATGCGGATGACGATGGGCATGGATGTCGGTACTCCGGATCGGCAAAGCCTAGCAAACCGCGTCATGGCGCCGCAGCCTGGGCGGCAGGGCGGGCGCGATCAATCCCTTCGAAGTCCGCGACGCCGCCGTGGGGTCCACGCGCCTCAGGGCGGACTACTGCTTTTTCCGGTTCCCGAAGACCCGTCGCTTCCGCGGCTCGTCCCCCGCGCCATCGGCTGCGCCGATGTCCGCTCCGGCATCCCGCGGTGCGGACCCCGACTCCCGGCTTTTGCGCGAACTCCCCAACTTGCGGGTCAGCGTATTGCGGCCCAGCCCCAGTGCCTTCGCGGCATGCTGGCGATGCCCGTCATGCGCGGCCAAGGCGGCATCCAGCAGCACCCGCTCGAAGCGCTCGCGCGCGCGCGCATGCAGGTTCTCCGCGTCGCCAGCGAGCTCGGCTTCGGCCCATGTACGCAACGAGGATTCCCAAGGCAGACTCGCACCCCCCGAGCGTGGGCGCACGGACATGCCGGCTTCTTCGAGGTCTTCGCGGCGAATCGTTGCGCCCGGCGCAATCACCGCGAGGCGCCGGCAAAGGTTTTCCAGTTGTCGGACATTGCCGGGAAATTCCATCTTCGCCAGCGCCTGCAACGCGGCCGGCGCAAAGCGTTTCTCCGGCAATTCCAGATCCTGCACCGCGGCGGCGAGGAACTGCTTCGCCAGCAGCGGGATGTCGGCGCGGCGATCGCGCAGGGCGGGCAGGTGGATGCGCAGCACGTCGAGGCGATGCATCAGGTCGGCGCGAAACTCGCCCCGTGCCACCTTGGCATCGAGGTCCTGATGGGTCGCCGCCAGTACGCGGACGTCGCTGCGGATCAGTTCGCGCCCGCCCACACGGTAGAACTCGCCACCGGCCAACACGCGCAACAGGCGCGTCTGCAACGCGAGTGGCATGTCGCCAATCTCATCGAGGAAAAGCGTGCCGCCCTCGGCCTGCTCGAAACGCCCCGCCATGCGCCGCTGCGCACCGGTGAACGCGCCGGCCTCGTGCCCGAACAGTTCCGACTCCAGCAGTTCGGCGGGAATCGCGGCGGTATTCAGGGCAACGAACGGCCGCGTGCGGCGTGCGCTTTCCTCGTGCAGCGCACGCGCCACGAGTTCCTTGCCGGTGCCGGTTTCACCCGTGACCAGAACGTTCAAGTCGCTGGCCGCGACCCGGCCGATCAGCCGGAACACGGCGCGCATCGGCGCGCTTTCGCCCAGCAATGCATGACGCGGCGTGGGGACGTCGGCCGCGGCGTTCGTCTGTTCCGATGCGTGCAGGGCGCGTTGCACCGACGCCACGGCCTGCGCGAGGTCGAAGGGCTTCGGCAGATAATCGGTCGCGCCCTCGCGATACGCCGCGGCGGTGGTCGCGACGTCGGTGAAGGCGCTCATCACCATCACCGGCAAGTCCGGATGCGCGGTCCTGATGGTGCGCAACAGCGCAAGACCACCTGCCCCGGGCAGGCGCACGTCGCAAACCACCAGCCCCGGCACGGCATGGCACAACGCGGTTTGGGCGGCTTCGGCATCGGCGAATTCCCTGACGTCATGCCCCGCATCGCGAAGCGCCGTGGCCAATACGAAGCGCACCGCACGATCGTCGTCGACGATGAAGATTTCGCTCATTCGGATTCTCCAACGCGCGGACGCCGCGGCAGCAACAGCACGAAACAGGTGCCGGAATCGCGTGCCTGAAGGGTCAGGTCGCCGCCGTGCTCGCGCGCGATTTCACGCGCCAGCGCGAGGCCGAGGCCGGTGCCGTTGGCACGTCCGGAAACCAGCGGCTCGAACAGCGTGGCGGCGATCGATGGTGGCACGCCATCGCCATCGTCCTCGACCTCGAGTCTCAACGCCGGCACACGTTGTCCATGCGCATCGCGCCACCCCGCCTCGGCGCGGCTGCGCAACACGATGCGACCCGCATTCGCCTCGACCGCATTGCGCATCAGGTTGAGGATGGCCTGCAGCAGGCGATCGGGATCACCCTGCCAGGCAGGCAGGCTGGGGTCATAGTCACGCACGACGTCGACACCGGCACGTTCGGCCTTCAGCAAATCGGCAGCGCGTTCGAGTACGGCGTGCACGTTGGCCGCACGTGTCACCATCGTGTTGCGCGCGCCCAGCAGGCGTTCGGCGAGTGTCGCGAGCCGCGCCGCTTCCTCGCGAATGAGCTGCGCGAGACCACGCTGACGTGCATCGCCCGCGCGCTGCTCCAGCAACTGTGCCGCACCCGAAATTGCCGCGAGGGGATTCCGGATTTCGTGCGCAAAACCCCGCAGCGATTCGGATACCCGGGGTGAACCGGCAACCGGCGCGGCCGGATGCGCTTCCACCCACACACCGGCGTCGCCGGGCGTGAAGGCGAAATCCACCCGTGCTTCCCGCCCCGGTGCCGCACACACCGCGACATTGCGCCAACGCAGGGTGACGCCCTGCTGCCGCGCCCGCGCCGCCAGTTCGTGCAGGCGTTCGCCCTCCGGCTTCAGGGCCGCGAGCGTCTCGTGGAGGATCCTTGAGAGCCCGAAACCGGTGTGTTCGATGAATGCCGGGTTGGCCTGCGTGACACGCAAGGCCGCATCCAGCCGCGCCACGCCGGTGGCCAGTTCGTTGAAAGCTGCCGCTTCCAGATTGGTGCGTTGCATTGCACCAATCTAGTGCATCGCCGGTGCCGACGCAAAGCTTGGCGGCACGTCCCCTGACGGAGGCTCCGGACGCGTTTCATGCAAATGCCGTAGCGCCAGGTTTCCTCTCCGGAACGCTCGCCCGTGCGTCTTCAGCGACACGAAACGCCCCGTTGAACCGCAGCGCGGGCCTGGCATGCGACGCAGCGGCCCGGAGCGCGCGTTGACCCACGCTCGCCACGTTGACGCTTGCCCTCCCGTTCAGGCCTACGTGGAACGCGTGGCGGCGCCCGCGCAGATGAACGCGCAGGCGCCCGGCCGTCGGTCGACCGGCACCGCAAGACATCAGCGCGCGACGCGGAACGTCAGGTTGTAGCGCCGCGCGCCGGTCAAAGGATGCTCGCCGTCCTTGATCGGAAGCACGCCGTGATAGCGCATGCGCGACGGGCCGCCCCATGCCACCACGTCGCCGTGCACGAGCGGCACGCGCCGCTGCGGTTCATTGCGCGCCAGTCCGCCGAACAGGAAGGTGGCCGGCAACCCCAACGACACCGACACGATCGGGGCGTGACGATCGCGTTCATCCTGATCCTGGTGCAGGGTGAGGCGTGCGGCGACTTCGTATCGGTTGATGAGGCACACATCGGGGATGTAATCGTCGAACCCCGCCGCCCCCGCTGCCGCGCGCGCGAGGCTGACAAACGGCGCGGGCATCGGCGGCCACGGCTTGTTGGTGTCGGGATCGATGGAAGCATAGCGGTAGCCGCGCCGGTCGCTGAACCAGCCGACCACCCCGCAGTTGGTCATCGCCACCGACATGGTCTTGCCGCCGGGCGTGACCAGATGCCGGAACGGCGACAACGCCGCGATGCCCTGGATTTCCCGCAGCAACGCATCGGCGGCATCGAGCGCAAACCCGCGCAGCACCCAGGCGCCGGGCGCGAGTTGCTCACGCAGTCCGATGGAGGGTGCGTCGTCGAACAGGCCAGGATTGGCGTTGCGCATGATGGCAGCATAGCGCGCCGATCGATGCGCGCACCCCGATCACGTCTCAACGAAAAGTCACCTTTCCAAAGAATTGACAACTCACCTCAAGCGGCCCATCCGCACCGCCGATAAACCGAGGGTGCGACGTGCGCGAGTGCCCGGTGACGTACCGGGCCCGCAGTCGCCCATCAGGCGAATGTCGCGAGTGATTCGGTGAGGCTGCTTTGTCAAAGGAACGCCATGGTATCCGCGACCCGATCTGGGGGCTGGCGTGCCTGCTCGCGCTCTCGGCGTGCCTGCTGTTGTGGCACCACTACGGCATGAACCGATCGCTGCAGGTGACCGCCGCCGCCCCCTACACGATCTGGCCCTACGATGACCGTGCCATGGGTGGCAAGAGTGTCGGCGAGATCCGGAAAACGCCGTCCGCCATTGAGCTTCATTGCAGACTGAACGCCGAGTACGCCACGCCTTACTGTGGCTTCAGCGTATCCCTGTCGGAGACCACCCGTGGCATCGACCTGTCCCGCTTCAGCACGATCGCGCTGGACATCGATACCCCCGAAACGGACAAGTTGCCGGTGCGGGTGTATTTGCGCAACTTCGATCCGCGGTACGCGCGCGAGGGGGAGCCGGCCTCGCTGAAGGTCAACCAGATGCAGTACACCCCCCGCGAGGAACCCCGACCATTCGTGCTGCCGCTGCAAATCTTCCAGGTCGCGCAGTGGTGGATCGGCAGCCGCGACATCGCCCCGTCCGATTCGATGCCCGACCTCAGCAACGTGACCGTGCTGGAGGTGGCCACCGGCGATTTCGCGATGGCCGGCGACTACACGGTCAGCGTCAAATCCATCGCGTTCCACGGCAAATGGATTTCCATGCTGCAATTGCTTTCGGTCATCCTGGCCCTGTGGATCATCGCGGCGCTGCTGTTCGTGACCGGCAGCATTCTGCGCTCCCGCCGGGCGGTGCGTGCCATCCAGCGCGAGAAGCTGGAGCTGGAACGCGTCAACGCCGCACTCGAGCTGCAGCGCCAGGAGCTCGAAACGGCGGCCACGCACGACGACCTGACCGGGCTGTACAACCGGGCCGGCTTGCGCAACAGCCTCTATTCGCTGGTGATGCGGATGCGCGAGAAACACGGCGCATTGTCCGCGATCTTCATCGACGTGGATCATTTCAAAGCCGTCAACGATCGCTACGGGCACCTGGCCGGCGACGAACTGCTGGCCGAACTTGCGGCATTCCTCAAGGGCCACACGCGCGAGGGCGATGGCCTGTGCCGCTGGGGTGGCGAGGAGTTCGTGCTGGTGTGCGGCGACACGCCACTGCAGTCGGCCTTCAACATCGCCGAAAAGCTCCGGGTGCTGATCAGCCGCAACCCCTGGTCCAACAAGCTCGACCTGACCTGCAGCTTCGGCGTCGCCCAGATGGAGCCGCACGAGGATATCGGCAGCCTTTTCAGGCGCGCCGACGCGGCGCTGTACCACGCGAAACAGAATGGCAGGAATCGTGTCTCCTACAGCACCGGCGCGATGATCGTGGCCATGGACCGTGCCGCCTGAAGGGCACACTCAGAGCAGGCGTTGCCAATACGCCACGTCGATCCAGCGGTCGAACTTGAATCCGTTCTCGCGGAAATGCGCAACCTTCGTGAAGCCCAATCTTTCGTGCAGGGCCACGCTGGCCGGGTTGGGCAGTGCAGCGCCGCCGATCACGCAATGGATGTTGCGCGCCCGCAGCTCGTCGAGCAGGTGGCGGTACAGCGCCGAGCCAAGTCCCAGACCCGTGTGGGCAGGCGCGAGGTAGATCGAGCTTTCCACCGCGAATCGATAACCGATGCGCTGTTTCCACGGCGAGGCATATGCATAGCCGGCCACCTCGCCGCCGCGCTCGAGCACCAGCCACGGCAACTTTCCGAGGACGGCACCCATCCTCGATTGCATCTCGGGGGTGTCGACCGGTCGTTCCTCGAACGTCACGATGGTGTCGGTGACGTAACGGTTGTAGATCGCGCAGATCGCAGCCGCGTCTTCGAGCCTTGCCTCGCGTATCGCTCCCGAGGCCCGGGCGGCTTGCGTGGCACGGACACCGGATCGCGCTGGACGATTCATCGGGTCGGGCTCGGGCAATGCCGTCAGCGCGCCGCACGGACGCCGCGGCGCGCCGGCTCGCCCAGATGCAGGAAACGTGTGAACGTATCCCGCGGACGCTCGAGGCCATGCACGCCCAGCACCCGAGCCGCCATGCCGCGATGATTGCTGCCATGCGTGAGCAGATGCAGCAGGATCTCCTCGACCCGCATGCAGCCGCGGTCACCGTCGGTGAAGGTGAACTCGATCTCGCGCGCCAAGTCCGCCTGCGAGAGCCCCTCGGCATAGGCGATCAGCCAGCCGTCCGCCTCGGCCATCGCGGTTCGCAACGAGGCGAGGCTCGGCGTCTCGTCGGTGTTGTCGCCATCGAACCCGTGGGGTCGATCGCTGAGGTGGCCGATGAAGATGCGATCCACCACGTGCGTGTGGTTGAGGATGCGCGAGAAAAATCGCGCATCCTCGTCCGGAAGGGCGTGCCATTGGCGTTCGCCGAAATCGAGCAACTCCTGGTTGGCCCAGGCCTTGTAGCGGAATGCATCGCCGAAAGCCCGGGACATGGCCGCCACCCTTCTCAGAGCGAGTAATACATCTGGTACTCGAGGGGATGGGTCGATGCACGGTAGGCGGTGACTTCCTTCATCTTGGTCGCGATGTAGGCATCGATGAAGTCGTCGCTCATCACGCCGCCGGCCTTCAGGAACTCGCGGTCGCGATCCAGCGCTTCCAGCGCACCGTCGAGCGACGCGCAAACCTGCGGGATGTTGCGTTCTTCCTCCGGCGGCAGGTCGTAGAGATCCTTGTCCATCGCCGGACCGGGATCGGTCTTGTTGAGGATGCCGTCGAGCCCGGCCATCATCAGCGCGGTGAACGTGAGGTAACCCGAATTCATGGGGTCGGGGAAGCGCACTTCCACGCGGCGACCCTTCGGATTGCTGACGTACGGAATGCGGCACGACGCGGAGCGGTTGCGCGCGGAGTAGGCCAGCATCACCGGCGCTTCGAAGCCCGGCACCAGGCGCTTGTAGGAATTGGTGGTGGAATTGGAGAACGCGTTGATCGCGCGGGCATGCTTGAAGATGCCGCCGATGTACCACAGCGCCAGTTGCGACAAGCCGCCGTACAGTTCGCCCGCGAACAGGTTCTTGCCATCCTTGCTGAGCGACTGGTGCACGTGCATGCCGGAGCCGTTGTCGCCGACCACCGGCTTGGCCATGAAGGTGGCGGTCTTGCCGTTGGCGTGGGCGACGTTGCGGATCACGTACTTCATCGTCTGCAGGTCGTCGGCCTTGTGCAGCAGCGTGTTGAACCTGACCCCGATCTCGCACTGGCCCGCATTGGCGACCTCGTGGTGGTGCACCTCGACCGTCTGCCCGAGCGATTCCAGGACGGTGCACATTTCCGCGCGCAAATCGTGCAGCGAATCGACCGGCGGCACCGGGAAATAACCGCCCTTCACGCCGGGGCGATGTCCGTGGTTGCCTTCGTCGTACTTGTAGCGCGACGCCCACGCGGCCTCCTCCGAACCGATCTCGTAGAACACCCGGCCCATGTCGTTCTGCCAGCGCACCGAATCGAAAATGAAGAATTCAGGTTCGGGGCCGAAGAACGCGGTGTCGGCGACGCCGGTGGACTTGAGGAACGCCTCCGCACGCCGCGCGATCGAACGGGGGTCGCGCGAATACGCCTGCATCGTGGACGGTTCCAGCACGTCGCACAGGATGTTGATCTGCTTGTGGGCGGCAAACGGATCGATGAACGCGGTGGCGGGGTCGGGCATCAGCACCATGTCCGACTCGTTGATGCCCTTCCAGCCGGTAATGGACGAGCCATCGAACATCTTGCCGTCTTCGAAGGTGTCGGCATCGATGGCGTGCGCAGGGAAGCTGACGTGGTGTTCGACGCCGCGCATGTCGGCGAAGCGCAGGTCGATGAATTCGACGTTTTCGGACTTGATGGTTTCGAGGACTTTGTCGGCGGTCATGGGCGGCTCGGAGGTGGACGGATGGCTGGAAAGTGCAAGGGGCGTGCCAGTCGTGGCGGCTTTTGAATCCAATGACTTGCCGGTACATGGTGAACAATGCGCACCATCATGGTGCGGCACTTGCACCGTTCGTGTGCGCCGGTTCAGGTCAGCTTCGCACCCGGTGGTACCGGTTTGTCGGGCACGCACAGCGCGACATCGCCGCTCGCATCATGGAACCCGGTAACCAGGCATTCGCTCATCACCGGTCCGATCTGCTTGTTCGGGAAATTCACCACGCCCACTACCAGCTTGCCGAGCAACTCCTGCGGCTGGTACAGGCCGGTGATCTGCGCGCTGGATTTGCGGATACCGATTTCTTCGCCGAAATCGACCTGCAGCACGTAGGCGGGCTTGCGGGCTTCGGGGAAGGGGCGGGCATCGACGATGCGACCCACCCGCAGCTCGACCTTCGAAAAGTCGTCCCAGGTTATCGTTTCCATCTGGTGCTGCCATGGCACTCACGAAGACGTGCATACTAGCCGCCCACGCAGCGCCACAACGAGCTGTCGATCGCGCGGCGGCCGCACGCCCGGCCCGGCGAATGGCCGTTGCCCCGTTGCATTCGTCTTCGATGCTCCCTGGAGTGACCATGTTGCCCCTGTGGCTGAAAGCCTTCCACATCATCGGCGTGGTCACCTGGTTTGCCGGCCTGTTCTACCTGCCGCGCTTGTTCGTGTATCACGCCGAAGCCGGCGAGCCCGCGGTGCGCGATCGTTTCAGGACCATGGAACGCCGGCTGCTCGTGATGACCCACATCGGTGGGGCGCTCGCGATCGCGTTCGGCATCGCCACGCTCGCGACGGAATCGTTCTATCTGCATGCAGGCTGGATGCACCTGAAACTGCTGCTGGTGCTGCTGCTGGTGCTCTACCACGTGACGCTGGTGAAGCTCACCCGCGATTTTGCCCGCGATCGCTGCCAATGGTCATCGCGCAAGCTGCGCGGCTTCAACGAAATCCCCGGCGTGCTGTTGCTGGCGATCGTCATCCTGGCCGTGGTCAAGCCGTTCTAGAGGCGGTGCCTCTTGCCGGCCCGAGGCAAGCGATACCCCGGACACACTTCCGGGCCTGCGGCTTGGTATAGTTTTGGCGACGCGGGGGGAGTTTCCCACATGGCATCGCAGTTGTCCCAGCAGAAGCCCGATGCGGAGCTGCAGGCGGCGTTCCGGCAGCATTTGCCGCAACGCCTGCGCACGCTGCTCCGGCGCGCGCGTGCGCAATGCCGCAGCGGATGGGACTGCAACGTGCTGCGTACGCTGCACGACGAAATCGCGCAGCTCGCCGGCGCCTGCGGACGTTACGGCATGCTGGAAACCGGCGAGCGCCTGCTGGCGCTGGAATCGGCGATGGCACCCGCCGTCAACGCCAACCAGGTTCCGGATGCCGCGGCGACCGCCGGCATCGACGCACTGCTGGACAGCCTTCGGCCGCATCTGCAACAAACATCACGCGGTCCCGGCCTGCCCGCCTGGATGCAGGACCCGCCACCCATCGCGGGCAAGGCGCCGTTCCCGCGCTGCGACACCCCGCCATCAGGGTATTGGCTGCAGCTCGGCATCACCGATGCCGTCGCTGTCCCCAGCGGCAACGCGGCCAATGAAGCACCGGCGCCCAGGCCCGAGATGCCGCCGGTCCCCGACCACCCGCGCGGGCCGCGCGTGCGGATCGTCAACGACGACGATCCGCTGATCAACGAACTGCTGTTGCGCCTCGACCAGCAGGGCTGCGACGTGGCGTTGCTCGACCACATGCAGGGTCTGCTGGAGCAACTGCAGGGCGCGCCGCCCGATCTCGTCATCCTGGTGGCCGATGCAGGCACGCCCCTGGAACAACTCGCCAGCAGCCTGCGCGAAGCGCGGCGCGATCCGGCGCATCGGGTCCATTTGCTGGCGCTGTTGCGCGAAACCGACGTCGAGTTGCGCCTGCGGGCGCTGCGGGCGGGCGCCGACCGCTGCATCGCGCTGCCCGCGACGCCGGGCGAGACGATAGGTGCTGCGCTGGAACTGGCGATGGTGGACGAAGAAAGCCCGTACCGGGTCCTGATCGTGGACGACGATGCTCCACAGGCGTTGTTTGCACAGGCGATTTTGCGCCGGGCCGGCATGGAAACGCGCGTGCTGGGCGAATCGCTGGCGGTGCTGGAGGAACTGGACCGTTTCCAGCCGGATCTTTTGCTGCTCGACCTCAACATGCCCGATTGCGACGGCTTCGAACTGACCGCGCTGATCCGCGAACGCGAGGGCTACGTGAATACGCCGATCGTGTTCCTGTCCGGCGACCAGGACGAGGATCGACAATTCGCCGCGCTGGACGCGGGGGGCGACGATTTCCTGATGAAACCGATCCGCCCGACGCACCTGGTCGCAGCGGTGACCAATCGCGTGCGCCGCGCGCGCGCCGCGGCCTCGCGCACCCGCCGCCGCCGGCGCCGCGACGCCGCGACCGGCCTGCACGAACGCGCGCAACTGCTCGACGCCCTGTCCGAACACCTGGCCGCGGCGGG
>Ga0164242_10007906_pt1 | contig 11592 bp, 10 predicted proteins | sample OricomgcompostMG_FD_108783 | JGI IMG/M metagenome (GOLD analysis project Ga0164242, IMG submission 108783) | Miracle-Growth compost microbial communities from Emeryville, California, USA - Original compost - Miracle growth compost (MG) ... | reverse complement strand
TGAGACGGACAGCCCCCGGGCTCGTTCGGGGTTCTTCGCCGTCGATGGCTTGAAGGTCTTGTGAGCCTTGATGTCGACCGGGGCATAGCCATCCTCAAGGGCAACCAAGATGTCCGGTGCACCGCGTCGGGAGCCGGTGTCGGGCAACCGACCACCCACTATCACCGGAATGTCGGCCGCGATGGCCGCCATCGTCGCCTCGACATTTGCACTCCAGTCCCTCTGCTCCTCGAGAAGAACCAGCAAGTCGGTCGGTGGAATGACCCCGCCCAGCTTCGACGGGATCGCCTTCGCCACGACCCGCCCAGCTGCTGCGAAGGCATCGACCAACCGTTGAACGGCCACCGCCTCGAAATCGAGTCCCGCCGCGATGAAGACATCAGCCTGGGCGGAATGCTCCGGCCGCAGCAGACCGGCGTACTCGTTGTGGACCCGCCGGGCACACTTCTTCGCCGCATAGCTCGTCAGCGCGATGTCAGTGCCCACCCTGGTCATCCTCTGCGTCTTCCGATCTTTCGCCTCGAACATTCCCACAGATCACCGGTCAATACCTGAAATCGAGCTGGTTACGCGCTCCAAGGGTCCTCACGGCGCCACAGGGTCGGGAAGTGGAGCGACTCGTCGACAACGAGGGCCTCCAGCGTCCGTACGGTCGCGTCGAGGTCGTCGCCGACGTACGGCGTGGCGCGGAGCGGCTGATCGAGGGGGCGGAAGAAGTCGTCCCAATGGGTGAGGACAACTCGGGAGGCCCCAACCGCGCGCACGGTGTGGGTCCAATAGTCGCGGACATAGGCCTCGGACTGATGGCCCAGCATGCCGATGCCCAGGTAAGCGACCTCTGCTGACCAGCCGTCGAGGGTGCCGGGAACGAAGCCTGCACTCCCCTGCACCAAGGCACTGCGGCCGCTGTCATGAGTGACGAGGACAGACCAGGCGGTGCCGCAGCGGTACGTCGAAGCCTTCGCCGGCGGAGTCAACGGCTGCGTGATCGTCCCCGGGAAGCGATCGGGTGGACAGTGCTCGGACTCGGCGAAGCGCAGCGCCCAGCTACCGAAGGTCACCGCGTCGCTCGGGGCGACGATCCGGATGTGCTTCTCCTCAAGCCCCGCTCCCTGACCGATGCGAGCGGCCGACTCGCTGCCGACCAACTGCGCACCGGTGCGACGCGCGACCTCCGCCGAGTCGAGGGCATGGTCGAAGTGCGTGTGCACAGGGACCACCGCGTCAAGGCGACGGTCGGCGACACCAAGGCCCTCGAGACCAAGGCTCTCGAGCGCGGCGGAGATCCTCGCCTCATCTGGTGCGATCCTGCCCAGGCCGACCTTCAGCAGCGAGGGCCGGGAGAAGAAGCCGTCGAAGAGGACAGCCGAATCGCCGTCGTCGAAGAGCAGTGTCGAAACGCCTGCAAAGGTGACGCCGAGCCGCCCCGATGCCTCTGGCACGTCGAATCGGTCCCGGTAGCGGGCAAGCGACGGACGTCCCGGCTTCAAGCGCACGGCAAGAGCGTAGAGGGATCGGCTCAGGCTGGCGCCGGCCCCATGCGGTCGAGCACGCGGATCGCCCGACTCAGGGCGCGTGCCTGGCGGTTGAGCCGGCGTACCGCCTGCCCCCGCGGATCGGAATAGGGCGCGAGCCTGGCCCGCTCCCTCGCCAGCTCGCTCTCGGCCCGGGCCAGGGCGGCATGAACGCGCGGGTCCGGATCGAGGCCCTCTCGCCGCCGGACCAGCTCCGCTGCAACCAGGCGGATCGCGGTGGACTCGACGGGGTCGAGCCGCTCGGGCGGACGTGGGCGCCGCGGCCGTAGCCACATCCTGTCCGCCAAGGTGGGCGCGATCCTCATCGAGGCCTGCGTCAACGCACGCTGCAAGGTGCGCCCATAGCCGCTGTAGAGGCCGATCCACACCGCCAGGTCGTGCAGCGCCGCACGGCGGGTCGCCCCGCTGATGGCGATCTCGTACGGCGCCACCGGGTTGGTCATCGCCACGCCGAGCAACGGCAGCAGGGCTGTCGACTTCGACAGGGTTCTGAGCCGGGCCGGGTCCGGAGGCTCCCCCGAGTCGGTCAATCCGAGACGCGCGGTGAGTTCGGCGCGTACGACGGTCAGGGCGCCGCGGAATCGTTCCTGCTGGTCGTCGGCGAGGTGTTGGGCGACGAAATGCCCATAGGTGAGCAGGAGATATGCGTTCAGTTCGACATCGTCGATCTCTGGTTCGGGAAGCGACTGCGGCACCGACAACTCCTGTCCAAGAGCACCGAAGAGAGCACGCCCGATCGCGGCCGCCACCACTGGCGAGCCGAGATAGTTCTCCATCGGATGTCGCGCGCCTGGGAGCACCAGGTCGAGAACCCACGGGAACTGGTGGGAGATCCCGCGCAGGCCCGTGACGGGATCAGCACTCCCCCACACGTTGAGCCACCAGCCGACTCGCGGCACAGGCCCCCGCAAGACGTCGAGCCGGTCACTGCCCCGGTGGACCGCGACATGGCCTGCCGGCGATCCGAGGCTGACGAAGCCGACGACATCGATCCCGGCAGGCAGTCTGGTGAGCAGGTCGGCAGCGATGACGGTGCCCAGGCTGTGCGCCACCAGGACGATCGGACCCGCACCAGGTAGCGCACTCAACACCCGATGGAGGGTGTTCGACCGGGTTGGCTCGTCCTCGAGATAGCGGCGTACCTGAGGGATCACCTTCATCACCGCAGGCACGGTCTCGGCCGCCAGCGGCGTCGCCCATCCGGCAGTGTGCGTGCCCAGCGTCCGTTCGAGGTCCGCGGTTGCCCGCTCGACCCGCCAGCGCAGCGCGTCACGCTCGCCGCCGGTGAGGTGCGGCACGGTCTGCGGCGCAAGCGGGTGGTGTTCGTCGCTCGGATAGCGCAGCGTGTTGGGGTACTTCGGCGCTCGGCAGTCGACCTCGTCCAGCCCCGGATAACCCAACTCGAGCAGTGCCGTGCTCAGAACTTCACGCCAGGCGTCGTCGTGCTCGGCGCCGATGCCATGGAGATAGACCAGAGTGGGTGTCATCAGGCGACAGCGTAGGACCCCGTCACTCAACGGAGCGGGTGGATCCGCAGGCGTACGCCGTCGCGCCGGGCGAGTTCCTTCCAGTAACGCAGGCATCTGGCGCAAACCATGGCGGACCAGGCACCACAGTCGCAGTCGACGACCTGACACATCGCGGTCGCGCGGGCGGCGGCCGGTTCACCGCAGGGGGTGTCGTCATGGACGCACTCGCAGGACAGTTCCCGCTCGGGGTCGACGTCGAGGACGGGATCGGCGATATCGGGCAGGGCGATCAGGGTCATGCTTCCTCCACTCGTCGGGTTGAACCCGATTCACGATGAGCGGGGGTACGGACAGAATCGGCCCGAAGATCCGCCGGTGTGCCGCCGTGGCGTGCTGGGTACGCCGGCCCGACGAGCCTCGGCGATGACGACCCAAAAAGTTTTCCACAGGTCGCGGGTTTGCGTGTATTCGCCTGTCGGTGCGGGTAGGCGTGAAGTCAGCACGCCCACCCGGCCCTCTCGGGCCCTCACCAGCAGAGGTGACCGGTGAACCCACCACCCACTCCGCGCACGTCGATCAACATCGCCCTCGGCGGCACCCTCCTCATCATCACGCTCGCCCTTGCCGGCTGTGGCGGCGGTGACCCAACCCCGGATCCGCCGCCGACCCGAGCTCCGTCACCGACCGTCACCGCCAGCGGAAAGATCGCACCGCCGCTCCCACCCGCCGCGACCGCTCACACCAAGGCCGGCGCCATCGCCTTCGTCCGGCACTACATCGACCTCATCAACTACACCCAAGCGACCGGCGACACAGCACCCATCAACCAAGTGAGCGAGCGCAAGTGCTCGTCTTGCAACGCGACTAGCACCTACGTTCGCAACGTCTACCGTGCCGGCGGCCGCATAGCGGGCGGCATGACGCAAATCCGCCAGATCATTGCAGTCCCATCAAAAGGCCAAGACGGCGAGTTTGAAGTCGACGTCGCAATCAGAGTCACCTCATCACGCATCGGCCATAGAGACGGTACGACCACCACTGTCCGGGGCGGCGCAAACGCCCTGAGCGTCTTCACGAAGTGGTTTGAGACGGGATGGAGGGTCACACAGTGGACTCGCGCCAAGTAACCGGGAGTCGCCGAATCACCTCGTTTGCTGGCGCGCTGGTCGTCACCGCAGCGGCGCTCATACCACTCGCCCCAGCAAGTGGAGCAGCCAAATGTCAAGCAGGAGCTCACGGGCACCATGACGGCTTCTATGCACAAGCTGATTGTTCGCAGGACGGCCATGAAGCATCCACGCCTCCATCAACCGGAACGCCAGCTGAGGCGACCGAGGCAGTCTGGATCTGGCAGCCGGTTTGCGAACATGCCAACGAAAGCACCACTGCCGGGCAAGGAGCGTGCACCTACGTCTTCACGTGCCCTAGCGGCATGACGATGATGCGCCACGTGCGCATACACCCGCTCCCTCGTGAGACTCGGGGCATTCGCTGCATGCCCGACGAAGTCGCCAATCAACCCGAAATCACCCCCGCCATGGTCCTGAACGCCTTCCGCCGCATTCCGCTGCCGGAGGCGAAGACCTATGCGCAGCCGGCCCACACGACGCTGGTCAACCTCGACACGGTCCTGCACACCGACACCACCGACCTTGATCGCACTGTCCGCATCCTCGGGCAGACCGTCCGACTGCACATCCACCCCGCCACCTATGTCTGGCACCACGGCGACGGCACCAGCCAGACGACCCACGGCCCCGGTGAGCCGTATCCGGCGAAGACGATCATCCATCGCTACCCGAGGGCGCACAGCACGGCCGATCTGCGCGTCACGATCACCTGGACGGCCACCTACAGCGTCAACGGCGGGCAGGGCAGCGCCGTACCGGGAACTGTCACCACCACGGGGCCGACCACGACACTCAATGTCGCCGAAGCGGTGCCGGCGCTCTCCGGCGAGGCTCACTGACCGGGTCGAGTGCGCAAATGGGTGCTATGACCCCCATTTGCGCACTCGACCCGCAAGCAGCGACGGCAGTGGGCGCGGACGGTTTCGAACCGCCGACCGCTCGGGTGTAAACCGAGTGCTCTACCGCTGAGCTACACGCCCCGGACGAGCGCACACACTACGCAGTCGGGGACCCGGGGACCAAATGCGCAAGAGACAAAAAAGTCGCGACCGCCGGCGTCTCGGGTCACCAGCGGTCGCAACGACATGAATTTTGTCCTACCGGAGCAGGTCTGCCAAGTAGAACGGACGAATATGGTCCAAACGGACTACTGCAGTGTCCCCAGTCGGTCGGCCTGAAGGTCCAGGTCCCGGGCCTCTCCCGGCTCGTTGTGCAGGCCGAAGACGATGCGACCGGCTTTGTCGACCACGTACGACGACCGCCGTGGACCACCGGATCGCTCGTCGAGGACGTCGTACGCGCGGGTCACCTCGCCGTGCGGCCAGAAGTCGGCCAGCAGCGGGAAGAAGAGCCCATCGCGATCGGCGAACGCGCGCTGGGTGAAGATCGAGTCACAGGAGACCGTCATGAGCGTGGTCGTGTCGGTCTCGAAGTCGCCGAGCCGGTCCCGGAAGCCGGTCAGCTCCCCCGTACACACGCCGCTGAAGGCGAAGGGGAAGAAGACCAGGAGCACGGCCTTCTCACCGCGGTACGACGAGAGGGTGTGCGACTGCCCGTGCTGGTCACGCAGAGTGAAATCGGGCGCAACTGCGCCGAGCTCCAGGGGCATGCGTCGAGCCTATCGGTCGCTGCGCCCGAGTTCGCCGTGGGAGCACCCAGGAAACTGTGGGATCACATGAGACGCATCATGTGTGAGGCCATGGTTCCGATGGATCACATGGGAAACCTGTTGCCAGCGAGGCTCAGGAGTCCCACTGGACCAGTTCGCGCTTGAGCACCTTGCCGGTGGCATTGCGCGGGAGTTCGTCGAGGTAGACGAAGTCGCGGGGCACCTTGAAGCGGGCCAGGTTGTCCTTGACCCAGTCCTTGAGCTCGCCGGTGACACTGTCGCGGTCGGCATCGGCAGCGACCAGAACGACGAAGGCGCGCAGTCGCTTGCCGAACTCGGGGTCGTCGACTCCGATCGCGGCGACTTCCAGGACCGCGTCGTGGCGGGCGATGCAGTCCTCGACCTCCTTGGGGAAGACATTCTCGCCTCCGGAGACGATCATCTCGTCGTCGCGGCCCTCCACGAAGAGTCGGCCCTGGGCGTCGAGGCGGCCGACGTCACCGGTCGACATGAGGCCGTCGACGATCTCCTTGTGGCCGCCGCCGGTGTAGCCCTCGAAGAGCATCGAGTTGCCAACGAAGATGCGCCCGGGCTCGCCTGCGGGGAGCTCGCGGCCGGTGTCATCGACGATCTTCACGACGGTGTTGGGAGGCGCGATGCCTGCCGTGCCCGGCGCCGCCCGCATGTCCTCGGGCTGCGCGATCGTCGCCCATGCCACCTCGGTCGAGCCGTAGGTGTTGTAGAGGTTGTCGCCGAAGGTGTCCATCCATTCGGTGGCGAGATCGCCCGGCAGTGCCGAGCCCGAGGCGGCCACCGTGCGCAGTGACGAGTAGTCGCCGGCGCGCTGCTCCGGTGGGAGCGCGAGCATCCGCTGCAGCATCACCGGTACGACGACCAGGCCGGTGCAGCTGTTGGCCTCGATCGTGGCCAGGCAGTCGGCCGGGTCGAATCGGCGGCGCAGCACCATGGTGCCCCCGATCAGCATGCCGAGGTTGAGGTGCGCCCACCCCCAGGTGTGGAAGACGGGGGCGGCGATGTGCACGATGTCGCCGTACTTGAAGTCGAGCCTGGACAGCAGGGCCACCGCGGCATCGAGGCCGGCCTCGGAGCGAGGTGCGCCCTTGGGCGTGCCGGTGGTGCCGGAGGTGAGGATCACCGGCCGCGCGAAGTGCGCCGGCGGGCTGGGCAGTGTGGGCGAGCCGGAGGCGATCAGCTCCTCGGCGGACTCGTGGTCGATCGTGCCCTCGTCCCAGGCGAGAAAGCGCGGGACGGTCAGCCCGGAGGCCTCGATGAGCGCCTCGAACTCGTCGTCGTAGATGACCGCGACGGGCTTCTCCCGCTCACACACCTCACCGATCTGCGGCGCTGCGAAGGCGGTGTTGAGGTAGAGGATGTCGGTGCCGAGCTTGCCCAGCGCCGTCGAGACCTCGAGGAAGTAGCGGTGGTTGCGGCAGAGCACCGCGACGCCCTCGCCCTCACCGATGCCACGGGTGCGCAGTGCATTGGCCAGCCGGGTGGAGCGCTCGTCGACCTCACGCCATGTGAGGGAGCCGAGCTCGTCGATGATGGCCACATTGCCGGGCGAGAGCTCGGCCTGGGCGCGGATACCGCCGGCGAAGCCCATGCCCCAGTCGTGGATCGCCTTGGCAACCCTGGCCAGCCGGGCCGGGCTGTGCGGACGGACGATGCCGGCCCGAGTCATCGTCGCGACCATGGTCGCCTGACGCCGGGACTCCGACATCGCACGTTGGGCAGCGGTACGGGCGAGATCGCGAATCATCAACGGAAGTGACCGTCCTCAGCTCAGCGTGCGGCTTTTCAGCGGTTCTTGGGCGTGACCAGACGCGTCGCGGTCCAGTCCGAGCTGACCGGAACCGTCGTTGTCGTGGCGAGACCGGCGATCGGTGCGGCCTCGGTGATCTCCGAAGCCTCGACCGCACCGGGACGCCCGATCTTGGGCGTCAGCAGCCAGATCGCGCCGCCCCCGACGAGGTCGGTCAGCGAGTCGACGAGCGCATCGACGAGGTCACCGTCGTCCGCACGCCACCAGAGCACCACCGCATCGACAACATCGCCGTGGTCCCCGTCGACGAGGTCGGCATCGATCGCGTTCTCGAGCTGGACCCGCAGTTCGTCGTCGACGTCCTCGTCCCAGCCGAGTTCTTGCACCGTCATGCCGGGGCCCAGGCCCATCCGTTCGCCGAGATGGACGTCCGCTCCGCCTGCGGTCGCGTTCACGATGCTGTCTCGCCTTCTTTCGGTCATGCACCCTGGTTCGGGCGCGCTTGTGAGGAAGTCCAGCGGAGTTGGCCCGCGAGCGCAACCCCATCTGACATTCGGACGGCGACCCCGGGGCGTGTCCAGCCGTTTGGCAGACAGCGCCTGCGTGTGCGGCGAGACTGGTTCGGGGAGCTCAGAGGGAGGGGTCCGATGTCGTCTGGCGTGGTCGAGGTACTCGGCCTGGAGGTGCGCTTCGGGGGCGTGGAAGCGGTCGCGGGAGTCAGTTTCGCCGCGGATCGTGGGGAGGCGCTGGCACTGCTGGGGCGCAATGGCGCGGGCAAGTCGACCACGATGCGGGTCCTGGCCGGCGTGATTCCCGCCACTGACGGCACCGTCATGGTCAGCGGGTACGACGCTCGCCGGCAGACGCTCGAGGTGAAGCGACACGTCGGCTATTGCCCCGACGTGGGCGGTCTGGTGCCTCGGGCGACCCCTTGGGAGCACCTCCAGCTGGCTGCCCGGTTGCGGCGAATGCCTCACGGCTGGGAGAACCGCGCCCGGGACCTGTTGGAGACCTTCGACCTGGCCGATGTGGCCCATCGCGTGACGGCGGGCTTCAGCCATGGCATGGGACGGCGCCTGTCGGTGGTGCTGGCGACCTTCCACGAGCCCGACGTACTGCTCCTCGACGAGCCCTTCGACGGCGTCGACCCACTCGGCACCGACGCGACCCTGGCCGAGATCCGGGCCGTCGGACAGCGAGGTGGCACGGTGATCCTCTCGACCCACCTGCGTGAGCTGGCCGTCCAGGCGTGTGATCGCGCCGTCGTACTGCGAGGCGGCTCGGCGGTCGCGACGGCGCCCTCGGCGGACCTGTCCGGCAGCGACGGCGAAGTGCGCTATCGCGACCTGCTCGAGCGGCACCTGTCGTGAAGGGTGTCCCGACCAGGGTGATGTCTGCCTTCGCCGACACCGCGGCACTGGTGCGCTTCCGGGTCGGCACGATCCGCGGCCACGGCCGACGGGTGGCCCGCGTCGGACTGGCGGTCGCACTGGTACTCCTGGTCGTTGCCGCAGTGGTCCCGGCGTGGTTTCCCGACGGCAGGCCCTCCCGGATCGATGTCGCCGTCCTGATCCCCTCGATCTGCCTCGGTGTCGTCCTTCTCGCGACGGTGGCGGCGGCGACCTCCGGAGGCGGGCGGCGGCTCTTCGACCACGACGAGGGACTCGCCTATCCACTGGGGCCTGGCGTCGACCACCTCGGCGCGCTTGCGCTCGCGCCTCTCAACATCGCGTGGATCCTGCAAGGAGTCACCCTGCTCGGCGTGGTGGCCTATGGATTCGGCCCCTCGTGGTCGCTGCTGCCCGTCCAACTGGTCAGCATCCTGTGGCTCGTGGCGGCGACGACGACCGCCCAGGCGCTGTCCTGGACGATCGAGTGGGTACGACGCGGGCCGGGTGGGCGCTGGATCATCCGTGCCGTCGCCGGACTGGTCGGCGGCATCGTGGCCTGGCTGGCGTGGTCGGCTCGGCTCGGCGATCTGCTCGACCGCACGGACCTGACGAAGTGGGTGCTCACCACGCAACTCCATGCGTCCGCGCACAGCTGGTGGAGCTGGCTCGAAGGTGTGACGGCGCTGATCGTGCTCATCGTGGTCACCGGCTTCCTGGGCGCGCTGATGGCCGGCCGAGTGGCAACTCGCCTGCCACGGGATCAGGTCCGTCTGGAATCCGTCCACCACCGCCCGCGCCCGGCACCACACTCCGACCTCGTTGCCATGTTGCGCATCGATCGCGCTTCGACGTGGCGTTCGGTGCCGTTGCGGCGAGGCGTCTTCACGCTCGGGATGTTGCCAGGCGCCATTGCCCTGGCCGGCGACATGGAGTGGTCCTCGATCGCGATCCTTCCCGGCCTGGTCTGCTCGGGTGCGGCGCTCCTGTTCGGCATCAATGCCTGGTGCCTGGACGGTCGTGGCGCGCTGTGGCGCGAAACCCTGCCGGTCGAGCCTGGGGGCGTCTTCCTCGCCCGCGCCGTGGTGCTGGTCGAGGTGCTCGTCATCGCGCTGCTCCCGACCCTGCTGCTGGCGTCCTTCCGTGCCGGCCGCCCGACGGCGGAGCAGGCAGCTGCCGTCCTGTGTGCCTCAGCGGTGGCGATCACGCACGTCGTCGCGTCGTGCATGACCTCATCGGTACGCACGCCGTACGCCGCCGACCTGGGCGATGCCCGCGCCACCCCGGCGCCGCCACTGGCGATGCTGAGCCACTCAGCCCGGCTGGCTGGTGCCACCACGTTGATCGGCCTCGTCTTCGACGGTACGGCGCACGCACCGGTGTCGTGGTCCGTGCTGGTCGCCCTTCCGCTGATTCTCTTCTCCTGCTGGCGTTTCGTCCGGATCGCGAGCCTGTGGCGAGATCCCGTCGTACGCTCACGCGTCCTCACGACAGTCGTCGGCTGAGCCTCCCTTCACGGCCGCGCAACCGGCTACTGTCCAGTAGATTTCTTCGCGGCGTGACGCGTGACACGATGCAAGGGTGACCAACGATGATTCGGTTGCTCCCGACCGGAGCAACACCCCCGTGATTCATGAAGGGCTGCCCACCCAGCTGCCCGACATCGACCCCGACGAGACCCGCGACTGGCTCGAGTCATTCGACGCTCTCGTCTCCGACCGCGGACGGGAGCGCGCACGTTACGTGATGCTCCGGTTGCTGGAATCGGCCCGCGAGAAGCAGGTCGGCGTACCTGCCCTGCGCAGCACCGACTTCATCAACACCATCCCGCCCGAGCGGGAGCCGTGGTTCCCGGGCGATGAGGAGACCGAGCGCCGGATCCGCTCCTTCATCCGCTGGAATGCAGCGGTCATGGTCTCCGACGCCAACCGCAAGGGGCTCGAGGTCGGCGGCCACATCGCCACCTACCAGTCCGCGGCATCGCTCTACGAGGTCGGCTTCAACCACTTCTTCCGCGGCAAGGACCACCCCGGTGGCGGGGACCAGATCTACTTCCAGGGCCACGCCTCCCCGGGCATCTACGCCCGCGCCTTCCTCGAGGGCCGACTAGACGAGCAGCAGCTGCTCAACTTCCGCCAGGAGGTCCAGCACGGACCCCACAAGGGCCTCTCGTCCTACCCCCACCCGCGACTGATGCCCGACTTCTGGGAGTTCCCCACAGTCTCCATGGGCCTGACCGCGCTCAACGCGATCTACCAGGCCCGCTTCAACCGCTATCTGCACAACCGCGGCATCAAGGACACCAGCCAGCAGCACGTCTGGGCCTTCCTCGGCGACGGCGAGATGGGCGAGCCGGAGAGCCTCGGCGCGATCGGCCTGCCGGCCCGCGAGGAGCTGGACAATCTCACCTTCGTGATCAACTGCAACCTGCAGCAGCTCGACGGTCCAGTGCGCGGCAACGGCAAGATCATCCAGGAGCTCGAGGCGCAGTTCCGCGGTGCCGGCTGGAATGTCATCAAGGTGATCTGGGGCCGCGAGTGGGACGAGCTGCTCGCCCGCGACGTCGACGGCGTGCTCGTCAACAAGATGAACAGCACTCCCGACGGCGCCTTCCAGACCTTCTCGGTCGAGGACGGCGCCTACAACCGGGAGTTCTTCTTCGGCCCCGACCCGCGGCT
>Ga0164242_10007905_pt1 | contig 11593 bp, 8 predicted proteins | sample OricomgcompostMG_FD_108783 | JGI IMG/M metagenome (GOLD analysis project Ga0164242, IMG submission 108783) | Miracle-Growth compost microbial communities from Emeryville, California, USA - Original compost - Miracle growth compost (MG) ... | reverse complement strand
GGGAGAGCGCGAAGTGGGTCTCGGCGGCGAGGACCCGCAGGCCGTGCCGTTCCACGAGGTGCCGGACCACCGCGTTGCGGGCCCGCAGGTACTCAGCCCGCAGATGGACGCCTTCCGACCAGCCCAGGACCCGCGCGCCGTCGGCCAGTTCGCCGACGAGGGACGCCAACGGGCCGGCCAGGAGAGGTGGTTCCGCCGCGGCCGCCGGCCGCGGCGCGGTCACGACGCCTTGCCCTTGGCGGCGGCGCTCAGCAGCGGCAGGTACCGGTCGAGCATCCACGGCAGGCTGAGCACCGACACGGCGCTGGTCGCGTACACCATGGCGGGGTCGGTGAGGGGGACGTAGCCGCCACGCCGGACCGCCGGGATCCGCCGGAACAGCGCGTTGCCCTCCAACTGCTTCTGCACCGAGCCGCTGAGGTACCACGACACCAGGACGTCGGCGTCGATCGAGTCGAGCTTCTCCAGGCTCAACTGCTCGGCGAACGACGCGGCCTTGGACGGCAGGCTCGGGGAGACGGTGAAGCCGAGTTCGCGCAGGAGCTGCACCCGGGAGTCCGTCGACAGGTAGAGGTTGAAGCTGCTGGTGGTGGTGCCGGAGCCGAAGGCGACGGTCTTGCCGGCCAACTCCGGGTGCTGGGCCTTGGCGTCAGCGATCAGCTTGGCCGTGGACTTCTCCAGCGCGGCGGCCTTGGCCGACATCCCGAGCGCCTTGCCCACCAGCCGCAGCTGGTCCTGCCAGGAGGTCAGCCACGCCTGGCCCGGGTAGCCCACCGTGGGGGCGATCTGGCTCAGCTGCCTGTACTGCTGGGTGGTGAGGCCCGAGTCGACGGCGAGCACCAGGTCCGGGTGGAGCGCGGCGATCTGCTCGTAGGGCACCTCGTCGGTGACGTACTTCAGCAGTTTCGGCTTCGCGCCCTTGAGCTTGGGCGCGTCCCACGGCAGGATGCCGGTCTTGTCGCCGGTGTCCCCGCTCATGTCCTGCATACCGACCGGGACCACGCCCAGCGCCAGCGCCACGTCCTGGCTGCCCCAGCCGATCGTCACCACCCGCTTCGGGCGCGCCGGGATGGTGGCCTTGCCGACGGCGGAGTCGATGGTGACCGGGAAGGCCGAGGCGCTCCCCGGGGAGGCCGCGCTCCCTGACCCGTGCGGCGAGCTCTTCGATCCGCTGGAACAGCCGACCACCGCAAGGCACAGGGCGACGACGGCGGCAGGGAGGGTGCGACCGATCCACATTCTCATAAGGCAAGGCTAACCTAAGTTCCCTGGTGCCCTGGTGAGGGGTCTCCGTCGGTCGGTGTCGGCGGGTGGCTCAGCCGCCGGATGCCTCACCCTCGGCCGCGGTGAGGCGCTGGAGCAGTCCGAGCAGGGTCGCGCGGTCGGCGTCGGCGAGGGGGGAGAAGCAGGCGGCGAGAACCTCGTCGGCGACCTTGTGGCCGGCGGCCAGCAGGTGTTCGCCGGCGGGGGTGAGGTGGTGCGCGATCCGCCGGCCGTGGCCCGGCCGGCGCTCGACCAGGCCCTTGGCCGTCATGCGGCCGACGAGGGTGCCGAAAGCCTGCTCGCTCTGGAAGGTCTCCGCCGCCAGCGTGCGCGCGGAGGCCCCGGGGGAGCGGTCGATCGCGCGCAGGGCGTCCCACTGGGCCAGGGAGGTGCCGACCGCCGCCAGCGCGGTGTCGAGCGCCCGGTGCTGGCGGTACTGGGTCTGCTTGACGGCCCGTCCAAGTGCTTGCAGGTCAGCGTCCATGAGGTGAGTCTACCGCACGACCAAGCTTGTTTATATAAACATGTTGAGTTACAGTGTGCGCATGACTTCCCACGACATCCCCACCGTTGCCGACGACCTTTCGCTCACCGTCGCCGAGGCCGGAGCCGGCCGCCCGGTGCTGATCCTCCACGGCGGTGGAGGCCCCGCCACCGTCGCCGGCCTCGCCGACCACCTGTCCCGGCGGGCGCACACCCTCACCCCCGTCCACCCGGGCTGGAACGGCACGCCCCGCCCCGCCTGGCTCACGGGAGTCGACGACCTCGCCCTCGCCTACCTCCACCTCCTGCGCGACCGCGGACTGCAGGACGTCCTGGTGATCGGCTCCTCGCTCGGCGGCTGGACGGCGGCCGAGATGGCCGTGCGCGACACCGCCGGCCTCATCACCGGGCTGGTCCTGATCGACGCCGTCGGCATCCGCGTCCCGGACGAAACGGTCGTCGACGTCTTCGCCCTGGACCCGCGCGGCATGGCCGAGCTGACCTGGCACGACCCGGACCGCTACTTCCGCGACCCCGCCGCCCTGCCGGCCGAGCAACGCGCCGTCCTCCAGGCCAACATGGCCACCCTGCGCACCCTGGCCGGCGGCCCCGCCATGGACGACCCGAAACTGCTGCACCGGCTGCGGCGGGTCCGGCAGCCCGCCCTCCTGCTGTGGGGCGCCGACGACCGCGTGGTCACGCCGGCCTACGGAGCCGCGTACGCGGCGGCCTTCGGCGACGGCCGGCTCGCGGTCATCCCCGACGCCGGCCATCTGCCGCACATCGAACAGCCCCAGGTCGTGCTGCCGCTGATCGACGAGCACCTCGACCGCACGAGCACGGCCGCCGCCACTTCCGGCTGACGCCGGGGCCCGGTCGGCCGGGCGGTCTCAGGGCGAGGTCGCGGTGCCCGTGCCGCTCAGCGCGGCCAGATCGCTCTTGCGCACCTTGATGGCGAACACCGCCACCAGGAACGCCGCTCCGATGATCGCCACACCGGCGAGATACGCGGTGCTCACGCCGTGCGTGAGCACCGCGTCGGCCCACTTGGCGGGCAGGTTCCCCGTCTTGGCGAACTCCGCCTTCTGGCGCGCGGTGCCGGTGGCCAGGAAGGACGCGGCCTGCTTCCGCCCCTCGTTGCGGCTGGCCGTGCCGAAGATCGTCACCAGGACGGACAGCCCCAGCGCCCCGCCGACCTGCTGCATGGCGTTGAGCAGTCCGGAGGCCGCCCCGATCTGCTCCTGGCCGACGCGCGACACGGCGGTCAGCGTGAGGGTGACGAAGGTCAGACCCAGGCCAAGGCCGAAGAGGATCATGGGTCCCATGACTCCGCCGACGTAACTGCTGCCGGGAGCGATTCGGGTGAACCAGACCATGGCTCCGGTGGTGATCGCCGTGCCCGCCACGAGGAACGGCTTCGGGCCGGTGCGGGGCAGCAGCTTCTGGGCGACCGCCGCGGCCACCCCGATCGCCCCGGTGACCGGCAGGAAGCCGACGCCGCACCTGACGGCGCTGTAGCCCAGGACGTTCTGCACGTACAGGACCAGGAAGAAGACCAGGCCGAGCAGGCAGCCGCCGAGACCGAGCATGATCGCGTAGCTGCCGGCGCGGTTGCGGTCGGCGAAGAGCCCGAGCGGAGTGATGGGATTGCGCGCGCGGCGTTCCTGGAGGACGAACGCCGAGAGCAGCGCCACCGCCGCCGCGAAGGAGCCGATCGTCCAGCCGTCGCGCCAGCCGTCGGTGGAGGCCCTGATGAACCCGTAGACCAGCGCGGCCGTGCCGAGGGTCGACACGAGCGCGCCCGCCACGTCGAAGCGGGCCGGACGGCGCGGCGACTCGTCGATGTAGACGGGGGCCAGGAGGGCGACGGCCAACCCGATCGGCAGGTTGACGAAGAAGACCCAGCGCCAGTCCAGCCACTGGGTCAGCATCCCGCCGGCCAGCAGCCCGATCGCACCGCCACCGCCGGAGACCGCGGCGTAGATGCCGAACGCCCTTGTACGGGCGGGCCCTTCCGGGAAGGTGGTGGTGATGAGCGCCAAGGAGGTCGGAGAGGCGATCGCGCCGCCCACGCCCTGGACGGCGCGCGCCGTGAGCAACTGCCACGGCTCTTGCGAGAGGCCGGCCGCCAGGGAGGCGGCGGTGAACAGGCTGATCCCGCCGATGAACACCGCGCGGCGGCCCAGGATGTCGCCGGCGCGGCCGCCGAGCAGCAACAGGCCCCCGAAGGTCAGGGCGTAGGCGTTGACCACAGGACAGGCCGGAGGTGGAGAACCCGAGCGCCTTCTGGATATGGGGGTTGGCGATGTTCACGATCGTGGAGTCGAGCACCACCATCAGCTGGCAGGTGACGATCACGGCGAGGGCGACGTTGGGGCGGCCGGCCCGGCCGGCCGCGCCGCGCGCCCGCACATCGGCGAACTGTTCTGTGGTCAAAGGGAGCTCCTGGTCGAGCTGACGGGGAAACGAGCATGGCCCGGCGAAGCCAGGAAGGTGATCCCGCGCCGGCCGTGCCGACGACTGCGAGCAATCGCGGCGATGGACGAGGTGCCGGGCCTGGCCAGACTAGGGCCGTACCCACCGCGGAAACCCGCGGCGCGGCCCCGGAACGCCGGAGGAACCACCATGTCGGAGCAGATCAAGGATCTGGTCGCCAAGCTGTACGACGGCCTCGACCGAGCGGACATCCCCGCCATCGTCGCACTGTTCGACCCGGCGGTCGAGATCGAGACACCTCCGTCGTTGCCCTGGTCGAAAGGCAGTTACTCCCGGCTCGACGGCGCGGTGGCCTACTTCACCAGTGCGCTGGAGTACCTGGAGGAGACGGCGTTCTCCGTCCAGGAGGTGCACGTCGACGGCGATTGGGCCGCCGCCATCGGCGACTGGACGGGCCGTTTCAAGGCCGGCGGGGGCGAGTTCGACGTCAAGTTCGTGCACTTCTGGCAGTTCCGTGACGGCAAGGTGGTCAAGGGCTCGGGGATCTCGGACACCGTCGGAATCGCCCGCGCCTACGAGCCGGAATCACTCGGAAGCGTGAACTGACCCCGTGACGCCACCGCTCCCTCGGACGAGCGAGCGGTGGCGGACAGAGCAACGGGGAAGTCGTGGCCCGCGCGGGCGCCTCCCTACGCTCACCACCACGGACCTAGCTGAGGAGGGCCTGTTGGCTGCACAGCGAGAGGCGAGGGCGGCGCGAGAGGCCGTACGGGCCGACGTGTGCGTGGTCGGCTCCGGGATAGTCGGGCTGATCAACTCGATCGCGATGGCGAAACGCGGGCTGTCGGTCGTGTGTGTGGACCAGCCATCGGAGAAGCAGCTCTCCAGCTACAAGGTCGGGGAGTCGCTCCTGATCTACTCCAACGCCTTCCTGCGCGTCCTCGGCGAACTCGACGACGAGCTGAACAACTCGTTCCACAAGGACGGGTTCTGGATGGTCCACGGCATGGAGGGCCGCACCAGCTTCGACGAGGGAGTCTCGGAGTGGGCGTTCGAGAGCGAACTCCCCCAGCGGTGGATCGACCACTACTACGACCCGAAGTTCGCCCGCGTGATGTTCCAGGACTCGCAGATCGTCCGCCCCGAGATCGAGGCCGCGCTCCGCGAGCGGGCCCGCGCGACGCCCGGGGTCACCATGCTCGACCGCGGGCTCGTGCGCGAGGTCGAACTCGGCTCCGGGGACGGCGACCACACGTTGTCGTGGGCCTCGCGCGACCGCAGCCAGAACGGCACGATCTCCGCACGCTGGATAGTGGACTGCTCCGGGCGGGCCCGGCTGCTGGCCCGGAAGTTCGGCCACGACCGGCCCCTGCGCGACGACTTCGCCACCACCGCGGCGTGGGCGCAGTTCGCCGGCTGCCACGACTCCCTGTTCGACGAGCGCTGGGAGTACCGGTTCCCGGACGGCGTCACAGCCCGCCGCGAGCGCAACACCCTGCACCTGTGGGGTGAGAACTACTGGATCTGGATCATCCGGCTGGCGGGCGACCGGGTCAGCGTCGGCGTCTCCTACCACCGCGGCCGGCCCCCCGAGGAGGGCAACGCCCGCGAGGTTTTCTGGAAGGTGCTGCGCCGCTACCCGATCCTGGGCTGGCTCAACGAGGACAACGTCCTGGAGTTCGGCGCCTACAAGGACGTCCAGCACATCACCGACACGTTCGTGTCCGACCGGCGCTACGCGATGGTCGGCGACTCCTCCTCGATCATCGACGCGTACTACAGCCAGGGCATCTCGCTGTCGATGGTGGGCTCGTGGCACATCGCCAACATCGCCCAGCAGGACGTGCGGGACGGCCGCCTGGACACCGACTACATCGACCGCGTCAACAACGGCCTCACCGCCGACTGGCGGATCATGCGCTCGATGGTGCGCTCGAAGTACAGCCCCGCCATCGCCGACAGCCGGTTCTTCATCCTGGACCACCTGTTGGACCTGACGGTGTTCGGTGCCGCGATGCTGGGCCGCTTCCGCGCCACCCGCTGGCTGATGGAGACCGACGGGTGGAGCAGCGCCGAACGCGACGAGCACCGGCGGCTGCGGGAGGGCCTCACCCGGCGGCTGTACCTGTCCCAGTCCGCGCCCTGGCACCACCTCGATCCGCAACGGGTCGCCACGTTCGCGGAGAACTGGCACCGCGGGCTGGAGCGGCGCGCGGTCTGGCGGCTGGAGAACGGCGAGAAGCTGCCCGCCACCAAGGCGGCGATGCGCGCGTACGCGGCCCTGCCGGGCATCTGGCGGCTGCCCTTCGTCGACCGGATGCCCAAGCCGGACCTGAGCCTTCGGCCCAGGAACGAGCCGGAGTTCACCTACGTCAAGGGCAACGAGTACCGGCCCCCGCTGATGGCCGTGTCCGGGACCCTGCTGCTGGCCCTGGCCGGCGCCGGCACCGCGTACGACATCGCCGACACCGGTTTCCGCAAGGCCAGGAAGGCGTGGCGGGGACTCAGGGGCCGGCGCTGATCCGGAATCCGCCCGCGGATCGCACCGCCTTGCCCGGCCCGCTTCCAGAACACGTATAGAAGTACCCCAGACAAACTCGGGACAATGGCGATGTCGCGTGGTTGATGAGCGCAACCGGCCCAGTGTCGAAATACCGCACCGTGGCGCTCGGCCGCGATCGGATCGGACTAGCGGAAGGTCTTCGCATGCAACCCAATCCCTATGGGGTTCCGGAAGAATTCGACGTCATCGTGATCGGCGGCGGCCCCGCCGGCGCGACCACCGGTGGGCTACTCGCCAAGCGGGGCCACAAGGTCCTGGTCCTGGACCGTGAGCGCTTTCCGCGCTACCACGTCGGCGAGTCCTTGATCCCGGCGTTCATGCGTCCCATGGAGGAGATGGGGATCACCGAGCGCATGGACCAGCGCGGGTTCGAGCGCAAGAACGGCGGCACCCTGGTGTGGGGGAACGAGCAGGTCCCCTGGAACTTCTCCTTCGTGGAGGGCACGGCCTACACGCACGCCTTCCACACCCGGCGGGCCGACATGGACTCGCTGATCCTCGACCGCGCCCGTGAACTGGGCGTCTTCGTGATGGAGGACGCCACCGTCAAGGAGCCCGTCGAGGTGGACGGTCGTGTCACCGGGGTGCGCTACACCCTGCGCGGGATGGACCGCCAGTACGAGGCGAGGGCCAGGCTCGTCGTCGACGCCTCCGGCCAGTCCCGGCTGCTCAGCCGCCGCTACGCGGACGTCACGTGGCACGAGGAACTGCGCAACGTCGCGGTGTGGACGTACTTCGACAACTGCGAGCGGCTGGCCGGCGACGAGTACACGAACATCCTCATCGAAGGCCTGGACGACGGCTGGTTCTGGGCGATTCCGCTGGACAAGGGCACCATCAGCGTGGGCTACGTGACGCGCTCGTCCATCGCGGGGCAGAGCGACGAGAAGCTGCCCGAGCTGTTCATGTCCGAGGTGCGCAAGTCCACCAAGCTCAAGAAGATGCTGCTGCCGGCCAACCAGGCGGCCGGCTGGCGCTCGGCGCGCGACTGGTCCTACACCAGCACCCGGTTCCACGGCGACGGCTGGGTGTGCGTGGGCGACTCGGCGGCCTTCGTGGACCCGCTCTTCTCCACCGGTGTGGCGCTGGCCACCCTGGCCGGCAGCGTGCTCTCGAAGATCGTCGACGCCATCCTGCGGCACCCGCAGATCGAGGCGCTCGCACTGGAACGGTACGCGACGGCCTACCGGAACTTCTTCGACGAGATCCGCCTGTTCGTGGAGCGGTTCTACGACCGGACCAAGTACAAGGAGTTCTACTACAGCCTGGCCCAGGAGATGGTCGATCCCGAGCGCGAGCGGACCCCGTCCGCGGACTTCGTGCAGCTCATCTCCGGTCTCAGCGGCAAACACCCCATGCTCAACCTGGCGCTCGACGACCTCGTGGCCCAAGCCGAGGGGACCTCGACGCAGCCGGTGGCGACCGCCTGAGCCCGCCGCCCGGCCGGGCACCCCCCGACCGGCCGGGCGGCGCACCACTTCGACGTCCATTGACGCGTGGCGGACCCCGGAACCCGGACACCCCTTTCCCGACGTGCTGCGGAATTCCGCTTTTCAGGGGCTGTTGGCAAATGCGATTGCAAAGGGAATCGGGATGTGTCGGCCGCCGGCCGCGACAACCCCTATCGCAGGGTAGGGGGTTTTCGGCGCCGAATTTTCTCCGCAGTTCTGGGGTTATCCCGGGGAAGTGTATTTCGTAGCGTGGACGGGGTGCGGGATCGCGTCACCTTTCCACGGGCCCCGCGGCGCGAATCGAGCGCGGTGCCGACGACCGCCCGGCCGTTTGGCGGGCACGACGAAAAGGCTGCCCATGCACGCTTCTGCGTACGATCCGGAAGACCTGATCGCCATCGTCGGCATGGCCGGACGTTTCCCCGGCGCGCCGGACGCCGACAGCCTGTGGAGCCTGCTGGCCGAGGGGCGGGAGGCCATCGTACCGGTGCCCGCCAATCGCTGGGACGCCGGAGGGCCGCTCGACCCGGAGAAGGACATCCAGGCCGTGGGCGGCTTCATCGAGGGAGTGGAGAACTTCGACGCCGCCTTCTTCGGCGTCTCGCCCCGCGAGGCGCTGGCCATCGACCCCCAGCAGCGGCTCATGCTCGAGGCCGCCTGGCGGGTCCTGGAGGACGCGGGCCAGCGCGCCGGCGACCTGGCGGGCACCACCACCGGCGTCTACGTCGGCGCGTCATGGCACGACTACGAACTGCTGCGCCTGCGCCGCGGAGCCCGGCCCACCGCCCACAGCCTCTACGGCAACGCCCTCGACGTGATCGCGGCACGGCTGTCCTACTTCCTCCAGGTGCGCGGCCCCAGCCTCACCGTGGAGACGGGCTGCTCCTCGTCCCTGGTCGCCCTGCACCTGGCGGCCCAGGCGCTGCGGGAGGGAGAGATCGACGCGGCCATCGTCGGCGGTGTCAACCTCATGCTCGATCCGCACGTCACCATCGGGCTCACCCACTTCGGCGGGCTGTCGCCGCAAGGCCGCTCCAGGGCCTTCTCCCGGCACGCGGACGGTTTCGTCCGCGGCGAGGGCGTCGCCGCGCTGTACCTGAAGACCCTCGCCCGGGCACTGGCCGACGGAGACCGCGTCCACGCCGTCGTGGCCCGAACGGTCGTCAACAACGACGGCGGCGGAGAAAGCCTCGTCACCCCCAGCCCCGCAGGCCAGCACGATCTCCTCACGCGCGCCTACCTCTCCGCGGACCGCCCGTTGGAAGCCCCCGCGTACATCGAGGCCCACGGCACCGGCACCGGCCGGGGAGACCCGACCGAGGCCACCGCGATCGGCGAGGTGCTCGGCCGCAAGCGGACCGGCGGCGATCCGCTGTACATCGGCTCGATCAAGACGAACATCGGCCACCTGGAGGCCTGCGCCGGCATGGCGGGCCTGTTCAAACTGCTGCTGGCGCTGCGGCACCGCGTCGTGCCGCCGTCCCTGCACGCCGAGGAGCTCAACCCGGCGATCCCCTTCGAGGAACTGGGCCTGCGGGTTGCCCGCGAGCCGGTACCGCTGCCCGCCGACGGGCGCCCGCACGTGGGCGTCAACTCCTTCGGCTGGGGCGGCACCAACGCCCATGTCGTCCTCGCGCCCCCGCCTGCGAACCCGCCCTCCCTCCTGCCCCTGCCGCCCGCCGGCCGGGCCTCGGCGCAGACGACCGGGGCCGCACCCGGCACCGGCCTTCCCGTCGTGCTCCCGCTGTCGGCGAAGGAGCGTCCCGTCCTCGCTCAGCGGGCCCGCGACCTGCTGGAACGGGCCCCCGCCGACGCGGCCGGCGTCGCCGCCGTCGCCGGTGCCCTCGCCCGGCGCCGGGACCACTTCCCGCTGCGCGCGGGCCTAGTGGTCACCGAGCCCGCCGCGCTGGCCACCGGCCTGCGGGCGGTGGCGGCGCACGAGGACGGGGAGACGGAGGCACCCGGCGTCGTTCTCGCCCGGGCCGTACCCAGGCGCCGGGTGGCATTCGTCTTCCCGGGCCAGGGCTCGCAGTGGCCGGACATGGGCCAGGCCCTCCACCGCGACAGCCCGCTGTTCGCCGAGGTCATCGCCCGTTGCGCCGAGGCCCTGCGGCCGCACACCGACTGGGACCTGCTGGAGGTCTTCGCCGGGCGGGCCGGCGAGGAATGGACCACGCGCATCGACATGCTCCAGCCCACCTTGTGGGCGATGTCACTGGGCCTGGCCGAGCTGTGGCGGGCCTCCGGCGTCGAACCGGACGTCGTTCTCGGCCACAGCCAGGGCGAGATCACCGCAGCCACTCTCGCCGGCATCCTGTCGTACGAGGACGCCGCCCTCGTCATGGCCCGGCGCAGCGCCATCGCCCGCCGCACCTCCGGCCGGGGCCGGATGCTGGCGGTGGACCTCGACCGGGCCCAGGCGCTCGCCGCGCTCGAGGGGTTCGAGGACTCCGTCTCGCTCGCCGTGCACAACGGCCCCAGCTCCTGCGTGCTGTCGGGCGCGGAAGAGTCCGTCGTGCTGCTCAAGGAGCTGCTCGAGGCCGACGGGACGTACTGCAGGATGGTCAACGTCGACTACGCGTCGCACAGTCCGCAGATGGACCCGCTGCGCGAGGACCTGCTGACCGCCCTCGAACCGGTCCGGCCGCGGGCCGGCGGGATCGAGTTGATGTCCACCGTCCGGGCCGCACTGCTCGACGGCCCGGAGATGGACGCCGCCTACTGGGTGGAGAACCTGCGCAGCCCCGTGCAGTTCGCCGACGCCATGGGCACGCTGCTGGACAAGGACGTCACCCACGTCGTGGAGATCAGCCCGCACCCGGTACTGGCCCCCGCGGTGGAGCAGATCGCCGCCGGCCGCGCCGAACCGGTCGCGGTGCTCACGAGCCTGCGGCGAAACCGCGGCGGCACCGCGGACTTCGGCCACGCGCTGGCCCGCGCCTACACCCGCGGGCTGGAGCCGTTCGCGACCCTGCCGTCCGATCCCTGCGTGCCGTTGCCTCCCTACCCTTTGCGGGCCGACCCCTACTGGCCGCAGGAACGCCGCGGCGGCGCCGGCGTCACGCGCGGGCTGGAGGCACCCGTCACGCCCACGCCCGGCGAGGAGAACGCCTGGCAGTCCGAGATCGAGCTCTCCCTGCTCGACCAGCCCTGGCTCGGCGACCACCGGGTGCACGGCACGCCGGTCCTGCCGGCCACCGCCACCCTCTCCGTGGCCCTCGACCTCGTGCGCGGCCGAACCGGAGCCCTGCCGTCCCGGCTGGACCACGTCACCTTCGACCGCGGCGTGACCCTCGACGAAGGCGTCACCCGGCTGTGCGCGTGCTGGCGTGAGGACATCGCCGGCGGCGGCGGATACCGTCTGCTCTCCCTCCCGGACGGCGCCGCCGGCTGGCAG
>Ga0164242_10007904_pt1 | contig 11593 bp, 11 predicted proteins | sample OricomgcompostMG_FD_108783 | JGI IMG/M metagenome (GOLD analysis project Ga0164242, IMG submission 108783) | Miracle-Growth compost microbial communities from Emeryville, California, USA - Original compost - Miracle growth compost (MG) ... | reverse complement strand
TGTTCTGAGCAAAAGTTCGAGTGTCCTTGGCGATGCGCCAGGCAGTTTGCAGCCTCGCAGCTGTCTGTTGGTTGAAGTGGGAATGATGAGAGGGAGCAGCAATGGCTTGGGAGCGTAACGAGCAGAAAAAGGGGTGCGTACGGTTGCTACAGAATTTGTATCTTGTTGGATCATTGTATTTTATATCTGCTAGGCAGTTCGGGACATTGCATCGGAGGTCTAAGCGAACGGGGAGGTTAGACCATTGTCCCAAAGTGCATGTCCGCTGCCATACTTACGTTCTTGACACCACAGAGAGTTTGCGTATTTTCTGTGGTTCTGACACAATATCCCGTTCTCGACCCTGCCACAGAAGCAATTGCGGCAATACCTCGAGTGGTAGGATATGCCATTATGCTTGACGTAATTAAACCTGTGTCCGCACATAAGGCATCGCACCCTGTTATCTCTGCGATACATTGCGGCTCAAGAGGCGATGATCAATCCGGACATGCGATATTCGTATGTTGTTGATGCTTGAGAGGCAAAGACGAGTTGGTCGCGTGGGATGACTGAATGGCTGAAGGCAGGCGACTGTACTATTTAACCACATGGCCTACCGGGCCGAGTGGCAGAGACACGAAGCCCGACAGGCTCGGGAAGTGATTCGCTGGAAGTGTTGAACAGTGAGTAACAGGATTTAGTCTGTTGTGCTACATGCGCGGGCTATGATGGACCTGGTCAGTTAGGAAGGTTTGTTTGTATCTCGAAGCTCCCCGGTCGAGGAGTGAATATCGAGGTCCTTAATAGGTCCATTTGCCATAGGTCGAGGGAGTATGCTACTTCGTTGTCAAATCACGAATGTCGTGTCTCTGGGAATACAGAGTCATCGGTGTTGGCTGAGATTTATAAACAACATATCTTGCTAAACTACCATCATAGCAGAGTTGAGAAAGCCGTGAGGCTACTACCGTCGACTGTACCAACAAAGTAGACGGGGTGGTTCCTCACCCTTCTAAGCATCGGCGTCCTCGATTCGGCGCCTAGATAGGCTCCAAATGAACCTCGATTGCATCCATCCGCCTTAGTAATGGGCAGGCTTCCCATCCCAGTTTGAACTTGCACGTAGTTTCAGTGTTACCTAGTAATTTGGCGTGAGGGCTTCGATGGAGGAAATGGTACGGTCATCTCATCAGGCGCAATAGCCATAGAAATAAACGGAACACGTTGTCGGTGGCTAGTAGAGCCTCTTGAATGTCCTACTTGAATACGGCGAGCTAGCCTAACTGCCGAAGGCTCCTGAATCCCGCCGATTTACCGACTGAGTGTAGGCGAGTATGGCTGTTGGCCGCCCCGAGCTAAGAATGCGGTATCATGACGCACAAACAAACACTCGTGCCATGATAGTAGTAGGTCTCTCCAAGGCGGTGAATACCATCTACACGGGGATGGATGGGCTTTCGTGATTGCCCGGCGGCTAGTTGCCTGGCATCCCCTGGGAGCCCCACCTCCAGCAAGTCCGCCTCGTTTTGTCCCGTAGGACAGGTTGGGCCGTCAAGCTGATGTGGTCCTATCTACCCGTGGTCGTGTAGGTTGCCCAGCTAGCAGCGAATAGGAGCCAATGATATTGGTATGGTGTATGAGGCGCCAGGTTTCACCTCGGCAAGCCGTTATGCTTTGTGTGGCCTTGCTGCTCCAACCGCTATTGCGCGTTCAATGGCCTAATGCACCGGGGGGGCATCCGTCTAGATCTACCCGTAGCTACATGCTCGGGCTTGTATATTGGGATGTTAGCTAGATGGCGCTGATAAAGAAGCCCGAGCGGTTTGGGCTTCCGGTGCCGAGGTCTCTTGACTGGGAACCGGAGGTGGTGGGGAGGATTGCGTGTCGTTGCTGCTCGCAGTCGTCGTGGGATGCGCATGTGACTGCGATGGCTGTTGCGATGCTGCTTGAGTCATTGATTGAAGCAGAAGTTGAGCGGTCGGATCCGATCTGGGTTCGATTTTCTGCTCTCCCATTCCTGGCTGGCCTGTGGGTTGTGTCTCGGGCTTTTGCATTGCTGGCTGAGCTGGTCGCTCGACCTTGAGTTGGTTCGCTGCTTGGTGTTGCGGTGGTTCGACTTTGGGCTGATATATCGGCTGTTGCGCCTGCCGCTGTATCGGTTGCGATACCGGCGGTGGCTGTGCTGGTTGTTGTGGTACCGGCAAGTTTGGGCGCTCAACCCTAGCTGGGTATACTGGTAAAGGGTCTGGCGGCTCGCTCTTGATGCTTGGTGATGTGGCAGCGGCGATGGGCGCGTTTCGGACGGGTGGTACCGCCGTACCGGTAAATGCCGGGCCCGTGACCCCGACACCGGGCGTTACAGGACTCGCCCTCGTGGATGTCGACGTTCCAGAGATGGGCACCGGGCTGCTGGTATTACGGCCATTGTTGTGGAGCCCTTGTGCATGCGTCGCAATACCGTGCAATCTTGCGTGTTCCTCTTCCGAGTTGAGCCGCGCCTTCTCCTCGGCTTCCTTGCGAGCGGCCTGGCTAGGGGCCCGCGTCTTTAACTCGCCGGTGACGCATTGTAAATAGTAAGGCATCTCCGAGTTGGTTTTGAGGAAGAAGAGCTTCAGGTTTCGGGCTTTGTCCTTAAGTTGGACCTGGGTTCTGTCCTTGAGGATGTCAGACATGGTGCCGTTTTGCCCGAAAAGTGTTAGGATCTGGCTCCAGTGCGGTCCTTTAACCATGTCCAACCCGGCCATGAGAGCTTTCTCCTCTTCGGGAGTCCAAGCTCTACGGGTAGAATGGAGCCCTTCACGGCGGGCAGTGGAAGACGACTTGGCGACAGCTGCTTGTCGGGCTCGCTCGTATAATATTGAGGTTGGGAAAGATTGATTGGGAGGGAGTGCTCCTCGTTCTGCGGGAGGCTGTGGTAAGGTAGGAGGTTGTTGAGTGTATGAGTAGTAAGGTGTTTGAGATAGCTGATTGAGTTGAGCGAGGGATGGAGAGTGGACGGCGGCTGTGGCATGTAAGCATTAGACTTCATGTGTGGTAAGGATGACGAGGACTACTTACAACTACTGCTAGGGGGCAGTGACGGATGATATGCCTGAGTTGACGAGAAACCGGGGCCGCCGTTTGAGCTGTTCCCAAGTCCGCCGTTCAGTTTCGCGGCAATCAAGGAGGCAAGCCCTTCGGAATCAAAAGACTCGGCTCCGTTCGCCCCCGCTGTTGCGTCTGATGACTCGTCCTTCGAGGAGCCATTTTGGTTCAACAACGAGTCCTGGATGAGTTTGCCAAGACCCAAGCTATCCGATAAGGAGGCGGAGCCCCCATTCATGTTCAATATGGGTTCCGTACCGCCCAAGTTATCCGCGCCATTTGAAATGAGATCTGATGTTGCACTCTGCAGCAACAAGGACAGTTCGTCGTGGTCGTGATCGCTTTCTGTGGGGCCATTTTCCAATAGCTCATTGGCGGCCAAGTCATCGCTGATTGGAATGTTAATACCATACTTTTCAGCGTACTCTATTGTCGTCCCCAACTGGCTTTGCAAGTATGCGCTGAGTTCATCGACAAGGCCGTCGAACGGGTACTGCTCCACCAACCGCGCTGTTTATCGTGTTAGTACTAGCTTGAAGATGGCAATGTTTCGCGCTTACGTCTTTTTTCGTCGTCGAGAATAGAATCCAGCAATTCATGCCTCCGCGTCCTGATGCTCGATGCTAGACTCTCCCGTTCCTGTGTCCTGGTCGGGGTATCGCCGAGGATTCGACTTATCGTTTCGTCCGCATCGGCTGGAAAATAGGAATCTAATGTGTCGGATCTGCTCTGGTTGTCGTTGGTTTGTTGTAGCGACTTTAAGAAGGCCTGTGTCTTTACACTGAGACCCAGGCTGGCCATATTCTCGGCTAACTCTCCATCCTCCGGTATGAAGATTGTCGCAAAATTTTCGTGACATTCGGGAAGAAGCTCATCGCTACCCTGGAGAATGCTAGAGCTTATGGCGGCCAGGTTTGACATCCGCAGTGTCTCACGGTCCTCGGAATCGCTGACTTCTAGATCGTCTGCAAAAAGGAGAGGCGAGGACTCGGAAAAGACTCGCCTAGCGTGTTCCAGAGCCTTCTTCAGGAGCTCATACGCCTTGCGATATTCGGATTCCTGGTCGGCGATAAGTGCTACGGTTTCTTGCCTAGATTGCTGCGACAGAGCGAGTAGGATCTGGACGGCCTTAACCTCATTATGTTAGGACCTGTTTCTTGACCGCGGCTCAGGGGCATAAACAGCAAACTCACCAAACTGCCCAGCAACGGAAGACTCATAGTTCGCATAACATAGTACGGGTTACTAGAGAACTTCATTCGCCTTTGCTCCACCTTCCTCGCCGTAGGATTTGTAGAAGGGGTTACGATCGGGGCGGCTGCCCCAGTCGCAGTCGCAGCCCCAGCCCCAGCCGGGGTCTGAGGCTGGGTTGTTTGTGGAGCAGAGTTGTATGTTGTGTCAATCTCTCCTAATTGATGGTCCAAGGATCCCAGCGCATTCTGGATCATGGCAGAGATATCCCAGCTCGGGGCGCCCAGATTTGAGCCAGCATTCTCCGGTCGCCCATGGTCCTCTGTCTTTTGTCGCTTCTCTGGGCCACCCTCATCCTCAGGTTCAGTTGTTCGTGGTCGTTTCGAAGGCGACCCCGGCGGTTCTATGGAATCTGGTTCGGCGGCCTTGGGTGTAGCCTCGACATGATCCTCTGGGAGGGGGGAGTTAGCAATGTCATGGGGAGGAGCGGGCTTGGATTTGATCGCAACGGGGCGGAGTATACCATGGACGGAGGAGAAGGCTGCAAGCAAGTCCGCAGTCAAATCAGGAGCAACGTCCGCCATGTCAGCGACTCCAAATCGGTGCTCCTGATGTTCGCGATCTCAACCTCTCAGGGCCTCAACCGAGCTCCCAGACGCCCCGCTTGCGGCGACCTCGAGCTGATTGGGTATCGGAGAAATTTTATTGAAATGCCGTTGCGGGTTGCAAAACCCATGCCTGCTTTTCGACCGTTTGAAATAGTCGGGGGATATTTGATCAGACATCTACCTGCGTCTTTGGGAATGCAGACATTCAGAAGTTTAACTGGCTCTCATCCGAGCCGAAGGGGCTCTCGAAAAGTTAACGGCGTGCAACTCTGACCGTCCGGGTTCGATGCACGGGCCATGCCGTGGATGATTTTGTGAAAACGCAAATCTGCGGCGAAACCTAAGTCCGTTTGCCGACCCATCCCCAAGAGCCCCACCGTAGATCTTGCATCTCGCACGAAAAAGTTGGAGGGTTTTCAACCTCTCACGTGATTCAGCCCACCAGCTTGCCATTTTCACCATCCCACTTCATTTTCAACAGTCCGCTCCAATCTCGCCGCCCTCGCATCTGCTCGTCAGGAACTACCATTCATTACAAACGACTTGAAATTTCAAGTCCGCTTGGCCTAGCCAGAGGTACTCTCCAGCCCGCTCTGCTCGCCGTTTCTGCGCAATCCCTAACTCAAAGCCCTTATCTTGCAGTTACACCACAAAACTAGACAATTTCTATTCCTTAACCGAGCCGCCAACATGGAGAACGACAAGGGCACCATCGTCGACCTGTAATGCCCCCCCCCATTCGTCCCATTCTACTCTGACATGGATGCTAATTCAACCACAGCTACATCCCGAGAAAATGTAGCGCTTCGAACCGGATTATCCAGGCGAAGGATCACGCTGCTGTCCAGATTGCGATCGCAAAGGTCTCGGATGACGGCCGTGCCATTGCCGGAGACAACCACGTCTATGCGCTGTGCGGTTTCGTCCGCGCGCAAGGGGAGGGTGACGATTCGTTGAACCGACTGGCACAAAGGGACGGCTTCCTCAAGAGTGTCTACAGCGCTGTGCGGTAATGGGCGACTGGCTAGCGAGAGGGGCGGGGAGATCTGAGTAGCGGGGGCAAAATGCATACATCTCTGCCGAGGGGGACGGGGATACAGTCCCCGTCGACTGCATGGAATACCTGGTCCTATTACAAGGCGTCTACTTGGCGGAATTCTTTCGGTTTCGTACGACAGATCTGAGTCAGATTTGATAACAAGAACTCCTGCCTGGGGTATATGTTCGTGGAATGAATGTGCATGGAATGAGATACGATGGGGCTCCCTCGGAAAGCTTGACATTACGTTTGGAATGATATGCTGACTCCTCTATCCATAAAGCCCGGTCTCGTAGTCGTAGCCTGCATTCGTGGTAGTTTTATACGCAGATCACATGCGACGAAGGCCATATTTCCAAGCTAGTCTTTCCGGAAGTCCCTTTTTCAGAGTTCTCTATTCTTATGCGAAAGCTATTTCAGGACTAGTTCTTCTCGTGGATTGGCAGTGCCTTGGCCTTTGTAGGCTGCGTCGGCTTCTCCAAGCGTTCCGGAGCCTCTTGTACATACGGGATGAGTTCTGGTTGGCCGGGTATGTACTTTCGAAGAACGCTCGGGACAACCAAGCCTTCATCCGTCTGATAGTTCTCCAGGATGCAGCACAGGGTCCGTTCTGTGGCGCACAAGGTCTTGGAACAGTAGGTCAGTATCATATTGAAAGGGATAACCAAGGCATGGAAGGAAGCTTACAGCGTTCAGGGCATGGACGTATTCCTTCCTTTGCGATCCTACTACAGTCTTGGCCTTCTTCACACCGTACCGGATCTCAAGATCCCTCGTTTGGTAATCCGTACAGTTCGAGCAGGAGACAAGCTCTTTATACTCACCCTGGAATGGGAAGTATGCCTCAAGATCGTACTTTTTCGACGCCGCATTGTTTAGCGCGCCCGAGACAATGCCGACGACTTGGTAAGGAAGACCAAGGGTTTTATAGAACTCCTCCGAGGTCTCCATCATCTCGTCGAAGTGCTTCCAGCTCTCCTCGGGCTTGCAGATGATGAACTGCTCGACCTTCTCGAACTGGTGCACGCGGAACAAGCCCCAAGCATCCCGTCCGTGGTTACCCGCTTCCTTGCGGAAGCAAGTGCTGTAGCCGGCGTACTTGATCGGCAACTGGTTAGGCTGCAGCCATTCCTCGGCGTGGAGGCAGGACAGTGGCTGCTCGCTAGTGGCGATCAGGTACTTGTCGGTCTCTGCATCGCCGCTCTCTGAGACCTTGTAAAGCTCTTCGTCGAACTGTGAAAGTTGGGCTGTTTTTGCCATCTGATCGCGGTTGAGGAAGAAGGGTGGTTGGTTAGGTGTGTATCCTGCAGGTTCAGTTAGCGTGAGAACTCAAGAGGTTGGTCGGCGCAATGGTAACAACCTTTTGAGAAGAGGAATTCGAGCCCGTAGTTGACCAAGGCCATATTTCTGAGAATGTTTAGTATCATTGCTCGTAGCCCTTGGGGATTTGCTGTCGTACAAGAATAAACCATAGCCTGTCAAACAGTAACCTCGATGCCCAACAAGCTTCACACCCCTCGTAGGATCGTAGCCGTTGAGCCTCCAAAGGACCTCGTGATGCGAGAGTTTTTGCTTTAGGTCCTTGTCGAACCCTTCGGGCGCCCACGACCCCGTAACCTTGTTGTCGTCCTCGTTGAGGCCTTCAGGGGCAGTCTCGTGCACGTAGTTGCCGACCGTCCGGGCCTTGATATGAAGCTCCCGGGTCTTCTGTGCGGCAAACTCCTCCTGTGCGGCCTTTTGTTTTTGAAGGTCGTCCTTCTTCTGCAAGAGGTCTGTCGCGTCTTCCTTGGCCTTTTTCTTCAGTCCGATCTCCTTCTGGACCAGGTTTAAATCTTTACCGAGCTGCGAGAACTGATACTGGGCTGGAACGGATCAGTGACGAGTCCCCTGAGGGAGGTTTCTGATTTCATCATGACTTACCGACACGGGCTTCTTGCCACATCGCAATGATCTCGTCGACGAGCTCGACAGAGGCGCCGCGCCGCCGCTGGCTCTCCCTGATCTTCTCTGGGTCACCCCCTCGCTCCGTGATAAAGTCGTCGAGGTCCAACATAGTGGTTTTATCGTTCGGGAATGACTACGTAGGGCCGTTTGCGAAAGACAATTGGTGATTATTGGGAGGAGAAGTCGAGCACAATTGTGCAAAATCGTCGGGTTGTATAGGCTGTGAGTAATTCGGGTCGCAAACTGACTCAAAATCTAGTGGAGGGGTAATTTTCCTGCCACTGCCTCAGGAGTGACTAACCCCGCGACTCAGCCCCTCCCCGCCTAAAGCCTCTGCTCGGAATCTCGTCGGGCCGGTGGAGTCAATCGGCGCCGGGAGTGGCACACGTGCCCGCGCTTACGTGCCGACGTGATGGGCGACGCGTCGAGGCAGGCCGTGCATGAGCCTCGTAACATTTTGGCCCCCTTTCTTATGATGATCCCTCGAGGCCGTAGACACATGAATACGGGCCTGCGGCTCCAATCCCATGCCGTATTCGTACATATACGCTAATTAACAGCACCGAGGAAAGCCGTTTCCATGTTGGGCTTTGAACCTGTGTGAAAAGCCTAAGGCCGGGCTTACGATCCTTGTGAAATTTGTTGGGACGTTGGAAAAAGGGGCCCGGGGGAGGGGGGATACACAGTCTGTCCAAGGGATACTAGGAGTTCATACATCAACAACACATGCTGCATGGTTTTAGGACTAGTAGTCAAGTTGGTACCCCTGAGAAACACTATCCTAATTCATAGAAGCGAGGAGAAATGCGAAATGCATCGCGAGGAGACATAGCCAGATGATACTAAGATTAAATAATTAGAGTATCGTTACTGCCACAGACCCTTCACTAACGTCCGTAATCATCACCCCGTGGAGGCTGCCTCGGTGTCGTTGATGCTGAACTTGTAGCTAGCCTGGAGAACATATGGATCGCCGCCGGGCTCGTAGATCTGCTTCTTGGAGCGCTGCCACTCGGGCTGGTTGATGGCATCAATCCAGTCCTCCACCTCCAGCACGACGCATCCGTACTGGGGGATGGTGCGGGGGAAGTTGGGGTCGTCGTGAACGCCCTGCGTCTTCTTCAGGGCCATGGACCCGTTCTGGCCGTTGCACGAGTACATCTGGAAGGCGTCCTGGTCGGTGTAGACGTCGACCTGGATGCCGGACCACGCCGACTGCAGGCGTGCGACGAAGCCGCCTTCGGCCCGCCAATCGTAGGGGCCGTTCTGCTCGCGATTTACGAGCCAGCATGTGTCTATTAAATGCGGGTTAGCAAACTGCTATGAGAAGGGTGGCTCCTCCCTCATGAGATTGAAGGGTCCGGGTAGGCCTACCATATCCAGCGCAACCGAAACCGCAGTTCCCTTCGATCTCCGGGTCCGAGAAGCTCTCGCCGATTTGCTTGGGAGCGCTCCAGAAATCATTGACTGAGCCGGGGTGGTTGGCAAGGATATCGCCGGTGGGGATGAGAATGTTGTCAACGTCGACCCTCTGTCCGCTATATGGTAGGTAGAAGGTGTGGTTGAGTACGGTATTGGTCTCGGTATTGGCGAAACCGTCCAGGTTCCAATAGGTATGACTGCTCAGCATGATTGGTGTCTTCTTCGTGGTCGGGATGGCAATCATTTTGAAGTCCCAGGTCCCCTTGCCGAGAGTGTAGGTGATGTACGAGACGACCTCGCCGGGGAAACCTTGCTCGCCATCTGGATCTACCAACGAGAAGGTGATGCTGTTCTTGGAGTGAGAAACGACGGTGAAGTTCCGCCAATCCCATCCATTGGGCCCACCGTGAAGAGTATCCACGCCGTCGGGGTTGGCAGCAGTGGGATTCTCGTTTGGCAGTATGTTGTACGTGACACCATCGATCTCGAACGAGCTGTTCTTGATACGATTGGCATAACGGCCGGGAACGCCGCCAAAGTGTGGATGTTGCTTGTCGATCCCGTAGTAACTGGCGTTGTCGAAGCCACCCACGATGTCACGCTCGATTCCGTTTTTATCCTTGATCAGGAGGTTGGAGATGGACGCGCCATAAGGAATGAAAGCCGCAGAAAGGCCTTCACCATAAATCCAGTACTTTCCGTCCTTGTCTGGGGAGGAGGTGCTTTCGTTGGTAGGGTAAGGGTAGTCCCGAGGATTGAATCGCGCAGATGCTCCAACCAGGAGGATCGCGCCCATGGGGAGCCAGCTGAGACGCATTCTTGCGGTGATGTCGACGAGGCGAGTCTAACTAACCGTCGCTTCAGAGGTGAAGGAGAGAGATGGACGCGCAGGAACCAGAAGGGGGGGGGGGGAAGGGAAGGAGGGGTCGGGGAAGAGTGCCAGGCACGATCACTTTATAATGCCATCATAGGTATTTGAAGGGCGGGGAGGGGGGAGAGAGAAATTATGGGCACGCCCGGGTTTGATGGGAATTGGGGAGCTGGAGAAGCTCGATTGACATCCGCAGGCTCCAGAGTGGGTATGCATCTGCCATTGGGACACGAGATGAAATGCAACTCGGGTCGGGGTAGCACGGTGACGATCCCTGGCATGCATGGTGAGAGCTTGCTCGCTCGAAATTGGAAGCTCGAGGTCGGGCGTCTTTGGTAGGTGGTTCGCTGATCGTTTATTGACCTCTAGGCGGGCCTATCACAGGCGCGGGACGGTAGAATGCTGTGCGACAACCGGCTTTTCACGGCCGGAATGGCTTCCCACAAATGCCATGAACCTTCCTCAAGCGTCGTACTCATTGTAACGGGGGTGTGTGAGTGGGATACAAAACCAAAATGCTGGGCCGCGCATCACCAGCAGCTTGGATTACACCAACAACCAAGGTCAGATGCAACACACCTACCGAGTTGCCTCCAAACCTAAGCCTCTATCTACATCGCAGCTCTTGATCTTGTCGGCGCTTGCTCAGGGCTTAGGACCTTCAGATCTGGAGAATTGTCATACCGGAAGGATTCAGAGTCGGTGTTTCGTCATCCGTTGCAGGGATTCCCTAGGGACGATACCCGCCTACCTCCGCAAAGTTGTAAAGCTTGTGAGCCGGTGTGTGTTGACAGCGCGGGGCTGCGGGCTACGGCCATCGGTGCTGGGAACAGCACCCGCTGTCTCGCAAATCCGGCGAGATTTGGTTTCATTGGAGCGGGTGTGGCTGCCCTTGCCCGGTTAGGAAGCTTATTTCGATCCAGGGAGTCCTCTTCATCTGCGGAGTTCCCGTTCCAGTGCGGGGTTAGCTTTGGGAGCTCCACCCTCGAGGGCAGGTGGCTTTTTCTCCAATACACCATGACCGGAGACCGTTGACTGGCGTGACCCTAGGCCCGGGCGTTCTAATGTAAACTTCGTCGTATGTAGGTACGACAACACGCATATACCCCCCCTTCCCCATTCAATAAGTTGAGGTATGTACACCGGTAATTTCGTTACCTCGCTACCTGGCAGTGGGGAGGAACATGGAACCCGTGGAAGAGCCCGAGCTGCTCGCCCTGTGCTCGGTATACGGAGTACACGGCACCGAGGTAGGAAGTGGTCCTGTTGCGAATAATGGCTAAAGTACCTAGTAGTAGCGTCGTTGTTGTCCGGAAAGCACCATTACGCGTTTATATAGAAGGACGTTTTCCTAATTTGAGGAGCGGAAGCTAGGGCTGTTCGCGATGGAAAATAACGAAAAAAGCATAAGAATAGCATTCAAGTCTACCCTTCCAAAGATGAAGCGCGTCG
>Ga0164242_10007903_pt1 | contig 11594 bp, 19 predicted proteins | sample OricomgcompostMG_FD_108783 | JGI IMG/M metagenome (GOLD analysis project Ga0164242, IMG submission 108783) | Miracle-Growth compost microbial communities from Emeryville, California, USA - Original compost - Miracle growth compost (MG) ... | reverse complement strand
GGCTGAGCGCTGAACTTGCCGTACTTTTCGGTGAGAGACTCGCTGTCGACTGCGAGACGCTTGGGCTTCTGGAATCCTCTCCAAAGCATGTGTTTTCTCCTTTGCCGTCCTGGCCGCGAAGCACTCTGCGGACCGGCGGGTGATGCGGTTGGCGTATTCGGTTGTGGTGTTCGTTGTGCAGGTTAAGGCACAACGTTGCTGCCGGTCTCTAATGAGGTGAGACCGGCAGCGAAGCTTGCTTACTTGCTGTAAAGTTCGACGATCAGCTGCTCGTTGACCGGGAGCTGGATATCTTCGCGCTTCGGCAGGGAGAGAATCTTTCCGGAGAGATTGTCGCGGTTGATATCGAGCCAGGTAGCGGAGCGCTGTCCGCTGGCGAAGTTCTTCGCCTCTTCGAGGATCGTGATGGACTTGGAACCCTCACGGATGGCGATCTCGTCACCGACCTTGCACTGGAAGGAAGGGATGTCGACCTTGCGGCCGTTGACCTGAACGTGTCCGTGGCGAACGAGCTGACGGGCCTGACGGCGGCTCTGCGCGAAGCCGAGGCGGTAAGCAACGTTGTCCAGACGGGTCTCGAGCTGCTGCAGGAGCAGTTCGCCGGTGACGCCGGTCCGGTTCGAAGCCTTCTCGTAGTAGGCGCGGAACTGGCCCTCGAGGGTGAAGTAGATGCGCTTGGCCTTCTGCTTCTCGCGCAGCTGCAGACCGTAGCCGACGACCTTCTTCTGCTTCTTGGACTGGCCGTGCTGTCCTGGGGGGAAGTTGCGCTTCTCGACGGGGCACTTTTCGGTGAAGCACTTCGCGCCCTTGAGGAAGAGTTTGGTGCCGTCGCGGCGGCAGAGGCGGCAGACGGGTCCTGTATAACGTGCCATAAGTTGCTTATCTCCTGAATCGGGTGTCGATCGTTTTACAGACTGGCTTGTCCTTCATCACGATCCGAGTTGATAAACTCCGCGGGAGACGGAAGACTCCCGCGGAGGTAGTTGCGGATACTTACACGCGGCGGCGCTTCGGAGGACGGCAGCCGTTGTGCGGGATCGGCGTGACGTCACGGATCGAACGCACCTCGATACCAGCCGAGGCGAGAGCGCGGATTGCGGACTCGCGGCCCGATCCGGGACCGGCGACGCGAACATCGACCGAGCGGAGACCGTGCTCACGGGCAGCGTTGGCAGCGCCAACTGCAGCCTGCTGCGCGGCGAACGGGGTTCCCTTACGCGAACCGCGGAAGCCGAGCGAGCCTGAGCTCTTCCAGCTGAGGGTGTTGCCCTGCTGATCGGTGATGGTAACGATGGTGTTGTTGAACGAAGCCTGGATGAACACCAGACCAAACGGAACGTTCTTCCGTTCGCGCTTTTTGAACTTCTTGTTCTTGCCCGCCTTGCCGGCAGCCTTCTGCTGAGTCTTTGCCATGGCTTATTTGGTCGCTTTCTTCTTACCAGCGACAGTGCCCTTGCGCGGGCCCTTGCGGGTACGAGCGTTGGTGTGGGTGCGCTGACCGCGAACAGGAAGCGAACGGCGGTGGCGGAGACCACGGTAAGACTGGATTTCGATGAGGCGCTTGATGTTGAGGCTGACCTCTTTGCGCAGGTCGCCTTCGATCTGGCCTTCCTGCTCGATGACGTGACGGATGCGGTTCAGCTGGTCCTCATCGAGCGAAGCAATCTTGGCAAAGGGATCGATATCGGCCTTTGCAAGAATCTTCGCAGCGCGCGAGTTGCCGATGCCGTAGATGTAGGTGAGTCCGATGCGTACCTGCTTATTATTCGGTACGTCGACTCCAGAGATACGTGCCATTGGCGTCCTTGTCGTTAGGCTCCGGAAGCTTCGCCACGGAGCGGGGTGAGGGTTGGTGGCATTGTCCGCGGGGTTCAGCGCACGCCTTGATTTCGGCGAACTAGCCCGGCGGGGCCGGTTGGGAGGCGGATCCTTCCGCCTCAGGTGAGTTATCCCTGACGCTGCTTGTGCTTGGCGTTCTCGCAGATAACACGAACGACGCCGCGGCGATGGATCACCTTGCACTTGTCACAGATCTTCTTTACAGAAGCACGAACCTTCATCTCTTCTCCTAAAACAGCCGTTAGCTTTCAGCCACCAGCCGAGAAGCTGATGCCAAGGCTACTAGCCTGATTGCCTGGGATCTGAATCGTTCCGGCCAGAAGCGCACTGCTAAAAGCCAGAGACTGCCTGCCTATTTGTAGCGATAGACAATGCGGCCACGGTTGAGATCGTACGGGCTGAGTTCAATAGCAACCCGGTCACCGGGAAGGATGCGAATGAAGTTCTTACGCATGCGGCCGGAGACGTGCGCCAGAGCCTGATGCTTGTTTTCAAGCTCAACCCGGAACATGGCGTTAGGCAGGGTCTCAACGACCGTAGCCATTACCTCAATTGCATCTTCCTTCGACAAACGATCTCCTTTTGGGAAAGGTCGTTTCGACACTTTCCTCAGTTGTTTCGGTCAGTACCAGAGCCCATAAAACGATTCACCCCAACAAGGGGAACCGCAGATCTGCGGCATATTGCACACAGCATCTTTTATGATACCCCACTTCGGCGGGATTTCCCACGGCGAACCAACTTTTGCCAGCACTTTGACTGGGAAGGGCCTGCCCGGAAGATGCGCGCCTAACGGGTGAGAACCAGGGGGCCGTCCTTCGTGATTGCAACGGTGTGTTCAAAGTGAGCGCTGTAGCTGCTATCCACGGTAACGGCAGTCCAGCCGTCGGCCAGAACGCGGACCTCGGGGGCGCCAGCGTTGATCATGGGCTCGATCGCGAGCACCATTCCGGGCTTGAGGCGGAGGCCTTTCCCGCGTGTGCCGAAGTTCGGGACCTGGGGATCCTCGTGCATGCTGCGACCGATACCGTGCCCGACAAAATCGCGGACGACGCCAAACCCTTCCGCTTCACACATCTCCTGGACGGCCGCGGAGATGTCGAAGAGGCGCCCTCCGACCTGGCACTGCTCGATGGCAGCCCCGAGCGAGGCCTGGGTGACGTCGAGGAGCTTCTGGATCCTGGGTTCCACCTTACCGACCGCGTAGGTGACGGCGGCATCGGAGTAGTATCCGTCGATGATGACGCCGCAGTCGATGGAGAGGATGTCGCCCTCTTTCAGGACCCGCTTTCTGTTGGGCATGCCGTGCACGACCTCTTCATTGACGGAGGTGCAGAGCGCGAAGGGGTAGCCGTGATATCCCTTGAATGCGGCCTTTCCGCCGAGTTCGGCGATGCGGGAGACGGCGATCTCTTCGAGGTCCATCGTGGTCGCGCCAGCGACGACGTGAGGCGCGAGCGAGTCGTGCACCTTGCGAAGAGCGATGCCGGAGATTCGCATCTTGTCGATCTCCTGCGGGGTCTTGAGCATGATCGCCATGGCAGCTACTCCCCGGCCTGACGCAATTGGCGAAGAGCCTTTTCGATGGAAGCGGTTACTTCCTCGACGGGGAGCGATCCATCGACCTCGCGGAAGCGGCCCTGGCGGCCGTAGTGCTCGATCACGGGAGCGGTGAGGGAGTGGTACGCCTTCATGCGCTCGGTAAACGCCTGTTCCGTGTCGTCGGAGCGATGCTGCAGCGGGCTGCCTTCGTTATCGCAGACGTTATCGTTCTGCGGAGGTTTCGAGTGAATGTTGTAAATGGTCTTACAGACGGGGCATATCCGGCGTCCGGTGATGCGGCGCAACAGCTCCTGCTGATCGACCTGGATACTGATGGCCACCAACGGAAGCGGGGCGGCGCCGGCGCTCTCTTCGAGGCTCATGAGATGGGAGTCCAGCCACTCAGCCTGCCCGAGAGTACGCGGATAGCCGTCGAGGATATATCCACGCTGAACGTCGGCCAGGGTAAGACGCGAGCCTACCATGCCGTTGACGAGTTCGTCGGGAACGAGCTGTCCCTGGTCCATCAGGGTCTTGGCGGCCTTACCGAGCTGGGTGCCGCGGGCGATGTTGTCCCGAAGGATGTCTCCGGTGGAGATCTGCGGGATGCCAAAGTCGGCCATGAGGCGCTGTGCCTGCGTACCCTTGCCTACGCCTGGCGCTCCCAGAAGAAGAATCGGCCCGGGCAGAAAGACGGAGCCTGCCGAGGCCGAAGAGTGTACAGATTCAGAGGTCAACGTTTGCAATTTCCTACCAGCTCTTGCGTCCACGAATGCGTCCGCTCTTGGGAGTGAAGCCGTCATAGTGGCGCATGATGAGTTGCGATTCGATCTGCTGAACGGTATCCATCGCTACGCCTACCACGATCAGAAGGCTGGTTCCGCCGAAATAGAACGTTACGCCGAGACCGTTGGTCATCCAGGATGGCAGCTTATCGAAGACCGGTCCAATCAGCCACAGGTGGTTGAAGTGGATTCCGCTGATAATCATCTGGGGAATCATCACGATGATGACCAGGTAGATGGATCCCACCAGAGTGATGCGGGTCAGCACGTCATTGACAAAGTCAGCAGTCCGCTTTCCGGGCCGGATACCGGGAATGAATCCGCCGTACTTCCGCATATTGTCGGCAATGTCATCGGGTCGGAAGACAATGGAGATGTAGAAGTAGGCGAAGAAGATAATCGCCACCATGAAGACCAGCTCGTAGAAGGGCTCGCCCGGGGAGATGTACTGGAACAGCGGACCGAGGATCTTGGTGTCGCGAAGAGGCGCGCTGCCAAAGAAGCTCATTCCGGCGAACAGCAGAGGTGCCGAAAGGATGGAGCTGGCAAAGATGACTGGCATCACACCGCCGGAATTTACCTTGAGCGGAAGGTGCGTTGACTGGCCACCCATCATGCGACGACCCACGATGCGCTTGGCGTACTGAACCGGGATGCGGCGCTCGGCCTTTTCCACGTAGACGATAAAGGCAACCACCGCAAGCATGCCAGCGATCAGAATTGCAATTGCGATCGGAGTGAAGGCTCCCCAGGCATTGGTCTGAACCTTGTCGTAAAGCTCGGCGACTCCTTTAGGAACGCCTACCACGATGCCGGCGAAGATCAGCAGCGACATACCATTGCCGATACCGCGCTCGGTAATCTGCTCGCCGAGCCACATGATGAAGGTCGTACCGGCTGTAAGCGTGAGCACGCAGAGCGGAATGAAGGCTCCGCGCGGGATGGTCACCATCGAAGAGCCGGTCGTAGTGTTGGTCAGCGTCAGCGCGATCGTAAACGACTGCACCACACCGAGCAGAACCGTTACATAGCGGGTCCACTGGGTAATTTTGCGGCGCCCCAGCTCACCCTCCTTCTGCAGCTTCGCCAGCGGCTCGTAAATCACTGTCAGCAGCTGGAAGATAATCGATGCCGTGATGTAGGGCATGATGCCAAGGGCGAAGATGGTCAGCTTGCGCAGGTTACCGCCGGAGAAGAGATCGACAAGACCGAGCGCGGATCCGGAGTTCTGATTGAAGAACTCGGCGAGCATCTGTCCGTTGATGCCGGGCGTGGGGATGTGAGATCCAAGGCGATACACGGCCATCAGAGCCAGCGTGAACAGGACGCGCTTACGAAGGTCGGGGATGCGGAAGATGTTTGCGAACTTGTCGAACATCGGAGAGGGGTACCTCGAGAGGTGAAACAGATAACCGGAGCGAGACGGTGGTGCGAGGGACCGTACATCCCTCGCCGCCTCTATTCTACATTCTTACAGGGGATCGATCAGGCGATCACAACGGCCTTGCCGCCGGCCTTCTCGATTGCCTGCTGGGCAGTCCTGGAGAACTTGTGAGCGTGCACGGTGATGGCCGCCTTGATCTCGCCGTTATTGAGCACCTTGATGAGTCCGTTGCGCTTGCGCAGAAGCCCGAGCGCGACGATCTTCTCGATGGTGAACTCGGTTTCGTTTGAGGCCTGGTTGATCTCTGCGAGCCGATCGAGGCCGAGAACGGTGTACTCCGTGCGGAAGATGTTGGTAAAGCCACGCTTGGGAAGACGACGGTGCAGCGGCATCTGGCCCCCCTCGAAGCCGCGCATCAACGAGGATCCGGAGCGCGAGCCCTGACCCTTGTGACCACGGGTCGAGGTCTTACCCATGCCGGATCCCATACCGCGACCGACACGCTTCTTGTTTCGATTGGCCTTTGCAGGGGCCTTCAGATTGGAGAGATTGCGTACTGACATGATTTCCTCGCTCTAACGCCGGAACCGAGGTTCCGACTCGCATGATGTCCGCCCCGGAGGCGGATGAAGTATTTCTCGTTCCCCGCTACTCGACGATACGGACGAGATGGGGAACCTTGGCGACCATGCCACGAATGGATGGCGTGTCCTCACGTTCAACGATCTGGTTCAGCCGCGTAAAGCCAAGTCCCTTGACAACGAGCTTGTGCTTTTCTGGCGTAGCGATCTTTGAGCGGAAGTACTGCAGCTTGATTTTGGCGTTTGTCTCTGCCATGACTAGGGAGCTCCTCTTACAGTTCTTCTTCAGCCTTACCACGCAGCGCAGCCACTTCCGACTTGCTGCGAAGCTGGGTAAGCGCATCGAAGGTGGCCTTGATGACGTTGTGCGGATTCTTGGTTCCGATGGACTTGGTCAGGACATTCTGCACACCAGCCGAGGTCATGACCGCGCGGACGGTTCCTCCGGCAATCACGCCGGTACCTTCCGGAGCGGGCTTCAGCATGACCTGGCCCGCGCCGTAGTGGCCGAGCACCTGATGCGGAATCGAAGTGTCGGTCAGGTTCACCTTGAAGAGGTTTTTCTTGGCAGCCTCGATCCCCTTACGGATCGCCTGCGGAACCTCCTTGGCCTTGCCTGAACCGTAACCCACCACCCCTTCGGCCGCGTCACCGACGACGACCAGCGCGGCGAAGGACATGTTCTTGCCACCTTTTACAACCTTGGTAACGCGATTGATGCTGACAACCTGGTCTTTCAGATTGAGGCGGTTCGCGTCGATCTTTTTCCGTATTGCCATAGTGTCTTATCCAGCTTTCTGGCAGCCCGCCTGGGAGCGCCGTTCGAGAAACTTGAAACCTAGAACTCCAGCCCCGCCTCGCGGGCTGCATCTGCCAGAGCCTTGACGCGACCGTGATAGAGATAGCCGCCGCGGTCAAACACGACCTTCTTGACGCCCTTCTCCTGAGCCCTCTGCGCAATCAGCTTTCCGACTTCCACAGCCGCCGCCACATTGCCGCCGGTCTTTCTGCCCTCACCCTTCCTGGTGATCGTCGAGGCAGAGGCTATCGTCGCGCCGGTGGAGTCATCGATGATCTGGGTGTAGATGTGGTTCAGAGAACGATAGACGTTGAGACGGGGGCGCTCCGTAGTCCCGGCCAGCCTCTCACGAATGCGCGTATGAACGCGTTTGCGGATAACATCGCGTTTGCGAGGTGTAATCATAATCTGCTTCCTTCCTAAAAGCGGCGCCAGAGTTCTGACGACGTTCGGTTGTGCACTGCGAATCTGGAACAGGGACCGGAGGCAGCTTCTACGAACCCTCAGCGACCCGAGTTCCCTCAGACGCTGCCGCCGGCTCCTAACTTGTGGACTACTTGGCGCCCGTCTTACCGACCTTCTTCTTCAGCTTTTCGCCGGTATAGCGAACACCCTTGTTCTTATAGGGATCCGGTTTGCGTAGCGCCCGCATGTCCGCCGCCACCTGGCCGACCTTCTGGCGGTCGATCCCGGAGATGGTGATGTGGGTCTGCTTCGGATCGATCGCCACATCAATGCCGGTGGGCAAGGGGAACTCAATGGGATGCGAGTAGCCAAGGGTAAAGACGACAACATTCTTACCCTTCATCTCGACACGGTAACCGATACCTACGATGTCGAGCTCCTTGGTCCATCCGGCGGTAACACCGTGGACGGCATTGAAGACCAGTGCGCGGGCAAGCCCATGAAAGGCAGCCTGCTTGTCGTTCTCACGCTCCGCAACGATTGCACCGTCCTTTTCGACGAGCTTGATACCGCCGGGAAGCAACGCAGTCAACTTGCCCTTGGGTCCTTCCACGAGGACGGTGTTGCCATTGACGGTGTACTTGACACCGGATGGAAGAGGAATCGGCTTCTTGCCAATACGAGACATTTCAAATCCTTATCGTGGCTTGCGAGTCGCGAAGCACTGCGCTTCGTTCCACTGCAGCCTGGCAGCACGGAAGCTGCCGGTAACCTGCACAACAAAAACCCTGGCCTTGACTTACCAGACCTCGCAGAGAATCTCTCCGCCAACTCCCTCGCGGCGAGCCTGACGGCCCGTCATAACACCCTTGGGGGTGGTCATGATTGAGATCCCGAGACCGCCCTGAACGCGGCGAATCTCATCGCGGCCCACGTAGACGCGGCAGCCCGGACGAGAGACACGCTGAAGGTCGCGAATGGCCGCTTCGTTATTTGCGCCGTACTTCAGGTAGACCCGCAGGATCCGCTGGCCGTCTTCCTCAACCGCCTTGAAGTTGGCGATGTAACCCTCGTCCTTAAGGATGCGAGCGATCTCTGCCTTCAGACGCGAGGCAGGAACATCGAGCTTCTGATGGCGTGCCCGGATGGAGTTGCGAATGCGAGTCAAAAAGTCTGCTACGGGATCGGTGAGATTCATTCAGTCTCCTTCATTCTTCGTTCGCTCGCAGAAGCGATCCGGCGAGAACCAGCAAGAATGTATTGTTGCCTGCTTGTTGACGTTCCAGACGTCTGCATCCTAAGCCAATGCTCGAATGAGGTCTCTGGAGCGTGCGCACGAAAGGGAAACTTCGTTCGCTCGGGAATTCAGTTGATTATATCAGGTGATTTTCCTGATCCGCGGGTTCTTACCAGCTCGACTTCACGACGCCCGGAATCTCTCCCTTGAGAGCGAGCGAACGGAAGCAGAGGCGGCAGACACCGAATTTGCGAAGATAGGCGCGAGGACGACCGCAGAGCTGGCAGCGGTTGTGCTGGCGGGACTTGAACTTCGGCTTTTTTGCGTCTTTGACGCGCTTTGCTGTAGTTGCCATAACCTTTTACTCTCTATCCTTCTGAAGCTGTTGGTGGCCCCGGGTGTCCGGGGCCAAGGTGTTTTACGCTCCCTGGCGGAAGGGCATGCCGAAGCCCCTGAGCAGTGCGCGGGCGCCATTGTCGTCCTGGGCAGTTGTCACAATGGTGACATTCATACCCTTGATCTTGTCGACCTTCGCGTAGTCGATTTCCGCAAAGATCAGCTGGTCACGCAGACCGAGCGTGTAGTTTCCACGGCCGTCAAAGCTCTTGGAGGAGACACCGCGGAAGTCACGGACACGCGGAAGGGCGATCGAGATCAGGCGATCCAGGAACTCGTACATCGCATCGCCCCGCAGTGTGACCATCGCTCCGATCGGCATACCCTCGCGCACCTTGAAGGCGGCGATGGACTTCTTTGCCTTGGTTGTCACGGGCTTTTGGCCAGTGATGGCCGCCAGATCCGCAACCAGGGGATCCATGATCTTGACATTCTGGGTCGCTTCGCCCAAACCCATGTTCACGACGATCTTCTCGAGCTTCGGCACCGCCATGACATTCTCGATGTTGAGCTCCTTGGCGAGCGCGGGCTTGATCTCTTTCTCGTACTTGTCTCTAAAACGTGACGCCATCTCTCTCTTCGCTTTCTCCACGGTTCCGGATTGGACGATGCCGTATACCGTTTCGTGGGGTGATCCTTGAATTTCTCAAAACCCTTCTTACCGGGCCCGGAGGCGATTACTTCTTGCGGTCAGCGATCACGTTGCCGCTTGCCTTCGAGACACGAACCTTCTTGTCACCCTCAATGCGGGCGCCAACGCGGGTCTTATTGCCCTCGCCGTCGACCAACATCACATTGGAGATGTGAATCGGAGCTTCCTGCTCGGCGATGCCGCCCTTGATGTTGCGCTGCGGGTTCGGCTTGAGGTGCTTTTTGACGAGCATCACGTGCTCCACCAGGACGCGATCCTTACCGGCGATGACGCGCAGAACACGGCCGCGCTTCCCCTTGTCCTTGCCCGCGATCACTTCCACCATGTCGTTGCGTTTGATCTTGATGCCTGCCATTCGTGTTTACCTCTCCTGCCTCGGCAATCTGTCGGAGCCGGAATCCGCTTGTTGGGGGCCGGTGCCGGCCAGAAACCTAGATAACCTCGGGGGCCAGCGAGACGATCTTCAGGAACTTTTTCTCGCGAAGCTCGCGTGCGACCGGACCGAAGACGCGGGTTCCGACCGGTTCCATGGCATCGTTGATCACGACGGCCGCGTTCTGATCGAAGCGGATATAAGTGCCATCCTTACGGCGGCTCTCCTTGCGGGTACGTACGATTACGGCCTTGACGACCTTGCCCTTCTTGACGGTGCCATCGGGCGAGGCTTCCTTGACCGCTGCCGTGACAACGTCGCCCAGACCGGCGATCTTACCGAGACCGCCGCCGAGAGGCAGGATCACCTGCAGCTTGCGTGCGCCGGAGTTATCGGCCACGTCAAGAATTGTTCTCATCTGTACTGCCATCGTTCTTCTCCTGGTGCGGCCGGGGGATCAAGCCCCCATGGCGATGAATCCAAACATGGATGGTAAGTCCGGAAGTCTCTCCCGTTCTGTGAACGGCGCCGGGACTACGCCTCGGTTGATGGTGCCTTGTCGTCGGCAAGCTGAGACAGCGAACTGCGACGGACGATCTCTTCAAGGTTCCAGCGCTTCAGCTTGGACAGAGGGCGGGCTTCGCGGATGCGAACCACGTCGCCAACACGGGCCGAGTTCTGCTCGTCATGCGCGTAGAACTTCTTGTTTGATTTCATCACGCGCTTGTACTTGGGATGCGCCTTTCGCATCTCGATCTCGACGACGATGGTCTTTTGCATCTTGGTCGAAACGACCAGACCGACCTTCTCGTTGCGTCGAGTGGCGACCTGTTCGGCGGCTTCGGGCTTGTTTGTGGTCTCTGCCATAGCTTAGTCCTTCTTTGCTTTCTTGCGAGTGCTCTTCACAGGAGCGGAGGCAACAGCGGCGGGGCTGGCGGAAGCCAACTCGCGCTCGCGGGCAACGGTCTTGATGCGGGCGATGTCCAGCTTGAGGCCCCGCAGCTTCTTGATGCCCTCGGTGTTGCCGAGGCTCTTCTGGAAGCGGATGCGGAACAACTGCTCGGCAGCCTTGTTCTGCTCGCTTTTGAGCTCATCCTCACTGAGGTTACGAATCTTATCGAGTTCCATCGGTCTCTTCCTTCAAACGATCTTCTTACTTCGCAGCTGTGGCGACCACGTCGTGCCGCATGACGAACGAGGTCTTGAGCGGCAGCTTATGGGCGGCCAGGCGCATTGCTTCCTTGGCCATCTCGGGGGTGACGCCTTCCATCTCGAACAGGATCTTGCCGGGACGAACCACGGAGACCCAGTGATCAGGAGCACCCTTGCCCTTACCCATACGGGTTTCAGCCGGCTTCTTGGTGATCGGCTTGTCGGGAAAAAGACGCAGCCAGACCTTGCCGCCACGCTTGATAAAGCGGGTCATGGCGATACGGCTGGCCTCAATCTGACGGTCGGTGATGTAACCGCACTCCATCACCTTCAGGCCGTAATCGCCGAACGAGAGATCGGAGCCGCGCCACGCCTTGCCGGTCATCCGGCCGCGCTGCTGCTTGCGATACTTCACCTTCTTAGGCATCAACATAACGAAACCCCTAGCT
>Ga0164242_10007902_pt1 | contig 11594 bp, 11 predicted proteins | sample OricomgcompostMG_FD_108783 | JGI IMG/M metagenome (GOLD analysis project Ga0164242, IMG submission 108783) | Miracle-Growth compost microbial communities from Emeryville, California, USA - Original compost - Miracle growth compost (MG) ... | reverse complement strand
GTCGCCGGAAGCGCTGAGCGTCGTCAGTCCGCAGGCAACAGCCGGCGAACCGCCACGGCACCGGCGACCGCGTCCTGTGGCGTCGCGGCGACGGCGATCAGCCCGACGTCCCGGACCCCCGTCCCGGCGTAACCGGCGACCGCTTCGGCGACGACGTCCGGTGGCCCGGCCGGGCACCACTTCTCGAATTTCGCGAAGGGCAGTGCGTACAGCTGCTCCATCTGGGCGGCGAGCAGTGCCCGGGCCCGCGCCGGCTCCGGCCCGAACCCGCACCACATCTGCAGGCCGTGCCGCCAGTCCACCGTGCGTGCCGCGGCCACGGCGTGCTGCTGCACCGCGGTGACGGCGTCGGCGTACCGGCGGGACGAAACCCAGACGCCGAGCCAGCCGTCGCCGTACGCCCCGGCGCGGCGCAGCGCAGCGTCCGAGCGACCCCCCACCACCAGCGGCACCGGGCGTGGCGGCGGGGGCAACACCGACACCCCGTCGAGGTCGAAGAACTCACCGTGCGCGGTGACCGTCTCACCGGTGAGCAGGCGTCGCAGGAGCGCGAGGCTCTCGTCGGTGCGCCGACCGCGGGTAGCCGGGTCGACGCCGCAGGCACGCACCTCCGTGCGGTCCTCGCCGCCGACGCCCACCCCTAGCGCGAAGCCGCCGCTCGCGAGCGCGGCGATCCCCTGCACCTGCCGGGCTACCGGCACCGGGTGGCGCAGCGGTAGCTGATAGACCGACACGCCGATCTCGCAGCGACGGCTCAACCCCGCCAGCGCTGCGGCACCGACCATGCCGTCGTTCCCCTGACCACCGTGGAAGGTGACGTGGTCGCCGACACTGAGCTGGTCGAGCCCGCCGTCATCGGCGACGGCGACCACCTCGCGCAGCACCGCGGCATCCGCGAAGGCGGTGGCCGGGACGCGCAGTCCGAGTCTCATCCGCAGCTCCTCCCTGTGCTCACCGGCCCGCTACCGGGCCTATTGTCGTGCCGTGACGACGGCCCGGATACGTGCGGTCGAACGGGCCGTTGCCGAGCTCACCGCGCCGGGCCAGCCGTACGCGATGCGGGACGTACCCGTCGACGGCGGGCAGGTCCGCGCCTGGGCGGCCGGCGCGCGAACGCTGCGCGAGGTGCTGCTCGCCAGCGAGCGCTTCGGTGATGCCCCGTTCCTGTTGCTCGACCGGGAGTTGATGACGTTCACCGAGCACGCGGCGGCGGTCGCCGCCATGTCCCGGTACCTCATCCGCAGCGCAGGTGTCGGCCCCGGCGACCGGGTGGCGATCGCGATGCGCAACCTGCCCGAGTTCTCCGTCGCCTTCTTCGCCACGGTCTCGATCGGCGCGGTCGCGGTCCCGCTCAACGCCTGGTGGACCCGCGACGAACTTGGCTACGCGCTCGCGGACAGCGGTGCTCGGGTCGCGGTGGTCGACGGCGAGCGGGCCGAGCGACTCGGAGACGACGTCCTGGCCGGGCTCCAGGCGGTGCTGGTGGCTAGGGCAGCGGACGGTTCGCGCTGGCCTACCGTCGCCTCCGTCCTCCAAGCCGGCGCGGGCAGCACCATGCCGGACGCGATGATCGACGAGGACGCGCTCGCGACGCTGTTCTATACGTCCGGAACCACCGGCCCCCCGAAGGGGGTGCCGGGCACACACCGGAACATGGTCTCGAATCTGCTCAGCCGCCAGTACTTCCGCGCGCTGGACGCTGCACGAGCCGGCCGGCCGGCGCCGACCACGCTGCCGCGTGCCCTGCTCACCGTTCCGTTGTTCCACGTGACCGGCGCCCACTCGTATCTGCTCCCGGCGCTGGCAGCCGGCTCGCTGCTGGTGTTGATGCACAAGTGGGACGTGGCGCAGGCACTCGCGCTGATCGAGAGAGAGCGGTTGACGTCCATGGGCGGCGTGCCGTTCATGGCGCTGCAACTGCTGGACGCGTACCGGCCGGGTGTCCATGACCTGTCCAGCCTGACGGGGGTCGCCGTCGGCGGTGCGGCCCCGCCGACGGATTTGCCGGAGCGGTTCGCGTCCGCACTGCCCGGGGTGGTGCCCGGAAACGGATACGGGATGACCGAGACCTCCTCGGTCGCCATCTACAACTTCGGCGAGGACTACCGGCGTCGGCCGGAGGCGACCGGCCGGGTGGTGCCGATCATGGACGCCCGCCTGGACCAGCCGGACGCCACCGGGGCCGGTGAGCTCTGGCTGCGTGGCGCGAACGTCGTGAGTGGGTACTGGAATCGACCGCAGGAGTCCGCGCGCACCTTCCGCCCCGGTGGCTGGCTGCGCACCGGTGATCTTGCCCGCATCGACGACGAGGGCATCGTGACGATGGTGGGCCGCAGCAAGGAGTTGATCGTCCGCGGTGGCGAGAACATCGCCCCCGCCGAGGTCGCGGCCGCGCTGCTGGCCGTCCCCGGGGTGCGGGACGCAGCCGTTGTCGGAGTGCCGGACCGGCTGCTCGGCGAACAGGTCGGCGCGGTGGTCCAGGTCGACGGCGGGACGGACCTGGACGTCGGGGTGCTGCGGCGCAGCCTGTCTGACCGGTTGGCTGCGTTCAAGGTGCCGGCACGCTGGGTCGTCGGCCCTGGCCCGCTGCCGCGTAACCCGCAAGGGAAAGTGGTGCTCGCGGCGGTGCGTGCGCTGCTCGAAGAGGACGCGCAGCACGGAGGTACTGGTCCCTAGGCCATGGTGAGGCCGCCGCTGACCGACAGCGTCTGGCCGGTGATGTAGCCGGCCTCGTCCGAGGCGAGGAACACCACGGCCGGGGCGACATCGGCCGGCTGTCCGATCCGGCGCAGCGGGATCGCCCGCGCCAACCCTTCGTAGAGCTTGGGGCTGGCCGCATTCACCTGATCCAGCAGCGCGGTGTCGGTCGGTCCCGGGCAGACTGTGTTCACGGTGATGCCGTGACGGGCGACCTCGCGGGCGAGTGCCTTGCCGAAGGCGATCACGCCGCCCTTACTGCCGCTGTACACGACTTCGCCGGACGAGCCGACCCGGCCGGCATCGGAGCCGAGGCAGACGATCCGTCCCCAGGACCGTTCCACCATGCCGTCCAGCACCGCGCGCGTCATCCGGACCGTTCCGAGCAGGTTCACCCCGACGATCCGGGCCCACTCCGCCTCGGTGGATTCCAGGAACGGCTTGATGACGTCCACGCCGGCGTTGTTGACCAGCACCTCGACCGGGCCGAGGGCGGCGCGCACCGCGTCGACGGCAGCCGGGACGGCCGCGGCGTCCGCGATGTCCACTCCGATTCCGGCTGTTCTACCGCCGTGCGCGGAGGACAGCCGGGCGGCGGTCTGTTCGGCGGCCGTCGCGTCGAGGTCGAGCACCGCCACCCGGTATCCGGCCGCGGCGAACCTCTCCGCGATCGCGGCGCCGATGCCTCGCGCCGCTCCGGTCACCGCAACCACCCGTGCCTGTGCGCCCACGCTAATCCTCCCACTCAATTCCTGGTCGGCGGCCAGGCTACTCGCCGCTCCAGGAGTCCCACGAGGTGATCGTCTCCGGGGGTGGCCGGGAGGCCGGGGAGAATCGGGTACCGAGCGTGTAGGCGACCGGCAGCAGCGCGACGTGCCGGACATCGGCGGGCAGTCCGAGCAAGGCGCCGACTTCCTGCTCGGCGCCGACGCTCTGCGTGGTCCACACCGATCCCAGCCCGCGCGAGCGCAAGGCGAGCATGAAGCTCCAGGCCGCCGGGATGATCGTGGCGTAGTAGCTGGCCAGATCCAGCGGCGAGGGCGCGTCCGGCAGCGGACGTCGGATGCACGGCAGCACGTGTACCGGAACGCGGTGCAGCACTTCGCTGAGATATGCCGTCGAGGCGAACATCCGCTCGGCGTGTGCGTCCGCAGGCGCGGCCCGCGTTGCGGCCCGCCGGGCCACCACGCCGTTGTAGAGCCGAGCCAGCTCCGCCCGCTTGGCCGGGTCGGTGACGATCACGAAGTGCCAGGTCTGGGTGTTGCTCGCCGTCGGGGCCTGCTGGGCCAGCCGGATGCAGTCCAGCAGCACGTCACGGGGAACGGGTCGGTCGAGATCCAGCCGGCGCCGCACTGCCCGAGTGGTGCTCAGTAGCCGGTCGGTCTGCTCCAGGTCGAAGGTGTCGGAGTCGTCGCCGACGTCGGGGTAATCGCTCATGGGGTCATGGTGCCAGCACAGGCGTGACGCATGTCACCGGAATACCGGAGGACATGCCTCCGGTTCGGTTTTACGCTGCATCTGGTTGTCCCCCCCGTGACCGTTCAGCTTGTCGGCGCGTGCGTCGTTCGAGCGCTCACTCCTGGAGTTGCCATGACGGCGACCGCTGTCTCGTCCACCGCGTCCGGTTCGCCTGGCGGGAGCGCTCTCGACCCGCGTCGCTGGTGGATCCTCGCTGTCCTGGGCGTGGCCCAGTTGATGGTGGTGCTGGACGCCACGATCGTGAACATCGCGTTGCCGTCGGCGCAGCACGCCCTCGGCTTCTCGGACAGCAACCGGCAATGGATCATCACGGCGTACGCGCTGGCGTTCGGCAGCTTGCTGCTGTTGGGTGGCCGGCTTTCCGACCTCGTCGGCCGCAAGCTGATCTTCCTGATCGGAGTCGGCGGGTTCGCGATCGCGTCGGCGATCGGTGGCTTCGCGGACGGGTTCGGCGTGCTGGTCACGGCCCGCGCGCTGCAGGGCGCCTTCGGCGCGATGCTCGCCCCGGCCGCCCTCTCGCTGCTCACCACGACGTTCCACGAGCCGAGTGAGCGGGGCAAGGCGTTCGCCGTCTTCGGCGGCCTGGCCGGTGCCGGTGGCGGCGTCGGGCTGCTGCTCGGCGGCGTGCTCACCGAGTACCTGTCCTGGCGCTGGTGCCTGTACGTCAACCTGGCGTTCGCGGCGGTTGCCTTCGCCGGTGGGATGGTCTGGCTGCACGCCAACCGGGCGAGTGAGCGACCGAGTTTGGACGTGCCCGGTGCGATCACCTCCGCGGCCGGATTGTTCGCCATCGTGTACGGCTTCTCGCACGCCGACACCGGCGGCTGGGCGAACCCGGTGACGATCACGTTCCTGGTGGCGGGCGTCGCGCTGCTGGCCGGGTTCGTCGCGATCGAGCGGACCACCACGCATCCGTTGTTGCCGATGCGGGTGCTGTGGGATCGCAGTCGCGGCGGATCGAACCTCGCGATCTTCTTCTCCGGTGCCGGCATGTTCGGCCTGTTCCTGTTCCTGACCTATTACATGCAGGGCACGCTCGGGTACTCGCCCGTCAAGACCGGGCTCGCGTTCCTGCCCACGGTGGTCGCGATCAGCACCGCCGCCGGGATCGCAACCACCCAACTGATGCACCGGGTCGGACCGCGGCCGCTCATCGTGGCCGGCCAGTTGCTCGCGGCCCTCGGCTTGGTGCTGTTCGCCCAGGTGGGTTTGCACTCGGGTTACGTCACCGGAATCCTGCCGGGGTCGCTATGCGTCGGGATCGGGCTGGGACTGGTGATCGCTCCGGGTATGGACGCCGGCACCCTGAACGTGAACCCACGGGACGCCGGCATCGCGTCCTCGCTGGTGAACACTTCCCAGCAGGTCGGCGGGTCGATCGGCACCGCGCTGCTCAACACCATCGCGGCGAGTGCGCTGACCGGCTACCTGGCCGACCACGGCACCTCGGCGGGCGCGGTCGCCTCGGCGACGGTGCATAGCTACACCACGGCGTTCTGGTGGTCGGCATTGATCTTCGCGATCGGTGCCGTGGTCTGCGGACTGCTGCTGCGGGGCGGCGTGGTGCAGCACGAGGGGGAGACGGTACCCGTGCCCGTGCTGTGAGGGAGGCGACGATGACGGTGATCAGTACCGGGCCGGTCGGTACTGGGTCGGGAACGTGCGACGACCCGGATCGGCGACCGCTGCGGCGCGATGCCGAGCGGAACCGGCAGAAGGTGATGGCCGCCGCACAGGCGCTGTTCGCCGAGCGGGGCCTGGAGGTGTCGCTAGACGACATCGCCCGCCGTGCCGGCGTGGGCGTGGGGACGGTCTACCGTCGGTTTCCCAGCCGGGAGGCGCTGATCGAGGAACTCTTCGAGGACTCGTTACGCGAGCTCATCGCGGACGCGCAGGCGGCGGCGCGGGCGCCGGATGGCTGGACCGGGTTCGCCGGCTTCCTCAGTCGGGCCTGTGAACGGTTCGCCGCGGACCGCGGTTTGCGCGAGGTGTCCCTGTCCACCGCGCACGGCAGCGACCGGTGCGCCCTCGGACGCCAAGGGCTCAAGCCCGCGGTCGAGGTGTTGGTTGCCCGCGCCGCCGCCCAGGGGCGGTTGCGCGACGACGTCGTCGCGTTGGACGTCCCGGTCTTGCTGGGAATGGTGCTGCACGTGGCCGGCTTCGCCCGGGACGAAGATCCGCAGCTGTGGCGGCGGTACCTGCAACTGCTGCTCGACGGATTGCGTGCGCAGCGCCGCCGTCCCACCCCGTTGCCACGGGAGGCGCTGGACGAGGACGCGGTGGAGCGGGTCATGTCTTGCGGCCGCAGCTGCGGATGACATCGGCTCCCACTGCCTAGGCTGGGATCATGCTGGGGCTCTCTGCGGCAATACGGGCGTGCCTGTTCGACCTCGACGGCGTCTTGACCCGTACTGCCACCGTGCACGCCGCGGCATGGAGGCAGACCTTCGACGACTTCCTGCGCGCTCGCGACGGTGCGGGCTTCGTCCCGTTCACCGCGTCGGACTACGAGCGGTACGTCGACGGCAAGCCACGCGACGACGGCACTCGGGATTTCCTGACGAGCCGCGGCATCTGGCCGGACGAGGCCACCGTCGCGGCGATCGGGACCCGCAAGAACGAGCAGGTACAGCGGGAGATCGCGGCCGGCAACGTCGAGGTCTTCGGCGGCTCGGTGCGGTTCCTGCGTGCGGCGCGCGACGCCGGCCTGCGCACCGCAGTGGTCTCGTCCTCGGCGAACTGCCAGTTGGTGCTCGCCAGTGTCGGGATCGAGGATCTCTTCGACGTCCGGGTCGACGGTCAGGTCGCTGTCACTGAGCACATTGCCGGCAAACCCGCCCCTGACATGTTCCTGGCCGCTGCCACGCGACTGCAGGTGCCGGCGGCGGCGTCCGCGGTGTTCGAGGACGCCATCGCCGGGGTCGCAGCCGGCCGCGCCGGCGGGTTCGGCTACGTGGTCGGCGTCAACCGCGCCACCGGCGACCGGCGGACCGCGCACGAACGCGCTTTGCTGGAGCATGGTGCCGATCGCGTGGTGTCCGATCTGGAGGAGTTGCTGTGAGCGGCGAGCTGTGGAACGGCGAGTCCGTGAACGAGGTGTTGCTGTGAGCGACCGCAACCACACGCCGCCGACCACGCGTAGCAAGGCCTTCGAGGTGGCGCCGTGGAGCATCTGCGAACCCCAGTTGGCGCTGGACCGGCTGGCGCAGACCGAGTCGGTGTTCGCGCTGTCCAACGGGCACATCGGCCTGCGCGGGAACCTCGACGAGGGCGAGCCGCACGCGCTGCCCGGCACCTATCTCAACTCCCTGTTCGAACTCCGTCCGCTGCCGTATGCGGAGGCAGGGTACGGCTACCCGGAGTCCGGCCAGACGATCATCAACGTCACCAACGGCAAGCTGATCCGGCTGCTGGTGGACGACGAGCCGTTCGACGTCCGGTACGGCCGGGTGGAGCGGCATGAGCGGGTGCTGAATATGCGGGAGGGGACCCTGACCCGGACCTGCCGCTGGGTCACCCCGACCGGTAAGACGATCGAGGTCGACACCACCCGGCTGGTGTCGTTCACGCATCGGTCGATCGCCGCGATCCGTTACGAGGTCCGGGCCGTCGATGCCCCGGTGCGCCTGGTGTTGCAGTCCGAACTGGTCGCGAACGAGTCGCTCCCCCCGGCCAGCGGCGACCCGAGGGTGTCGGCGATCCTGGAGAACCCGCTGGAACCGGAGGAGCACCAGGCGGTCGGCACTTCGGTGCTGTTGATTCACCGCACCCGGCACAGCGAGCTGCGGATGGCGGCTGTCACCGAGCACCACATCGACGGGCCGGCGAACCTGGCGCATGAGTCGCAGGCGTTCCCCGATCTCGGCCGGGTCACGATCACCGCCGACCTGCAGCCGGGCGAGCGCCTACGGGTGATCAAGTACGTGGCGTACGGCTGGTCCAGCCGGCGGTCGCTGCCGGCGATCCGGGACCAGGTGGTGGCCGCGCTGACCGGTGCGAAGCGCTCCGGCTGGGAGGGGCTGGCCCGCTCGCAGCAGGAATACCTGGACGCGTTCTGGGAGCGGTCCGACGTCGAGGTCACCGGCGACGCGGAGGTGCAGCAGGCGGTCCGGTACGCACTGTTCTCGGTGCTGCAGGCAGGTGCCCGGGCGGAACGCAGGCCGATCGCCGCCAAGGGCCTGACCGGCCCCGGCTATGACGGCCATGCCTTCTGGGACACCGAGAGCTTTATTCTCCCGGTGCTCACGTACACGGTTCCGGAGGCGGCGCGGGACGAGCTGGTCTGGCGACTGCGGACGCTCCGGGTGGCGCAGGAGCGGGCGACCCAGCTGGGGCTGAAGGGCGCCGCATTCCCGTGGCGCACGATCCACGGCGAGGAGTGCTCGGCGTACTGGCCGGCCGGGACCGCCGCCTTCCACGTCAACGCCGACATCGCGGATGCAGTGATCCGGTACGTGGACGCGACCGGGGACAGCGCGTTCGAGGCGGAGGTCGGCCTGCCGCTGCTGGTGTCGACCGCCCGGTTGTGGCGCTCGCTCGGACACCACGATCTGCATGGCAACTTCCGAATCGACGGCGTCACCGGGCCGGACGAGTACTCCGCGATCGTGGATAACAACGTGTTCACCAATCTGATGGCGCAGCGGAACTTGCGCGGTGCGGCGGACGCGGTGGGCCGGCACGTGCGGGAGGCGAAGGCGCTCGGCGCGGACGCCGAGGAGGCCGCCGGCTGGCGGGACGCGGCCAACACCATGTACATCCCGTACGACGAGGACTTGGCAGTCCACCCGCAGGCGGACGGGTTCACCGATCACGGTCAGTGGGACTTCGAGAACACGCCGCCGGAGACCTACCCACTGCTGTTGCACTACCCGTACTTCGATCTCTATCGCAAGCAGGTGGTCAAGCAGGCCGACCTGGTGCTGGCGCTCTATCGGCGCGGCGACGCCTTCACCGACGAGCAGAAGACCCGCAATTTCGCCTACTACGAGCGGATCACCGTACGCGATTCTTCGTTGTCGGCATGCATCCAGTCGATCGTCGCCGCCGAGGTCGGGCACCTCGACCTCGCGTACGACTACCTCGGCGAGGCCGCGCTCGTCGACCTCGACGACCTGGCGCACAACGCCGGCGACGGGGTGCACATCGCCTCGCTCGCCGGGACCTGGTTGGCGCTGGTGGCCGGGTTCGGCGGCATGCGCGATGTCGGCGGGATGCTCACGTTCCGGCCGCAACTCCCGGCGAGCCTGGCCAGGTTGTCGTTCGGGCTGTGCTGGCGCGGCACCACGCTGCGGGTGACGCTGACGGCCAGCGAAGCGTCGTACACCGCGAGGGACGGCCAGACCATCACCCTGGAGCACGAGGGCGAGGAAGTGGTGGTGTCACCGGGGGAGACCGAGGTGCGCCCGATCAGCCGGCGCGGCGAGCCGGCGCCGCCGGTACAGCCGGCCGGCCGCGCGCCGCAGCGCCGGGGCCGGGATCGCGACCGGGAGTCGTGACCAGCAGCGTCGTGCGTTGTTGGACCTGGCCGGATCTGGTCAGTGTGGCAGCGGCCGGGAGACCGCGACCGGGACGTAGTCGGCGCGGGCGGCGCGCTGACCGGCCCGGGTCAGGATCAGCCGGACATTGCCGGTCGCGGTGCCGGCGAGCAGCACCACGGCGAGCACGACCAGCGCCGTCGAGGCGCCGCCGCTGCCGCCGGGCACGTCCGCGAGGTCCGGGGCCAGCGCCTGCGTGCTGACCTGCGGGACCAGGGACTGCGGGGCTGGCGCGGCCGGCGCGACCTGCGGAACTGGCACCGAGTCGGTGCCGGTTCCGGCGGACGGGTTCAGCGTCAGGCCGGTCAGTGCGTCCAACCCGGACAGGTCCGGGAACAGCGAGTTGCCGGGGCTGTCGAGGGTCAGCACGTCGAGCGTGTTCGCCGCCGTCGTGACCTGCTGCTGCGTGGTCGCAGTGGTCGGTACCGAGGTGGCCGCCGGCGGCGGGCCGGCGTTGTCGGCGCCGCCGGCGGCGGGGCCTGCGGCGGCTGGCGGCGTGGCGGGGGGCGTCGGCGCAGGCGCGGTGGCGCCGAGCAGTGACCCGACCGCACCGGTCACGCCCTGCAGGGTGCCGGTGACGGTGCCGAGCAGTGACCCGACCGGGTTCGACGCGTCCGGCGAGGCCGACGGTGAGGGCGTGGGGGAGGCACCGGTGAGCGTGCCGACGACGCCGTTCAGGGTGCCGGTGACCGTCCCGGTCAGCGAGCCGAGTAGGCCGCCGGACCCGCCGTCGCTCGGACTGTCGGCCGCCATCGCGGCCGGGGCCAGCGCTGCGGAGCCGAGCGCCAGTGCGAGCGTCGCAGCGCCGACCGCGGCGGCTCGACGACCGTGGCGGGACGTGGTCCGCGCATGCTGCGGCATGGATCCTCCTGCACTGCTGTGGGGGCCGCCGGGTGGTACCTCCCTTTGTCAACGAGCCACGCCGGACAACGTGACGCGGGCAGGCGCCGGGCGCGCTCGTCCCCGAGCCGGGTGACGCGTGCACGGGTACCCTCGAAGCATGCCCCGGCTCGCCTTTACCCCTCGGTGGATCGGCGGGCTGCTGTTCTGTCTCACGGCCGCCGCGGTCTGCGGCGTCCTGGGGTACTGGCAGTGGGACGTCGCACAGGCACGGCACGGGTCGCTGCAGAACACCGCCTACGCGTTCAACTGGTGGCTGTTCTCCTTCCTGTTTGTCGCGTTCTGGTTCAAGGCACTGCACGACACCACTCACCGCCCGGCCGGCCACGCGCACCGGCCGCGTCCGGCCGTGCCGGTGCCGCGACTGCCCGACCGCGACCCGCGGGTGGCGCTGCCCGCACGAGCCGCAGCGCTGATCCAGGCGCCGCTGCCCACCCCTGAGGAGGATCCCGACGTGGCCGAATGGAACGACTGGCTCGCCGAATTGAATGCGAACCCGCGCCGATGACTGTCGATACGACCGGCAGCGCAGTGCCCGTAGCCCCGCGCCGGGACGTGCTGCTCACCGCGTACCGGGTGCTGGCGATCGTCGTCGGCTTCGGCCTGCTCACGCTGGTCTTCGTCGGGCTGCCGTTGGAGTACGGCGCCGACCACCCCGGGGTCGACAAGATCGTCGGTCCGGTGCACGGCTTCCTCTACATCGTGTACCTGCTGCTGGCCGGCCAGCTGTGGCAGCGCGAGCGGTGGCCGCTGCGGTTCGCGCTCCCGATCGGTTGCGCTGGGTTCGTCCCTTTCCTGAGCTTCTTCGCCGAGCGCCGGGTCACCCGCGCGGTGCGGCAACGGGCGGCGTCGGCTCCGACGGCGGTGCCCGCGGCGGACTGACCCGCATTCGATCGCGCTGGAACGGCCCGGTGTGGCAGCCGTCGGTTCGGCCTATATGTCTGTAAAAATCACCCCGTGGTGCGCGCCGGGGACGTGACG
>Ga0164242_10007901_pt1 | contig 11594 bp, 9 predicted proteins | sample OricomgcompostMG_FD_108783 | JGI IMG/M metagenome (GOLD analysis project Ga0164242, IMG submission 108783) | Miracle-Growth compost microbial communities from Emeryville, California, USA - Original compost - Miracle growth compost (MG) ... | reverse complement strand
TCCCGCGCGCTGTACCCCTTCAGGCTCTTCATGATGTCAGGGAGAAGCGCTCCGCCCGTCGGCATCAAGAGCGCGTGGAAGTGATCGGGCATCACGACGAACCCGAAGAGGAGGACTCGCCCGCTCTGGCGGAGCCAGTCGAGGGATTCGATCACCGCTCTCCCCGCTGAGGACTGCAGCACTGGCTCCCGATCCAGCACCGCGCTTGTGACCGAATAGGCAGTCTCACCAGCAATGAAGCGGTGCTTGCGGAGGTTCCGAGAGTGAGGCGCTTCGATCATCCGAATCAGTCGCGGTCAGGAGACCGCTCCCACAGGTCAAGGCTCCCAAGACCAAGCCAAGTAGCCCAGGTATCAACATCAAGCCCAGTGGGCCAGGCATCCAAGATCAAGCCCAGGGGCCCAGGTATCCAACATCAAGCCCAGGGGCCCAGGCATCCAAGATCAAGCCCAGTAGCCCAGACATCCAACATCAAGCCCAGTGGGCCGGGCATCCAAGATCAAGCCCAAGAGCCCGGGTGTCCAACATCAAGGCCAGTGGGCCAGTTAGCAGAGCTTCGGCCCTCGGGCACCGACCTCAGCCGGCCACGACCTTCCACGTGGTCCCGGTCGGGGTGTCCATGATCTCCACCGCCAGCGCCTTCAGCTCTCCGCGGATGGCGTCCGCCCGGGCGAAGTCCTTCGAGGCCCGCGCCTCTGCCCGTTCGACGATCAACGCCTCCACCTTCTCCACGTCGATCCCGCGCTCCCGCACCGCCCGCTCCCGCCTGCGGAGCAGCCAGGCGTCCGGCGCTTCCTCGAACAGGCCCATCACCTCGCCCACCGTCACCACGTCTGCCCGCAGCGCGTTCAGCGTCCGCCCGATCAACGCCTTGTCCTTCACCGGAGGCTTGTCGGTCAGCTCGTTCAGGTGCGTGAACAACCCCGAGATCGCCGCGCTCGCGCCCGCGTAGTTGAAGTCGTCGTCCATCGCGGTCTCGAACTCGCGCAGGAACCGCGAAGGCTCGCCGTGCACCGCCCCTTCGCCGAAGGACTTCCCCCCCACCCGCTCGTCCACCTTGCGGAGGGTCTCGTAGAAGTACTCCATCCGCAGCTCCGCATCCGCGAGCGACTTGTCGCTGAAGCTCAGCGGGCTCCGGTAGTGCGTGGAGAGAAAGAACAGGCGCAGCGCCTCCGCATCCACCCGCGCCAGGGCGTCCCGCAGCCGGACCACGTTCCCCAGGCTCTTGGACATCTTCGCGCCCTCGAGATCCAAAAAGCCGCAGTGCATCCAGTAGCGCGCGAGGGGCTGTTGGCTCGCCGCCTCGCTCTGGGCCAGCTCGTTCTCGTGGTGGGGAAAGATCAGATCCAGCCCCCCGCCGTGCAGATCGAACGTCTTGCCCAGGTACTTCTCGCTCATCGCCGAGCACTCGATGTGCCAGCCCGGCCGCCCCTTGCCCCACGGGCTGTCCCAGGCCGGCTCGCCCGGCTTCGCCGCCTTCCAGAGCGCGAAGTCCAACGGCTCCCGCTTCTGATCGCCGGGCTGCACCCGCTCGCCCGCGCGCAGCTCCTCCAGGTTCCGGTGCGAGAGCTTCGCGTACTCCGGATACCGGCTCACCTGGAAGTAGACGTCGCCCTGCGAGGCGTAGGCGACGCCCCGGGCGATCAGCTGCTCGATCAGCGCGACGATCTCCGGGATGTGCCCGGTGACCCGCGGCGAGACGTCCGGGGCGATCAGGTGCAGCGCCTTCGCATCCTCCTCGAAGGCCTGGATGAAGCGGTCCGCCAACAGGCCCGCGTCCTCGGACGCCTTGGCCGCGGCGTTGATGATCTTGTCGTCCACGTCGGTGAAGTTGCGGACGTAGGTCACCTGATAGCCGCGGTGGCGCAGGTAGCGCGCGACCACGTCAAACGAGGTGAAGGTCCGCGCGTTGCCGATGTGGATGAAGCTGTAGACCGTGGGGCCGCACACGTACATCCGCACCTGGCCAGGGGTGAGCGGAACCAGCTCCTCCTTTCGCATGGTGAGCGTGTTGAATACCCGGATCGGCGGCGGCACGGGGGTCCTCCAGGGTGGGGTGGGAACGGAGCGTCTTACGGCATCCCCCGAGGGTTCAACAACCGCCGAGTCCGCCTTTCCAGCCGCCCTCGCACTTTGGCCGCGAAGCCGTCACAATTGGGTCAGGTCACTCGCGATGGCTCCGCCCAACCCCAAGCGTCCGCCCCCTCCCGGCGCGCCGCCCGATGACGGCCCGCTCCGCCGGAAGGCGACCACGGAAGTGGATCTCCCCAAGGTCGACCCGGAAGGCGACCTGGCGGAGGGCGATCTCCCCTTTGACGCCTCGGAGATCGACGACCCGCCCGCGCTCGACGAGGGCGACCTGCCCTTCGAGACCCGGGAGCTGAACCTCCCCTACGAATCCGCCGAGCTGGAGCTGCCCTTCGACACCTCGGAGGTCACGCCGCTCCGCCTGGACGATCCCGCGCCCCAGCGGGTGGCCCAGTACCCCGCCGGTGCGCGGAAGAAGCCGAAGACCGACCAGATCCCCACCCAGGTGATGAACACCCCCGGCGAGCTGAGCCAGGGGTTCAGCGCCCACGCGACGGCGCGGCCGGTGTTCCTCTATGTGGAGCGCGGGCCGGGCGCCGGGCAGCTGATGCCGGTGGCACAGGGGAAGCTCCTCGTGGGCCGCTCGTCGAGCTCGGATCTCCGCCTGCAGCACCCCTCGATCAGCCGCCGCCACGCCGAGCTCACCCGGACCGGTGAGCGCTTCTTCCTCAAGGACCTCTCCAGCCAGAACGGGACCTACGTCAACCGGGCCAGGCTGTTGGCGGAACGCGAGGTCTTCCCGGGCGACACCCTGGGCCTGGGCACCGCGATCCTCAAGCTGCGCGGCCCGATGAGCCAGGGCCTCCACCCGCCGCCCCACGTCAGCGGGCGGCCCCGCGGGCTCACCCTCGCCATCTTTGCCAGCGCGGTCGGGTTCGGACTCGCCGGGATTCTGCTGTACGCGCTGCTGCGCACACCGCCGCCGTCGTCCGCGTCCGTTCACCTGCCGCCCAACGCGCCGGTGCCGGTGTCCAACCTGGTCCGCGTGGGTCCCATCGTCCCGGTGCCACCGCTCCGCCACGCCGAGGAGCACGAACCGCAACACCAGGCCGCGCAGCCCTCCGCCCCGGTGGCCACCTCGCCCTCACGCTCCACGGCAGAGCCAGAGCGCCCCGCGCCGATCGCGAAGCGCGCGGTCCCTCCCTCCCGGATCGCGCACCCTTCGCGGCGGTCCAGATCCAGAGCCAAACCCGCGCCGGCTCCGGTGGAGACGCGTGCCGACGGCCACCCGAGCGAGCCGGAGGCTGCCCCCGCCGGCCGGGAGGCGGCCAACGTGGACGCGCTGGATGCCTACCGGCAAGGAGACCTCTCGGACGCGCTCCGCCAGGCGACCGGGTCGCTGGTGGGGACGCTCACGCGCTTTCAGACCGAGTACAACGCCGGGCGCCGCGCGCTCGCCGCGCATGACGCCGCCACCGCGTCTCGTCACTTCAAGCAGGCGCTGGCGGTGGACCGCGACATCGCCAGCGGCGAGGGCACCTTTAACGGGATCCTCCGCCGCGAGATCGCCGAGCTGAAGACGCTCCAGGAGGACGAGCCCGCCCAACCGACGAAGAAGCCCGCCGCCGAGAGCGCCCCCTCGCGCTCGGCCATCGACGACGCTTTCAGCGAGTGATCGCCGCTCGGTCTCCAAATGAAAACGCCCCGCTCCGGGAGGAACGAGGCGTCAACGGCTGCAAGAGACGACGCGTCAGGCGAGGTTGAAGATCTTCTTCAGGTCCGCTTCGATCTCGTCCTCGGTGCACACCTTGGCCAGCGAGAGCTCCTTGATCAGGAGCGAGCGGGCGGTGTCGAGCATCTTCCGCTCGCCGAAGGAGAGGTCCTTGTCGCCCTTGAGCAGGTAGAGGTCGCGCAGCACCTCGGCGATCTCGAAGACCGAGCCCGTCTTGATCTTCTCCATGTACTCCCGGTACCGGCGGTTCCAGGTGGTGGAGTCGACCGAGATGTCCTTCTCCTTGAGGATGGAATAGACCTGCCGCACGTCCTCCTCGGAGATGATCTCGCGCAAGCCGACCGAGCCGACCTTGTTGATCGGGATCATGATCCGCATCCCGTTCTCCAGGATCCGGAGCACGTAGAAGGACTGGCGCTGACCGGCCACCTCGGTGTGCTCGATGCCCATCACCTCGCCCACGCCCTGGCCGGGGTAGACCGCCTTGTCGCCCGTCTTGAAAGTCGTCTGCACTAAAACCTCCGATGGGGGTTTCCACCCGCGGAACCTCGCGGGATGTCGGCGTACTTACCACACCTTACACCCTCGATCAAACCGACCCTTGACCGGGAGTCCTGCGTCCGACTACGTTCCGCCCGTTTTTGGGGCCCGGCTCTCGGTGGCGGGCGGTGGCGTGATGGGGGATGGGGATGGACCGCCTCGCTTGGATGGATCTGGGCTCGCGCCCAGCGTGGTTTCCGGCCGTGTGCGCGCTGGTTGGCGCCGCGGTCCTGGGGACAACTCACGAACGCTGGCTGGCATTCCTCTGCCTGGCCGCCACGTTGGCCGGAGTCTCCCTGCTCGCCCGGGCCCACCCGGGGGCGCACCTGCTCACCCTGTTTGCCTTCGTGGCGCTCGGTGCGGGCCTGGCGCGCTGGGAGCGGGCGCCCCAAGGGCTCTCCATCCCCCGCCGCGCCCACCTGGAAGGAGAGATCCGCGAGACCAGCGCCGCCGAGGACGCGTCCGGGTTGGTCCTGGAGGTGGCCCACTCGGAGGACGCGCCGCAGCTCACAGGCCACGCGGTGACGCTCTGGAGCCGGGGGAAGAGCCCGCTCCTGGCCGGGCAACGGGTGCTGCTCGACGCGCGGCTCAAGCCGATCCCTTCGGCGAGCAACGAGGGAGAACGTGACCGGCTGGGGGAGCTCTCCCGCCGCGGCATCGTGGCGTCGGGCGGATACGAGCGCGACGCGGCGGTGGCGCTCAGCCCTCCTCCCGGCTGGCGCGCGGAGATGGCCGGGCTGCACCAGCGCCTCGAGCGGGCGGTGTGGGCGCTCTCGGATGACCGCGAGGCCACCAACGTCCTGCTCACGCTCTCGGCCGGCGACCGCGCGACGATCGACCCCGCGCTGCAGAGCGACTTTGCGGCGAGCGGGCTCGCGCATGTGCTGAGCGTGAGCGGGCTGCACGTGGCGGTGATCGCGCTCGGGGTGCTCTGGGTTTTGCGGCGGCTCTTCGCCAGGCTCCTGCGGCGCTGGCGCGGCTTCGAGGCCCGCCGGCTGGCCGCGATCCTGGCCATCCCCACGGTCTGGGTCTACGTCGTCTTCACCGGCGCGCAGTCGCCCTCTATGCGCTCCGGGGTGATGGCCACCTGCGCTTTTCTGGGCCTGGCGCTGTGGCGAAGGGCGGACCCGCTCAACGCGCTCGCCTGGGCGGTGCTGGGCCTCCTGTTGGTGGAGCCGAGCGACTGCGCCGAGCTGTCCTTTCAGCTCTCGGTCCTGGCGGTGGCGGCCCTGATCGTCCTCTCTCCGGCGGTGCGCTCGGCCGTGCCGCTTGCTCCGCCGGATCCGACCGCCAGCGGCGGGCTCAGGCTCCGTCTGGCGCGGTGGCGGGAGACCGCGCTCCAGACCTTCTGCGCCAGCGCCGCGGTGACCCTGGCCAGCGCGCCCCTGCTCGCGGGCGCCTTCCACCGGCTCAGTCTGGCAGGGCTCCTCTCCAACATCGTCTGCCTCCCGATCGCCGGGCTGCTCACCATCGTCGGTGCGTCCGGGGCGGCCCTGTTCGCGCTGCTTCCCACCGTGGGCGGCTGGGTCTTGCATCTGGGGGTGTGGATCGCAGCGGCGCTGGTGTGGTGCGTCCACCTCTTCGCCGCCCTCCCCGGCGCGACCCTTCCCCTCCCGCGCTTCGGGCTGTGGGCCTTCCCCTTCGAGCTGGGGCTGGCCGTCTGGGCGCTGGCCCGGGGGCGGCTGCGCCTGGCCTTCGCGCTGGTCCCGCTGAGCGCCTGCGGGATGTGGCTCTGCGCCGCACTCCCCACGCCGGGGCTGACGGTGACCTTCCTCTCGGTGGGGCACGGCGATGCGATCGTGATCCAATCAGGGGGACAGGTGGCCCTGGTGGACGGCGGTGGCGTCCCTCAAGGCGCGGACACCGGGAGGCGCTACGTCATCCCCTTCCTTCAAGAGAAGGGCATCCGCCATCTTGATCTCGCGGTGCTCTCCCATCCGCACCCGGACCACGCGCTGGGGTTGGCGTCCACCTTGGCGGTCATCCCGACGCGAAGGCTCTGGCTGGGCGCGGGCAGCGGGGATGGGCCGCTCAACCAGAGCGTGATCGCCGCGGCGAAGGGCGCGGTCGTCGAGCGGGTGGAGGTCGGCCACCCGTCCTTCACGCTGGGCGAGGCGCAGATCGACGTGCTCGGGCCGCCGCTGGATCGCGAGCTCCTGGAGAGCGTGAACAACGGGAGCGTGGTCCTCCGCATCCGGCACCGCGGCGTCACCTTCCTGCTCACCGGTGACATCGAAGCGGACGCCGAGGAGGTGCTGGATCCGGGCCCGGTCACGGTGATGAAGGCGCCCCACCACGGCTCCAGGACCTCCTCCAGCCCTGCGTTCCTGGCGCGCACGCACCCGAAGATCGCGGTCTTCTCGGTGGGGGTGAAGGATCGCTTCGGGGCGCCGTCCTCCGAGGTCGTCCAGCGCTACCAGGCCCTGGGCGCGGACTGTTACCGGACCGACCATGCCGGGGAGATCTCCCTCCACAGCGACGGCACGTCCGTCCGGGTGACGACCTTCCGGCCAAGCACGGGCCCCGAGCCCCGCGATTGTGTGGGCGGCGGCCCGTGCCGAGCTTTGGCCCGCGATGATCGATGAGGACATGGACCTGGGCCGGGTGACCGAGGAGATCCACGGGGTGCTCCGGAACCACGAGCCTGTGGGGTACCTGCGCGGGAAGGCGCTGATGCGTGACGTCCTCGCGCAGCGCCGCGGCCTCTCCGAATTGGAGGCCGAAGAGCTGATCGACACGCTGGAGATGCGCGGCTACCTGCACTTCCTGGGCGACCCGGCGGAGCGCTCCGAGGCCGAGTCACACTGGAACTTCAACCCGCGGGAGAGCGGCTAGGGATCGAACACCAGCCAGCCGAAGCGCGGCAGGTTGTGGAAGTCGCCCAGGAAGAGCGGCGAGAAGGACTGGCCCTCCTCCTGGGTCCGGCCCGGGTGCTCCAGCCGGTAGAGGTTGAAGCGCCAGCGGTCGTTCGGCTGCGGTGGGAGGTGCGGGACCTGGGCGAGGTGCGAGAAGGGGATCCGCATCTCCACCGTCCAGCCGTGATCGGTGTCGTCCGGGTTGTCCAGCGTCCCGTTGACCTTCACCGCGCTCTGCATCCCCGAGTCCCAGGCGGTGTCCATGTCCCGGCGCCGCGAGGGGAAGTAGGCGTCGAAGACGGTGTTGTGGGGGGAGACCTCGAGCTCGTTGTAGGTGCGGCCGTCCGCGTTGGCGTCGAGGAAGATCTCCACCACCTCCTGGGTGTAGATGGGATCGTCCCGCTTGAGCAGCGTGCCCCACACGTCGGGGTCCTCCGCGTCGAAGGCCACGTAGAGGAACTGGTCGTCGTAGAGGATCCGCGCGGTGGTACGGAACCGGACCGGGCTGCCGTCGAAGCTGTTGTGCAGCGTGACCAGGACCGCCTGCGCCCACGCCGCGTCCCCCAGCGCCCCGTCGATCACCGGCGGGTGCTGGGTCTTGTGCGCGTGGTATTCAGGGAGAGGCGCTCCGCCGATTTGGAGGACGGGCCCCAGCATCTCGTTCTGGCCGTCCTGGGCCGCGGGCTGATCCACCGGCAGGCGCTCGTCGCCGCGCCAGAAGCCGATCACCAGCCGCAACGCCCCTGCCGCGCCCTGGGGGATCTGAAGCCGGCTGATGTCTTCGACCACCTTCCCCACCGGCCAATTCTCGAGCGGCAAGGCGCCGCCCTGGATCTCGTGGTCCGCGTTGGCCAGCATCTGTCCGCTCTTCGCGTCCACCACGTGGGTGAAGAAGCCGTAGCCCTTCGGCGGCGCCGCGCGGGCGAGGAAATAGTGGGCGATCTCCACCCCTTGCCCAGGCTTTGGGTCCTGCGGCGTCACCCTCGACCCCAGATAGACCACCGTGCCCTTGGCCCAGCTGCCGCCGCTGCGGAAGGTCAAATGCGGGAGGGAGGTCAGCACGCGGCCCGCGCTCGCGTTGGCGCCGGAGGGGAAGAGGCCCGCGGACCTCGAGCGCGCGTGCGGCTTGGGGCCGGCCTGCTCATCCCGGCAGCCGGACGCGGCCAACGCCAGGCCCAAGCCCAGGCACCAGAGCACCCGGTTCAGCGCCGGGTGCCGCACTCCAAAGTTCGTTCGCATCAGGGGGCGGCACTGTAGCCAAAGGGACCGAGCCGGATCGCCACCGTCTCGCGGATGGGACCCTCAACCTGGGACGGGCTGGCTTGATGTTCAGTGGTCCCGCGGGGTTGCGGCTGGCACAGGCCCTGCTTTGCCAGTGGTCATGGACCTCCTGATTGAACGCGAAGGCCGCTTCGAGCAGCGGACGCTGACGGACGGCGAGCACCGGCTGGGCGAAGCAGACGGCGTGCCCGAGCGGCTCGGGCTTTCGCTCTATGTGGAGGGCGGGCGCCTGTCGATCGAGGCGCTGGCGCCGGTCCGGGTGGGAGGTGTGCTGCTCCCGCCGCGCCTGCGTCGGCTGGTGATGCCTGGCGAGCCGATAGAGCCCATCCCCGGCTGCGTCCTTCGGGTCCGGCCGGAGCTCCCCACCGTGGCGCCTGCGACGCGGGCCGTGGTGCGCAGACTCCTCGAGGAAGGAGACGCGCAGGGCACCTCCAGCCTGGTCTGTCTCACCGGGCTCGACGCGGGCCGGACGCTGCCGCTGGGAGAGGCGCCGCTGGTGATCGGGCGGGGAGACGGGGCGGACCTCCGCCTGCGGGACCGGGCGGTCTCGCGGCTCCACGCGCGGGTGAGCATCGAAGCCGAGACCCACGTGATTGAAGACCTGAAGACCGCCAACGGCGTTCACGTGAATGGCTCCCGCGTGGTCGGGAGGCTTCCCCTGGAAGAGGGAGCGCTGGTGGAGCTGGGGCAGACCCTCCTGCGCTACAGCTCCGGCAAGGCGGTCTCACCCGAGATCGAGGTCGCCCCGCCGTCGGATCCGGGCCCCGCTCCGACGGAAGAGGAAGTGTCGGAGCCGACACCAGAGGCGGGGCCGGGGACGGCCTCGGAGGGAGTGCCGGAGGTGGACAGCCCAGCGGCCTCGGGTGAGCCTCAGGACCTGTCCTCCCAGGTGTCGCGCGTGGGGCTGCTGTCCGCGGACCCCGTCGGGGCACAGGGCCGCACGCTCCTGCTCGCCTCGGGCGCGCTCATCTTCCTGGTCGGGATCGCTCTGACCTTCGGCTGTCTGAGCCTCGCCCGCGGTGCGTCGAGCGCCGCGGGCAACCGTCCAGCGGCCGCGGCGAGCCACCCTGCCCAATCGCGCTGAGCGCCGGCGTGCCGACGTGCTTCCCCTGGAAACGCCGACTGACCTCCTCCCCGCTCAGGCGCGCAGCGGGCTCAGCCCCGCGCGCTCCACCAGGAGCTCGGCCAACCTTCGGTGATCCGCGAAGAAGCTGGTGAAGTGGACCCGCAGGCTTCGCGCGCGCACCGCGTAGACCGTGACCGGTCCGTCCAGGACCTCTATCCGGAGGATCTCGTCGAACCCCAGCCTTCGGGTGCGCACCATCCCGCGGTAGGTCATCCCCGCCTGATCTATCTCGATCGACGTCCGGGCGTAGTAGGTGACCGACGCCGCGAAGAAGGCGATGAAGAACAAGGTGGAGAGCAGGGTCTGGAGCGGGACCCCCTCGAACTGGAGCAGGTAGAAGAAGACCCCGATCCAGAGCAGGCCGGCGGCACCCATCACGATCGCCAGGAGCCGCTTGGGCCGGAAGACTTCGGCGCGGGGCGTGTGGCTCTCCAGCATGAGGGAAGGTTAAGCCTCGGGTGCCGACGAAGCCACCCGTCAAGCCCAAGGCGGCCCGGCCCGCGTTCAATGGCGGAAGGCTCAGCCCCGGAACGGGTTCTGGATCAGGATCGTCTCCCCGCGATCCGCGCCCACCGACACGCACCACACCGGCACCCCACACACCTCCTCCACCCGGCGCACGTAGCGCTTGGCGTTCTCGGGCAGCTCCTCGAAGGTGCGCACCCCGGCGAGCGGCTCGTCCCAGCCCGGGAGCGACTCGTAGACCGGCTTCGCGGCGCCGAACTCGTCCGGGTCGGTCGGCAGCTCGTGGACCTGCTCGCCATCGACGTCGTAGGCGGTGCAGATCTGCAGCGTCTTCAGCCCGGAGAGCACGTCCAGCTTGGTGAGGGCGATCCCGCCCAGCCCGTTCACCCGCGCGGCGTAGCGCAGCACCACCCCGTCCAGCCAGCCGCACCGCCTGGGCCGTCCGGTCGTCGCGCCGAACTCGTCGCCGACCTTGCGGAGGCGCTCTCCGGACTCGTCGGTGAGCTCGGTGGGGAACGGGCCGCCGCCCACGCGCGTGGTGTACGCCTTGCTGATCCCCATCACCCGGTCGATCGCGGTGGGGCCGATCCCCGAACCCACCGCGGCGTTGCCGGCCACGCAGTTGGAGCTGGTCACGAAGGGATAGGTGCCGTGGTCCACGTCCAGGAGCGTGCCCTGGGCGCCCTCGAAGAGGATGCGCGCGCCCTTGCGGATCTGCGCCGACAGGTAGAGCGAGCCGTCCCCGACGAAGCCCTGGATGCGCGTGCCCAGCGCCGCGTACTCCTCGGTGATGGCGGCGGCGTCCAGCGTCGGCGCTTCGGCCTGACACGCCCGGGCGAGGCCTGCGAGCTCCTCCATCGCCGCGGGGAGCCGCTCGTCGATCCGGCGGCGGAGCCGCTCCGGCTTGAGGAGGTCCTTCACCCGGATGCCGCGCCGGGCGACCTTGTCCTCGTAGCACGGGCCGATCCCGCGGCCGGTGGTGCCGATCGCCCCGCCGCTGCGCGCCTTCTCCCGGAAGGCGTCCAACAGCTTGTGCCAGGGGAAGATGACGTGCGCGCCCTCGGAGATGAGGAGGTGGCCTTCGTTCTGGAGCAGCCCGCGCTCCTGCAGCGCGTCGATCTCCTTCACCAGCACCGAAGGATCGATCACCACGCCGTTGCCGATCACGCAGGTCTTCCCCGGGTGGAGGATCCCGGACGGAATCAGGTGGAGGACCGTCTTTTGTCCGCCCACCACCAGCGTGTGCCCGGCGTTGTTGCCGCCCTGAAAGCGGACCACCACCTGGGCGTGCTCGGTCAGAAGATCGACGACCTTGCCCTTGCCCTCATCACCCCACTGCGCTCCCACCACGACGACGTTCGGCATGGGCCGCTTATAGCGCAGCACCTCCCTTGTGACAGCGCTCGACAAAGCCACACCCCATCGCTTGGCAGCGGTCCTTGGGCCGCCCCTCCCACGCCCCCGCCTCGACCGCCTGCACGAGCGCGCGCCCGAGCGCCCCCAGCTGGAGCTCCAGCGCGTCCAGGTCCAGCCGAGGGACCAGCGTCACCGCCCCGCCCTGCCTGAG